>Ga0335072_10014689_pt1 | contig 11125 bp, 10 predicted proteins | sample Lox_Sample_21_FD_206725 | JGI IMG/M metagenome (GOLD analysis project Ga0335072, IMG submission 206725) | Soil microbial communities from Loxahatchee National Wildlife Refuge, Florida, United States - Lox_Sample_2.1 | ecosystem: Environmental > Terrestrial > Soil > Wetlands | place: USA... | reverse complement strand
TTCGAGAATGATGCGGTCGTAGTAGATGCCGTATCCACCACGCACCACCGTGTTGCCCTTGCCGAATGGATCGAAGGCGAAACCGATGCGCGGGCCGAAGTCTTTCTTGTCCGGGGACTTTTTGAGATCGATTACGTTCGCCATCCAGGTGCATGGTTGGGTTGGCTCAGTGGTCAGATTCGGGCAGGGATCGTGCGCGCTGGAGGTGCCGGTGAGATTGGTGTCGTACTCCCAACGTAAACCGAGGTTGAGAGTGAGGCGCGGAGAAATGCGCCAGTCGTCCTGGCCATATCCGGCGACGTAGCTGTTAAAGATTGTTGGGATTGGAACAGGCGCCACAGGCGCGCTGCTCTTGAGACCGACGGCTTCAGGAATGTCGAGGTCGTTGATCTGGCCGTCGCCGTTGAGGTCGGCAAAGCCAAAGTCTGAAACGAGAATTACCGTGCCGGTGCCGAAGACATTGATCTCGCCGTTGGCGGTGTAGTGCTGGAATTCGCCGCCCAGGTGGAGCGTGTGTTTTCCTGCGATCCACGTAAAGGCGTCGCGGACCTGATTACGATCGAGGTGGGTGGCCTGGGGCAGGTTGAAGTTGGCGCCATCGGCGAGGTCGGGGAAGATCAGCTCATTGGCCAGATTCAGCGGAGGGTCTGTCGTGGGCGCATCCTGGCCGAACGGCGGTATGTCGTTGTAAAAGTTGTCGAAGTGATAAGAAAAGTTGTTGACCCTGGAGTTCGAGAGCACGGTATTGACGGCAGCTACGAGCGAGTTGAAGCGGTTGAGGGAGTTTTGCCGTTCGGCGGCAGTAAATGACGGAGTGCTCTCAGACGGCGTAGCTTCGGCAGTGTCGGTTGATCGATTGAATGAGTAACGCAGCATCAGGCTGTTATTGCGGTTCAATTGTGCGTCGATACGAGATGACCAGAGCGCATCGCGGAGGGGGCCGGGCGCCGAAGTGTGCCGGATCTGATCGGTCGTAAAATCGCGCGAGCCGGTTTCAATTGCTGCGTTCTGGTCGCGGTACTCAACCGAAGAGAACCACCAGGCGCGATCGTGCTTGATGGGACCGCCAACTGAAGCGCCGTACTGCTCGCGATCGAAGCCCGGTGTGGGCAGGCTGCGGTCGAAAGTGGCGGGGAGGGCCTGAATATTGCGGTTGCGCTCAAACATGAAGGCCGAGCCATGATAGCGGTTGGCGCCACCCTTGGTGACGACATTGACGATGCTGTTGCCCGAGCGGCCAACTTCAGCAGTAAAACGGCCCGTGGCGATCTGGAACTCCTGCACCGAGTCTTCCGGAAAGTTCGCAAGCGTGCCGCCGACGACTTCGTCATTGTTGTCGCCACCATCCACGGTGATGTTGCCACCGCGGCCGAAGCCACCGGCAGAGCTGACTTCGAGTGTGTTGGTTTTAGTGGGGTCGAAGGTCGGAGCGGGACGATTGCCGGGGACGAGATAGGCGAGTTCGAGGAAGTTTCTGCCGTTCAGAGGAATGCTTTCGATGGTCTTCGAGGTAATCTCGCCCTGGATCATGGACTGTGTCTGTTCGACGGCTATGGCCGTGGCATCGACTTCCACTGAGGTTCCGGCAGCGGCGACAGTGAGCGCCGCATCGACGGTTGCTGCCTGGCCGGCTTCGATCTGCACGCCTTTCACGGCGCGCGTTGCAAAACCCTGCGCCTGGATGCTGAGGTCGTAGGCGCCCACCGGAAGATTGGGAAGCACATAGAGGCCGCTGCCGTTGGTGGAGGTCGCGTGTTGCTCGCCCTGTGCTTTGTTGATTGCGACGACGTGCGCGCCAGTCACGACCGCCCCTTTGGGGTCGGTGACACGGCCGTTGAGACTTCCGGTGGGAACCTGTGAGAAGGCGAGAGTGGTGGCGAGAGATAAAACTGCGAAGATGGCGCAGCGTAGACTTGCGGATCTGGTTTTCAAGGCGACCCCCAAAAATTGACACCTGCGGCCGACAATCGTGATCTGAAGGGTGGGAAACCGTCAGATGGGAGCTACTTCCGAGCTGGAGTGCCGGCCTGCCTGCCGACTCTAAATAAGAGGGAAAAGGACTGTCGCCCTACTACGGATGGTGATCGGCGCCCATCGAAAGGTGGAAAGGGCAGGTAGATCCGGCATTGCCGCTCCGCGGTTCGGCGAAGCGGGCGCCTCTATTTGAACAGGGTCGCGCAGGACAATTGGGGAAGGTCGCTGGATGCCAGATCGGCCGGGCAATGCAGATCTGGCATCAAACGGGCAACTGGGTCAGCGCAAGACAGGACCGGTTTCCTGCAGTTGTTCGGGCTTGGAGTCGTTGGCAGCGGCTGGTTCTTCAAGGCGCTTGAAGCAGAGAAACCAGTCAACGCAGCGGATCGCCGGGTCTTTCGACTCGATGCGTTCTTTCGCCGCGCCACACGATCCAGGGGGTGGCACAATGACCTCTTCACCTGGTTTCCAGTCTGCGGGTGTCGCTACACCATGCCTGTCGCTTGTTTGTATCGCGATGAGGAGTCGCTTGATCTCCTGGAAATTGCGCCCATTGCTCAACGGATAGTAAAGGATTGCCCGGACCTTGCTTTCGGGGTCAATGACAAACACAGCGCGGACAGCCTGCGTGGTGCTGGCCGACGGCTGCAACATGCCGTAGGCGCGGGCGACATCCATGGTGAGATCGGAGATGACCGGGAAGGTGATCTCCATATCACGATGGTTGCGGAATTCGACCTTTTCACGAATCGTCCGCAGCCATGCAATGTGGCTGAACGTGCTGTCAATGGAGAGGCCCAGAAGCTCGCATCTCAGAGCCCGAAACTCCTCCTGCATCGACGCGAACGTGATGAACTCTGTGGTGCATACCGGCGTGAAATCGGCAGGGTGGCTGAAGAAGATGACCCACTTGCCTTTGTAATCGTTCGGGAAATTGATTCTGCCCTGGGTTGTATCGGCTTCAAACGGCGGGGCGCTTTCACCAATCAGCGGCAGATGGTGCTGGACTTCGGACATGGTGGATTCTCCTTCGTGCATCGGCTTGAGGGCAATGGATTGCCCGGTTGCGCAGAATCGGTCGTTTTCTCACGCGCAGAAAGGCAATCTTGTTCCGCCGGAGAACGTCTCGCGGTGACTGCAGTCACACGACCAATGCTGCGCCGATTCAATGGAACAGTTTGTCGCCCTGCCGGAGAGAAAGAAGGCAGGGTGCCTCGCCGCTCGCAATTGCGTACGGTAATAGAAAAATCACAGATTTATGTAACGGATCCCCAGACACAACGCTTTTACCTATGAACGCCCCGGATACCGGCTGCCGGCTGGGGAGACCGTACTTCAGCGAGAGGCCAGAGTGGCGGAGTGCGTGGACCATGCACCGCGGATAGGGTCGATCGAGGATCAGCGCGATGTCGCTCGAACGCGGAGTACGTTTGATGGGAGGTGTAGTGATCCTTTTATCCCTCGGTCTGGCGGAAGTGCATTCTCGCAATTGGCTCTGGCTGACGGCGCTGGTAGGTCTTAACCTTCTGCAGTCGGCGATGACGAATTGGTGTCCTGCCGTACTTGTGTTGCGCGCGATGGGCTTCAACAACGAATCTGACACTTCCAGGTGAGAAAGACATGATGAATCGACGCTTTGACGCGAGACTTGCACAGCGGCTGGACGCACCAGAACGGATGACCTGGCTGCCCCCATGGGAGGTGATCGCCGCACTGGATGTGAAACAGGCCGAGGTGATCGCAGATATTGGCGCAGGAACCGGATACTTCGCGATGCCGCTTGCTGAAGCTACGGGGCAACATGGCACGGTCTATGCAGTTGACTCGCAGGAGCCAATGCTGGAGATATTGCGGGGGAAGCTGGCTTCTCAAGGGCAAGGGAATATCGAGGCTGTGTTTGCAGAGGCAGATGCTACATTCCTGTCGAGCGCACAGTGCGATCTGGTTTTCTTCGCCAACGTTTGGCATGAGTTTCCAGATCGAAGCGCGGTGCTGCGCGAGTCGCGGAGAATCCTGAAGAATCTGGGGCGCATCGCAATCCTGGATTGGAGGCCGGATGTCGCGCCAGAGCACGGTCCTCCCCTGGAGCATCGGCTGGGCGCGCAGAGTGCGCTTGCGGAACTGCAGGCGGCAGGCTTCAAACAGATGTCGCGCAAGAACATTGGCAAGTACTCCTGGCTGGTTCAGGCAGTTGCGGACCGGGAAGCATGTGGGAGGCCGGCGTCATGGCGCGGCACAAGAACGACCCCAAGGTGAGACATGTCGATCTTCTGGTGGACGAGGTGTATCGACAGATGCTTCGTCTGGAAGCAGGCTACCCAGGAGCCGAGATGAGCCTCGCGCTCGCCCTGCTGCACGCGTGGGTAGACACGGAAGGGCGAAGCAAGCACCGAGCGGCTCAGGGCTGGTTCCGCTCTATTTGCCCAGTTTGTCTTGGGATGATCGAAGATTCACTGAACAGGGGTAGCACCGTAGCGGTGACGCTTCTGACGGCTTCAGAGTCGAAGCGAGCGACCTGAATCTTCAGCGGATGGGCTGAGCCGGGCTCTGTGAAAGCTTTGTCTCCATTGGGGCGCGCCATCCGCTCCCGGGCCTCATCAGTGATCAGACTCTCTCGAGCACTTACTTCAGGGCGAGGAACGAGGACCATGCATGGGCGAGTTCTGTCCCTTGCCGGTCAACGAGCGTGGCTTCGGCCTGGATGATGCGCTTGTTTCTATCTTTGACCCATCCGTGGACGCGCATGGGATCGCCGGCCGCGACGTGCCGGCGGAAGCGTACGCGGAGTTCGGCAGTAAGAGCTTCAACGCCTGTGGCAGCCACGGCTTTAGCCATGGATTCATCAAGCACCGTGCTCACGATTCCGCCATGGACGATGCCCTCGAAACCCTCGAAGGCCGGGTCCGGCGTCCATTCGGCGCTCATCGCTCCGTCATTGTTTTGCTCAAAGTGAAGGCGCAGACCCCGCGAATTCTCCATGCCGCACACGAAACAGGATGAGTTGAGACGGGCGCTCAGTCGAGCGGGCGCGTCCGTTGAATTTGCTGTCTCCTGCATTAATTTCCCTCTCTAATGCCTTTGCCTTCTTCGATGGTGAAGATACGGTCGACAGAAGGCAACTGTAGCTTTTCCACCTGCCCGCTTGGCCAGTAGATTTCGACGCCTTCGACAGAATCCGCATCCGACAAGCCAAAGTGTACGCGCATGTCGTTGGACGAGAGATAGCTGCCGCCGCTCAGGACATCACCGCGTTGTCGCATGCCTGCTGTCTTGAGGTAGACGGTAGCGCCGACAGCATCACGGGGACTCTTCGGTCCGCCAATGAGCTTCAGTTCAACCCAGTGATGATGATCGGCATTGACGTTGCGGAGCAACACAGGGACGCCGTCCATGACATTGATGACGCCGTCAATCTTGCCGTCATTAAAAATGTCGCCGAAGGCAGCGCCTCGCCCGACGACCACGACGGCGAGTCCGGTGCCCTCGACAGCGGGAACCACTTCGAACTTACCGTTCTTCAGGTTGTGATAGAGCAAGGTGCGCTGGGCGTAGCTGTTGGCCCATTCAGGATGCTGGTCGACCTCCGGGTACACGTGGCCGTTGATGATGAGCAGGTCTTTCCAGCCGTCGTTGTCGTAGTCGAGGAATCCATCAGCAAAGCTGACAAACGGTACGGACGATTGTGCAATGCCAATCTGGTTGCTGACGTCAGTGAAGTTGCCGGTGCCGTCGTTTTGAAAGAGGACATTGTAATCGTCGGCAAAGTCAGTGTTCACGATGGAGAGATGACCATTGTTCTCGTAGTCGCCGGCTGCGATGCCCATGTTGGCGATTTCCCGTCCATCCTTGTTGAGTGCGTAACCGCTGAGATAGCCCTCTTCTTCAAAGGTGCCGTTGCCCTTGTTCATGTAGAGATAGTTGGGAGAGGTATCGTTGGCAACGAGTAGATCAGGCTTGCCGTCACCATTCACATCGGCAAACAGAACGCCTAGCCCGTAGTAGCCGGGGGCGTCGTCAACGCCGAGTTTTTTGCTCACGTCGGTGAAGGTTCCATCGCCGTTGTTGTGAAAGAGATGATCATGCTCGCCGGGGAGACCACGTGGACCACACATGACTTCAACGCCGCGGTACTGGCACATGGCGTAGCCAACGGCCTTGCTCTTCGACACGGGAGGGTCGGCCAGATTGATCTTGGCGTAGCCGTCGGTGAAGAGATCGAGACGACCGTCTCCGTCGTAGTCGCCGAAGGTGGCGCCTGTGGACCAGGTGCCCACAGTGACGCCGGCCTGCTCAGCCACATCTGTGAACGTGCCGTCGCGATTGTTGCGGTAGAGGCGGTTCTTACCGTTGTTGGTCACATACAGGTCAGGCCAGCCATCATGGTCGTAGTCGCCGACCGCGCAGCCGTAGCCCCACCGCTCGTTGGCAACGCCTGCTTTGTCGGTGACATCGGTGAAAGTACCATCATGATTGTTGTGGAAGAGAGCTGCATGAGGCGACGGGGTTTTGCCGGCGAGGGCATCATAAGTTGAACCGTTGACGAAATAGATATCGAGCCAGCCGTCGTTGTCGTAGTCAAGGAGGCAGACACCGGGGCCCTTGGCTTCAAGGATGAGACGCTTGGCCGGCGTCCCGGCGACATGATGCCAATGCGTGAGTCCGGCTGCCTCAGCGACGTTCTGGAAGACGATCGGGCCTGTCTTCACGAAGCCGCCTGCGGTGATAGGGTGATGTTCGGCGTCGTACTGTGCAGCCTGGGGGCCGGCGTTGGCCATTCCGCTGATGGACCGCGGTGGCGTGCCCGGCTGCTGCTCCATCGGGGAAGTTGGGGAGGGCGCTTGCGTTCCGGTGGGGGCGGCGTTCTGACCGAGCACGGACACGCCGCTGAGCAAGGACCCAGTCACTGCGAGCGCAATACAAAAGCGTCTGTGCGATATCAGCGCGGAATTGACATGTGGAAGCCGTGGTGAATGCAGGCACTGCGCACGCGGCTGATCCAGGTTCAGCGTTATCGACACGTTCCCACTCCAAGCGTCTCCCTCGGGCAGAGGCGGGATTGCGCGCCGACGATCAGCGGCGATCCATTCCCGTCCGGCAACCTCGCCAACATCCGTGGCAAGGCATTAGTGGTGGTGGCAGAGGTGCTCGGTCGTCACGAGTGAACCATCCAGGTAGCTCCGCACCAAGACCGCTGGAGCGTCAGATGGAGCGCCTGCGATGACTTCGATCGACAGTTCGCCACATAGTGATCGTGCATGGGAACCGATGCCGCCGGCTATGACATGGGTCACATCGCGTTCCTTGAGCCAACGTGGCAGAAGACCAGGCTGATGTTCAGGGGCAGGAACTTCAGTAGTAGTGCGGATCGTCCTGGTATCAGGGTCAATGTCGAGAAGGACGAATCTCTCGCAGTGACCAAAGTGCTGCTCCATGCTGTTGCCGGTGATGGGAATGGCAATACGCATTCTGTCGGGCTCCGTAATAGATGTGAGTTACATCTAGAGAATGCTAGCACTCTAGTGTGGGTGAGCGATCCACCACAGGATGTATTTCACATGTATTTTCAGATGTGATACGGTAGTCCGTTGGCATGAAAGCGGGAGGAGCGAAATGCGACGGAAGGTCTGTTCGCGTCACGGCGTAGATTACCCCTGCTCCTGCGGGATGGGCAACCTCTACCGCTTTGTTGAGCCTGTCATCCTGCTGCTCCTTCAAAAAAAAGGTCGTTCATGCGGCTATGATTTGTGCGCCGATCTGCAGGAGCACGCACTGACAGACGCCGAGATTGACAAGGCCGCACTCTACCGGACCCTCAGGCAGCTGGAGAAGAACGGCAATGTCAAGTCGGCGTGGGAGACGGGCGAGGGTGGTCCGGCACGGCGTGTCTATCGGCTGACGCGGGCCGGCGAGAGGCATCTGGAAGAATGGGCGGCGGTCCTTGAGAATATGGCGAAATCGATGACCCGCTTTGTGAGCGATGTCCGGCGGCAGCGGCAACCGGCAGCCAGAAAGACGAGAGCCGCCTGAGCAAGTCGAGAGGTACGTACGATGATGACCTCGAGCGCAGAAGTAGCGATTTCGGCCAATTGTGAACCTGACCTCAATCCGCTGACGGATGCTGCGCTGCATGGCATTACACGCGCTTTAGCGTCTGTTGGCAGGGCGTTTGTGTGTCTGGATCCGTCGTTTCGCATCGTTCACGTCTCAAAGCTTCTGAATGATTTTCTTGGGGATGGCGTCGCGGCAAGATTGCGCGGCCGGCCGGTAGAAGAGCTGCTGGGCGAAGATCTTTTCGGGCCGCGCGGCCAGCTGCGGCAGGCGCTTCTCGACGGGCAGATGCGCGAGGGGTGGCGGGCGACGCTGAAGTTCGAGGGTTCAAGTCCGCGGCTGGTTTCCATTACTACGGCGCCCATGGTGACGGATCACTCGACGATCTGCGATCCCCTGGTGCGATACCTCATTTTGCTGCGGCCTGCGGAGGACGAGGCGACCTGCAACGATGCGCCGGTCTTCTGTTCCGGAGCCGTCGCCTGTTCAGCGCCCATGCAGCGGATCTTCCGCCTGGTGGAGGCATTGCAGCACAGCGAAGCCACGGTGTTGATTACAGGTGAAAGTGGCACGGGCAAGGAGATTGTAGCCCGCGCGGTGCACCAGAACTCGCCCAGAAGCGGCGGCCCTTTTGTCGGTGTCAACTGCGCCGCTTTGCCGGCAGATCTGCTCGAGTCCGAGCTGTTTGGCCATGTGCGGGGGGCCTTTACGGGAGCTGTTCGTGATCGCATAGGCCGCTTTGAACTTGCCTCGCTGGGTACGCTGTTTCTAGATGAGATCGGTGATCTGCCGCCACAGCTGCAGGTCAAGCTGTTGCGAGTTTTACAGGAACGCCAGTATGAGCGTGTGGGTGAGAGCTCAACTCGTACCACCCATGCGCGCATCATCGCGGCCACTAATGTCGATTTGCGCACGGCCTTGCGCCAGGGACGCATTCGCGAAGATCTCTATTATCGCCTCTGTGTTGTTCCGATCGAGGTGCCGCCGTTGCGTGCGCGGCGCGAAGACATCCCGCCCCTGGTGCAACATCTCCTTAGCCGCATTACATCGCAGCGCGGCCTGGTGCGCCGCATCTCACCTCAGGCCATGCGTCTGCTGCTGGACTACTCGTGGCCCGGAAACGTCCGCGAACTCGCCAATGTACTTGAGTACGCGATGGAAGTGGCGAGACGAGAGACGATTCTCCCGGACGATCTGCCACAGGAGATTGTGCAAGCGCCTTTGAGCGGGGCAACTCTCTTTGAAGACGGGCCAAAGTCTATGAGCACGGGTCTTGCGGACTTTGCGCACGCGGCAACCCAAACTCCAGAGGCCGCCCGTCTGCTCCTGGTGCTGGAAAAGCACCACTGGAAACGGGCCAGCGCAGCCAAGGAGCTGGGTCTGAGCCGCTCCACTTTGTGGCGCAAGATGCGGGAACTTAATCTCGGCTAAGGCTCCGCCGGCAAAACAAAACGTCTCATCCTGCAACAGACAGATGCAGCACATCGTTTCAACAATTCTTCTCGATTCTCTTAACTTTCTCATTCTACAAACCAAGAGTTTGGTCCACGGTTTGCTCCTTCATTCTGGGGGACCGGGCTTGTGTGCAGGCAATGCGTTGCAGACGGCGAGCGGTCTTGCCAGGAAGGCCAAAACATGAAAGCACGTAATCGTTGGTACGTCTCCGCGCTCTCTCTCAGCCTGCCGGTTCTTCTGCTGCTTTTGCCGGTCAGGCTCTTTGCAACCGATGGGCATTTCCTGCACGGTGCAGGGCCAGTGAACGAGGCGATGGGTGGGGCGGATACCGGACTGTGCCTGGATGCAACGGGGTCGATTGCCTGGAATCCGGCATGCCCGGCACGCTTCTCGGGTCGCAGGTTTGAATTCCACGGGACGATCTTTACGCCGTGGCGGTCGCTCTCGAGCACGGTCGATGCCAACGCATTTGGGGAAGGGATGCCCGGAGCAACGCTAAGTGGCACAACAACGAGCCATCGCGACATGTCGTTCATGCCCGGGTTCTCATTCATCTATCACCGGCTCGGCAGTGCAAATGCCTATCATGTGGCGATGCTGGCGGTAAGCGGATTTGGTGTGGACTACAACGGGAACACGGATTTCTCGAATCCTATCCTGACACCGCAGGCTCCCAACGGCTTTGGCTTTGGCCGTATCCGCTCGAACTACATGCTGGTAACAGTGCCCGTCGGCATTTCGCGCGAGGTCACTGAGCGGCTGTCAGTCGGATTTTCTCTGGTGCCCTCACTTTCGATGCTGCAAGTGATTCCGGCGCCGTTTGCTGCTCCTGTGACGGCGGGCAGCACGATGCCTTACTACCTTTCGGCCGGGAACAACGCGCCTGCCATCGGCGGCGGAGCGAACGCCGGTGTGCACTATGCTGCCGGGCCGGTGAGTATCGGCATCTCATATCGCTCGCCTGTCATGTTCCGGAAGTTCACGTGGGACCGCAAGGACTTGAGCGGCACGAGCCATACGATGAACTTCCGTATGAATCTTCCGCAGGTGGTTTCGGTGGGAACCGGAATTGCAGCGAGTAAGACGACGCGCGTCGGGGTCGATCTTCGCTGGTTCAATTACGCCAACACGACGGGCTTCAGCAAGGTTGGCTACAACGCGGATGGATCAGTCGCAGGCTTCGGCTGGAACAACATCTGGGCCGTAGGCGGCGGCGTGCAGCAGCAGGTTGCTTCATCCACCAAGGTAATGCTGGGTTACAACTACTCCGGCAACCCCATACCGGCGAAGTATACGTTCTTCAATACGCCGGCACCGGCGATCGTGCAGCATCACCTGTCGGGCGGCATCGTGCACACAATGCACAGCTGGGATGCGACGGTGACCTACTATCACGCCTTCCAGAATTCGATCACCGGCCCATGGATATCCGGGATGGGGCCGATTCCGGGGACGAGCGTGACCAGCAGCATGTCAGAAAACTCTGTAACGCTCGGCTTCGGAAAGAGCTTTTAATCAACAGGGGAGCGGCGCAGGCAAGCCACAATGCAGCCGCTCTTCTCCATTTCGGTGCGCCAGTGCGTGCCGTGGGTGGAATCTCCATCTAAAGTGAGGCAGCCGTGGCAACTCAGGTTGAAGTCGAAGCCGC
>Ga0335072_10014688_pt1 | contig 11125 bp, 11 predicted proteins | sample Lox_Sample_21_FD_206725 | JGI IMG/M metagenome (GOLD analysis project Ga0335072, IMG submission 206725) | Soil microbial communities from Loxahatchee National Wildlife Refuge, Florida, United States - Lox_Sample_2.1 | ecosystem: Environmental > Terrestrial > Soil > Wetlands | place: USA... | reverse complement strand
ACAGGAGGTTTTCTGCCGCCAGCGCGCAGTTCTCGACAGTCCACTCGCTTCCGGTGGCGCTTGAGATCACGATCAGCGCGGGCGCCCAGTAGAAAATGTCAAAGTCAGGATCTTTTGAATTGGATAGGTGATGAGCCGGAAAGCCGATCGGAGGAGTTCGAAGGGTGTCGAGCTTCGCCGGATTCGATATTCAAGGAGGTCTTGTCGCGCACGATCGGGGGCTTACTTGTAAGCATTCAGTCGATACTGCGCGAGCATTCGCTGTGTATTGAAGAAAGATGCGTTCAAGGCGATGGTTTGGCGCATCATTTCGGCAAACGTCTCGCTGTGCCCATAGAACATCGGAAGAATTTCGTGTTCCAATTTCTCGTAAAGCGAGGCGCTTTCCTCCATTGGCGTATCGGGAATCTCTTCATCACCGATGTCCCAACCCGTCACGCCTTCTACGTGGCCCTCCCGCCACCATCCGTCAGGGACGCTCAAGCTAGGTATCCCGTTGAGGGCGGCCTTCATACCACTGGTTCCGGAAGCTTCGTATGGTCGTTGCGGAGTGTTCAGCCATAGATCAACTCCGCTTGTGATGTGTCGGGCCCAGCGCATGTCATAATTCGGAACGTATACGATGCGAATGGTGTCTTTCAGCGCCTCAATCATTTGAAACGTGCGACGAATGACAGCCTTGCCTTCTTCGTCCCGCGGGTGGGCTTTGCCGGCATAGATCACTTGCATCCGGCCGGCTTGCCGCGCGATCGCTTTCAGGCGCGTGAGATCGGAGAACAAGAAATCGGCGCGCTTATAGGCGGCGGCGCGCCGCGCAAAACCGATGGTAAAGACGTTCTCGTCGAGCTCGACATTCGTGAAATTTCGGATCGTGCGACACAGTCTCTTCTTCGAACGCTTATGGGCCGCACGAATCTCTTCAAGACCAACTCCAATGGCATACCGCAGATACAAATTGTCCTCCCGCCATTCCGGGATATGCTTGTCGTAAAGCTCCTGAAACGGAATCGAGGTCCACGAAACTGCGTGAACGCCGTTCGTGATTGCGCGGATCGGATAATTCGGGAACATGCTCCTGGATACTTCGCCATGCTGCATAGCGACGCCGTTGATGTAATGAGAGCCGCGCAGGCCTAGGAACGTCATATTTAGAATGTCATCCGTGAAGGAGCCGCGTGATTCGAGGAGCCGGACGCGATCTTCGCCGAGGACCTGCCGCACCAGGGATTTTGGGAATTGGTCGTGGCCGGCGGGAACGGGAGTGTGAGTTGTGAACACACACCGTTTCCTGAGGGAATCGAAGTCTTCGGGAAAGAGGTCCTGGAGCGCCAGCGTGAGCAGCGAAGCGTGTCCTTCATTCATGTGGTAGGTGGCCACGTCTTTAAAGCCGAGTTCCTTCAGTATCGCGACTCCTCCCAAGCCCAGTATGGCTTCTTGGCACAGACGGTAACGGTTGTCGCCGCCGTATAGTTGGTCCGTGAGGGTCTGATCGAAGGAGCTGTTTTCCGGAAGCGCTGTATCGAGGAAATAGACGGGTACTGTGCGTCCACCGAGGCCGGCGACCGAATATTTCCAAGCGCGTATCGCCACTTTGCGATCTTCGATCACCACGGTGGCTCGCGCGTCGGTGGGATCCAAGACCGCTTCGGGTCTCCACAGGGACGCAGTTTCGGTCTGGTTTCCGTGTTCGTCGAGGTGCTGCTCGAAATATCCCTTCCGATAAAGAAGTGTGACTCCAGCCATGGAAAGACCCATGTCTGCGGCGGATTTGAGAATATCTCCCGCGAGGATTCCGAGCCCACCGGAGTAGGTGGGGAAATCGGCGCTCGCGGCGATCTCCATGGAGAAGTAGGCTACAGCGAGCGTTGTACGAGCCGTGTCCACGTTTTTAGCCATGCTGTTCTTACACTCGACTGCAGCTTCGTTCATGGGGTCGGCAGAAGCGGAAACGCGACCTGCAGAGCACCCAGACTGGCGCTCAGAACGCCGACCATTCTTTATAACGGACCAATTTCATACCCCGTTCTTCGGTGCGGCCGTGCGAATCCTCTCTTTCGAAATCGAGGAGCAAGCCGGACGGAGAGGTCCAAATGAGGAACGGTGTATGCAGAGCGACCTTCAGTTCAAACTTGTCTGCTTCCCAACGCTGGCCGGCGACGGAAACGGTTTCGTGTCCCATATACGTCAACTGCCCTCCCAGAACGTTTGCGAAAACCGGGTCTTCACTGCTTGGTTCTTCAAGGCTCACCATTTCGACCGGGATTGCAGAGTTGGCGATGCGATTCGAGAAACGGGTGATGTGACTGAGAGAAAAGGCCGAGATCGGCCAGAGGAAGCCGTAAGGAGACTCCATGGGCACATCGAGCCGGATGTTTTTCGCGGGGTCGACCGCCCCGGACGTACACACCAGCTTCGCGGACGTGAAATTGCATTCCAGTGGCCCAGAATCGGGACTCCAGCGAAGTTTTCGAAACTCTCGGAATTGGACGATCCGGAAATCGGACGTCAGACGGAGCGTAAACGTATCTTTATGGGGCTCGTCGGAGGGTGAGGCGTACTCGCGCGTACCTTGGACTTCGTATGTACCTTGTGGCAAACGCCACAGGGTCCACGATTCGTGGAAATGGAAGACACCGGGCACAGTCGGGCCGAGTGCCGGGGAGTCGGAGGGCACGTAGACCTTATACTCGCCCTCGGCTACGGGTACTTTATCCGCTGAATCGTTCTGAGCTTTCGCGGGCACAAAACAAAAGGCAAGTGACATCCACAGGAATGCCCCCGCACCGAGCGGTCGTAAGGCTGCGCGAGCGGTGCACTTCCATATCGAACGGATTGAAGAGAACATGATGACTTTGTACTCGATTTCCTCCAGCGGCCCCTGTGACCTACGTCACTCGGGACAGAGACGCTCGTCACCGCAACCTGGGCGGAATTCCCGGATGCTGATACCAGGAGCGTTTTATGATAGTCACAGAATCGAAAATGCAAGTCTCGTTCAAGAATGTTTTGTTTCTGACGGATTTCTCCCTTCCCTCCGAAGCGGCACTGCCTTTTGCTGCTGCAATTGGCCGGGGTTACGGCTCGCGCATCTTCACGTTAAACGTCTTTGCGCCGCCGCCCTATACCTACACCACCCCCGAGATCACAGCACTTGCGATCGAGGCCGAAGAGGAAGCGACAAAAGCGAACCTGCAGCGCGTGGAATCTCAGTTTGTGGGCCTAGAACATCAAAGCATAGTGGAGCAAAACGTAACTGTATGGGACGCAGTTAAACGTGCGATCGAACACCACGGGATTGATCTCATTGTGCTGGGTACACACGGAAGAACCGGTGCGGAAAAGTTGTTGCTCGGTTCCGTGGCGGAAGAGATCTTTCGCCGCTCGCCGGTTCCGGTGTTGACCGTAGGGCCCGGTGTGCGGACAAGCAGTCACAATGGCGGCCAATTCCATCGAATCTTGCTGGCCACCGACTTCACGCCTGCCTCGGTTGCTGCTGTGCCGTTTGCTTTGTCGCTTGCGAGGGAGACCCGGTCGGGATTAGTTCTCGTGCACGTAATGTCGCATCCTGCTTCTCGCCCCGAGAGCCCCAATCCGGAGCGTTCGGTCGCTGAAGTCATCCAGAAAATTCATGACACGGTTGGAAACACGGAAGGCGTGCCGGGATTTCCCGAGGTGGTGGTGGAATTTGGTGAGCCGGGTGAGCGAATTGTTGCGGCCGCCGGCGAGCGTCGGGCCGACTTGATTGTCATGGGGATTCGTGATGCCGATGGCCCGATTGAAGCGACGACGCACTTCAGGAGAACGACCGCTCACAAAGTCGTGGCGCACGCGTCGTGTCCCGTTCTCACGGTGCGTTCGCCGAAGTAATTTCGAGTGCGCACGAGAGTTAATTACAAGCCGAACGAATTGAACTCTGACGCGTCGGATTGGGTTTTCTGTACGAGTCGAATCGCCTGATCGGCTTCCGCATAGCGAATCGGTGTGAAGATGCGTCCTTGAAGTTCGTTGTATTTGACAAAAAATTGCTGAATGGCTTCTTTGGTCGCGGGACCGAATTCGATCATCGGCAGCATCGGCTCGCTCGAGGACAATTGGATTGGGATCGCAATTAATCGATCGTTTCGCTGTTTTTCATTTCGGTCCTGTTGCTCCCCCTCCAGTACCGCTATCAGTTCTCCGATCACCACCGCTCCGACCGGCAAGGCGAAGTCACTCAATAAGAGAACATCAACCGGGTCGCCGTCGGCTCCTTTGGTGCCGGGCACAAAGCCAAAATTGAAAGGGAAAACGGTGCCGAGGGGCATAGCCTTGTGCACGCGAAAGACTTCGGACTGATCATCGAATTTCACCTTGAACGGACTGGCTGTTGGCGTCTCGATGACGATGTTAATGAGCTTGGTATCTCCCCAAAATGCTTTCAGCTTCGAGAACGGACCAGTCGCAGTCATAGTTAGGATTCCAACGCAGAATTCACGCGAAGAGCAGAAAAGGAAAGTTTACCGTCACGTAGGGGGAAATACTTGCGTCTCATCCGCAAAGCGCTGGAAAGGGCACGCTTACATCGATTCGCCGTGATCGTTTCGACCTTCCTGGTCAGGGCTGTTTTTTGGCCAGACAGCTCTTTTGCAATCGAAAGGAGTTCTTTCCAATCATGCCAGTCCCCGATTGCAGAACTCACCTTGCCGAGTTCCTCGATGAAGGACGACGGAGCGTGCTTTCGCAATTGAATGATGTCCCTAATTTTCTTCACTTTTAAGCGGTACGCATGGAGCTTTTCACTGGTCAGAGTGGAAGGCTCCTCAAGTTCCCTGAGAAGCCTGCGCGTGTTCTCGATCGCGCTGCCTTCTGCCTTGTTGGGCCGGCTGCGTGCCAGCTTTCGGAGGCGCGACGACAAACCGGTGACGCCTCTGATTATGTTGATCCCGCGCTTGCGAATTATCGAATGGAGGCGTTTTGCGTGCATGTGCCGTTTGGCCCCAAGGTAGTGGAGCAGAACAACCAATTCCTCTTGTTGACTGGTCGGAATCCGCATAGAAATCGCAGCGACCGTCATTACATCCATGTCGCGGATCTTCCCCGCGCGATGGCGCACACAGCCTAGATGGCGCAACAGTTTCCGTTCTTGATGACTCGGTTTGAATCGGCATATCTCGACGGCTGCCTCCAGTCGCCGGATTGAGGTGCGCAGGTGATGGACGTGGTCGGGAGTTGGATGCTTAGAATTCTCATGAAGAAAACTCGTCAGTCCCGCGACTGCCTTTTCGAGTTTGCGAGTTTCCAAACGCATGACCTTTCTGTTTTCGGCACGGTTGACAACCAGTTTCAATACTCATCTGGACCCCGACGCAAGAGCGAAGATTTTCGTTACATCGGTATCGTCTCAACTGCGCAGTTAGCCGCATCGAGCCGTAATTGGAACTCGCAGTTGTTTCTCTTCTTCTCAAGCGCATCTGTGGTCTGACGTCCTGCTCGTGGCACCTGGCCCGCCGTTTGCAGGTTCTGGTCGCATGGATCATGGGCTAGAATTTGGGGCACCTGTGTGCCGCTTTGTTCGCCATTCACGTGAACTCGTCGGCGAACTACCCGCTTCCGATTTAAGCCGGTTAGGCTGTAAGTAAGTCTTCGAGCGCGGCTCGATTAGAAATCAACAGCGAACTGCCCTTTAGCGTGACCAGGTTCCGATTCCGGAAGTCACTCAATGTGCGCGTGACCGTCTCGCGGGTACTGCCAATGAACTCTGCTATTTCTTCGTGAGTGAGCGGCAGGGTGATGCGCGTACCCGGGCCAGTCTTTTCCGCTTCGGCCGACCACTCCAGTAAGAGTCTTGCAAGCTTTTCAGGAGCCGAGGCCGAGAGGCCTAACGTCTTCAGTTGTTCGCAGGCCCCTTGATAGTTGGCACTGAGTTGGCGTACGACCCCCTGCCAAGCCTCCGGATGCTTTGCGATGAATCGCAGGAAATCCTCTCTGCGGATGAAGGCGATCTGACAGGGGTGGACGCTCTCGGCAGTCACCTCATATGGTTTGCCGGCGAGTGTCGCCATGAGGCCCAGAATCTCGCCCGGCTTGGCAATTCTCAAGATCAACGTCTTTCCCTCACTGGAGCTGATCGTGAGTTTCACGCTACCCTCGCAGAGAATGAACACACCTCGGGAGTCCTGCTTTTCAAGGAACAACAGGGCCCCAGCTGGATAAGAGGAGCTCGATCGAACGGCGTCGAAGTCCGCGAGGGCTTTGGGCGACAGCTGGCAGAAAAAACTGCTCTTTCGAAGCTTGCAGGACTGGCAAGTGCCACTCATCTCAAATCCGTAGGGTCCTTTCATTTCAGTTCTCCTTAGGTGTGATCGCGTTCCTCTGTCGGGCCTGTTCGGCGTAATACCGGGTCATAGGGCTATCGGCGACAAACTGAGCCCGCGTCTTTTGATAAATATCGGCAAGGAGTTGCGTTGCGCGTGCATCCATGTGTGTCACCCCACAGAGATCGACTGAGAGTTGTTTCGAGCCGAGCGATTCGGCGAGCGAAAGCCAGGACTTTTCCAGCTCGCTGACCATCGGTCCTATGACGCTTCCTTCGATTTTTAGAGTCACGGCGTCGTGGGCTTCATGTCGACTAATCTTGAGCATTCGCGTTTTTTGCTGCACGCATACGCTATGGCACGTGATGAGCCAAAATGGAGCACGACCTTTGAAAGCGGAATTGCGGTGGGAACAATCAACTTAATAGTGAAGCGAGCGGAAGATGAGATTCGCGAGCGGATGATGTGACGAGGAATACTGACGAGATATCGTCAGGCTTGACTAGATGTAGTCACTACGCTCGATTCCGAGCTTCTTTAGTTTCGAGTTCAGTGTGGTTCGCTTGAGGCCCAGGCGGGCCGCAGCACCTTGGGCGCCGGCGATTACGCCCTTGGTTTGGCGCAGCACGCCGAGAATGTGCTCACGATCGTTCGATTCCAGCGTGGTGTCTTCCGCGGCAAGGGCTTTGACGGGATCGACAAGTTCGTTCAGCGGAATGCGCAACTGGGGGCCCTTAGAAAGGATGACCGATCGCTCGATGAAGTTTTCGAGCTCTCGTACATTCCCCGGCCAGTCCCACTTGGTCAGAGCCTTCATTATCTCGGGCGGAATCGATTCGATCTGCTTGCCCATTCGGCGGGCATGCTTGCTCACGAAGTAGCGCACCAAGAGCGGTATGTCCGAACGACGGTCGCGCAACGAGGGGAGTGTAATGGGGAATACCCGTAGCCGGTAGTAGAGGTCACTTCGAAACTCGCGATTTGCGACCATCTGCTCCAAGTTGCGGTTGGTGGCGGCGATAAGCCGCACATCAACGGCGATGGAACGCGAACCGCCCAGCCTTTCAAATTCATGCTCTTGGAGCGCCCGGAGGAGCTTCGGTTGAAGTTCGGGAGGAAGATCTCCGATCTCATCGAGAAACAACGTGCCACCATGCGCGAGTTCGAGGCGGCCAATTCTTTGCGCAATGGCTCCGGTAAAAGCGCCCTTTTCGTGTCCGAAGAGTTCGCTTTCCAGAAGACCGCTCGGAATCGCGGAGCAGTTCAGCTTAATGAGGCTGCATGAACTTCGAGCACTTAGCTGGTGAATGGCACGGGCAATAAGCTCTTTTCCCGTTCCGGTCTCTCCGAGAATCAAAACCGTGCTGTCGGTTTGAGCGACGGTTTCTACTTGTTTCAAGACCTTCCGGAGGGCTGTACTCTCACCAACGATGTCCTCAAAGAGATGGTCAGTATTGATTTCCTCCTCGAGGTAAAGGTTTTCGCGCTCTTTCCGTTCCAGCTCTTGCTGAGCGCGGATTTTCTCGGAAAGATCACGAACCACACTCAAAATCATCTTGCCTTCTCCCGACTCGACAGCGCTAAGCATGATATCGACCGGAAATTCCGTTCCATCCTTTCGCAGGCCGTGAAGCTCCAGTCCGGCTCCCATAGGACGCGTGCGAGATCGTCCGACGTAATCGATTCGGTGTCCGGGATGAGCACGGCGAAAGCGCTCGGGTATCAGTATTTCAACCGGCTGGCCCACCAGTTCGGAGGGAGAATAGCCGAACATTTGCTCGACCTGCGTGTTGACTTCTGTAATTCGTCCTCGGTGATCGGTAACAACGACGGCGTCCGGAGAGAATTCAAAAAGAGCTCGAAATCGGCTTTCGCTCCTCGCGATTCTTTCGTCCGCCGCCTTTCGCTCGGTGAAATCCCGGGTCACTTTGGCAAAGCCGAGCAACTCGCCTCTCGGATTACGAATCGCCGTTATCACGACATCGGCCCAGAAGCGAGAACCGTCTTTGCGCAATCGCCATCCCTCATCTTCGAGTTTGCCTTCCGATGCGGCGACTCTTAATTCTTCTTCGGGCTTGCGGCGGCGAATGTCATCCTCTAAATAGAATCGCGAGAAATGCTGCCCAACGATTTCCTCGGCTTTATAGCCCTTAATGTGCTGAGCTCCCGCATTCCAGCTCGCGACCCTTCCTTCGGGATCGAGCATGAAAATCGCGTAATCTTTGACTCCTTCGACAAGCAAACGGAAGCGTTCCTCGCTCCGCTGCAAAGCATCCTCGATCTCTCGTTTCGCTGTGAGGTCTCGAATGACGGCGAAAGAAACGATTTCACCTTCCCCTTGCAATGGTTGCAGCGATAACCCGATAGCAAATTCGGTGCCGTCCTTGCGGACACCCATCATCTCTAGGTCGGGCCCGTGGCCTGAGCGGGTCGCTTCCGCGAGGTGGCGAATGCGGTCAACCCGATACAATTCCCGGAATGGATTTGCGATTAGTGCTTCTGCAGGAAGATTCAACAGGTCGCTACGGGAATAACCGAAGATCTGCTCGGCTCGGGCATTGGCGTCGCAAATTTTTCCCTCGCGGTCGATCACGATAATCGCGTCCGGAAGGAACTCAAGCACCTTCTGAGCGAGAGTCGGCTGCAAAGGACTGAATTCGGGTGAAGTCATTTTTCGGCGCGGTTCATGCGACGGTCCCCAAAGCTGCTGGGGGGCCGATGGCTCTATGGCTATATGCGGCAAGTATACATGACTCGAACGAAATGCGGCGGTGCACCGCCGTACGCTTCGAGGGCTCGCGAAGTTTCTTGGAAGTGCCCTTTCCGCCCGCGCGTCGCGGTTCGTCACTGATGGCTGTGACGGGGCGCACAGAGAAACCTCGTGATGCACGGACAGAATGGTTCCGCAGCCATAGCGCGTCCAACGTGACAACAAGGCGCCTGGGCGACAAGGAGAAAAAGGAGATTGGAAATGACGGAAACTGCTATAGCCGTGCAAACGGCACCCGAAACGACGTCTCTGAAAGTCGTCGAACAGAACAGCTTGACCGAACGCATCGATCGAGTTCGGCGAGACATTGCTCAACGCGCGTACGAGATTTTTGAACGTGACGGAAGGCCGTTTGGGCGCGACCTCGACCACTGGTTCAAGGCCGAGTCGGAATTGCTTCACCCGGCGCACCTAAGCTTGACTGAGTCCGATGACACTTTAAACGTGGAAGTCGAGGTCGGTGGTTTCCGCGCGGCCGAGCTGGCGGTGAGCGTCGCGCCGAGTCGTTTGACGATCACGGGCAAGAAGGATACGAGGAAGGAGAACAAGAACGGCGCGAAGACGATTTATCAGGAACAGTGCTCCAGTGAGATGCTTCGAATCATCGATTTGCCGGCGGAAGTCGATGCGACAAAGTCCACGGCAACACTCCGGAATGGAATGCTTGAACTGACGATGCCGAAGGCCGCCTCGGCGAAGGCCAATCGTGCCAATGCGAAGGCCGCCTGACACGCATTAGCGTCGCGACTCACGGGGCGACTGTTCTAATATCCGAATAATCCTGCATTTTCTGGAGATTGGATTGGTCGTCCCCGTAAGTCCTTGAAAGTTGTGGAAATGGCAAAAACGAATCGGGCAGGCGCGGGGACTCTGACATTTTGCAAGGACGCCGCCGATCGATAAGCCAGAGCTTGATCTGCACTTCACCCGATTTCCAGTTCCCCCGCCGCTATATCGAACGTCCCTCGTCTTTGGAATTTCGGTGGTCGTTTCCAAATTATCCGACGGCTGAATTGTCACGGGAGAACGCCGGGCGAAGTTATGTTGTGGCTGCGGACCTGTTGTGGGGTGGGCAATTGTCCCGAATCCCAGCCTCCGCCCAAAGCCTTAATCAGTTGGACGCTTGCGACCATTTGCTGCGTTCGAAAATTCACCGCAGCTTCTTGATCATTGAGCAGCGTAGTCTGCGCGACGATAACGTTGAGGTATGGGTCGACACCCGCTTGATAACGCACGTTTGCTTCTCTCAGGCTCCGAGCCGCAGCTTCGACGGCGCCGTCCTGTTGCTGAATGGAGATAGCAAGAACTCGTATGGATACAAGGTTGTCTTCAACCTGCTGAAAGGCGCTCAACACAGTTTCACGGTAATTCGCTACGTCCTGCTCGTAGTTGTCCTGGAACTGCTCGACGGTGGCTCGACGAAGACCTGCATCGAAGATCGTTTCCGCAAGTGACGGTCCTACCGACCAAAAACGACTCGGCCACGTAAACCAGCTCGAGAAGGCCGTAGCGCCCAGCCCGCCCGACGCGCTTAGCACGACGTTTGGATAGTACGCTGCCGTGGCGATTCCGATTTGGGCGTTCGCCTGAGCCACCAGCCGCTCCGCTGCGGCGATATCAGGGCGTCGCTCGAGGAGTTCGGAAGGTATCCCGGTTGGGATCCGGGGAGCGCCGACGGTAACAGGCGCGGTGGATAGCGAAAACGTCGACGGAAGTTGGCCGGTAAGGACGGCGATCGCATGCTCATATTGTGCGCGCAAGATCGCAAGATTCGTATCCTGAGCCTGGACTGCTCTCAGCTGAGCTTCGGCCTGCGCCACGGCTTCATCGGAAGTCAAGCCGGCACGATACTGTGCTTCGGTCAAATCGAGCGTCTCTTGGTAAGAGACAACAGTGGAATCCAAGATCAGTTTCAGCGAGTCCTGCGCGCGAAGTTGGAAGTAATCAACTGCGAGTTCCGAGTGTTCGCTCAGACGAATGCTCTCAAGGTCAGCGGCACTGGCCTGGGCGGCAAACACGCTCGCCCGGACTGAGTTCCTGACGCGCCCCCAGAGATCCGGTT
>Ga0335072_10014687_pt1 | contig 11125 bp, 10 predicted proteins | sample Lox_Sample_21_FD_206725 | JGI IMG/M metagenome (GOLD analysis project Ga0335072, IMG submission 206725) | Soil microbial communities from Loxahatchee National Wildlife Refuge, Florida, United States - Lox_Sample_2.1 | ecosystem: Environmental > Terrestrial > Soil > Wetlands | place: USA... | reverse complement strand
CTGGTCGCGGTGATCAACGAATCGATGGCCAGCAAATTCTTCGGCAGCCCGCGGGACGCGGTGGGCAAGACGTTTCGGAACGGATGGAACGAGATCAGCGGTCCCATCGAGATCATCGGGGTAGTCAAAGACACGAAGTACATCAGCTTGAGAGCGGAGGGAGAAGCGATTGCGTATTACCCACTCTCGCAGCTGCCTCCGATGCGCTGGGCCAACTTCGTGCTTCGCGCCAACGGAGCGGCCGCTTCCCTCGTTCCCGGCGTCAAAGCGGCTGTCAACGAAGTAAATCGCGATATCACGTTGCAATTCCGCACCCTTGCCGTTCAAGTTGACGAATCGCTGGGCCGGGAAAGGCTTCTGGCGACGCTCTCCGGATTCTTCGGCGCGCTCGCGTTGGGTTTGGCCGTCATGGGGCTCTACGGCGTCATGTCGTACCACGTCGCGCGGCGGCGCAATGAAATCGGCATTCGGATGGCGCTTGGCGCGGAGCAACGGCGTGTGCTGCGCATGGTGCTGGGCGAAGTGGCGATTCTAATTGCTGCCGGCCTGACGCTTGGGCTGGCGGCCGCGCTGTTCTCGACGCGCCTGCTGGCCGGTTTCCTTTACCGCCTGGCGCCCAACGATCCCAGCACTCTGGCGATGGCCTGTCTGGTTCTCGCCGCGGCGGCAGCCCTCGCCGGTTTTCTGCCGGCCCGGCGCGCAGCAAAATTGGATCCAATGACGGCTCTTCGCGAAGAATAAGCGGTCGATCGGTTGGCGGCGGGACCTTCAGGCGGCGACATCGAGGATGACAGAGCAGAGATGGCGGCGTTTTCAGTCAGGGATGCCGGCGGTTCTGATGGGCGCGCCGTTGATCGCTCCTAATGCGGTGCGGAACGCGCCGGAGACTCAAGCCTCCCACGCACCCGAGTTATGGCCGGGGGAGCCTGATCTGCCGATCGTTATTGCGCGAGCGGTCCATCAGCATCCCGGTGCCGGCCATCCATTTGAGAAGCTGATGGAACGCTCTTCCATTCGATCCACAGCCAGCCGCCGATCACACGATTGAATCCAAGGCAAAATACCGGATGAGAAGCAAGCGCCCATTTCCGTGTGAATTTCCTCCCCTGCGCCAACATCGCCGGCATCGGTACCCCGAATCGCCAAGTGTCCATACTCCTCGGAAACGCGTTCCGAGGAGTCGCAGTTGATTCTGGCGATGACGCGCCATACGGAGAATGCTGCTGCCGAAGCTCGGGTTCAGCGATCGCTGAACGGTACGGTTTTTGTCAACGAGCCATCCGCATGTTGACAGGAGTCCGTCTCATATCTGCGGTGTGGCGTTGGACACCTCATAGCGGGGCGGACGACGCCGAGATCGATGACTTCATGAAGTTTCCACGCTCGCTTCCGGGGCGGCGAGAAGCTGGTCCAACTGCTGGAACTGCTCGCCAGACCAACTTATACTCTCAGAGGCCATGGCATCGTCGAGGGCATTTTTTGAGGGATAGAGTTCGTGTATCACGACGAGTGTCTCGCCACCCCTTTCTTCGAAGGTCACGGTGGTGACGGACCCATCCCCATCACCTTCGTCATTCGTCCAGACGAGGCGGGAGCCCGGAATCACTTCGACGTACCTACCAAAGAATGGCACAGGCTGCTCTGAGGAAGGGTGACTGAACACGAAACGGTACGTGCCCTCCGTACGAACATCGGCCTCGCAGGAAAGGAAGGACGCTCCAAACGACTTGGCTACCCACCACCGCTTGAGCAGTTCGGGTTTGGTCCACGCATCGAAGACAATATGCGCCGGAGCGTTGAAGTTTCGAGTCACGACGAGCTCACGCCCGGACTTCCGTTCCACTGTCATGTCGTAGTTTGTGGGGTTGATTTCACTGTCTTTTCTTTCGTACATCGGCTTTCTCCTTCTGTTTCAATTCCTCAAGAAGCTTGTCCAATTCATCGAAGCGGGCGGCCCAACTCTGGTGGTACCTCTCGATCCATGCCGCCTCTTCCACCAGTCCGCGCAGGCCGAGCTTGCAGGTCCGCACGCGCCCGACCTTCTCTGTGGTGACGAGCCCCGCCTGCTCCAAGACGCCGACGTGCTTCTTCATGCCCGTCAGGGTCATGTGAAACTTTTCGGCAAGGTCCGTGATGGAAGCGTCCGCGCGTCCGAGTTGTTCCAGAACGCCGCGCCGGGTGGCATCCGAGAGCGCGGCGAACGAAGCATCGAGGACGGCTCCCGAATACTGAACCATATGGTTCAGTATACAGCACGGACCGGCGACACGCAAGGACTGAGTGCGCGCTGCGCTACGTACTGCCTTTTATTTCCAAATCGACACGCGGCACAGTGCTTACCGACCCCGGGCGGAATACGCGCCACACGGAGATTGCTGCTGGCGAAGCTCGGGCCCGCAGTTCCGAACGGATCGCCGATCAAGGGGCTCAGAGCGCCTAGACGCACCCTACCCACTACCTCGGCAGTGCCGGTACGCCATCGCCGCGGCCTTCGTTGTGGCGCAACGTCCTGGGCCTGTCACTGCACGGCGATTGTAGCGTCGGTTCGGGATGATGCCCCGCCAATCGTCACCACCAGGGAAACGGCACTCCCCGTGGGCGCATTCGCCGGGATCAGCACATTGATTTGCACCTCGCCGCAATAGATGAGCCCGTCGAAAACGATGTTGGCCGCCGGAACCGCGCTCCCTCCCAGGCTCACGCTCACCGGAAGCATGGGAGACGGATAGGGCGGGCCGGAGGGTTGCGTGCCATCGGCGAGTGTGGTGTTGACAAGGCCCTGGCCGGTCACCCAGAATGCCACGTAGGTGCCGCGCGGGGCAGGATTCGTCGTGGAATTGAATGTCCCATCCTGATTGACGAGCCATGCCTGACCGGGCCCATAAGACTGAGTAAAGATCCCAGGCGACGAAGGCACCACCGGGACGGTTACGGTGTTTCCAGCTACGCCGCCGTATGTCACCTGGATGGTGGTGTTCTCCAGGCCGGAGACCCTGAACGGCGCCAGCGCATTGATCTGCCCGTCCTGTGCGTAAGTCAGAAATGCCGGTGTGCCGTCGATGGAAACGCTCGTGCCCGACAAGTTCGTAGTCATACCGGAACTGACTCCAGTCTTCGGACCAAGTCCGCTCCCATATATGGAAATGAACTCGTTGGGCGCGATCCCGCCTGCCTGGGACGTGGCGGCATTGTAGACCGCGGCGCCGGCTCCGGTCTCGGTGATTTGCGGCGCCGTCGTGGGAACGATCTTCGCCACGAAGCCGTGATAGCAGCAGGTTGGGGAGGGGTTGGTGGTCTGGAATGCGCCGGCAGTGGCCGGCAGGTGCGTGCCGAGGTTGTTGCCGGCCACGTAGATCGCGCCGGCGGAACTGACAGCCAGTCCGCCGGTCTCCATGGGATCCTCGCCCGGGCCGATGCTGGTAGAGAACAGCAGGTTTGAGCCCGCCGGATCCAACTCAACCACCACCTGCCCGCCATTGCAGCACATTGCCGGCCCCACCGAGTTGAGCATGGGGAATTGCGGATTGGCTTGCCCGGTGATGTAGACGTTGCCCTGCCCATCCAACTGGATGGGACCGGTGAAATACAGGTTGTCGCCTCCATCTTGCAGGGAGCCGCCGACATAAGTGGACCAGGCCGCGGAAGTGAGCGACGGGTTTAGCCTGGTCACATGGGCCGCGGCGCAAACGCCGCCGGTTCCGCAAACCGTGTTGTAAGCGCCGCGGGTGACCGGAAAATCCGCGGAATTGGTGTATCCCACGACGTAGATGTCCCCGGAGCTATCGATAGCGATTCCGCTGAGGTAATCGCTGGTATTGCCGGTCTTGCCCCCGAGATAGGTGCAGGCGGCCAACGATGCCCCGGAGGCGGAGGTGACAGGGTTGAATTTGGCGATGAATCCACGGTACGCGGTCACGTTGCTCCCGGTGTTATCGAGAGGAGCGGCAGTGGCCTGATACGCGCCAATGGTAGTGGGAAGCCTGCCGGCCTGGGTCTCGCCGGTCAGATAGAAATAGCCGTTGGAATCCACCGTGATTGCAGTGGCCAATGTCCCACCCGAGGTTGTGGTGGTGCTGGACTTCAGGCCGTTCAGGTCGCCGAACAGTGTGGCGTAGAGCAAGTTGGCGCCGGCGGGGTCGAACACCGCGGTAAAGCAATACGGCGTAACGTTATTGGCGGCACTGGTGCCGATGGTGGCGCCACTGGTGGTGGGAAAGCAGGACTGAAAGAGATAGGAAGTGTTGCAGGGGTTATTCTCGCTGCCGGCAACGTAAGCGCGGCCCGCCGAATCCACGGCAATCGCGGTCCCGTAGGACCCCCCGTAGCCGCCGAGGAACGTCGAATAAACCAAGCTATTTCCGGCAGGACTCAGCTTGGTCACAAAAACCGAGGGAGTAGAGCCGTAGCATGCCGACTGCGAATTATTCGCCGACGTGACGGTGTTGCTGGGCTGGGGAGAGCAGACGGTTTGGTACGCTCCCTTGGTAATGGGGAAGTCGGCGGACTGGGTCATACCAGTGACATAGGCGCTGCCGCTGGAATCTACGGCGATGGCGAAGGCGTAATCCCAACTGCTGCCGCCCAGGTATGTAGAATAGACCAACGAACTGCCGTCGGCACTGAACTTGGTGACGAACGCCGAAGGGGCGCCGGCTTTGTTGTTCACGCCCTGATAAGCGCCTTGAACAGGAAAGTCCGCGGAGGTTGTGCGGCCGGTGACGTAGGCGTTGCCCGCGGTGTCGATGGCGATCCCCTGAGAGGAGCCGTTCTGGAGAATTCCGGGGCCGGTGATCTGGGCAATTTGATCGGAGCCGGTGCCGGCGAGGTAGGTAAGGTAGGTGAGCACCGGATCGATGACCAACGGTTTGGAACGATCGTAGCGGCCCAAACGAAAGCCAACCCGGTCGCCGGCCACGATGAAGGCGCCTTCGACGTTGGTCTTCCTGTTGCCCGCCATCTGGTACGCCACCGGCTTGCGGAAAGTGGCCAGGCCGTTGGGCGCCTTCAGGGTAAGATCGCCTGCCGCATCGACGGTGGCGCGCGCGCCATCGATCCGCCAGACAATGCGGGCGGGGTCGGCGCCGGGGGCGGCGACGAAGTCGTACTCCAACTGGCGCTGGTTGCCGTAGAAGACAAGGTCCACGCCAGGGTACACCTCGGCATAATCGACCTTGCCATAGGTCGGGATACCGGTGTGCCAGTTGTTGGGATTGTTGCCGAGGAAGTAACTGACCATACCGGCCTGCCGCGCCACCCCTACCGCTGGAGCCTTGGAATTGGCTCCGACCAAGCCCATCCGCAGGGTATCGGCGGAGGCCTCGTCCTGGCGGGCGAGTTTCAGGACTACCTGGCCCGGGGCGAGGAACAAAACGTACCCGGAGCCGCGGGACACAAACTGCACCGGGGAGGCTGCCTGGCCCTGGTTTGGCTCAAAACTTAAGGGCGCGTTCAGGAACTGCGCCGGGGAGCGATTGTCTAGCGGTGCGGCGCTACAGAGGGCCGCGAGAATGGCAGTTGCCGCAAGCATGAGTACTGGCGGCGGTAAAGACCGGTTGGTGGTCATGCGAGTTGCACCTCTCTTCCGAACAGAATAGAGATAATCGGACTCTAATCACATAAATCATAACGCCGACTCTCAGATCGCAGTTAACTGGCGAATGCGGCATAAATGTGCGGAAGCGACACCGGAAAACCATCCACAAACCTACGCCATATGAGGGTATGGTCCCCGGCCCGTCGAAATGTCGCTCAGGCCGGATGGCGTGCTACTCGGAGAAAGCCACCGGACGCAGGCGTTCGCGGCGGGAAGGCAAAGGGCGCCGGGCTGGCCGGCAATCGGGAATGGTTGGGGAGGCATGGGAGTCAGGATGGAGTTGTACAGTAGAAGATGTATGGCCGATAGGGACGTTTCCGGGCCGACCTGGAATACGCTGCGGGAGATTCGCCGCAATGCCGAAGAAGCTGAAAGGCGGGGCAAGCTTTCTTATGAGAAATGGAAGGCGTTGCTGGAAGAAGGCATGGTAGCGGCTCAAGGGAACCCAGACTTGCTCGATTTCATGGTGCCTTATGCGAGACCAGGATGGAGAGAGAGGCTTGCGAGGGATCAAGAGGCCAAGGCTATCGAATCGACGGCAGCGAAAATGCCTGCTCCTACGCTGGAGATAGCAGATCCGGCTCCCGGCGTGGAGTCGCCGTCCGGGCCGCTGGTGGAGCGGCCACCTGTGGCCAAATTGCCCAAAATCAATTGGCGTAAGCGCTTCTGGTAGGCCTTCGAGCGCCAGGAGCCTCATCGCGCGGACGGCAGAGCCCACGCCCAGAGTGCCGCGGATCGTTTACTCGTACAAGCCCGATTAGGAACGAGAAAGTCGGCATCGCAACTGGCATTTGACCAGATCGATCCCGGAAGCAAGCGCGTTTCTCGGGAGGAATCCTGAGAGTGGTCGTAAGTGTCGCTCAATGAGTCCTTTGACCTCCCATGGCGCTCTGTTTTAGGTTGGGGCTGGGCGGAGCGGCGGACGCTAAAGCCATCCCTTATTACGAGCAATCCGGGCCGCTTCAAACCGGCTGGAAGCGTGCAACTTGGAGATAGCCTCGGAAAGATAGTTGCGCACGGTACCCTCTGTCAGTCGCAGCGAATGCGCCAGTTCAGCGGTCGTTTCGCCGTCGCCGGCGCGCCGCAGGATCAAACGCTCTCTATCGGTGAGCGGGTCTTTCTCCGTGCTCCATATCTGCGAGGCCAGTTGGGGATCCACGATGCGAGCCCCGCGGCTGACTTCCCGGACCGCGTCGGCGAGTTCTTCAGAGGGCCGATCCTTGAGAAGATAGGCAGATGCTCCAGCTTCCAGTGCTCGCCGCAAATATCCCGGACGCGCGAAGGTGGTTAGTATCAGGACGCGTGTGCCAGGGTAAAGCTCTTTTACACGGGCGGTGAGTTCGAGCCCGCTCATCTTCGGCATCTCAATGTCGGTTATCAAAACCTCCGGCCGCTGCTTTCCGACGGCCTGAAGGGCCTGCTCTCCATCGGAAAAAGATCCGAGCACCTCAATATCGGGTTCGATGGAGAGCAGCGCCGCGAGCGCTCCCCGCAACATGCTTTGGTCCTCCGCCAACAGAACGTGTATCTTTTGTGTCAAAAGGTATCCGCCTCTCCCACAAATCGTGGAGCCGATTGTGCGGCAGACTCACTCTCCAGCGGCAACGCCAGTTCAAGACTTGTTCCTCCATTTGCCAGGCTTGTCACCTTCACGACCCCAGCCACGGATTGAAGCCGCTCTCGCATGCCGCGCAGGCCATTGCCTTCACAAATCTGCCCGCCCAGCCCATTATCCTCAACCGCGAAATGAATAGTCCGGTCCTTTTCGACGAGCGCCACGTGGCAGACGGTTGCGTGAGAATGGCGGACGATGTTCGTGACGGCCTCGCGCAGCGCAAGACAAAGCGCGTTGACCTGGCTCGATGAGAGATTCACCGGAGCGAGAGCCGTGGTCAATTTGACATCGGCGGAAAGCAAGCTTCGCCGGGCGCGACTGATCTCCGCGGCAAGTCCTTCGGCGCGGTAGCCGGACACAGCTTGCCTCACCTCGGCGAGGGCATTGCGAGCAACCTGCTCCGCTTCCACAATTTCGTTCCGGGCGCGGTCCGAGTCGTGGGACAGGAGCCGTCGGGCGAGATCGAGCTTCATAGTAATAACGGTCAGCGTATGGCCGAGGAGGTCGTGCAGATCGCGTGCGATGCGCTCGCGCTCCGCTTCCTGGGACAGACGTTCGATCTCGGAATTTGCGCGCTCCAGAAGAAAATTGGTTCGTGCCTGTTGGGCGAAGGCAAAGTTACTGAGCCCAAAGATCACGCAGTACAAGAGGACGCTTTCGGCTGTGGCAAAAGGGCGTCCTAAGTATCGAGTCTCCGCCACGACTCCGACCATCATCATAATCAACACCAGGAACAGGGTGCGCAAACGACTGAGGAAAAGGCAAAGTATCGCGAACGGGTAGGCAAACATCGCGTAGGCTTCCGGATTGAGCGGGTAGTAGAGAAAGGCGATGAGAAAAAACAACACAAACGCCACTATCTGCCGACGTCCCGTAAGCTCCCCGGCGAGAAAATAAAGAATGAGGAAGGCCGCGTAAAAAACCGCGAATTCCACCCAGACTACAGGTGAGTGCCGATAAGCCGGCATGACAAAGAAATACGCCGAATAAAGCAACGCCGCCCATCGCACGATCGAGCGGCCACGGACAAACTCCCGCTTCGAGTCGGTGATATGCGTGCTCGAGGCTGCCGCATCCCGCTCTGGTGCGCGTGACTGCCTTTCGCTCATACCTTCATAATCTCACCAGACAAGGCTGTCCCTGTACCCAGAGCTGTCATATGGAAGGTATGACGGGTGTCATGGTGATACCTGTCATCTCTCGTCGATGACAACTGCTACTGTTTTTCTCTGGCCGTCCAGCACATTCTTCTATTACGGCTACGCGAGAGCGTGAGGCAAATCTCGAAAGCTGTACCAGGTGGAATTAGGGGCAGGTCAGGACGATGATGAATCTCGAATTCTTTTTTAATGCACTGACAAATGTATGGGTCGCGGGGGAAATCCTCACCGCCGTGCTCACCCGAACGCGCCAGGGCGAGGGCAAGATACAAGATCGCGGAACGCAGATCATTCTCTGGGTTGTTATTGTTGCATCGTTCAGGATCGACGAGTGGATGCACACCTTGTTCCCGGTCGACATGCCGGGGAGTTATAGCTGGCTGCGACCGGTGGCCTTTGGGATTTTGATTGTCGGTTTGGGAGTTCGTATCGTAGCAATCGTCACGCTCGGCAGGGCCTTCAGCGTGAATGTAGCGGTGCGCGCCGGACAGAGATTGCAGCGAAGCGGACTCTATCGCCTCGTCCGTCATCCTTCCTATCTCGGTCTGGAACTGATTCTCCTGGCTTTTGCCCTTCACGCACGCACATGGGCCTGTTTTGCCGTTGTACTCGTTCCATCGACGCTGGCTGTGTTGTATCGCATTCATGTTGAAGAGACTGCGCTCCGCCTGGCTTTTGGAGCCGATTACGAAGACTATAGCCGTAGCACAAAGCGGCTGATTCCGGGCGTCTATTGAGTGTTTTTGCACACCCAGGGCGATTTTCCTCAAGTAGCGGCAGACGAGTTGACTCCCGCGGTTTCATGAGCACCGTCCACCTAAGGTTCCCTTTTCAGGCTCAGTCGGCGCATTATCGTCAAAATGCGCTCATCGAGGAGCGGATTTGTATCGAAAAGTCGGCTCTTGTCCTCTGATTCGCGTTTGCGCCGCCTCCGCCGCGTTATGCCCAAGACGTAGGACGCTCAAGTCCGCGTTCTCGGACGGTACAGCGGGTCGACGCGCCACTGCCGTGGATTTGGTAACTTCGACGATGCCGTCGCGCGCGGGACCAAAAGTCCTGTGCGTGAGGCTGGACGCCGCACCGCCGAGGCCACAGTCCGAAGCTTCGGAGGCAGGATAACCCCGCGCGGGAAACCGTCCGTCCTGTGTCGTTCTACCAGCGCCGCAGCAACGCCCGCCGTTTGCGCACAGGCGCGCCACGTTCGCGTCGGCGCCGCCAGGTGGGCACACACTACGGCAACCGCTGGTGCCCGCACCCCTCCCGGCCAGATAGTCGAGAACCACTACAGAAACCACTACAGTGGGCTTCGCCTAAAACGTGGTAAACTCCAAAGAGTCATACACATGCGGATGTGGCGAAATTGGCAGACGCGCAGGATTTAGGTTCCTGTTCCCGCGAGGGAGTGTAGGTTCAAGTCCTATCATCCGCACCACTCAATCCCAACCGGCAAAATCTCACACTGGCGTACGGCCTGCACAACCTTATTTGCCCTCTCAGTGGGGGGTAACTCATAGCGTTTGGATACAAAGGAGAAGCCATGAACTGGGATCAAGTCCAGGGAAAATGGAAGCAGGTAAAAGGGTCGGTGCGCCAGCAATGGGGCAACATGACCGATGACGATTTGGCGAAAATCAACGGGAATCGCGAAAAATTTGTTGGAGTACTACAGGAACGATACGGACTCGCCAAAGAGGAAGCTCAAAAACGGGCCGACGAGTGGGCCCAAAATTTGCGTGACGAGCAGACCTTCACCGGACGGCCCTGATCGGTGTCGTCTTTCGGCGGGCCCGTTTCAGGGCCCGCCCTAAAGACCGCCCGCGAATCCTTAAATGTGAACGTACCCGAATAGCATGAGCAGAATCAGAATCAGGAGAATAGTTCCTAACCCCCCGCTCGGGTAGTAGCCCCAGCCCCGGCTATAGGGCCACGCCGGCGCCGCCGCGAACACCAGGATAATAATGATCAGCAGTAACAGCAACATATTCTGGTTCCTCCTTCGCAATAATGGAGGCAAGATACCTGCCAGCGTATGCTCTCTTACCCCTGCCGTGCCCGGCTCTGTTTAATCCAATGGTAGACCGAGATTGCGCTCCCCACGGTGCAAACCACAATCAGCCCGACGAGTAATCCTTGCACCGTCGGGATCTTCGCCCACCGCAAAATAGTTTTTCCGAAGCGCATGGCGAGCGCGCCGACAATCAGGAAGCGCACCATCCGTGTCGCCGCGATGATTGCCAACAGCCGCTTGCGGGAATATTGCAGCGCCGCGGCACCCATCACGAACGCCGTGAACGGGAACGGCGGAGGAGCCAGCGACGCCACGGCCAGCGCCCGTCCCGCGTTCTTGCCCACCTTGGCGCGCACGCGCTTCATGCTGCGCTGCGAGAGGTATTTTTCGAGACCTTTCTCGCCCAGCGGACGCATAGTGAAATCCAGCAACAAACAGCCCAGAACGGATCCGGCGGCGGACATGGCCGCGAGATAGATCATAAAGAGCCATTCCGGATGGCGCGACGTAAGCGCCACCAGCAGCAGGTCGTTGCCCCACGGCGCCACCAGGTATGAGGAATCGAGGATGCCCAACGCCAGCAATCCCAAACCGCCGAGATGGAGAAGCCAGGTGTAGATATGCGCCATCAGCCGCACGTCCAGTTTCTAAAAAGGGCCATTGCAGCCAGGTTGGGCCGAATCATACGTGACCGCCACACGGCCCGGCATCATAACGGAAGGTCGCAGTCATTCCATTCCCAAAATTGT
>Ga0335072_10014684_pt1 | contig 11127 bp, 6 predicted proteins | sample Lox_Sample_21_FD_206725 | JGI IMG/M metagenome (GOLD analysis project Ga0335072, IMG submission 206725) | Soil microbial communities from Loxahatchee National Wildlife Refuge, Florida, United States - Lox_Sample_2.1 | ecosystem: Environmental > Terrestrial > Soil > Wetlands | place: USA: Florida... | reverse complement strand
ACCTCGGAAACGTCGCAGATCTGCGCCAGCGTGGCCGCGTGCCGCAGCACCGCGTCGGGCCGCCACGGCTCAGTGGCCAGCACCCTCAGCGCGGCCGACGCCGCGCCCACCGCCGCCGGCGCCAGACCGGTGTCGAAGATGAACGTCCGGGCCGAGTCGATGAGGTGATCGCGCACCGCCGCCGATCCGAGCACCGCGCCGCCCTGACTGCCCAGCGCCTTGGACAGCGTCGTCGTCATCACCACATCGGGCGCACCCGACAGGCCGAGCTCGTGCAGCAGGCCCCGGCCGCCGACGCCGCGCACACCCAGGCCGTGCGCCTCGTCGACGATGAGCAGTGCCCGATGCCTGCGGCAGACCTCGTGCAACCGGCGGATCGGGGCCAACGCGCCGTCGGCGGAGAACACCGACTCGGTGATCACGACCGCTCGCTCCTCGTCACGCGAGGCCAGCGCCGCCTCGACGGCGTCGACGTCGCGATGCGGGCTCACCACCACCCGGGCCCGGGACAGCCGGCACGCGTCGACCAGCGAGGCGTGCGAGTAGGCGTCGGACACCAGCAGCGAACCCGGGCCGGACAGCCCGACCACGGCCCCCTGGTTCGCGGTGTATCCGGACGAGAACACCAAACCCGCTGCGGCGCCGACGAATTCGGCGAGCACGGACTCGAGCTCCTCGTGCAGCAGGGTGTCGCCGGTGACCAGCCGTGAACCGGTGGCCCCGGCTCCCCAGGTGCGCAGCGCGTCCACGCCGCCCTCGATGACGTCCGGATGCTGCGACAAGCCCAGGTAGTCGTTGGACGCCAGATCCAGCTCGGTGGCCACCGCGGGACGCGGCCGCAGCGCGCGCCGCAGCCCGGCCTGCCGGCGCTGCTCGGCGTGCGTCTCCAACCAGGCCAGTGGAGAGGTATCGATCCGGGTCATCGCACTAAAGCCTACGAGAGCCCGTCATTCGTGCGACTTCGACCATCGCGGAGGTGATCTGCGCGATCTCGGCCGGCGTGCAGATGAACGGCGGCATCGCGTACACCAGGTTGCGGAAGGGCCGCAGCCACACCCCGAGATCCAGGGCCGCAGGCGTGGCGATCGCCAGGTCGACCGGCCGGTCGCATTCGATGACCCCGATCGCCCCGCACACCCGCACGTCGGTCACCCCCGGCAGGGTCCGAGCCGGTTCCAGACCGGTGGCCAGCCCGGCGCTGATCTTGGCGACCGCCGAACGCCAGTCCTGGCCGAGCAGCAGCTCCACCGCGGCGACCGAGACAGCGCAGGCCAGCGGGTTCGCCATGAAGGTGGGCCCGTGCATCAGCGCTCCGGCTTCACCGGTGCTGATGGTGTGCGCGACGTCGGTGGTGCATAGGGTCGCGGCGAGGCTCAGGTAGCCGCCGGTGAGCGCCTTGCCGACGCACATGATGTCGGGGCTGACGCCCGCGTGGTCGGCGGCGAACAACTCGCCGGTGCGACCGAACCCGGTCGCGATCTCGTCGAACACCAGCAAGACGTCGTGGCGGTCGCAGATGTCCCGCAGGTCGGTCAGGTAGCGAGGGTCGTGAAAGCGCATCCCCCCGGCGCCCTGGACGACCGGTTCGACGACGAGCGCCGCCAGTTCGCCGGCGTGCTCCGCCAACTGCGCCTCGAAGGCCGCGCTGTAGGCGGCGTCGTAGTCGCGGGGCACCTGCGGGGCGAACACCTGCCGGGCCAGCACGTCGCTCCACAGCTCGTGCATGCCACCGTCGGGGTCGCAGATGCTCATCGGCGTGAAGGTGTCGCCGTGGTAGCCCCCTCGCCACGTCATCAGCCGCCGCTTGTCGGGTCGGCCGCGGCTGCGCCAGTACTGCAGCGCCATCTTCACCGCGACCTCCACCGACACCGATCCGGAGTCGCAGAAAAACACTGTCTCCAGCCCCGACGGGGTGATGTCGACGAGCAGCTGCGCCAGCCTCGCGGCCGGTTCGTGGGTCAGCCCGCCAAACCTGACGTGGCTCATCGTCGACAGCTGCGCGGCCAGCGCCGCGTCGAGCACCGGGTGGCCGTGCCCGTGGATCGCCGTCCACCAGGAGCTCATCGCGTCGAGCACCTCGACGGCCTCGCCGTCGCGGTGCAGCGTCAGCCAGGCGCCGCGCGCGCCGAGCGCCACCACCGGCGGCACCGCCTCGGCGCCGATCGTGCTGTACGGGTGCCAGAGATGGGCCGCGTCGATCGCGCTGATCTGCTCCGGAGTGAGCCCAGAGGGCCCTGCGGCCGCAGAACTCATAGAGAACGAGGGTAAAGCAGCCCCGCCGTTGCGCCGTGCCGTCGGCCCGAGCTCGCACAATCGCCGGGGATCCGTCAGGATTGAAGGACCATGGCTACGCCGCTGCAGTCAGAGAACCCGCCCCCAAGCGAGTACGTCGATTCCCCGCGACCGGTGCTGCGGCTCCGCCTGGTTCCGTGGGACGTCGCCTGCACGCTCGCGTTGCTGCTCGTGCTGGTGGCCGCCGCGATCGGGACGAACTGGTATTCCGGCCTGTTCGGCTTCCTCAATGACTTTTGCGTTGATGACACGTGTGGAGCAGTGCCGTTCGGTGTCGATTTCTACATCTATCCGGTGGTCTGGGGCGGCCTCGGCGCCGCGGTCGCCGCGGCCGTGGCCGGCCCGGTGGTGTCGCTGCTGAAAGGTTGGTACCTGTCCTTCTGGCCGGTGTTGGCGGTCGCCATCCTCGTCTTCAGCTCGGTGGCCGGCTCTCTGCTGACCGACTACAGCTACCCCTACTGGCACTACACCGTCGGTCCGATGTACACGCCCGACGCGTGAAGTTGAGAGCCAAATCACACCCGGCCGCGTAAGCGGTCACCGTTCGGTCACGGTCCGACAAAAAATCCCTTTTCGGACGCCTGCGCTATGGCTCAAGACGCCATTTGTTGCCAGAGTGTCTGTAGTGACTGTTGTGAATTCAGCGGTTCACCGACGGGTCCACGTCACAGCTGTATTAGGTGGCGTGCGGCCCCCAATGGGGCGGGCCAACGCATGAGTCTCTGTGGTGAACCGGGAAGGAATTACGGCATAGGCGCGAAGTCACCGCGCCGAGCCCGCAGAGAGGTGATCCGCATGAAACGCAGCTATGTCGTCCCGATCAGCATGGCCCTGTTGCTGACGCTGCCAATGCTCAGCCCCAACGTCGCGAGCGCTGACCCGATCCCCGCGCCGAGCCCGACGCCGGCACCCACGCCGGCAACAGGCCCGACGCTGGTGGGCTACCAGCAGAACACCAGCTACGTGATCCAGCGTGCGCTGTCCCAGCGCGGTGTGCCGTTCCTCTACGGCGGCGGCAACGCCGCGGGACCGACCCGCGGCACCGGGCTGAATGCCAACGTCGTCGGCTTCGACGCGTCGGGCCTGATTCAGTACGCCTACGCCGGCGCCGGACTCAAGATGCCGCGCACCTCGGGCGAGCAGTGCAACGTGGGCCGCAAAGTCGCACCCTCTCAGGCACGGCCGGGCGACCTGCTCTGCTACGGCCCCAGCGGCACGCAGAGCGTCGCGATGTACCTCGGCAACAACCAGATGATCGAAGCCACCGACCCGGCCGTGGCGGTCACGCCGGCGCGTACCACCAACATGGTTCCGTACCTGACTCGAATCCTGGAGTCCTAACCGGTAACTCACCGGCCGACTTCTTGCGCACGCCCGACGGTCGTCGGGTTGGGTAGATTGTCTGTCAATCATGCTGACTGCCTCCCCGACCCGTCCGGCCGTCGCGCGCGTTGCCGACCCCGCCCAGCCCGCGGCGGGAAACCGGAAAGCAGGGTTCTACCGCCACGATCTCGACGGGCTGCGTGGCATCGCGATCGCGTTGGTCGCGATGTTCCATGTCTGGTTCGGTCGGGTGTCCGGTGGCGTCGACGTGTTCTTGGCGCTGTCCGGGTTCTTCTTCGGCGGCAAATTGCTTCGCGCGGCGCTCAATCCGGCGTCGTCGCTGTCGCCGGTGCCCGAGGTGGTGCGGCTGGTGCGCCGGCTGCTGCCGGCTCTCGTGGTGGTGCTCGCCGCGTGCGCGGTGCTCACCATTTTGATTCAGCCGCAGACCCGCTGGGAGACCTTCGCCGACCAGAGCCTGGCGAGCCTCGGCTACTACCAGAACTGGGAGCTGGCCAGCACGGTGGCCGATTATCTGCGGGCCGGCGAGTCGGTCAGCCCGCTGCAGCACATCTGGTCGATGTCGGTGCAGGGCCAGTTTTATATCGCGTTTCTGGCACTGGTTTTCGGTTTCGCGTTTCTGTTCCGGCGCCGGCTCGGCGGCCGATTGCGGACGACGTTCGTGGCGCTGCTCAGCGTGCTGGCGGTCGCGTCGTTCGTCTACGCGATCGTCGCGCATCAGGCCAACCAGTCCGTGGCCTACTACAACAGCTTCGCGCGGGCTTGGGAGTTGCTGCTGGGGGTGCTCGCCGGCGCGCTGGTCGCTGGCGTCCGCTGGCCGATGTGGCTGCGCACCACCGCGGCGACGGTCGCCCTGGTCGCGGTGCTGTCCTGCGGCGCGCTGATCGACGGCGTCAGGCAATTCCCGGGGCCGTGGGCGCTTGTCCCCGTAGGCGCGGCCCTGCTGTTCATCCTGGCCGGAGCCAACCGGCAGGCCGACGACGCCTTGCCGCTGCCCAATCGGCTGCTGGCGACCGGGCCGCTGGTGACGCTTGGCGCGATGGCCTACGCGCTGTACCTGTGGCACTGGCCGCTGCTGATCTTCTGGCTGGCGTACACCGGCCACGCGCACGCGAACTTCTTCGAGGGCACCGCGGTGCTGCTGATATCCGGTGTGCTGGCGTATCTGACGATGCGGTTCGTCGAGGAACCCCTGCGGTATCGCGCAGCGGGTACCGCCACGCCCGCGGCGGCGCCGGTCATCCCGTGGCGGACGCGGCTGCGCCGCCCGACCATGGTCCTCGGATCGGTGGTCGGGCTGTTGGGCGTGACGCTGACCGCGACGGCGTTCACCTGGCGCGAGCACGTCGAGGTGGAGCGGGCCAGCGGCAAAGAGCTGAGCGCCCTGAGCTCCAGCGACTATCCCGGTGCCCGCGCTCTCGTCAAGCACCTGCGGGTGCCCAGACTGCGGATGCGGCCCACCGTCTTGGAAGCCCAGACCGACTACCCGCCGTCCACCCGCGACGGCTGCATCAGTGATTTCAAGAACACCGACGTGATCAAGTGCACCTACGGCGACAAGAACGCCACTCGGACGATCGCGCTCGCCGGCGGCTCGCACGCCGAGCACTGGCTGACCGCGCTCGACATCCTGGGACGCAGGCACGGCTTCAAGGTCACGACCTACCTGAAGATGGGCTGCCCGCTGTCCACCGAAAAGATGCCGTTGGTGATGGGCAACAACGATCCGTACCCGGAGTGCCGCGACTGGGTGCCCAAGGCGATGGCGGCTGTGATCGCCGACCACCCGGACTACGTCTTCACCACGTCGACGCGGCCGTGGAACATCAAACCCGGCGATGTGATGCCGGGCACCTACGTCGGGATCTGGCAAGCCTTCTCCGACAACAACATCCCGATCCTGGGCGTGCGCGACACCCCGTGGCTGGTCAAAGACGGGCAGCCGTTCAATCCGTCGGACTGCCTGGCCAAAGGCGGCGACGCGATCTCGTGCGGGATCAAACGCTCCTCGGTGCTTGTCGACCGAAACCCCACCCTGGACTGGGTCGAGCAGTTCCCGATGCTCAAGCCGCTGGACATGAGCGACGCGGTCTGCCGCACCGACATCTGCCCCGCCGTCGAGGGAAACGTGTTGATATACCACGACGCTCACCACATCTCGGCCACCTACATGCGCACCATGACCAACGAGCTGGGTAGGCAGATAGCGGCGGCCACCGGCTGGTGGTGAACCCCACTCGACGACGATGTGGCGTGTAGCGCCCGAGCGTCCAGATCCGGCCCGCCGCCATTAAGGTCAAACAATGCCCCCGCCAGAAGCGAACGGTGCCGCCGCGGCAACTGCACCGGCGCTGGCCACCGTCTGGCCCGGAAGCAACTATCCACTGGGCGCCAATTTCGACGGCGGCGGCACCAATTTCGCGCTGTTCTCCGAGATCGCCGAGAAAGTCGAGTTGTGCCTGATCGATGACGACGGCGCAGAAGCCCGCACCAACCTCGACGAGGTCGACGGCTATGTGTGGCACGCCTATCTGCCCAACGTCAGCCCCGGGCAGCGCTACGGGTTCCGCGTCTACGGGCCGTTCGACCCCTGCACCGGGCACCGATGCGACCCCAGCAAGCTGCTCCTCGACCCGTACGGCAAGTCGTTCAACGGCGAGTTCAAGTTCGGCCAGGCGCTGTACTCCTACGACATGGCCGTTGCGGCCGAGGACCCCGCCGAGACCGGCACGCCGCCGGCGGTTGACTCGCTGGGTCACACCATGACCAGCGTGGTGATCAACCCATTTTTCGACTGGGCGAGCGACCGTGCACCGCGCACGCCGTACAACGAGACGGTCATTTACGAGGCACACGTCAAGGGGATGACCCAGACGCACCCAGCCATCCCCGAAGCGCTGCGCGGCACCTACGCGGGCCTGGCCCACCCGGCGATCATCGACCACCTGAAATCGCTGAAAGTCACCGCGATCGAGCTGATGCCGGTGCACCAGTTCTTGCACGACAGCCGGCTGTTGGACCTGGGCCTGCGAAACTACTGGGGCTACAACACTTTCGGGTTCTTCGCTCCGCACAATCAGTACGCCGCCAACCCGCAGGCCGGTGGCGCGGTGTCCGAATTCAAATCCATGGTGCGCACCTTTCACGAAAAGGGCATCGAGGTCATCCTCGACGTGGTCTACAACCACACCGCCGAAGGCAACCAGCTCGGGCCCACCATCAACTTCCGTGGCATCGACAACGCCGCGTACTACCGGCTCAACGACGAAGATCTCAGGTTTTACAAGGATTTCACCGGCACCGGCAACAGCCTCAACGCCCGCAACCCGCACACGCTGCAGCTGATCATGGACTCGCTGCGGTACTGGGTGACCGAGATGCATGTCGACGGCTTCCGCTTCGACCTGGCCTCCACGCTGGCCCGCGAGTTCTACGACGTCGACCGGTTGAGCGCGTTTTTCGACCTGGTGCAGCAAGATCCGATCGTCAGCCAGGTCAAGCTGATCGCCGAGCCGTGGGACGTCGGCGAGGGCGGCTACCAGGTCGGCAACTTCCCGGGTTTGTGGACCGAATGGAATGGGAAATACCGCGATACCGTGCGTGACTACTGGCGGGGCGAACCCGCAACCCTAGGCGAATTCGCGTCCCGGCTGACCGGGTCGTCGGACCTCTACGAGGCGACCGGCCGGCGCCCGGGCGCCAGCATCAACTTCGTCACCGCCCACGACGGGTTCACGCTCAACGAACTGGTGTCCTACAACGAGAAGCACAACGAGGCCAACGGCGAAGACAACAAGGACGGCGAAAGCCACAACCGGTCGTGGAATTGCGGCGTCGAGGGCCCGACCGACGACCCGGAAATCCTGGATCTGCGCTGGCGGCAGATGCGCAACATCATGGCCACCCTGATGGTCAGCCAGGGCACCCCGATGATTTCGCACGGCGACGAGATCGGCCGGAGCCAGAACGGCAACAACAACGTCTACTGCCAGGACTCCGAATTGTCCTGGATGGATTGGTCGTTGGTCGACAAGAACAGTGACCACCTGGAATTCACCCGCAAGGTGAATGCCTTGCGCAAGAGCCATCCGGTCTTTCGCCGTCGCCGCTTCTTCGACGGCGAGCCGATCCGCAGCGGCGACGAGGTACGCGACATCGCCTGGCTGACACCGGCCGGCAAGGAGATGACGCATGACGACTGGGACGCCGGATTCGGCAAGAGCATCGCGGTGTTCCTCAATGGCGAAGCGATACCCGAACCCAACTCGCGCGGTGAGCGGGTCGTCGACGACTCGTTCCTGATGTGCTTCAACGCCCACGACGATGCGGTGAATTTCGTGATCCCTCCCGACGACTACGCCAACGAGTGGACGGCGGTCCTGGACACCACCGACGCCGCCGGCGCGGTGAAGCTGGTCGTGGCCGCCGGCGACGGGGTTTCACTCGCCGGGCGGGCGTTGCTCGTCTTCCGTAAGACCAAGTAGCGCATGGCATTTCCGGTACTGTCTACCTACCGGCTACAGCTGAGCGGTGCCTCGAGCGGGTTCGGGTTCACCTTTGCCGACGCGGAGAACCTGTTGGACTATCTCGACGAACTCGGGGTGTCGCACCTGTATCTGTCGCCGATCCTGACCGCGGTCAGCGGGTCGGGTCACGGCTACGACGTCAGCGACCCGACGACGGTGTCCGCCGAGTTGGGCGGGCCGGAGGGTTTGGCGAGGTTGTCGGCGGCGGCGCGGGCTCGCGGCATGGGCTTGATCGTCGACATCGTCCCCAACCATGTCGGGGTGGACGAGCCGGAGCAGAACCCGTGGTGGTGGGATGTGCTGCGGCACGGCCGGTCTTCGATCTACGCCCCGTTTTTCGACATCGACTGGGAGGTCGGCGACGGCCGGATTGTGCTGCCGCTGCTGGGTTCTGACGACGATACCGCCGACCTCACCGTCGACGGCGACCTGTTGCGGCTCGGCGACTTGGCGCTGCCCATCGCGCCGGGCACCGGCGACGGCAGCGGGACGGACGTGCATGATCGCCAGCACTACCGGCTGATCGGCTGGCGAAACGGCCTCACCGGTTATCGGCGCTTCTTCTCGATCACATCGCTGGCCGGGCTGCGTCAAGAGGCCCAGCCGGTGTTCGAGGCCAGCCACGCCGAGGTGGCCCGGTGGTTTTCCGAGGGACTGGTCGACGGCGTGCGCATCGACCACCCCGACGGCCTGTCGGATCCGTCGGAATACCTGCACCGCCTGCGCGAACTGGTCGGCCCGGACGCGTGGATCGTGATCGAGAAGATCCTGGCCGTCGACGAGGCGTTGGAGCCAACATTGCCGATCGCCGGCACGACCGGCTACGACGCGCTGCGGGAGATCGGCGGAGTTTTCGTCGATCCGCAAGGGGCACAAGCATTGACGGCGCTCGTCGAATCCGGCGGGGTCGAGTATCCGCGGATGGCGGCCATGCTCGCCGACCTGAAGACGGCGGCGGCCACCGAGACCCTCGCCAGCGAACTGGGCAGGCTGCGGCGGGCCATAGTCGCGGCGGCCGGCGCCGACCATCCGCGGTTGCCCGCGGCGGTGGCGGCGCTATTGACCCATATCGGCGTCTACCGCACCGACTATCCCGGTTTGGCCGCGATCCTGCCCGCCGCGTTCGCGGCAACGCACGCCGCCGCGCCCGAATTGGAGATCCCCCTGCAGCTGATCGCCGCCGCGTTGGCCGACGGCGGCGAACCGGCGGTGCGGCTGCAGCAGCTGTGTGGCGCGGTGACCGCAAAGGCCGTCGAGGATTGCCTGTTCTACCGCGACGCCCGGCTGGTGTCGCTGAACGAGGTCGGCGGCGAGCCTCAGCACTTCGGCGTTGGCCTGGCGGAGTTCCACCACCGCGCCGCGACCCGCAGCCAACTCTGGCCGCACACGATGACGACGTTGTCGACCCACGACACCAAGCGCGGCGAGGACGTCCGGGCCCGCATCGGCGTGCTGTCGCAGGTGCCGTCGTTGTGGACCGAGCTGGTCGCCCGCTGGGAAACCAGCACCCCCTCCCCTGATACCGCGACCGGATTGTTTCTGTGGCAGAACATCTTCGGCGTGTGGCCTGCCAGCGGCGAGGTCACCGAGGAGCTGCGCGCGCGATTGCACGCCTACGGCGAAAAGGCGATCCGGGAAGCGGCATGGCACACCACCTGGCAGGACCCGCACGCCGAGTTCGAGGATGCGGTGCACCGCTGGCTGGACGCCGTCCTGGACGGCCCGGTGGCCCGCGAGCTCACCACGCTGGTAGTCCGGCTCGAACCGCACGCCCACAACGACGCGCTCGGCCAAAAGCTGTTGGCGCTCACCGCACCCGGTATCCCGGACATCTATCAGGGCACGGAGTTGTGGGACGACAGCCTGGTCGACCCCGACAACCGCCGACCGGTGGATTACGCCGCTCGACGGGATGCGCTGAAGTCGCTGCAGCACAGCAAGATCCGGGTCGTCAACGCGGCCCTGCGGGTACGGCGCGACCGTCCGGACGCGTTTCTCGACGGCGGCTACCATCCGGTGCTGGCCGCCGGAGCCGCCGCAGATCACGTAGTGGCGTTCCGGCGCGGCGACGACGTGCTGGTCGCCGTCACCCGCTGGACGGTGCATCTGGAGGAAATCGGTTGGGGCGAAACCGTTCTCACGATGCCGGACGGCGAGTGGACCGACGCGCTGACCGGTGCGGAAGTCACCGGTGCAACGTCGGCCGCCGAGTTGTTCGCCAAGCTGCCGGTGGTGCTGCTGGAGCGCACCCATGCCTGAATTCGCCGTGTGGGCACCCACACCCGAGCGGGTCCGCCTGGACGTCGACAACGCCATCTATCCGACGCAGCGGTACGTGGACGGCTGGTGGCGGGCCACGGTAGACGCGGCACCGGACGCCCGGTACGGATATCTCCTCGACGACGACCCGACGGTGCTGCCGGACCCGAGGTCGCCGCGGCAGCCCGACGGCGTGCACGGCCGCTCACAACTGTGGGAGCCCGCACCCCAGCCAAAGACAGACCACGGCTGGATCGGCCGCTCCGTGGAGGGTGCGGTGATTTACGAGCTGCATATCGGCACGTTCACCCCGGCCGGCACCTTCGATTCGGCGATCGAAAAGCTCGACTATCTGGTCGATCTCGGGGTTGACTTCGTCGAAGTCATGCCCGTCAACGCATTTTCCGGAACGCACGGCTGGGGGTACGACGGGGTGCTTTGGTACGCCGTGCACGAACCCTACGGGGGACCCGACGGGCTGATCCGGTTCGTCGACGCCTGCCATCGCCGCGGGCTGGGTGTGCTGATCGACGAGGTCTTCAACCACCTCGGCCCGTCGGGCAACTACCTGACCCGGTTCGGCCCGTACCTCTCGGCTGGGAGCAACCCTTGGGGAGAAGGCATCAACATCGCCGACGCCGACTCCGACGAAGTACGTCGCTACATCATCGACTGCGCGCTGCGCTGGATGCGCGATTTTCACGCCGAC
>Ga0335072_10014683_pt1 | contig 11127 bp, 9 predicted proteins | sample Lox_Sample_21_FD_206725 | JGI IMG/M metagenome (GOLD analysis project Ga0335072, IMG submission 206725) | Soil microbial communities from Loxahatchee National Wildlife Refuge, Florida, United States - Lox_Sample_2.1 | ecosystem: Environmental > Terrestrial > Soil > Wetlands | place: USA: Florida... | reverse complement strand
GTGGGGACGAGGTACGTTCCATGCTTCTTCATCTCGGCGATGCCGGCATCATCGATATAGCTGCCGTGCTCGATTGAGTCCACGCCAGCCTCGGTGGCCCACAGAATTCCCTGCGCTCCGTGCGCGTGCGCGGCGACTTTGCGGCCCAAACGGTGCGCGTCGGCCACAATCGCCTGCATCTCTTCAAGGGTGAACTGGGATGCCTGCGGGTCGTCACCCTTCGAGAGGACGCCGCCGGTGGCGCAGATCTTGATCAGGTCGGCACCATACTTGATATTCTCGCGAACCTTGTGCTGGACCTGGGCGATGCCGTCGGCCACGCCATCGCCAACCTGGTGGTATTGAATGGGCAGCAAATTGGTATCGCAGTGACCGCCGGTAATTCCCAGTAATGGCCCGCTAACCTGCAGGTGTGGCCCCGGAACCTGCCCGGCGTTGATGGCATCGCGCAGGTCGACATCGACAAAGCCATAGGCGCCTACGTTGCGAACCGTCGTGAATCCCGCCATGAGCGTGGTGCGCGCGTTCACCACGCCGTTGATCGCCTCTTTGGCAGAGGTTGAGGTCAACTCACGATAGGGATCGAAGTCGGGATTCATGGTCAGGTGGGTGTGCACGTCGATGAGGCCCGGCATGACCGTCAGACCGCCAAGGTCAACCACCTTGTCGCCGGGTCCGGCGTTCACCGAGGCTGTGGGCGCGATCGAGTCAATTTTGTCGCCCACCACGACAATGGTCTGTTTGTCGGCCAGTTTGCCCGTCTTCACGTCGAGCACATGCCCGACCCGCACCAGGGTGCGATTCTCCGCGGATGTCCCACTTTCCTGCGCAATCGCACAAAATGTCCCAAAGCCAAATCCGAGACACAAACCAATGGCCAGCCTTCGCGTTAGATTCATCCTTTTCTCCAATGGGGGAACTGATAGCGGAGTGTAGCAAATCAGTGCAAGGAATGGAGTGCGTCCTTTTGGCGCTCGCGCTCGTCCATTTGGGTAACTTTGCGACCCGATGCGGCGTGTTCTATGATGCTGCCGTCTCTTGGCAGGCCTCCCTCAAGCCTGGCTGTGCGCGTGGCCTGCAACCCTGCTCGTAAAAGCCCGGAAAGAGGAGAATCGATGAAACCAGCTCTTATTGTGATGCTGTTGCTCCTGTCGGCTGGAATTGCAGTTGCCCAGTCCCCTGCCGCCTCCAACGACGCATCGAAGCCCAGTCCGCCGCCCGCCACCAAGAGCTTCGACGCCTCGGCGATCGATACCACGGCGGATCCATGCACCGATTTTTACCAGTACGCCTGCGGCAATTGGGTCAAGAACAACCCCATCCCGGCGGACCAGGTGCGCTGGGGCACCTTCGGGATGCTCGCCGAACGCAACCGATACCTGCTGTGGCAGGAACTCGAGGCGGCAACAAAAGATCCCAAAACGCCTTTGCAAAGGAAATACGGCAACTACTACGCAGCATGCATGAACACGGACCTGATCGAGCAGAAGGGCCTCGAGTCGCTGAAACCGGCCCTCGACCGTATCGCGGCATTGCAGGACGCAAAACAGCTCGGGCCTCTGATGGGTAAGTTGGAAGAGAACGGAGAACCTGCGCCGTTGTTTCGTTTCGGTGTGCAGCAGGATGAAAAGGACTCATCGAAACAGATTGCCAACGTGTTTCAGGGTGGACTCTCGTTGCCCGACCGCGATTATTACCTGGTCGATAATCCGCGCTTCACCCGAATCCGGCAACAATACCGCGACCACGTGACAAAGATGTTCACGCTGGCCGGGGACGGCCCCGAACAGGCTGCCAAAGAGGCAGACGCGGTCGTGACCATCGAGACGGCCCTGGCCAAGTCGTCGATGGCCCGCGTGGATCTTCGCGATCCCGACAAGCGCTATCACATCGAAACCGTCGCTGATCTTCAGAAGCTGGCGCCAGACTTCGACTTCTCCGTCTATTTCAAGGACATCAATGTTCGGCCGTTCCAAACGCTGAACGTCGCCACCCCGGACTTTTTCAAGGGGATGAACGAACTGATCGCTTCTGAGCCGGTAGACGCGTGGAAGTCCTATCTGCGCTGGCACGTGATTCACGGATCGGCTTCGGACCTGCCCACGGCCTTCCGCGATGAAAACTTCAACTTCTTTGAGAAGACTCTGGCCGGCCAGAAAGAGCCGACTCCGCGCTGGAAGCAGTGCACAGCGCAAACAGATCGCGCCCTGGGCGAAGCGGTGGGCCAGGACTGGGTGAAACAGCATTTTCCGCCGTCGTCAAAGGCCAGCATGGATCAGCTCGTCGCGGCGCTTGACAAATCCCTTGGCGACGATATCAAGACTCTGCCCTGGATGAGCGACGAGACCAAAAAGGCCGCAGAGGCGAAGCTCGCTCTCTATCGCAACAAGATCGGCTATCCCGAAAAATGGCGTGATTACTCGGCATTGGTGGTCAAGCGTGACGATGCACTCGGGAATGCGCATCGCGACGCGGTGTTCCAGCGCAATTACAACCTCAATAAGCTCGGCAAGCCGGTCGACGAAAAGGAATGGGGGATGACGCCGCCCACCGTCAACGCGTACTACAGCCCCTCGATGAACGACATCAACTTCCCGGCCGGCATCCTTCAACCGCCGTTCTTCGATCCCAATATCGATCCCGCGGTGAACTTTGGCGGTATCGGCGTAGTCATCGGCCACGAGATGACCCATGGCTTTGATGACCAGGGCTCGAAGTATGACGGTAAGGGAAACCTGCGCGAGTGGCAGACGGCAGACGATCGCACCAAATTCAACGAGCGCACCGACTGCGAGGTAAAGGAGTACAACGGCTTTGAGGCTGCGCCGGCCCATGGCGACGTTGCGGCGCAATATCTCAACGGCAAGCTGACCCTGGGCGAGAACACTGCTGACAACGGCGGCCTGCGTATCGCATACCTCGCTCTGCTTGACACCCTCGCCAAGGAAAACAAATCCATCGATGAAAAGATCGGCGGCTACACCGAAGCGCAGCGCTTTTTCATAGGTTTCGCGCAGGTGTGGTGTTCCAACCAAACCGAGCAGTCGGCCCGGCAGCTTGCTCTGACGGACCCCCACTCGCCCGGCAAGTGGCGTACCAACGGCAGCGTGCAGAATTTCGACGAGTTTGCCAAGGCATTCGGCTGTCATAAGGGCCAGCCGATGTATCCGGAAAACGCCTGCAGGGTCTGGTAAAGGCCGATTGAATCGGGGAGTCGCGAGGCTTGTCTACGGCGACTCCCCGGATTCTTTTCTCATCCTGACTGCACCAACTCGTGCCCATCTTTTGGGTGACCTTGCCGGTCCTTTCGCGTCCAATTAGCCATCGGTATCCGTGTCTGAAATGCGCGAGAGCGGCATGCTTCATCACGCTTTGTTTACCGTAGTCATTCCGCAGCAAAAACCTTGTTTCGGCTTATGTTGCGCTGAAACTAGGCATAACACGGTCTCGCCTTTTACAATGCTTCAGGGACCCATCCCAAACCCAGCTCTGCTGCGGACACAGCACACTTGGCGGCTCTCGCCGAACCAGGATGAAGGAATCGCATGAAGTTCAAGAAATTCGGCAAGGCACTTCTGATGACCGCCATCTCTGCGGGCGTGGTCTTCGGAGTTACGTCTTGCGTGCAAAGCTATACGGTCGGCTATCTCTATGTCACCGGGACTCAGACCGCCTCCACCACCGGACAGGGCATCATCAGCGGCTTCAAAATTGACCATAATACCGGCAAACTGACCCCCATTGCAGGACTTCCCGTCAGCTCCGGAGGGGCAAATCCCGTCCGCGCGGTCCTGCTCACCGGTGGGCGATTCATTTATGTGTTAAACCAGGGCTCGACCTCCGACGGCAACCCCTGCAGTTCCACGGATGTCTGTTCCAACGCCAACATCACGCAGTATTCGATCGGCGGCAACGGCGTTCTGGCCCCCCAGGGCACTTACTACACGCAGGGCCACAATCCGTTTCGCCTCGTCGCGGATTCCACCGGCGCCCACATCTTTGCCCTCGATCATGATGCTCCCGACCCAACCAGCTGCTCGCTGGTATTCGGATCATCGGTTACAGCGTGCGGCGACATCACTGCCTTCAACATCGATCCCACCACGGGCCGGTTGAGCTACATTCTCAATTCGCAGGTTACGGCTGCATCGGGCTTGCCGTTGCCGTACTTCCCGGTACCGGCTGATCCCATCGATTTCACGATCTCGTCCAACTACTTCATTACGATAAGCGGGAACGCGACAAGCGGAGACTCGTCCTTTCCGTACACTTACAATCCGGCTAATGGCCAGCTGACGGTTAACCAGAACAGCTCGCAGCCGCTTGGCATCAGCCAGGCAACGGCAATCGTTCTGGCCGGCGGCGTCACGTATGTCCTCGATGACGGCCCCAACACGAACAGCCCGTCCACCAATGGACAGATCTTTGCGTACACACTGGGGTCGAATGGTGCATTGCAGGCCGAGGCCAACGGATACTATGCGGACAATTCCGCCTATTCGTATCCGAACTATGCGATCGCTGCCAACAACGGCAAGTGGCTCTACGTGCTGAACCAGGGCGATAACGCCAGTTCCACCACTCCGCAGAGCGGGATTGCGGCGTTTCAGATTGTGAATCCCTATCAGCTTCAGCCGATCGCCAATGGTGGCGAAACGGGTGGTACCGGAGCGGGTCCGCAGTGCATTATCGAAGATCCGTCCAACCAGTTTATTTACACCGCCAACTTCAACAGCTCTTCGGTCAGCGGCCTTTCGATCGATGAAAACGACGGCAATCTGGTACCGCTAAGCCAAGCCACGAAGGCGAAGGACAGCTACACCGTTCCCGGTCCTGCGACCTGGTGCGTGGTCACTGGGCACACAAGCTAAGCCGCTCAAGCAGGTTTCCTGGTGGGGGCCGACCGACGGTCGCTCCCACCAGCACCGAAATCAAGGCCGGCAGTGAAAGATAAAGCCGATTCGCTCACGGTTGCAAAGGAATGGCTGCAGCGTCTCGGCACAATGATACGAATTTCTGAAGGGCACGAGGTTGGCTCTGACACGAAAGATGCGCATGAAGTTCAACAAACCGACTCAACTGCTGGCCTTATCGGCCGCGAGCCTTCTGGCTGCAACATTTCTTTCCTCCTGCTCGCAACTTACCCAGACTCTCACCGTGGATTTCTTGTACGTCTCGAGCGCCAAGGCTGCCGGCGCCAACAATTACGGCGAAATCGACGTTTATGAAATCAACTCCGAATCCGGACGCATGCGGCCGATCCCGAGTTCGCCGTTCCCATCAGGCGGTCGCAACCCAGTCGCAGAAGCGACTTCTCCGGACCAGGCCGATTTGTACGTCGTGAATCGCGACGACAACTCCATCGTTCAGTTCATCATCGGCAGCGACGGCAAACTTTACCCGCAGAATACCGTGAATACCCCGGGAATCTTCCCCTTGGCCGAGGCTGCCGCCGGCAACTTTCTTTTTGTCGCCGATCTCTATCAGCCTCTGCCGACCTGCAATCCGGCAGCGCCGTGCTCGGGGTCCATCGCCGTTTTTCCCATCCTGACCGCCTCGCAGGCCGCGCAGCTTTCTCCTGCGCAACCCGCAGATACCCTGGGGTCGCCCGTAGCGAATGCCGGCATCGGGACCAATTACTGGCCGCTCACTCTCCCGGGAGCGCTTGCGAATGATGTTTTCGTTCCTACCGCGATGAACGTGGCTTCGGGCGGCTTTCTTTACGTCGCCGGTTACGACTCCACGACGAGTCCGGAAGCTGGTTACATCTTCGGATTTACCGTTGGCTCAGATGGCACGCTCGCCGCAATCCCTGGCTTTCCGATGCAGATTGGATCGCTGCCTTCCGCAATCACGAGCGACAAGACCGGCACGTATCTTTACATGACCGACAGCGCACAGAACGTGGCCTACGGATTCCAGATCGCCGGCGGCGCTTTGACCCCGCTGGGCGGCAGCCCTTACGGCACTGGAGCCGCGCCCTCGGCCATCGTGGTGGACGCGACTACGAAGTGGGCGATCGTCGCCAACGGTCAAGACTCCAATGTTTCGGTCTATTCGATCGGCTCCGGCGCGTTGACCAGGCTGGGCACATACACCACCGGAACGCAGCCGGTGGCTATCGGCATCGACCCGAACCTGAATCAGTACGTGTATACCGCAAACTTTCTGGGGAGCACTCTTTCCGGCTTCCAGTTGAACCTCACGGATGGCTCACTTTTGAATTCGCAGTTTTCGCCAACCGGGACCAATGCCAACCCGACGGCGGTTGCAGCAATTACGCACAACGGCAGCAAATAGCAGCCCTGTGGCGCTGAGGCAAGAAAAGGAATCGGCGCAGGGCCACATTGACCGCAGCACCCTTTCAGGTCTCCTAAAATGACTGAAAGGAACCTCCAAAGCATTTCTGGGCTTGCTTTGACGGCCCGTGACGAAGGAAGCGCATGAAGTTCAGCAAATTGAGACAGCTTCTGCTGGTCTCTGCCATCGGCCTGGTTGTGGCCACTTTTTTCTCCGGTTGTCAGCTGGTGACGATCGACTATCTTTTTGTTGCCACCCAGGGCACCACGATCACGGGCAGCTCCACGAGCTGTCCGAATGGCGAGATCGAGACGTACGCCGTCGACTCTGAGTCAGGCGCCATCCGTCAGGCCAAACCCCAGGTCTGCTCCGGTGGCACCGCGCCCGTGGCTTTGGCCGTGTCGCCAGGCTATGAGAACCTCTACGCCGCCAACCAGGCCAGTATGAACATTGTTCATTTCTCCGTGGCCCTCAATGGCGTCCTCACGAACAAAGACAACGTGACCCTGTCCACGACACCGGTAGCCCTGGCAGTCAGTCCTGATGGCAATACGCTTTACGCGGTTTCTGGCACAGCGTCGGCAACCCTCACCGCCTATTCGCTTTCTTCGGGGGCCCTCGGCTCGGTCGCAAACCAGATCAACCTGACGCTACCCAGCAACCCGACGGATACGATCATCCCCACCAGCGTGAGAGTCCTCGCCAACGGGGGCGCTGTCTATGTAACCGCCTATGACCAGTCCTCCTATAATCCTGGAGGCACAACCACCAGCACCGCGATTCCGGGTTGGGTCTTCGGATTTGCCATTGGCTCGGGAGGAGCTCTGACGCCAACCCCCGGCAGCCCGTATGTTGCCGGTGTCAAGCCCAGCGCACTGGTCGCCGATCCTACCAATCGCTTCGTGTATGTCACGGATTTCGCTTCGAACCAGCTCATTGGTTATGGCATCTACAGCGGCTTCCAGCTCAATTACCTGCTCAACGGCCCATATAAGAGCGGCGGCGAGCCAACTGCCATCTCCATCGATCCGCGCGGAAAATTCATGTACGTTTCCGATGCGCTCGACTCTACGGTGACCGCCTACGTGATCGACCTGCCCACGGGAACGCCCTCCACGGCGGTCAACACCACCGGTTCACAAACCAACAACACCGATACTCAACCGGTCTCTATCGGCGTTGATCCCGCTCTCGGCCGCTACGTTTACACCGCGAACTACCTGGGCAACTCGGTTTCGGGATTCCGGCTTGATCCTATCGCCGGCACTTTGACGCAGACCCAGGCCACGCCCTATCCGCTGCACGGCAACAACCCCACAGCGCTGGTCCTGGTGCCGCACGGAAATCACGCCTTACAAACGGTCACGCCGTAGTCGATTCGCTTTTGTGGACCACGAAGCCCAGCCAGAACGGCTGGGCTTCGTGTTGAGTGCGAACTTCGACTCGAAACGGGCAACGAAGAACTCTGTCTATCGCCAGACGTGCATCCAGCTACGCAAAACGCGCTGCGCCGGCTTCTCGACGAAATGCAATGCGGCCAACGCGAGCGCAATCAATAGCAGGTAGCTGATCCACGGATCAAACTGTGCCAGGTTCAGCTTGTTCAGCACGTGCGAGTCATGAATCATGTTCCACAAATTGAAGTGCAAGAGGTAGAGGCAATAGCTCGCCTCGCCGACAAACACCAGTGGCGGCAGCCCGAAGAACTTCGAGAGCGGATTCACACCGGAGAGCCCGAGAATCATGCAACCAAAGAGTGGCATAAAGAAGCCGTCGTGCAAGAGTGGATAGGGCAGCCGATATGCCTGGGTCAGAATGATAAACGTCGCGACAAATCCGAAGAGCCCCAGCCATGTGCGCCGCATTCCTTCGCGCGGCACCAGCTCATCCAGGTTCGCCAACATCACGCCAAACACAAAGCTCGCCAGGTGCGGAATCGGCGTGTACTTCAGCGCTTGCAGCCATTTCCCATAGCTGAACCGGTCAACGTGCGCGAAACCGTCGGGATTGAGGATCACGTACAAAGTGCCCGGCACCAGTCCCAGCATCCACACCAATCCCATCCTGGCCAGATGCGGCCCTGCGTGGGTTGGTCTTTTCCATCGCGCCAACCAGGGAAACAGCACATAGTAGGATGACTCTGCAGACATGGTCCATGCCGGGGTATTCAAAAACGTGGCAATCTCCGGGATCCAACCCTGCAAGAGCAGCGGCGATAAAACAATTCCCGCCCAGAACATCCCATGGGTGTGCGCGCCCCACTCGATGGGCAACATCTTGAACGCAAGAATCAGGCTGAGAAGGTAAATGGGATAGAGACGCGTGAAACGTGCCTCGTAGAATCGCAGGGTGTTCAGTTCTCCGGCACGGGCTTTCGCGTTGTAGTTGTAAGCCAGCACGAAGCCTGACAGAAGGATGAAGAAACTCACCGAGGCATACCCGGCGTTGACCACGGGAGCAAGCGGCCCAAACCAGTCAGGATTGGAAAAATGAAAGAGAACAATATTGACGGCCGCGAAACAGCGCAGCCCCGTCAATGCATTCAGCCGCGCTGGCCTGCTCATTTCCACTTGCTGTTTAGACGTCAATTCGCCGCCAGCCGACCCATTTGCAGAGATCGAAAGACCATCGGGCCGCAAAAGCTGATCACTGATAACTGACCACTGATCACAGTCGCCCTTACGCCGTCACCAGCGATCCGACCTTTTCGCCCATCACAACCCGCTGGATATTTCCCGTCTGATTCATGTTGAAGATGATCATAGGCAGATTGTTGTCCTTGCACAGGCTCACGGCGGTCAGGTCCATCACCTTGAGCCCCAGCCTCAGGATCTCCATATAGGTGATCTCATCGTATTTCACAGCATCTTTCACGAGGACCGGGTCGGCACTGAAAACGCCCTCAACCTTTGTCCCTTTCAGGAGCACATCGGCCTTGATTTCCATCGCCCGCAGGCTGGCCGCCGTGTCGGTGGAGAAGAATGGATTGCCGATGCCGGCGGCGAAGATCACGACGCGGCCCTTTTCCAGGTGGCGCACTGCGCGCCGCCGGATATAGGGTTCCGCGATCTGGTTCATGAACACCGCTGTCATCACCCGGCACTGGACGCCCCGCTGCTCCAGCGAATCCTGGAGCGCAATCGCGTTAATTACGGTTGAGAGCATGCCCATATTGTCGGCAGAGACGCGATCCATCTCTTTGGCTTGCTCGGCCACTCCGCGAAAGAAGTTTCCCCCGCCAACCACGATGCCGATCTCGACGCCCAGCCGGTGAACTTCAGCAATTTCATCGGTGATCGACGAGACTTTCACGGAATCTAGGCCAAACTTGTTCGCCCCCGCCAGCGCCTCGCCTGAAAGCTTCAAAACAATCCGCTTGTACATGCTTTTTCGAGTATCGCACACGCCCGAATGAGTGCCACATCCCGGTGCGGTTCTTCGCGGTTCGGTTTCATCAGACCATCCTCCGTCCCCTGCCTCAAAACTGGTTCATTCCGACCGAATGCGGTGCGTGAGGGAACTTGCGGGTGTTCTTTTTGCGGTCCATGCGGAAGGTCTGCACGGCCAATGCAAACTCATCTTTCAGGCCGTGAACCGGGTTACTGTTACGCAGATGCCATTCACACATTCGTCATGATTCGTAACCTGCATCAATGTAGATACTTGGGATAGCTGTCATTAACTTTTGCGGCTCCTCGATCCTGGTCCCAGCTTGACAGCCAACTCCGGGTACGATACTTTGCATCGTAAAGTGAGATCGTGATGGGCTTTCCGATGCACCCTCTCGACAAGGCACTCGGCGACATCCATAGCATTCGCCGACAGGTCGCACGCACCACGGAATTCCGCGGATACGGCGCCGCTACGCTTGCCGCGACCGGCGTCTTTGCCATGATTGCTGCGGTCGCGCAATACTTCCTGCTGCCGGACCCCGCTAATCACATCGCCTCGTATCTGCGAATCTGGGTCACGACTGCCGTCATCTCCGCCACACTGATCGGTATGCAGACGCTCACCCGCACGCGCCGCATGCATTCCGATCTTGCCGACGAGATGATCCTGATGGCCGTCGAACAGTTTCTGCCTTCGGTCGGCGCGGGGGCTTTGGTCTCCATCGTTGTTATTCGTTTCGTTCCCGGATTGATCTGGATGCTTCCCGGCTTCTGGCAGATCACCTTCAGCCTCGGCGTTTTTGCATCGTGCCGTTTTCTTCCCCGTCCCATGACCGTGGCCGGTGCATGGTACCTGGTGACCGGCTTAACCTGCATTGGTTTGGGAGACAGCCGCGCCCTGGCCCCCTGGAGCATGGGCATCGCTTACGGAATCGGACAGCTGATCGTCGCCGCGGTTCTCCTTTGGGGATCGAAGGAGGATCGCAATGAAATCTAAGCCCACGCCCTCCCCCTCATCCGCTGAAGGACGCTACGCCTACGAAGGCCTCGATCGCGTCATTCACGAGCGTGCGCGCCTTAGTGTGCTTACTTCCCTGATCACCAATCCAAAGGGGCTCACCTTCAATGACCTGAAGCAGCTGTGCGCTTTGACCGACGGGAATCTCAGCCGCCATCTCAGCGTGCTCGAGCGCTCCAAAATGGTTGAAATCATCCGTGGTCACGACCACAACCGTCCGCAAACCATCTGCCGCATCACCGCATCCGGTCGCAAGCGCTACCTGGAATATCTCACTACCCTCGAACAGGTCGTCCGCGACGCCGTGAGCGGCGCTAAGCCGGAAATTGCCGCAGCCCTGCTTCAACAGCTCAACCCCTCACGGGCCTAAAAAAATTTGGCTGATTACTTTGCATTGCAAAGTCAGTGTTCATGAAC
>Ga0335072_10014682_pt1 | contig 11128 bp, 13 predicted proteins | sample Lox_Sample_21_FD_206725 | JGI IMG/M metagenome (GOLD analysis project Ga0335072, IMG submission 206725) | Soil microbial communities from Loxahatchee National Wildlife Refuge, Florida, United States - Lox_Sample_2.1 | ecosystem: Environmental > Terrestrial > Soil > Wetlands | place: USA... | reverse complement strand
GCGGCAGCGCCCGCCGATTCCGGGGCCGCGCAGCACGGTCGGCACCATGTCCGAGGTGCTCAACGTGCTGCGCCTGATGATGTCGCGGCTGGGCTCGCACCTGTGCCCGAACGGGCACCTTGTCGCGCCGACGACTGAGATCGCGGCCAGCATGGAGATCACCTGCCCGGTCTGCGGCGTGCGTTTCGTGCATCCGGGCGCCGAGTCCTTCGCCTTCAACTCCTACGGCGCGTGCCCAGCCTGCCAGGGCCTGGGGGTGCGGTCCGAAGTCGATATCAGCACGCTGGTGCCCGATGAGGACAAGACGATCGCCGACGGCGCGGTGCTGCCGTGGAACTCCGGCGGGCGGCGGCTGTCGATGTACGCCGCGGGCGAGCTCGGGGTCAGGCTGGACGTGCCGTACCGGGAGCTGACCGAGCATGAGCGCGACATCGTGCTGCACGGTCCGCCGGTCAAGCGGGAGGTGACGCTCGAATCGGGCCGGAACGGGCGCACCGTCCAGCTGTCGGTCAACTACGACAACGCGGTCGCCGCCGTCGAGCGGTCCCTGCGCAGCGACAACGAGCGCACCCGCCGCCTGGTGCAGCGGTTCCTCGTCACCCGGGTGTGCTCGGTGTGTCACGGCACCCGGCTGCGGCCAGAGGCGCTGTCGTCGCAGCTCGGCGGCTGCAACCTCGCCGAGATCAGCGCGCTCAGCCTGGCCGGGCTGCGCGACTTCACGGCGGGTCTGCCCACGGACCTGCCCGCCGAGCTCACCCGGCTGACGACCGGCCTGCTGGCCGAACTGAACGGCAAGCTCACGCCGCTGCTCGACGTCGGGCTGAGCTACCTGGCCGTTGACCGGGCCGGCGCCTCGCTGTCGACGGGGGAGCGGCAGCGGATCGAGCTCACCTCCACCGTGCACGCCAGCACCACGGGCATGCTGTACGTCCTTGACGAGCCGTCGGTCGGGCTGCACCCGAGCAACGTCGAAGGGCTGCTCAAGGCGATCAGGGCGCTGGCGGCGAACGGCAACTCCGTGGTCGTGGTGGAGCACGAGCGGGAGGTCATCCGCAGCGCCGACTGGGTGATCGAGCTCGGCCCCGCGGCCGGCGTCAAGGGCGGCACGGTGATCGCCGAGGGCCCGCCCGCCGAGCTGGCGGGCGACCCCGAGTCGATCATCGGCCCGTTCCTGGCCGGCACCGCGGCCGTGACCAGGGACCGCCCGGCCCGCCGTGACTCCGACGGGCAGCTCACCCTGGACGTCGCGGACCTCTACAACCTGCACGACGTCACCGTCACGTTCCCCGTGCACCGGCTGACCGCGGTGGCCGGGCCGTCCGGCGCGGGGAAGACCGCGCTGGTCCTGGACAGCCTCATCCCGGCCGCCCGGGCGCTGCTAACCGGGTCGGCGCTGCCCGGGCACGTCCGCCGCCTGGACCTCGCCGGCATCCGCGAAATCGTCCAGGTCGACGCCTCACCGATCGGCCAGAACGCGCGCTCGACGCCCGCGACCTACTGTGGAGCGTTCGACCAGATCCGCCGCGTGTTCGCCGAGTCAGCGTACGCCAGGCGCAGGCGCTGGAAGGCAGGACACTTCTCGTTCAACACCAAGGAGGGGCAGTGCCCGGTCTGCCGCGGCCTCGGCCACATCGACCTCGACGTCCAGTACCTGCCCGACATCACCGTCGAGTGCCCGTCCTGTCACGGCGCTCGCTTCAACGACGCCACCCTGGCCGTCCAGGTTGATGGCCTGACCATCGCCGGCGTGCTGGGCCTGAGCGTGGACGACGCCCTCCAGCAGTTCGCCGGCCGCCCCCTGGTCACCGCGGCGCTGCGGCCGGTCAGCGAGGTCGGACTGGGTTACCTGCGGCTGGGGGAGCCCACGCCGTCCCTATCCGGCGGCGAATCGCAGCGGCTGCGGATCGCTACCCGGCTGCGCAGCAGCCAGCGCGGCGCCCTGTACGTCTTCGACGAGCCGTCCACCGGCCTGCACCCGCTCGACGTCGCCACTCTGGTCGGCGTCTTCAACCGGCTGCTCGACGCCGGGGCCACGATCATCGTCATCGACCACGACCTGGACCTGCTCGCCGCCGCCGACCACCTCATCGACATGGGCCCCGGCGGCGGCCCGGACGGCGGGCATATCGTCGCGGCGGGCACGCCAGCGGACGTCGCGCGAACTCCGGCCAGCCCGACAGCCCCATGGCTAGCCGAGCACCTGGACGTAGCGGAAGCCCGCCAAGTCACGTAAGTCGAGGCAGCCACCGCGGAGTGGTCGCCACCGTGTGCCGGCCAGAGATGGCTCATACTCTGGCTATGGCGTTCCTGCCCATCGACGATCCCGAGGCCCTGGAAGAGACCAACTTCTGGGTGGAGCGGGAGATCACCCGGCTGCGGTCGGGCGAGCCGCCCGCTCCGGGTGGCGACATCACCGGCTCGGAAATGGCTGAGCTAATGGAACAACGGCGCCGGGAAAGTGATGCGCAATGAGCCAGCATTACGAACTCGTGAGCTAGGTACAGACAGGGGAAGAGCCTGGCCCCCGTCGGTCGCGTTCGCAGTGTGGGGGAGTTCATCAGCGGACCCCTGCGCGAGAATCCCCAGCGTCTCGGCAAGCCCCTGGTTGCTCCGTTTCAAGGAGATTGGTCGGCCAGACGCGGACACTACCGGGTCCGGTATCGGATCGATGAGGAGAAGCATCAGGTCGTGGTCATCGACGTCGCGGCCCGCTCGGACATCTACGACCCAGGCCGCGCCTAGATTCCTTCTCGGTACAGTCGCGCGTTGCCTAGGTGCCGGCTAGGACGAGGCCGGCCTCGGCGGTGTCGGCAACCGCGGCGGTGAGGTCGCCGAAGTCTTGGCCAGCCATGACGCCCGCGTCGACGCGGGCCTTGATGCCCTGGATGATCACCGCGAACTTGAAGTGCGCGAACGCCAGGTACCAGGACAGGTCGTCGAGGGGCAGGCCGGTGCGGTCCGCCCACCGCCGGGCGATGTCGGCGCCGCTGGGGAAGCCGGGCTGGGTGACGACACCGGACACGATCGTGGGCGCGACGCGCGGGCCTGATTCCCAGTAGAACAGCAGCATGCCCAGGTCGGTGAGCGGGTCTCCGAGCGTGGACAGCTCCCAGTCGAGCACGGCGGCGACCCGGCCAGGGTCGTGGCCGTCGATGACGCAGTTGTCCAGCCGGTAGTCGCCGTGCGCGATCGTGGCGGCGGGGCTGTCCGGGACGCTCGCCAGGAGCCTGTCGCCGAGCGCTGTCACGGCCGGGACTGGCCCGTCGGCGCTCGCGTCCCACTGCCGCAGCCAGCGGCGGACCTGGCGCTCGGTAAAGCCGTCAGGCCGGCCGAAGTCAGCCAGCCCGACCGCGGCGGGATCGACGCTGTGCAGCGCGGCCAGGCAATCGGCCAGCGCGTAGCCGAGCGCCTGCCGTTCGGCGTGCGTGCTGGCGAAGCCGTCCGGCAGCTCGTCCCTGATGACCAGGCCCGGCACTTTGGCCATCACGTAACACGGGACGCCGAGCAGTTCCCCGTCATCGGCCAGCACGATGGCCGGGACCGGCACGGGCGTGCTCGCGAGCGCGCGCTGGACTCGGACCTCGCGCTTCATGTCGTGCGCGGTCGGCAGGATGCTGCCGCTCGGCGGCCGCCGCAGGATCAGCTCCCCGGCCGGGCTGAGCAGGAGGTAGGTCAGGTTGGACTTGCCGCCGGCGATGAGCTCGGCCCTGACGTCGCGCCACCGGTCGTCACCCGTCAGCCGGCCCAGCAGCGGCCCGAGCAGATCAGGCCGGGCCAGGGACCCGGCGTCCTCGGGAACGAAGTCCGGATCAGGCACGCACAGCAGGCTATCAGTGGCGGGCCAACCAACCACTCTACCACGTAGTCGGGAATGATTGTCATTACCAAATTGTTCTGGGAGACATGAGTCACAGCACACTTCGTCCCGTCATCAAGCTCAGGTCGACCGCTGGGACTGGCTACACGTACGTGACCAGGAAGAGCCGCAGAAACGACCCTGACCGCCTCGTCGTCCGCAAGTACGACCCGGCGATCCGCCGTCACGTCGAGTTCAGGGAGGAGCGCTAATCATGCAGCAGGGCATTCACCCGGACTACCACCAGGTCGTCTTCCGCGACCGGTCGGCGAACTTCGCCTTCCTCACCAAGTCGACCGTGACCAGTGAGCGCACGATCGCCTGGGAGGACGGCAACACCTACCCCGTCGTCGACGTCGAGGTGTCCTCGGCGAGTCACCCGTTCTACACCGGGCAGTCGCGCGTCCTCGACACGGCCGGGCGCGTCGAGCAGTTCCGCCGCCGCTACGGCGACAAGGCCAAGGGCGCCTGACGACCCCTGGGGGCAAGCCCGCTAACGCAACACACTCCGAACCCGCACGGGTTCGGAGTGTTTTAATTTCTGGACCGCTGCGTCCCTGGTGGAACATGTAACCATTACCGGAATGACGTACGGAAAGACGAGGTGACCGATGCGGCTGCTGCTGATCGGGGCGCCCGGCGCGGGGAAGGGAACCCAGGCCGAGCGGCTAGCCGAACGGTTCGGCATCACGCACATCTCCAGCGGTGACGTGCTGCGCCAGCACGTCAAGGACCAGACCGCGATCGGGCAGACAATCAAGGCCTACGTCGACGCCGGGGACCTGGTGCCGGACTCCGTGGTCATGGACATGCTGCGCAAGCCGGTCGTCGAGGCGGCCGAGTCGGGCGGCTACGTGCTTGACGGCTTCCCCCGCACCGTGGAGCAGGCCAAGGCGGCGTTCGAGGTCGCCAGCGCGCTCGGTGTCGCGGTCCAGGCCGCCGTGCACCTGGACGTGCCCGACAGCGAGCTGATCCGCCGGCTGCTGGCCCGCGGCCGGGGCTCCGACGACACGGAAGAGGTCATCGCCCACCGGCTGCGGGTCTACCGGGAAAGGACCGTCCCGCTGCTGGAGTACTACGCCGGCCGGGAATGGATGTTCGCCGTCGACGGTGCCAAGTCCCCGGACGAGGTCCACGAGGACATTGTGAACCGCCTGCAGAAACTCGCCACCTTCTTCACCTGACCGAGGTACCTGCTCGGCTGGCCGTCTGCGGTAGCACGCTGTAGCACCGAGTGCTACGCTGCAAGCATGAGCAATCCGGAGATTACTCAGCGGGACCTGCGGTCGCGATCACGCGAGATCATGGACGCGGTGGAGCACGGGCACTCCTTCACGGTTACGAGGGATGGTCACCGCATCGGGGAGCTGATCCCGCTGCGGCGCCGCCGCCGGTTCGTCTCCCGGGAGGAATTCACCGCGATGTCGCGGAACGCTCCCGGCGTCGACCCCGACGCGTTCCGCGCCGATCAGGATCTCGCCGCTGAGCACGAGGCGACAAGCCCGTATGAGCGGTGACCTTCCGCGGCAGGGCCTGCTCGATACCAACATCCTCATCCTGCGCGGGTGGATCGATCCCGCCGAGTTGCCCGAAGAGATGGCGATCAGCGCTATCACCCTCGCCGAGCTATCGGCCGGCCCGCACGAGGTCCGCGGCAACGACGAGCAGGACCTGTATGACGAGCATGCTGAACGGGCACGGCGGCTGGAGATCGTGCAGCGCGCGGAGAGCGAGTTCGATCCGCTGCCGTTCGACGCAGAGGCGGCCCGCATCTACGGCCGGATATCGGCGGCGGTCATCGCTACCGGCCGTAGGCCGCGGAGAAGGATCGCCGACCTGATGATCGCGGCGACTGCCATTGCCGAAGACCTGCCCCTGTTCACCACCAACCCTGCTGACTTCGCCGGGCTGGACACCCTCATGCGCATCATCCCGGTTACCCGCCCCGCCGTCCCGTCCCTTCGCCGACATGGAAAGGCCTGATCCGGGTAGCTAGCGCCTGAATTTGTCTTATGTGGCGAGAGAGGACGGGATCATGGGGCTCTTCAGGAGGGCACAGCGACCGCAGCGCGCCAGCAGGAAGCTAAGCCGCGGCGAGCGTCGCGCCGCCGAGCGCACCGCCCAGGCCGAGGCCACCCTCGAGCGGACCGAGCAGCAGATCCACGAGCTCGCCGACGAAGTGCGCCGGGACCTGAAGGGCTCCGCGTAGCCGCGGCTCACGCGACGCGGGGCGTCAGTCGCTCGGCTGTTCCACGAGCTGGGCCAGGTAGAGCTGCTCGCCGAGCTGGCTCACCAGCCCGATTTGCGTCTCCAGGTAGTCGATGTGCTCTTCTTCGTCGGCGAGGATGTCCTCGAAGATGTTGGCGCTCGTCACGTCACCCATGCCGCGCATGTACTCGATGCCGCGCCGCAGCCGGTCGACCGCCTCGGTCTCGACCGCCAGGTCGGCCTCGAGCATCTGGGTGATCGTCTGGCCGATGCGCAGCGGGAAGAGGCGCTGGTAGTTCGGCAGCGCGTCGAGGAACAGGATCCGGTCGGTCAGGACCTCCGCGTGGCGCATCTCGTCAAGCGATTCGGCCCTGGTGTGCCTGGCGAGCTTGACCCAGCCGAAGTTCTCTTGCATCTTGCCATGCAGGAAATACTGGTTGATGGCCGTCAGTTCGGCCGTGAGCTGCTCATTCAGGAACTCGATAACCCGCTCGTCGCCGCGCATCCGGACATCTTAGCCCGCGGGGACGGCAACAGGCTCGGCGGCGCGCGGGCAGGAGCCGCGGTCGCTGATCATGCCCGCGATGCGCTCCCGGCAGGTTCCGCAGCTGGTGCACGCGCGGGTGGCCCTGGCCACCGCCGCGACCGTCGCCGCGCCGCCGTCAATCGCGGCGCTCACCTCGTCACTCGTCACGGCCCGGCAAATGCACGCGAACACGCCTCACTACCCTCCGGTTCTGGTCGGTGTGGTTAGGCTAACCTAACTTTGCGCTGCGGTCCAGCCTTCGGGGCTCTTGACTTAGGTAAGGCTAACCTAATAAGTAGGAGTACATGGATTTTGATGTACTCCCCGGACCCCCGCTCGCCGAGCTTGCGCGCACCACCATGGCGCTGGCCTGCGCTGCGGTCGTCAACTGCCCGGAATCCCGCGGCCTTCCACCGATGACTGTTCCGGTGCGGGCCAGCCGGACGGGCGGCCCCGTCCTGCTGCCGCGCCACGAGTCGGCCCTGGCTCGCCGCCTGGCCGTGAGTCCGGCCCTCGTGACGGTGACCGTGGCGGCGGACGCCCCGTTCTCCGCCCTGCGGCTCACCGGGATGACCAGCTCCGGCCGGGATTACGGCCCTGATGTGCCGGCATTCCCGGTGGCCGTCCGGTCACTGGAGTTCACTGGGGCAGCCCAGGCTCAGGTGGGGCTGGCCCAGTACGAGGCGGCGGCGCCCGACCCGCTGCGGCACCAGGCGCCCGCGATCCTGCGCCACCTCGAGTCCTGCCACATGGTGGAGCTCGTCGGCTGCGTCCGGGCGCACGGCATCACAGCCGCCGAATGCGTCATCCCCCGCCGGCTGGACCGCTTCGGCCTCGAACTTCTGGTCCTCACGCCCGTCGGCCTGGCAGCCGTCCGGCTGGGATTCCCCGACGGCCCGGTGACCACGATCGCGGAGGTCCCGCTGTCGATCCGCACCACCCTCACGTGCCGATGCGGCGACCCCGCCCAGCACTAAGTCTTCGACGGCGGGTTTTACCCTGGCTGGCTCTCGACAGCGCCGGACCGGATAGCGCGGACGAGCTGGGCGTGGTCGCGCTCATTCTGATCGGCGTACGCGTCGGCGAACCGGCCGATCGCGGCCGTGAACTTGGGACCCTTCCCGAGGTAGCCGGCGATGGCCACCGGGTCGCCTGTGCGGGCGTGCGCCCGGGCGAGCGTCTCCCCGCAGGCGGTGGCGAACTCGGCAAGGCGCGGGGTGATCAGCGAGGGCGTCGGGATGATCTTCATGTCCCGGAACTGCCGGACGTAGTAATCCTTTCCGTCCATCGAGCCCCAGCCGACGAAGATGTCAGTGGCGCTCTGGATCAGCCGCTTGCCGCTGATCACGCGGGCGCCGTGTGAGTCGTGGCGGCTGTGCCCGGTGTGCGCCTCGTACACGGACGGCCCGGCCTGCTTGACCTGCAAGAAGAGCGGATCGACGCCCGAGCGCCCTTCCAGCAGCACCAGGTACACCCGCATGCCGACGCTGCCCACCCCCACCACCTGGCGCACCGTGTCGGTCTCGGTAAAGCGGTCGAACAGGACCCGCCTGTCTTCCTGCAGGGTCAGCCGGTACCCGGCCAGCAGCTCGCCGACCAGTTCGGCCTGTTCCGCGTCGCTGATCCTGACCCTGACCGGTGGTTCCTCGGTGATTCGCGGGCGCCCGCCGGTCATCTCCGTGAGCTTGGCGAACGCGCCCCGGCTGGTGCGGCGCTCGCGCTTCTTCTCGATGTGCACGGACACCCGCCCGCGGTCCGCCGGCTGGAAATAACCGAGCAGGCTGTCCACGCGGGTGCCGTCGTACCAGATGTCGAGTTCGGGCATCGTGGTGTACTCGTGCATGCGACGGCAGTACGCGTCGAGGCCGGCCGTCACCGCGGCAGCGGAGGTCTCCGGCTCGAGCCCGTTGTCCCTGGCGGCCACGACGAGGCTGGCAGCGAATCGCTTGACGTCCCATTCGAACGGCCCGGGCAGGGTCTCATCGAAATCGCGCAGGTCGAACGACAGGTTCCGTTCCGGCGTGGCCCACAGGCCGAAGTTCAGCACATGCGCGTCACCGCACAGCTGCACCGTCAGTCCGCTGTTCGGCCGCGAGGCCAGGTCGGCGGCCATGACCGCGGCCGCGCCCCGGTAGTAATTCCACGGCGAGGCCGCCATCCGGTAATGCCGGATGGGGACGAGCTCAGAGACCCTGATCTTGTTCTGGGCCAGGATCGTCTCCAGCGCGTCGTGCCCGCGATCCTCTTCGGCCCAGGACGCGAGCGGGCTGCGCGGCGCGCTCTTCCTGGCGGCCTTTCCCGACGCCCGTCGTTCGCCGGTCGTCGCGCGCAGGTCAGGCAGCGCCATCGAACTTCACCCCGATTCGGTCCCCATCCGCACCATGGTGAACGCTCAGCAAAGTCTAGATCACACAGCGTCTGACTCATATTGGTCGACAACTCCCGCCGGGATGGGGGAGAGGCGGTCAGGGATCAGAAGGGGCGGGCGAGTTCAGGGAACATGGGATAGTGGCGGGTGTTCAGCGTGGCGAGTTCCAGTCCTTCAGTAAGTGCGGTCGCGGCGATCAGGTAGTCCCCGAGACCGATTCCAGAGTGGGACCTTCGGTATTCCTGCATCAGCGTCGCTGCTCGCCAGGCCACTTGTTCGGTGACCTCGAACCGCTGCATGCTGCCAAGTAGCCGCATGACCTCGCGGCGTTCCGGCGGCCGCATCCCGCCCGCGATCTCGGTCAGGCTCACGACGCTGATCGCCAGCGGCCCGGAAGACTGCCGTGCGCCTACGAGCCAGTCGCGGGCCGCAGTCTTGCCCCGCAGGTGCTCGATGAGCACGTCGCTGTCGATCAGGATCACGCGTCGGCCAGCCGGTCCAGGTAAGCCATGCGGTGGTCTGGCGCACGGGAGAACGCCTCTTGCCCCGCGATGATCCCGAAGGAATCGTTGATCGCGGCGAGGTCGGCCGCTAGGTCAGCACCGGGATGTCCGCCGATCGCCCGGTCGATCAGCTCACGGATCAGTTCTGCCCGGGAAACGCCCTCGGCCTCGGCAACCCGGTCCAGGGCAGCGGCCTGGCCCTCAGCGAGGTAGATGTTAGTGCGCTTCATACACCACATCATACATCACCAATAGGTCGCGTCGTGCCCGCAGGTCAGGCGGCGCGATCGAGCGGGCAAACGTGAGATCACGGAGCGCGCCACTGCCCGGCGACCGAGTCGAAGACGGCGCCGCCGACCTCGCCGAGCCTGCTTTTGGCCACGCGTTCCGAGTCGGTGCGCGGCAGGTCAGGCGCGGGCTGCCAGAACCTGGGAACCTTGAAGGCGGCCAGCCGGGCGCGGCAGTACTCCGCGAGCACGTCAGGCCCCACGCCGTCCCCGACGTAATAGGCCTTGACCTCTTCGCCGCGAATCTCATCGGGGACGCTCGTCACCGCCGCCAGCCGGATGGCGGGGTGGGTCAGCAGCACCTCTTCGACCTCGCGGGCTGCGATGTTCTCCCCGCCGCGCCTGATCATGTCCTTCAGCCGCCCGGTGAGGTAAACGCGGCCATGCTCGTCCATCCGGCCCAGGTCACCAGTGTGGAACCAGCCATCGCGCATGACCCGCGCCGTCGCTTCCGGATCGTCGAGATAGCCGTCCATCATCCCCGGGCCGGCCAGCGTGAGCTCGCCGGCCTGGCCGGCCGGCACGGGCTGGCCGGCGGCGTCCACGATGCGGGCCTGCCGGTAACGGGCGGGCAGGCCGAGGCAGCCGGTGCCCACCAGCTCGTCGTGATCGAGGTCGGTCACGCGCAGGTCGGCGCCGGTCTCGGTCATCCCGAACGTCTCGTACCAGGGCACGCCCCAGCGCGACTCCAGCTCACGGTGCAGCGCGGGCGGGATCGCCGAGCACTGGACCGCCCGGACGGCGTGGTCGCGGTCTGCCGGGTCTGGCGGCATCCGCAGCAGCAGCGTCGGCATCGCGCCCAGGCAGTAGAAATAGGTGACCCGGTGCTCGCGGACCTTGGCCCAGAACGACGATGGATGGAACCCGTCCAGGATCACCAGTTCGGCACCGGACAGCAGGCTTCCGGCGACGTTCCACTGCGGGTCGATGTAGTGGAACGGCTGGGCGGTGAGCATCACGTCGCCGGCGGTCAGATACGGGAACTCGGCGACCAGGCCGCCCGCGAGCTGAGTCCAGTAGCGGTGCGGCAGCAGGCAGCCCTTCGGGCGCCCAGTCGTGCCCGAGGTGAACTGGACGTTCGCGATGTCGTCCGGGCCAGGACCGCCGTCGGCGAGCGCGAAATCGGCCGGCGTCTCCCGGGCGGCCGCGGCGATCTCCGCGGCGGGCAGCACCCGCCGCAGGCCGGGCACGTCCGGCTGCAGGTGCCGCAGCAGCGGCTCGAAGGCCGCGCCGGCCACGATCGCCGACGCGCCCGACGCGCGCAGCACGTGCCCGGCGTCCGCGGACTGGTACTTGGTGTTGACCGGCACCATCGCGGCGCCGAGCCTCGACAGCGCCAGCCAGGTCAGCGGGAAAGCGGGCTCGTTGCCGAGCATCACC
>Ga0335072_10014681_pt1 | contig 11128 bp, 10 predicted proteins | sample Lox_Sample_21_FD_206725 | JGI IMG/M metagenome (GOLD analysis project Ga0335072, IMG submission 206725) | Soil microbial communities from Loxahatchee National Wildlife Refuge, Florida, United States - Lox_Sample_2.1 | ecosystem: Environmental > Terrestrial > Soil > Wetlands | place: USA... | reverse complement strand
GATAAGTGGGCGTACGTCGCGATCGGACAGAGCGATCTTCCAGAGGAAGATATCTCGACTTCGATCGTGATGGCGCTAAACATCACATAAAAGGTAATAAGGAGAAATAACCACATGGTATTACCCGTAGCATTACTTGCCAGCACTACGACTCCGATGCAGTCGCTTGCACACGGCATCATGATCGGTGGCGGCTTTATCGGCCCAACGATCGGTATCGGTTTAGTCGGTGCCAACTATTTGTCAGCCGTCGGGCGCAATCCCGAGGCAGCTAAGTTCCTGGGTCAGGCCCTGGTCTTCGTGGGCCTGATTGAGGTATACGGCCTGCTGGCCTTCGCCTCAACGTTCTTCGTTAAATAAGGAAACACCACGAAGTGTTACTAGTAAGCAATATAACTTTCGCAGACAGCAGTTCCGGCATCGGAGCACTAGGTATTAATGGCAAGGCGTTCATCATCCAGCTCATTACCTTCGTGCTGGCTTTCATGGTACTTCAGCACTGGGCCTTTAAACCGATCGTCAAATTGATGGACCGTCGTCGCAAGACTATTGAGGACGGTGTGCTGCTTGGCGAGCAGATGCGCAAAGACAAGGCAGCACTAGAAGCCAAGGTCGCTGAAGAGCTAGCTAAGGCTCGCTCTGAAGCAGACGGGATTATCGCTGAAGCAAACACAGCCGCCAAGCAGGCTATCCGCGAGGCTGAAGACCAAGCTCGTCAGAAAGCGGCCGGCATTCTGGCTGAAGCCAGCGAGCGGATTGAGACCGAAACCAAGCGGGCACGCAAGAAGCTGGAGAGCGATATCGTGAGCCTGGTATCCGACGCGACCGAAGCTATTATCGGCGAGAAGGTCGATGCGACCAAGGATGCCCAGCTTATTGACCGCGTGCTTGAGGAACAGGAGGCCTAGGGCGTTATGCAGGTACCGCGTACCCGCATAGCCGGCGCGATTGTCGATCGTACGCTTAACAACGGCACGGCCGATAAGGCGTACGCCCGGGAAATTGCTGCTTACCTGCTGGCCGAGGGCCGTGTTGACGAACTGGACTCACTCCTTCGGGATGTGCAGGCGGAATGGGCTGAGCGGGGCTACGTTGAAGTGCTGGCTCGCAGTGCGCATCCACTAAGCGAACGGGTAAAAGAAGACATTGCCCGTCGTATCCGCAGTCTCTACCCTGACGCTAAGAAAGTTGTCGTAACGGAGATTGCAGACCCTTCGGTAGTCGGTGGTGTCCGCCTGCTCCTTGCCGAGCGGCAGCTTGACCTGAGCGTTGAAGCTAAAATCAATAAATTCAAACAGTTAACTGGAGCCGGAAAGGATTAACGAATGGCTGATGTATCAATAACAGAACTTTCGGCTGACATCCGTGCAGCCATTGAAGAACTCAAAGCTCGCCCTGAGATTGAGAGCGTGGGTGTAATCACCCGCGTTGGTGATGGCATCGCCTGGATCTACGGGTTGAGTGGCGCGGGCTACAACGAGATGCTTGAAATTGACGGTCTATCAGGCCAAAAGGTAACCGCATTCGCGTTTAACCTCGCCGAGGACGAGATCGGTGCCGTTATCCTGGGCGACACGACTGACGTACAGGCTGGCGCAACCGTTCGCTTGAGTGGTCAGGTCCTTGAAGTGCCGGTCGGGCCCGAGCTTGTCGGTCGCGTGGTAGATCCGCTCGGTAACCCACTTGACGGTGGCGATCCGATTAGGACAAAGCAGACAAGCCCGGTTGAAAGGCCCGCTCCTGGCGTACTTGCCCGCAAACACGTGCATGAGCCGCTGATGACTGGACTTGTGGCGATCGACGGCATGGTACCGATTGGCCGTGGTCAGCGTGAGCTAATCATTGGCGATCGCCAGACCGGTAAAACGGCTATCGCTGTGGATACGATGGTCAACCAAGCTCGTCAGAAATCAGGTGTCGTGAATGTCTACGTGGCAATTGGACAGAAGCTTTCTAAGGTTGCTGCACTGCAGGAGCGCCTGAAGCGCGAGGGTGTGATGGATCAGACAATTATCGTCGCCACCTCTCCAAGTGATCCGGCCGCTATGCTGTATCTTGCACCATACGCCGGTTGTGCCATGGGCGAATACTTCCGCGACAACAAGGAGCACGCGCTCATCATTTACGACGACCTGACCAAGCACGCGCAGGCTTACCGACAAATGTCCCTGCTGCTCCGCCGTCCACCTGGGCGCGAAGCATATCCTGGCGATGTTTTCTATCTGCACTCGCGCTTACTCGAACGGGCTGCCAAACTGAGCGACGACCTTGGCGCCGGTAGCCTAACCGCTCTACCGATCATTGAAACGCAAGCCGGCGACATCTCCGCATACATTCCGACCAACGTTATTTCGATTACTGACGGTCAGATTTTCCTTGAGACTAGCTTGTTCTACCAAGGTATCCGTCCCGCCATCTCGGTCGGTCTATCTGTTTCGCGTGTGGGTGGCGATGCTCAGACGAAGGCAATCAAGGCTGCCGGGGGTGGTCTGAAACTTAGCCTCGCCCAGTTCCGTGAACTTGCAGCTTTCAGCCAGTTCTCGACCGATCTTGATGCAGACACTCGCCACACGATTGAGCGCGGCCAGCGGCTTACCGAGCTGCTGAAGCAACCACAGTACAGTCCGTACGCAATCTGGGAGATGTATTCGGTGCTCTACGCTGCAACGCACGGTGCATTTGATGTTGTACCACTTGAGAAGATTGAGCTGGCCCGTGAGGCACTCTGGCGCGAGCTAAAGGCTAAGCACGCAAAGCTCATCGAAGATCTCAATACGGGCACGAAACCAACCGACGAGCAGAACGAGCAGCTCATGAAGGTTGCTGAACACATCGCTAAGACATACGAAGTGAAGGTCGAGAAATAAGGTAAGCCATGGCCAGTACCATCACGCTTCGGCGGCGAATACGATCCATCAAAAACACCCGGCAGATTACGCAGGCTCAGCAGCTGGTTGCAGCTAGCAAGCTGCGGAAGGCCGAAGAGTACGCCAAGCGGAGCCGCGCCTATGCTGATCTGGCAGAAGAACTGCTTGTTCGCTTGAGCGGTATTACAGAAGTTGAACGTCAGCCGTTGTTTGAAAAGCGTGCTATCAAAGATCGTCTCTACGTCATCATTACGAGTAACTCTGGCCTGGCTGGTGCATACAACGCTAACGTTCTAAAACTCCTGACACATGCAGTACGCGAAGACAAAGAAGCTAAGGTAAATAGTCATGTACTAGCTATCGGAAATAAGGGCGCGCAGTTTGTGCGCCGCATCAGCGGCATTGATCTGCAGGCAGCGTACCCAGGTTTTGGTGATGAGCCAACTGCTAATGATCTCAGACCAATCCTGAACACCATCGTGCACGATTACAAGCACGGTAAGGTTGATGACGTGCGTCTGCTCTACACGAAGTTCAAATCGATGGTCAGCCAGACGGCTACGAGCCAGCCACTCTTGCCCGCCCAGCCCGTAACCGGCGACGACAAGATGGAGGCGATCAGCAACTTCGAACCGGACATTGAGACGGTCATCGACCAAGTGGCAACGCGTCTGATTGAGGCCCAAGTCTGGCAGGCGCTGCTTGAGAGTATTGCATCAGAACATGCTATGCGTATGATGGCCATGAAGAGTGCCACTGACAACGCGAAAGATCTGATTGATGATTACACATTAGAATTAAACACGGCCCGCCAGGCCGCGATTACGCAAGAGCTGGCCGAAATCACCGGTGGTGCTGAAGCGCTGAACGGCTAAGAGGAAGAAGAGGAGAAGCATATGGCACAAGCAACGAAAGAAAAGACAAAGACAGGTAAGGTCACCCAAATCGTCGGTGTGGTGGTGGACGTGGAATTCGCGACCGACAGTCTGCCGGCGATTTATAACGCATTGACACTTGAGCATGACGGCAAGAAACTAACGCTCGAAGTGGCTCAGCACCTAAGTGAGTCGAGTGTGCGCGCGGTTGCTCTGGGCTCAACCGACGGTATCGAGCGTGGCGTCGAAGTAATGGACACTGGCAAGGCTATCTCTGTACCGGTCGGAGAAGAGACCTTAGGTCGCATGTTCAATGTCACCGGTCAGCCGATCGACGGTATGGCTGATAAGTTCAGCCAGCGGGCCCCGATTCACCGCACTCCCCCGCCTCTCGTTGACCAGTCACCCTCAATCGAAATACTGGAAACAGGTATTAAGGTTATTGACCTCATCTGTCCAATGACGAAGGGTGGTAAGGCTGGACTATTCGGTGGTGCCGGCGTGGGCAAGACGGTACTTATCCAGGAGCTGATCAACAACATTGCGAAGTTCCACAGCGGCTACTCAGTCTTCGCAGGCGTTGGCGAACGTACTCGTGAAGGTAATGACCTATATCACGAAATGGAAGAATCTGGCGTCATTAAGAACACGAGCCTCGTGTTCGGCCAGATGAACGAGCCGCCTGGAGCGCGTCTTCGAGTTGCTCTCTCTGGCCTGACTATTGCCGAAGGCTTCCGTGACAAGGGTTCTGACGTCCTGCTCTTCATCGACAACATCTTCCGCTTTACCCAGGCCGGCGCCGAGGTGTCGGCTCTGCTCGGCCGCCTGCCAAGCGCAGTGGGCTATCAGCCGAACTTGGCCGAGGAAATGGGACAACTGCAGGAGCGTATTACCTCTACCCGCGAAGGTTCCATTACATCAGTGCAGGCTGTGTACGTGCCGGCTGACGACCTTACTGACCCTGCTCCGGCAACGACATTCGCTCACCTCGATAGCACGATTGTGTTAAGCCGCGCACTTAGTGAAATTGGTATCTACCCTGCTATTGACCCGCTCGACAGTACCTCTACTATTCTTGACCCTGAAATCGTGAGCGACGAACACTACAAGGTAGCTCGCGAAGTACAGCGTGTGCTGCAGCGCTACAAGGATCTCCAGGACATCATCGCTATCCTCGGTATGGAAGAACTATCCGAAGAAGACAAGCAGCTTGTCGGCCGCGCACGGCGTATCCAGCGTTTCCTCTCCCAGCCATTCTTCGTAGCCGAACAGTTCACGGATATTCCCGGTCAATACGTGAAGCTCTCTGACACGATCAAGGGCTTCCAGGAGATCCTGGATGGCAAGCACGACGATATTCCTGAAACCGTCTTTAACCTTAAGGGTACGATCGAAGACGTCGTTAAGGCGGCGAAGGCGGCAAAGTAGTGATCCACTTCCAACTCGTTGCACTTAGCGGTACTAAGTTTGACGGTGAAGCCTATGAAATCATCCTGCCGACGCTGGATGGTGAGATCGGTGTGCTGCAAGACCATATGCCACTTGTCAGCGTGGCAACGAATGGTGTGATTGCGGTGCGTAAAGAAGCACGAGACCCGGATCGTAACCGTGACTACTTCGCCATTAGCGGAGGCGTTATTGAAGTGTCAGGCAACACGCTTCGTGTACTCGTAGATGAAGCAGACAATGCTGAAGACATTAACGAAACAGAAGCCCAGGCGGCCATGGAGCGCGCGCAAGAGCTTAAGGCTGAAGCTAAAGACGAAGTGAGCCTGGAAAAAGCCCAGCAACTGGTCGACCGTTCATCGGTTCGATTGCAAGTCGCTACCCTCAAGCGGCGACACCAGAAATAAGAAAACGAAAACCGGCTACAAGCCTTCGGGCACTGTTTGCGGCTTAAGCACATTTGTCATGGACAGTGCTTCTGCCTCGGGTAGTGCAAGTTGTGTCTCTAGGGTTTGTGCGTCGAGTAATGCATCGCCGACGGCTACGGTTATGCTGGCAACGGTGCGGTGAAGTGTTCGGGCTATTACGCCACGAAGCTCCAGCGGAGACAGAATGTAGTCGCCACCTGAGGCGGAATCGCGATTGAGCTCGGCTGCAAGCTCATTAGTAAGCGCGCTAATAAGGATGCTTAGCTGCTCATGGGCCCCTGGGTTATTCGCCTGGAAACGCTGGCTTGCCATTAGCGCAGCGGCCTCACCTACATTGGGCAAGTCACGAACAACGGGTATAGCGTCGATCCGGTTATCGAGTTCCCTGTTATCCGTATCGGTGGGTGAAGTATGTTGGTGTCCTAACATGTACTGCTCCTTCTTACGCGTATCGCGTTGCTACTTCTAAGCGTAAGGCGTACAATGGTGCGTGACAGTGATAATTCACACACGTCGGCGCTCAAAATAGCGCCGTTTCTTACGTAATGGAACCAAGGCCACATGAATATTTATCAGACACGTACGACCCTGGCAGGGTACGTATGGAGCTACGCATTGGCAAAGATGCGGTAAGCGGCAACGAAAGGGATACTATGCAAGTAGAATATGTAGCTGAAAGAATTGCTGAGGGTCTTCCTTTCGGCACGGGTGATATTGATGGCGTCGCGATTGCAGAAGCTGCCGGTCCAGAGGTCATGACTGCCGTCGACAAGCTCATTATGTCACCAGAAATCTTAGTAGACGTTAGCACGGACAGTGACGGACACATGATTGATGACGATGGCTGCGGTGACGGCCGTATCACGGACTTTATTAAACGTGGCCGCGACAAATTAGTGAATGTAGTTAATAAACATCGCGCAAAAGTTTTTGGCGGCGGCAGCGCTATGACTATGGCCGACATGGTAGGTAGTGGCGAAGCAACCGGTCCTCTGCGCGGCGTGTTCAGTAAGGCTATTAATACACTACTGAAAGAACAGATTAATTTTGGCGCGCACACTGGCATAACGCAGGACACAAATAGCTGTGGCTGTGGTGCGGTCGATAAGTCGCCTGCAGCTATTGTTGCAGTCGGTACAAATGCTGAAGGCATACGCGGTGTCTTTAGCCTGCTTACGCAAAAGTTCTCAAGTGCGAAATCAGATCAACCAAAGACGGGTATAGACGCACTGTTAGCAACTGACTACTCGATGGAAATTACTGACAATTTTCGGCGCTATGGCGAAACAATTAAGGGTCAGGAATTCCATGGCATGGACGTCATGAACGAGATTGCCGATTGGGGTAAGATTATCAAAGAACTTGAAGGTGGCCATCTGGAAGCGCGCATACTTTTAAACTTAGTACGCGGTAAAACTGTAGACCAAGGATTGGTGCACAAAGTGAGTGGCGGAAAGGCTGATGTATTTGCAGTTGACGTGTGGCGTTTGCAAGATTTGGCAGAACGTTTACATCCCGAAAATGTCACTGCACAGCAACGCGCATTTCAAAGTATGTTGGCATACACACTTGGCGTTGCGGCCGTTCTTACCTCTGGTAAATTGCCCGTATACGTAATTAAGCCGGTTGAAGAACCCGCACATAAAGCGGAACACGAACCTGCACTCGCTGCATTGTAAAGCGTTAAAAGCTTTACAATACTAAAACTTCACGTTACGCTTAATTTATTACAAACAAAGTGGAGGTTTTAATATATGTTTCGTAAGAATAAGCTCGCGATGCTCGTGGGTGAGTTTTTGGGTACGACGGCCCTGACCCTTATGGTCTTGGCGATCAGTCACTCACAACTTAGTTTAGGTTACTTTATAGCAACAGGAGCCGGTCTTATGGTCGCGCTCATGACGGTCTCACTGGCTGGTATTTCCGGCGCAGTGTTCAACCCTGCAATGACAGTCGGTCTATGGACTGTCCGCAAGCTACGCACATGGCAAGCGATCAGCTACCTGATCGTACAGCTAGCTGGTGGTGCAGTTGCATGGCTGCTATTCGAGTATCTGACGAAAGTGACAGGCATTCACAACACCGACACGTACAGCGCACGTGTACTTGTTGCCGAAGTTGTCGGTACATTCATTTTTGCATTCGGTTGGGCTGCTGCAATCTACCAGCGCTTCAGCCTGCTTGCTAAGGCTGCAACCATCGGCGGTGCATTAACTGCCGGTGCCTTGGTGGCGTCGCTTGGGTCCGCCGGTCTATTGAACCCTGCGGTGGCACTTGGCTTGCGCCAATGGTCATGGGGTACATACGTCCTGGGTCCTGTCCTGGGTGCTGTCATCGGCTTTAACCTCTACAACCTGCTGTTCGTAGGTACTGAAGAGGCTGAGGTTGCAGTCTCTCGCAGCGCAAAAGCTCGCACTAGCGAACTCAATGAAACGCTGACTGTTTCTGAAGCGGCACCTGCACGTGCTACCAGCACTCGCGGCCGTTCCAGCAGTCGTTCTACTGCTGCTAAGACAACAACTCGCAGCACAACTCGCAAGAAACCTGCAGCATCGACTACGAAGCGCCGAACGACCAGCACGACGCGTCGCCGCCGCAACCCGAACGCTGCGTAAATGCAAAATTCGTGTTCAAAAAACCGCCGGAATAACTTCGGCGGTTTTTCTTTATGAGTACAAAACTTTAAGGGTGCTGACAGTACGTATGGTCTACGCCGGGCGGGTATTCACCGGCCTGGAGGTGTGCGACCATCTGCTCTAATTTTGTGCGCAGGGTGTCGAGCGACTTAGTTTGCTTTTTGACGGATCCCGTTTGTCCCGTTTCCACGAAGTCGAGTGTTAAAAGTGCCGGCATCTCGTCGTGCATCAGCTGCCACGCAAGCGCGTATAGTGTGAGCTGCTTGGAGCCCGTTGCACGAGCCTTAGCCTGCTCGGCTGTCGTTACGCTACTACTGGTTTTAAAATCACGTATCTCGATGCCTTTATCGAGCTGGTAAACGGCGTCCATTCGTCCGATTATTTTAAGCGGCAGACCCGGCACTTGTACGCCAAACGATTGCTCCACTTCAATTGGCAGGCGGTCGTGCGTGAATCGTTCATACAGTAATTCAACTGACTTTAAAGCCTGCGCATGCGCACGATCACGCGACTGCGACGAAACGTAGCCGGCTTTGGGCAGTGCTGCTTCCAGTTCTTTGACAACTGCCTCATACGTCGGGATATTGTTGCTTCGCCGTCCATCCAATACGCTTTGTATGAGCGCATGTATTGCGGTGCCGTATTGCTGACTTGGTGAGGGGGGCAGAGGCATGCCAAGCACATACTTATAATAGAAGTCCTGCGGGCAATCCAGCCAGCACGCAATATGACTGACACTAAGGGTAATTATGCCATCCTTGTACATTGTTGATGGCAACGGTACGGTGGCTGGTATGACACGCGGTGCAAACAGCTCTAAACTTGTCTGATCTGCCTCGGCTATAGCATCGTCCGGCAGTTTGGTGAATAGCTCACTTAGAAAACGCGATGGTCGCCTCGGTGCCCCATTACCATGCCGGTTCGCATAGCTGAGGATTAGCTCACGACGTGCGCGGGTTACCGCGACGTACATAAGGCGACGTTCTTCGGCTATGTGCTCGTCCGCCCGGCTGCGAACAGTGCGTAACCCATCCGGTATTTGCAGGCTGCCACCCCGGCTTTGGAGCGGGAATGATCCTTCGGTGCAATCAACGATGTAGACTGTGTCCCACTCGAGGCCCTTGGCCCGGTGTACACTAAGGACGCTTACGAGTTCGTCGGTTATCTGAAGAGTTGCGTCCTCGAATTCCCCACCGCCAGCTTGGAGTGCGGGCAGACTAACTAGATAACTCTGGACGCTCGGCACATTGGCGATACGTTCAAATTCTTTCAGCGTTTTAAAGTAATTACTGAGTGCCTGGACTTGCATCGATACTTCAGGATCCTCCTGTGCTTGGTCGTAGAGGCGTTGTTTCCATTCGGAATCGGTAATGACGCGATATGCCAGATCGCCCACTGTGATGTCGGCACTGTGCTCGCGCCAGGCTTTTATAGTATCGAGGGCCGCCTTAAACGCTTCTATTTCAGATTCTCGGATGATGTCGCTAAGCCTCGCGTGTTCTCGCCTAGCTGCTGCTGTCAACTCGGATAATTCCCCTTGGGAGAGGGAGAAGAGCGGCCCGCTGAGCGTATGGAATAGTGCGGTGTCATCCAGTGGATCACCTATCGCTTTCAAGGCTTCAATCAACTGCCTGATAGCCGGCTGAGCGTACAGGCTTTCACTGAGTCCTGCGACAGCATGTGGTACAGCATGTAGCTCAAGTGCTTCGTGGATTTTCTCGACGACTTGCGTGCGCCTGGCTAGAACTGCGATCTTGCCAGGATCTTCGCCTTCATGCAGACGCCTGGCAATGTCATCCGCTAGCCACGTTAGTTCACTCTCCAAACTAAAGAAGTGGCGTGTAGCTGGCTCCGGTCCGTCATCGTGCTGGGCGTGTAAACGCTTATCTAATTTGTTAATCACTTCCAGTCGCTCAGGATTATTGTGTTGGATCAGGCGATAGGCGGCATCTAGGATGCTTTGCGTAGAACGATAGTTCTCAATCAAAGTGACATCCTTCGCATCTTTGTAGCGCTTCTTGAACTCGAGGATATTTGCCAAGGTAGCACCACGCCAACCATAGATACTCTGGTCGTCATCGCCAACGACCATTAGGTTCTGATTCTTGCCTGCGAGCAAATCGACGAGTGCGGACTGCATCGGGTTCGTATCCTGAAACTCGTCAACCAATATATATTGGTAACGGCTTTGAAGTTCACGTAGGACATTCGGTCGGGCCTTGAGTAATTCAATGGTCAGATAAATCTGATCGTCGTAGTCGATGACTTGATTGGCCCGGCACAGTGCAAGATATGTTTTGTAAAAGCGTGCCAATTCAACGTGTTTCTTTTTCTCGAACTGGTCAGCCTCGTCTGCTACTGGGAGGTCAGCGGCATATTGTTCGTATGCCTTTGGCTCAACTAGTTGCTGTTTGAGTAACGATACGTAGCCGCGCAACCGGTCAAGCTGGCCGTCCGGGCTCGAAATAGGCGCGAAATAGTCGAGACCCAGATCGTCAAGGTGCTCGCGTAGAAAGACAAGCTGTCCAGTATCGCCAAGCAGGCGCAGCGCTCCAAGCCCCCACTCATTGCCGTGGATAGACAATAGGTCGTTGCCAAAGCCGTTATATGTGGCAATCGTAGCATCCAGTGCGGCGCTTAAACTGACATTGCTGACGCGGTCACGCATTTCGCCGGCAGCCTTTTCGGTAAAGGTCAGGGCCAGAATATGTTCGGGCCTTGTACCACCTTCGATCAGGCGGCTAATGCGCTCGGTAATAACGCGGGTCTTGCCTGTGCCGGCGCCCGCTACCACCAAAACAGGGCCGCCAGTAATGGCGACAGCCGCAGCTTGGGCCTTATTAAGTCCCTCCTCATCCTTCATGAGAACATTATCT
>Ga0335072_10014680_pt1 | contig 11129 bp, 15 predicted proteins | sample Lox_Sample_21_FD_206725 | JGI IMG/M metagenome (GOLD analysis project Ga0335072, IMG submission 206725) | Soil microbial communities from Loxahatchee National Wildlife Refuge, Florida, United States - Lox_Sample_2.1 | ecosystem: Environmental > Terrestrial > Soil > Wetlands | place: USA... | reverse complement strand
CGTTATTTTGATGGCCAGCGTCGCCGTGGCTCTCGGCGTCTCGCTCGTTTTGACTAGACGGTTGCCGGCGGTTCCTCTCATGACGGCGGTTCTGGTGCTCGTTTTCGGTTCGCTCACTCTGTATTTACAGGACGCCACGTTCATCAAAATGAAGCCGACCGTTCTCTATGTGGGATTCGGGGCCGCACTTCTCGGCGCCCAGGCGATGAACAAACAAGTATTGCCCATCATTTTCGATCACGCCATTGCATTGACCGAGCACGGATGGCGGCTCCTGACCTTGCGCTGGGGAGGGTTCTTTTTTGCGCTTGCGGCTCTGAACGAGATCATTTGGCGCACCCAGCCGAATGATGTTTGGGTCGCCTTTAAGTTTCCCGGGATTTTTGTTTTAATTTGTCTTTTTTCGGTGGCTCAGATGCCGCTCATTCAACGCCATAAATTGGCGAACGAAGAGGCAGGACGTGCGCAGGATCATTATTGAGCCCATGTTTTAGAAGCCGCAGGTGCCGCTCAAGGACGCTTCCAATGCCAAGGCTCAGGGATGTCAGAGCGAGTTGGGAGCCCGTGCCGCAGGGGAAGGACCAAACCGCGCTCCGCTCAGAGCCTATATTGCTGAATGCGGGTCGTGCGCAGCCCGGCGAGACCGTATTGATCAATTGATAATTGCCAGGACAGAAATTCGTCGATGGTCAAGGTATAGCGGCTGCACGCTTCATCCAGGGACAAAAGACCCCCTCGTACCGCTGCCACAACTTCCGCCTTGCGCCGGATCACCCAACGCTTGGTCGTTGTAGGAGGCAGATCGGCGATGGTCAAAGGACTGCCGTCCGGTCCGATGACATATTTGGTCCGCAGACGGTTTGGTTCGGACATGTTCAACTCTCACCCACCAGACTGATCTTGCTGCTGAACAAAATAGGGGGGGTGTTTTAAGATTTGCCTAAACCGAAGCCACGCTTTTGCTGACTGAAATCCAGTCCAAATGTCTCGATTATTTGATATGGATGCGATGTAATGTGCTTTATGTCTCTAATTGATACGATCCGGGTGCATGACGTTAAGGAACGCATCGGCGCGTTCCGGGCTGGAGGCTGCTGGAGGCCAGGTGGTAAACAAATTTGCATTTGGGATACAGCCGGTATTAAATACATGTTTCGAGCAACACAATGCCAAGCCTAGTGGTGATGGAGCAAGGAGGGGATTTTGCTCTTAAATCCCGGCCGGCCAAACGCAGAGTTTCTCGAAAAGGCCAACGCAACCATTGTCCCAAAAAGTTGCAGGCTTTTTGGATAAGACGATGTGACAAAACTAAGCGATAGGAAACGCGAGGGATCGCAGGTGAAGTGCTCGTGGTCTTGCTGGGGACACTGACCTATGCGTACCGTGTGTTCCGGTTTGCGACAGCAAGCGTGAATGACGCTTTACCGGCAATCGAGTGAGCATTGGGCGACGTCCATGAATGAAAACCCGGCGTTGGGAGGGAGAGTTGATCCCATCGGTCTTGGTTTCAACAAACCCGCAGCGAAAACGCGCATTGTCGTTGCTATGTCGGGCGGCGTCGATTCATCGGTCGTGGCCGCGTTGCTCAAGGAGCAAGGCTATGACGTTATCGGCGTAACCTTGCAGCTTTACGACCATGGCGAGGCGGTTCATCGCAGGGGGGCCTGTTGCGCGGGACATGACATTTATGACGCGCGTCTTACAGCGGTGCGTCTCGGCATCCCGCATTATGTTCTGAATTACGAAGAGCGGTTCCGGAACAAGGTGATTTCTCCCTTCGCGCAAAGTTATGCAGAGGGGCAGACACCGATACCATGTGTTGCTTGCAACAGCGAAATCAAATTTGCCGATCTGCTCGATACGGCATTAGACCTTGGCGCCGACGCCTTGGCGACTGGCCATTACGTGTCTTCCCGGCTCGATGCCTCGGGCAATCGTGCGCTTTACCGGGCCCATGACCTTTCCCGGGATCAAAGCTATTTCCTGTTCGCGACGACCAAGGCTCAGCTCCAATTTTTGCGGTTTCCGCTTGGTGAAATGGAGAAGGCACAAGTTCGTAGCCTCGCCCGGCAGTTCGGTCTGCCGGTCGCCGAAAAAGCCGATAGCCAGGATATTTGTTTCGTTCCCACTGGCAGATATAGCGATCTTGTTGAACGCTTAACGCCCGGCGCTGCGCTTCCCGGCGACATTGTGCATGTCGATGGCCGTGTGCTCGGACACCATCCAGGCGTCATCCATTATACGGTCGGCCAAAGGCGCGGTCTTGGGCTTGGCGGCTCCGCTGCCGGCGAGCCGCTTTTTGTCGTCAAACTGGACGCCGCACAGGCTCAAGTGATCGTTGGTCCGCGCGAGGCGCTGGCGACCCGAAGAGTCCATTTGCGGGCGCTCAACTGGATCGGGCCAGGTACGCTGGAGGACCATGCCCAGGGAGAGGAAATCTTCGTGCAGATCCGCTCGTCCCGGCCGCCGGTTCTGGGTTTCCTTTTTATTGGTTCTGGAGAAGCCGCCGTCGAGTTCGCCGCTGCGGAAGATGGTGTTTCGCCCGGCCAAGCGTGCGTCTTCTATGCGTCGGACAGGCCGCACGCACGCGTTCTGGGCGGCGGCTTCATTGTTTCGACGGAACCAGCTCGGCCGGCGGCTCAGCAAAAGAGTTACTTGCGCGGCGAGCCATTGCCTCTTTAAGAGGGAAACGCCGCCGTCACGCGTGTGAGCGATCCTATAGAACAATTGACCTGAGGGGTGGTCCAAGAGAATGGAATTACCGCATCGTAGTGTGAAGATCGCGCCAGTAAAAGACGACGCCGTTCCTGGCGATGCCCCCTTGGGCACGAAGCCGGGAATCGCCGGTGATGCCGCCTTTCTCGATAATAAGCATGTTAAGAAATCCTATGCGCGCTGGGCGCCTATTTACGACCTCGTCTTCGCCCTTGTCTTGCGGCCCGGACGCAAAGCCGCCGCCGCCGCCGCCGACCGCCGGGGTGGCTGCGTGCTCGATGTCGGTGTTGGCACGGGTCTCGAATTGCCCATGTTCAACCGGCGGACGCGGTTGATTGGGGTCGATCTGTCCGAGCCCATGCTTCAGCGCGCCCAGACGCGCCTTCACGCTGAGGCTTTGGGCAATGTCGAAGGCCTTGGCGTCATGGACGCGGCGCGTCTTGGGTTCCAAGATGGCTATTTCGATGCGGTGGTAGCGCCATATGTTTTGACAGTCGTGCCCGAGCCGCACGCCAGTCTCGATGAATTCGCCCGTGTCGTGAAGCCTGGTGGCGAGATTATCCTTGTCAATCATGTCGGGAGCAGCCAAGGCCCGATGGCCTGGATCGAAGCCGCTCTCGCCAAATGCAGCGCTGAACTTGGCTGGCGGCCGGAATTCGCTTGGTCCATTGTGGGCGACTGGATCGATTCCAGGCCTTCCGTCCGTCTCGTCGAACGGCGAAAACTGCCGCCTTTTGGACTGTTTACCCTTGCGCGGATCGAAAAGCTTTGACTGAGAGCCGGCCATGCAGAAGTTTTGAGTTTTTTGCTGGACTGTTTTTTCTCAAAATCAACGCAGCCATTGTAGGAGCCAATGAGCACTCAGGACAGGGATGCTCAAGATAGCCGGTTGATTTAGCGTGATCTTATGCAAAAACTCAGAGCTTTATTGGAATTATGCGGTCTATATTGTTCTGAAAAACGCCCCCCGATTTTCAAAAAAAATGCGATTTCTCGATCCTAGGCCGGATTGAAAAAGCCAGCATAATCTTGGCATGTTCGAAAACAATGACAACCCACTTGTTTTGCTCTTCGCAAAAACATACATTGCGGAGTGTCGTGTTTTTGCCGACGGCTTGGCCTCGCATTTTTGCGTCTGCTGACGACCTCCTCCTCAAAACCTCGATACGATCTTGGCGTCGGCATGCACGGGCGCCTGTTTTTCTCTACGACTCTAAGGATAGCTTCTATGACTACGGGAACTGTAAAGTGGTTTAACCCGGACAAAGGATACGGCTTCATACAGCCAGATGACGGCGGCAAGGATGTGTTTGTCCACATCAGCGCCGTGGAACAATCGGGATTGCGCAACCTGCAAGAAGGACAGAAAATCGCCTATGAAGTTATTGCCGACAAGCGAACCGGCAAGTCCGCTGCTGGAAACCTTCGCGCGGCCTAAGGGCAGAACTGTTCTGTGTAAGGGCCCTGGCTTTCATGCTGGGGCTTTTTTCGGCCCTTTCGGGGACATATTGTGAACTTTTTGACTTTGGATGCAAGAAACCGCAGGCACATTCTTGATCGCTGATCAGGAGCTGGACTCGTCCCCGGTTCGCCCGGCTTTCATTATGCTGGGGCCGAAAGCCGCAGGCAAAAGCGCTCCAAGGGTAAAGGTTGCGCGGACGCCTATGGTCCCGGCAACGTGGATTTTGGCGTCATCGCTGGCGAATTCGCGCAGCCGCTGGCGGCAGGCGCCGCAAGGCGTGACCAAGGCTTTCCCTTCCCCGATGATAAGGATTTCGGCGATGCGTCTGTGGCCACCGAGGACCATGGCGGCAATCGCGGCGGATTCCGCGCAAGTCCCGACAGGATAAGCGGCATTCTCGACATTCGCTCCAGAAAAAATCGCGCCAGACTCGGTGCGGAGAGCGGCGCCCACTGCAAAACCCGAATAGGGAGCGTAAGCATTCATTCGCGCTTTCACCGCTGCGGAAAAAAGCGTCTCGATCGAATCCATGCGGGCACATTCCTATCCGCTCCGCCAAAAGCAAGGCTTAGCGGAGCAATCACAAACAATGGTTTCATCCAAACCAGCAAGGTTGAAACGTAACGCTTGGCCAAGCTTGAGCCCCATCGGGAAGCTATGGAACCCTTGTCGGAATTAATGGTTTGCCCAGCTTACCACGGACCGGGGAGAGCCATGCGAAAGAAAGATATCGCCTCGAATCGGGGTTTTGCCGCCATGGATGTGGAGAAACAACGGGAAATTGCAAGCAAGGGGGGCAGAAGCGTTCCCAACGAGAAGCGCAGTTTTTCACAAAACCACCAGCTTGCTTCCGAAGCGGGCCGCAAGGGCGGCCGCTCTTCGCACGGCCATCGGCAGGAGGGAAAGAAAACGGATTGAATTGATCTCGGTAAATTTCAGGATTAGTTTGTCAAAGTCGGTGCATGGATCGAAAGTCTACTCGAATGAGAGGGGGCTATGAGCCAGGCTGCGACAGGACGGCGCGATGGGCTCCGGCCGCCACCGTTTCGAACCGCCCGCTCGCCTCGTCGAGGGCAAGCAAAGTTCCCTTGGAAATCCCAAAATAAGCACCGTGAAGGCTAAGTCGGCCCTGCCGTTCGCGCTCCGTGATCCACGGAAAAGTGCGCAAATTGGCGAGACCTTGGATAACCGAAGCCAGTGCCAGGCGCTCGATATATTCCTCGAGCGGAGTGTCGGCCGGTTCAAGGCGTGCTGCCGCGGCACGGATCAGACTGATCCATTTTCCAATGAAATCACCTGAAGATAGCGGTTCATGACCGGTTTTTGTCTCGTTCTGCGCGAAGGCTCGCACGCCGCCGCAGCTCGCATGCCCCATGAGAACAATGTGTTCGACGCCCAACCCCATGACTCCGAATTCAAGGGCAGCCGAGGTACCATGCAAATCGTCATTCGGGCCGTAGGGCGGCACGAGATTAGCGATGTTGCGGACAACGAAAAGTTCACCAGGTCTCGCATCGAAGATGACCTCCGGCGATACTCGGGAATCGCAGCATCCGATCAACATGATACGGGGATTTTGTCCCGCCTCGGCCAAATAACGAAAATGTTCTTGTTCCTGTGGGAAGCGCCCGCCAAGGAAGGCCACATAGCCATGGATAAGCCGGTCCGGCAGCAATCCGTGGCCTTGTCCGGACCAGGGTGTGCGCGAAGTTGTTCCGGACATGGATTTGTCTCCAAGAATTCGCAAAAATCGCGGGACTGGCGTTTGGTGGGATCTTCACCACACCACCGGCTATCATAGCATTGTTCGCGCTTTAGGCCTTAGAAAAGTGAGATGCACGCGATCACTTGCCCCGTCAGGCCCGGGAAAGGACCAGCTGTCACTGGCTATTGCTCGCCTAATGCCGTGGCTTGGACTGAAATCAATGATTCTTTGGCACAATTGTGCTGGCGCGAGGTTCTTGCTCGGTGTTATCCCTTCGCTTTTCTCGTTCTCAACGTGCTTCGCCGATCCGCCGGCTATCATCCACTACGCTCCCGTGGAAAATCTCGAGCATGCCGATGTTGCCCTGATCGATCAGGCGGAGCACAAAATCGATATCGCGGCGTATGTTCTGACGGATTGGCCGGTCATGCAGGCTTTGATCCGGGCGGCTCAGCGGGGGGTCAAGGTCCGCATCTATATGGACGGAAGGCGAATCGGCGAGCGTGAACCCACACCATTATTCCGAGAACTCCTTTCGACACCTGAAATCGAAGTCCGCTTCAAGCGCGCGGGATCGCCTTTGATGCATCTCAAAAGTTACCAAATCGACGGCCGATGGTTGCGCACGGGTGCCGCAAACTTTTCGGCCTCGGGACTGAAGCGGCAAGATAACGATCTTCTGGTTATCGAGAGTCCAGCTGCGGTGACGGCCTTTGAGCGGCGTTTCGACTCGATCTTCGCGGAAGGGGAAACCTTACCGCCCGCTTCCGATGGGCCCACCCCGTAAATCATGTGATCGTTTTATTGGTTCCAGAAGACTCTCGGGTGCCAAGTGGCCGGTATTAGCCATCCCCCGAAAGAACAATGACGAAGCATGACTTAAGCTAAAATTTCGTCGTTTCGACCGGCTCTGGCAGCCATCAATAGGCGCTATAGCGGAAAACCTCGATACACGTCCGCAATAAAATATTGAACTTTTTGGATTGTGACCGGGCGCACAATCGCATCCGCGAACCCGCCGTGCTGCCCCAGCAGGGTTCTGATGCTATGATCAGGTAAAATCCGTACCGGCAACGGCGAGGCGCGAAGACGGGAGCGAACCGTTTCGAGAAGGTCCTGGCTCCCCCAACGCAAAGCGATCAAGTATTCCGACGCACCCTTTTCTCTCGCAATCGTGATGGCGTGGTCCAGATCAGCGAAAATCTCATTCGTGCCGTAGCGCCGTTTCGTTGCGATAGACATACGATAAACTTCCTTCTGGCCAAAACATTGCAATATAAAGCTTGCGCTTAGTCCCATCAACTCAGCTGGCTCGCCTATCGTCATCACGCGACGTCCGTCGAGTCTTTCGGCCGAAAGAAGGGCGCGCATTGCTTTGGCGAAAGCCCAACGGGAAATAAACAGGAGAATGATTTGGAGCGATAAAGTGGCGACGAAGGGCCAGAGGGACTCCAGGGTGTCTCTCAAAAAAAACAAGAGTCCGGTTACCAATAAAGCCGTGAATGCAAAGATCAAGAGAAGTCTCCCAAAATATGGTTTTGGAATGAGAAGCACGGGAAACCGGTACAGGCCGTGAGCACGGACCGTATAAATGTATAAAAAGGCATTGAGAATGTTAGCGGCCAAACAGGCGTTAGCCGTTGCGAAATCATCGTGCGAAACAAATTGAAAAACGGCTGGCAGCAAGCAAAAAAAAACGACAGATCGACAGCCGGACTTAAAATTTCAACTTTTGGTAGGATAGGTTGATGCGTTTGAAAATTCGCGACCCCAATACTGTGTGACCCCGAGCCTCCACGAGATCATTCAATCGGCTTAGAAACATTCCAATACCTCACATAATTCAAAAAAATCAATGGCTTATCTTATTCTCTGACAAGCCCGCAAATCACCAATTAGATCTGATTATTTTTACCACTTATCATTGTTTCGGGGCGCCCTCAAGCCTCGCATGGGCTATCGGTTTCGAGATACACGTAAACCTTAAGGCTTGGTCTTAATGCCTGGGAAACGGTATAATTTTGACGGCACTCGAGAAAACGGCCGCCTCTCTTGATTGGACGCTGTGTGGCACTCCCGTTTCTCGCTGCGCGGAAATCCTCTTAAGCGATCGGCTCATCTAATGCACTGCGGACCCTGGTTGTTTGTCGTTTTGGCGAGCACGCTTTGGGAAGGCCCCACGGCCGCTGCCGAATCCATCGCGGCGGACGGCGTGGACCGAAGCAAAATCACGCCTTCCATCCGTGGAAACGCCAGCACGGACAAAACGATTGATGCAGCGGGGACCAACCCTTCCTGGCGACTTGTACGGAGTGCGGGAGCCAACGCCGAAGCAAAGGCATCGGCCATTCTTCATACCGCTGATTTTGAGAGATCCGACCCGCGGTTGGCAGGCCTTATGCTTCGATGCGGAAGAGAGGGCATCGAAACCGTTATCGTGGTGGTCGAGCCTTTTCCACCCCATGCACAGCCGCAAGTTATCTTGCGCTCGTCTGGACAAGAGTCCAGCTTTGTTGGAACGGTCATTCCCACCGGCGCGGGCATCCGGCTGCCCAGTAATGCGACGACCTTGGTGACAGGCCCGTGGCACGCGGCGCGAGAGCTTGAGATAAGAGTCGCCGACCGTGATGTGGTGTTTGACGGCGTCGTCACTTTAGTTGGCCTTCCAGCGGCACTCGATTCGCTCAACGCCGAATGTGTTCAAAAATGAGACTTTACGGGAATGTGAATTTCTGTAGATAATGAAATGAAAATAGCAAGCGTCACATAAGAATAACAAGCCAAGATAGGCAAATGGGAGGCATCGAAATGGAAATTCTCATCGCTGGAGGAGCCTTTTTGGGAGCCATATTAGGGCGTTTTTTCAAGGTGTTTATCCTTGTTCCCGCCAGCACCTTCCTGATCGCTATGGTGCTGACAAAGACGGGGTTTGCAGGCCCCCCGCCCGTAAGTTCATTCGTCAAAATCATCCTTTTGATCTCTGGACTCGAACTCGGCTACTTTACGGGGCTCATTTCGACAGATATTTCCTTGCTCGTGCAAGGCTTTCGTGGTTTATGGACAAGGCCGCGCAGCTCGGCCTCATCGCGCCCAGCCCATTTAGGATAGCCGTTGCGACCGGGTATATTCCGCGAGTCAATTACTCCGGCAAAGAGGCTTTCCTTTTATTTCGATGAAATTAAATGGAGTGCCAAGGTTTTCGGTCCTAAGAGCATGATCACAAAAGATAGACCAACTGACATAATAAGGCAGAGTTGGGACATAGTCGCTTCTTCTAAAAACACGATCGTGGTCGAGGGGGCGGCCGGTTGCACTAACAATCATTAGAAGTTTTTTAATGAGCGCCCGGCCCGTGCGGGAGCCGATTGCAAAATACCAGATCGGGGTTCATCTATAAAACGGCAGGATGTCAGGGATGAAAACAATAATGCCCGGCAACCGCTTCGGACCATCGGAAGCACCCTATGACCCATTCAGAAACCGGCCAGTTACTCCGGCATGATTGGACGATTAACGAGATTCTGGCGATCCATGATTTGCCGCTGCTAGAGCTGATCGCGCAGGCAAACCGGATTCATGGGCATTTTCACAAGGTCGGTGATATCCAAAAAGCGAGCCTGCTAAGCATCAAGACTGGCGGCTGTCCGGAGGATTGCGCCTATTGTCCGCAATCTGCGCATTATCGCGAGGTTCATCTCGATAAGGTCGATATGATGGACACTGGCGCCGTGCTCGTGGCCGCCGCCTGGGCGAAAGCCGCTGGAGCCGGCCGTTTTTGCATGGGTGCGGCCTGGCGCGATGTGCGCGATGGGGCGAGGTTCGACGCGGTGCTCGATATGGTGCGCGGTGTGCGCGCGCTTGGAATGGAGGCCTGCGTGACTCTTGGCATGCTGAACCAGAATCAAGCGGAACGGCTGAAAGAGGCAGGGCTCACAGCCTATAATCACAATCTCGACACGAGCCCTGAATTCTACCCAAACATCATCACGACGCGAACCTATGACGATCGGCTTGAAACCTTGCGGGCGGTACGGGCCGCCGGGCTTCAAATGTGCTGCGGTGGCATTATAGGGATGGGTGAAACCGCGAGGGATCGAGCCTCCTTGCTACACGTATTGGCAGGCTTTGATCCGCATCCGGAAAGCGTGCCGATCAACGCCTTGGTTCCGGTCGAGGGCACCCCGCTCGGGCAAAAGACACGAATCGATCCCATTGATTTTGTACGGATGATTGCCACCACGCGGATTGTCTTACCGGCCTCAAGAGTCCGCCTCTCGGCAGGCCGATCCGTGTTAAGCCGCGAAGCGCAAGTCCTCTGCTTGGTCGCTGGGGCGAATTCGATTTTTTATGGCGAAACCTTGCTGACGACGCGCAATGTCGCGGAGCACGAGGATGGCGCGCTGTTTGCCGCTCTCGCTCCGTTATCAAACGCGGAAAAATCAATTCATTCGTGAACATCTGTGCCTTACCGCGCGATGGGGCCGACCGCGAGGGCCTTATACGGCGGATGCGTTTACGCGAAGAGCGATCGTCCAAAAATCGGCATAATCGGATCGTTCGCCATTGCGGGTATGCCCTCATGATTTTGAGGGGGTCAGTCCGGGCAGGAAACCTTGCTGCGGCAATTTTCAAGTGAACGGAAGCAACATGGAGAATTGAGGCTGCGTCGATCGTCTGCTTGTTTGGAGGAAACACAGAATGGGTGTTTATCGCTTGGTTCTAGCGTACATGGTTGTTTTTAGTCATATAAACAATAATATTTACGGATATAACATTGGTATAGTTGCAGTAATTTCATTTCTACTGTTAAGTGGATTTGTAATGAACGCATTAATACGTAAATATTATCTGTCATTTTCGGCGATTCCTGCTTTCTACTTGGATAGATTTGTGCGGCTAGCTCCGCAATTTTATCTATACACAGTGCTAACATTAATAGGTGCGATTACGTTAGGATTGCATCATCCATGGATGACCTCGGTTCCATCAATGTGGCACACCATCCTCCAGTTGTCTGTCGTTCCGCTGAACTTCTATCGTCATTATCCAAGCATGTTGCTTCCACAGGCATGGTCATTGGGGCTTGAAGCAATGTTCTATGCAGTGTTTCCGTTTGTCCTGATTTTTAGAATTAGAATTGTTGTGGCGCTAGTTTCCTTTTCTATTTTTTTGTTGGCCTATGTCGGTATCTTGGACACAGACTTATACGGATATCGCTATCTGCCAGGGACATTGTTCATATTTATC
>Ga0335072_10014679_pt1 | contig 11129 bp, 16 predicted proteins | sample Lox_Sample_21_FD_206725 | JGI IMG/M metagenome (GOLD analysis project Ga0335072, IMG submission 206725) | Soil microbial communities from Loxahatchee National Wildlife Refuge, Florida, United States - Lox_Sample_2.1 | ecosystem: Environmental > Terrestrial > Soil > Wetlands | place: USA... | reverse complement strand
TCATGCGTGACCCGGTATCCACCGGAGTGTACCGCTTGCCGCCGTCACCGGGATACGCCAGTCGGTGATCGGCGGCATTCGCGAGTATGTCGGGCGGGATTGACCGCGCCTCCCCGAACGCCTGGCAGGCATACCCAACGCCTGGCAACACGCCCATGAAGTGGGCGCAGGAGAGACAGAGCGGCGTGATCAATCCCGCCATCGTTCGCCCTTTACCGCGAACAGACTGTTTGCATCCAACCGGCGCCGTTCGGGTCGCGGTGGCCGTTCCGCATCGGATAGTGGAACACCTGACGGCAGGTCTCGGTCGGCGCCGTCACGGGTGCCGGTGCGGTAGCGACCGGCGTGGGCCGGGGCGGATCAGCCGGGCAAGGCGTGCCAGCCTGGGCCATCGCGCGGGCGACGTTCTCAGACTGGCACAGGAGCGCGACGGCGGCGGTCTTCTGCCCTTCCATGTAGAGCATCGCGCTCAATGCCCGCCGCTCGCAGGCGGAGTTGTTGAAACTGCCGCCGAGGCCGAACCCGAAGCCAATACCTGCGCCACCCGCGGCTATGGAGTTCACGCATGGATTGGTGCCACCCTCGAAGGAGGGCATGACCACGTCCGGCACGTTGGCGATGGTATGGCTGCTGCTGAAACCGCCACCATAACCATGCCCACCGCCACCATGATGGCCCCCAGTGGGATCGGACGGGTCAGCGGGCGCAGGGTCGTTGATCGTCACCGTCGCCGTACTGGAGCCGCCGGCCCCACCTGCACCGCCACGCCCACCGGTCGCACTGGAAGAGCTGTGCGCGCCGGAGAAGCTAGCGGCGTTGCTGGTGCTACGTGACGTCGCGCTGGAGTTGCTTGTTGGATTCGCCGTCAGGCTGGTGGCCCCCGGCGTACTCGACTTCGGCGCCGACGGCTGCTGAGACCAGCAGAAGCCTGAAGGCGCGGCCAGCATCAGGAATGCTGCAGCCATAAGCGATGTCTTCAACATTTGCCGTGTGGTCCTTTCGTTTGTTTTGACCACACAGATTATACTGTCTTAGACCACCGCTACCAGTGGCATGAATGCCGAATCAGCCATCCATCCGAACTCGTTCTTAGGCGGTTCGGCTTCATCCCCTTTGGGGTGGATCTCAGCGCGGACTATGTATCCGTACCCCCACCGCTCAACCGTGGTCGCTACGCAATAGGCGTACGGCGGTTCGATGACCCGGCACACCAGCTGCGCCTCGGGCGCGAACCGCGGCGGCTTAGGCTCTACCCACACAAGATTCGAGACAAGCCACGGACTGCTCACCGCTTCGCGCTCTGCCAGTCGCGCATGAAGTCATCGAACGGGACATCCAGCGTGAAGATCTCAGAATGCCCGTTGACCATGACGCAGGTCGCGCGGCGGTCATCCGGCAGCGGCGCCGGGTACGCCGACGCCACGTAGCGCAGGTCAATGGCCGCGCGCGGGCTTACCTGGCAGCCGAAACTGTCAATGTGGAAGTTGGAAGTGTCGCCGTCCCCTATCTTCTCTGCATACAACGGCCATCGCGTATATTCCTTGATCATTGCCCACTCCTGTCTGCCAGCAATTCGACCAGCTCACGTTGCATACTCTGCGCCAGCGCCTTCAGCTCCAGCGCGGCGAAGGTCTCAGGGAAGTACTCGTCGGCAGAGACCAGTGCATATCCGCTCGGCGCCAGCCAAGGCTTGATCGTCGCGGCTTCCCACCGACGCTTGGCCCATTGGCGCAAGCCGGCGCGCGATTCCATCAGCGAATGGCCGAACTCATGCGTCAGTACGCGGTCCGGCTCGCGCCCCAGGCAGCAGTGCCAGCCACGCCCCAGGCGCGACGCATCCTTCAGGAAGTCCGGGTCCGCGGCGAACCAATAGGCATTGAGCCGCAGTGTCTTGCCGTCATTGGACGCCAGCGATGTGTCGGTCTCGCGGTAGTAGAGCTCTACGCGTTGCAGCGGAGCGTCGGGATACTTGACATGCAGCCGGTCCAGGATGGACGGCACTTCTATGCAGTAATACGGGTGCGCGCCCGCGAGGCTGTAGTAGATCTCAGCCACTATGGTCGCACTTCATCGAACGGTATCACCGCGATGCCTTCCACATAGCCGTGCGGCGTGTTCAGGAATATCCGGCTGCCCCACAGCACGACCTCGGCCGGCGGCGTCAGGCGCGGGATCACGACCTTCGTCACGAATTGCCGGTCACGCGTCAGCAGTTCGACTTCGACCCACATGGCGTCAGACCCCACAGGCTTCGAGCCTCTCCAGCGCATCGGCGACAGCGTCCGGCGTCACCGGCGCGCAGCCCATCATTTCATAGAAGATGCTAGCGAATACGGAATCGCGCTCTATTCCCAATTCCCGCTTCATCTTCTCATCGCATTCCAGCGATTCGGGATCGTCGCCCGTGACCCTGGCGTACAGCCCGATGGCGCAGGTCTTGCATCCCCAATAGTTCCAGGTAAAGCCCTCAGGCCAGTCGCCGGTATTGCGCAACAGCTCGATCATCTCTGCACGGGTCATCGAAACGAACTCACTGGGATGGTTGCGAAGTACCGGGTCAGGTAGCCGGACACGAACACTGCGATGAAGCAGGACAGTCCGACCGCGTGCCGCGACCAGTGCAGAAGGTAGTCGGTGACCTCCCAGGTAACCATGTAGGCAATGGCAATCAGCAGAGGCGACATCACGCGCACCAGTGGGGTGCCCCGCATTATGGAATACAGAGGCAGCGAAGCTACCTCCATGTTCTGCATGAGTTCGCGGTAGTTGTTCGCCCGGAACACCGCATCATCCACCAGTCCGCGCGCGCACCACTTGAAGTGGTACCGTCTCAGCATGGACGGTTCAGCCTGGGCCAGCATGGTCACGCTCCCTCTGATTCCACCATACTATATGCGGCCGGCCCTCCGGGTTTCTTAGAGCATTCCAGACCTGATCCACCACGCTGTCCCAGTCGCCCCACGAGGTCTGCCGGAACAGCCTGGCCGAGGGATACCACGGCGAGTCGCCCCGGCCCAGCATCCATCGCCAGTCGGCGCGATATGGCAGCATCACCCAGACCGGCGCGCCCAGACCACCCGCCAGATGCGCCTGCGCGCTGTCCAGCGTAATCACCAGATCAAGGTTGGCGATCAGCGCCGCGGTGGCGCGGAAGTCAGTGAGCTGATCACTGACGTCCAACAGCTCCGGGAACGCCTCCCATTCCGCCGCGGTCAGGGGGGTGGGTTGCAGCGATACGAACCTCGTCCCCGGCACGTCCCGGAGCCGCGCCAGCGCGGCGAGCGGGAGGGAGCGCTGGGCGTTCCAGGGGTGCAGTTGCCGGCCTTTCCAGGCCAGCCCAACGCGTCGCAGCTCGCCGGGTGGTATATCCCCCCGCCCAGCCGCCACGCCCGCCTGGCGGCCTCCCAAGCGCCCGCACCACGCGTCCACTTCGGACGCCAGCGGGCGGAGGTACGGCTCCCACGGCAATGTGCCCAACGTGACGTTGCCCAGCCCGGGCAAGGCGCTCAGCCTCGCGTGGGCGGCGTGCGCCGGGACCTCGTCCCATTGCGTATAGACCTGCTCCACTCCCGGCACCGCGCCCAGGATGCGCGCCAGGGGCGCCTCCGCGGCCAGGAATACGTGTCTGGCACGGCGAGCCGCCCACGGAATGAACCGCGCGAACTGCAGAGCATCGCCATATCCTTGGTCGGCGATCAGCAGCAGATTACCCACCTCCATGCCGTTCCACGGCGCCGATTGCAGAGGCGGCACGCGGTCCTCGACCGACTTGTCCACCCACACGTATTCGCGCCAGCCGGCCCAGTATTCGCCGAGCGTCAGCAGGTTGAACGCCAGCCCCAGCCGCGCGTTGACGTTGTTCGGGTCCAGTCCGACCGCGCGCAGCATCATGTCCTGCGCGTCGTACCAGGCGCCACGGTCTTCCATCGCCAGCGCGTAGTTGATGTAGTTGTTGGCGACGTCGGGCCCGAGGTCGACCGCCTTGCGTCCGGCCGCGTAGGCATCGTCAATCCGGCCTTGCGCACGATATGCCGCACTCAGATTAGCTTGCCAGATGTATGCCTCCGGCTGGATGGACGCGGCGCGCTCTAATAGTTCGACAGAGCGCTGGGTATCGCCAGCTTGTAGACTGGCGATACCCAACAATCCCAGCGCCAGCGGGTTATCCGGCTGCACCTGCAACACGTCGTGCGCGATGCCGCCGGCTTCACCCCAATGGTAAGCCCGGCCGGCAGCGTCAGCCCGCTGCAGCGCCGCTTCTATGGCTTCGGCAGTTCGCTCGGTATTGCTCACGTTCGTAACACGCCGTGGCGCGCAGCTCGTTGGCCTTGGGCAACTCCAAATCGTTCTTGCCCTCGACTACCTGAAACGGCCATGCGGTGCCTTCCATCCATCGGGCCAGCAACTGAGCGGTGTTGGTATGAGCGAAGTCCGAACGCGCTGCCCACGGCTTCATCTGGTATTCAACGGCTAACTTCTGCAAGACGTCGATATAACCGAACTTCTGCACCAGTTCCATCACCCGGCGCATCGGCGGCGGATCGAAGCTGAACGACTCCATCTGCCCGTAATTCCGGCCTCGCAGGAAGCCATACGCCAAGAGCGCAGCGCGCGCTTCCTCGCGCACTTGGGATATCCGATGGTCGCGCAGCAAGAAGTACAGCGGCTTCGGCTGTTCGCCGGGCGTCACCTTGACCCGCTTACTAACGTAGTCGCCCAGTACATGCTTGTGATGTTCAGCCGGGACCGGATGCGACTCCATTCGTGTCTTAGGCCGGTACTTGTTCTCTTCATGACGAATGATCCGCGCTTCAGCAGCGAGCGATCGGATCTTAACACGCAGGAACGTCGTTGACATTTACTGTTCTCCATCGGACTGACAAGCTATACGCCAATAAGACCGATGAGAGAAGGCGGCGCGCGCGCCTGGTATTCACGTCATGGCTTTTCAACTCCTGCCCGAATGTGTCGGTCAATGGCGTCCTCGACGGATTCAAGAATATTGGTGTCAGAGAAGTGAAGAAAATAACTCATCTCCTCACCGTCTCTGTCTCGAACCGTCTCAACACAATTCGCCATCAGCCACTGATATCGCATAGCGTCCGTGATCACATTGGCGCCCCGTGCGGGACTCGAACCCGCTGCCTGCGGATTTGAAGTTCCTGGCTTCCGCCCGGAAACGAGGCTATTCAAGGCTGGTCATCTCCTATGATATTGTCCATGCACGCCTTATACACCGTCGCCATGAACTGATCGGCGGTCATGTCTGGCGGGGCCTGAGAGGCCAAATATGCACCTGACGCTCCCGACTCTGTAGCGATGATCACCGCCTGTCGCATCGTGGCGCCGCCTGCCACCAGCGATCTAACAGACGAGAACCCCTCCAATGCCTGCACTGACTGCACAGTACACTCGGATCTCGCTTCGGAATACGCCAAGTTGGCATATGGATTGTAAAGAGGGTGCGAGGGCGATGGCGATGGCGATGGCGATGGCGATGGCGGCGGGCTGGCATACATCTGCCGGTCCTCGACCGATCCTATCACCGGCTCGCAAGTACGCGTCGACTGCTCCCACATGTGGCCTGAGGCCATACACTGCACGGCGACGTCGTCTTCAGCCCGCGCTGGCGACATGACAGCAATCGCCGCCAGCAGGCAAGCAGCGAACGGGATACCATCGAACATTGTCACGGCGGCGGACACGCATAGCTGCCGTATCCCGGCGCATAGCAGACGCCCGGCTGTGCCGTGTAGTACGGATAGGACGGATACGACGGTGCGTAATACGGCGCGCTCAGCGCTGCACCAGCAGCCAGCCCACCGAACACCGCGAGTGGCCACCAGCCCCAGCCGCCGCCATACCAGCCCCAGCGATATCCGGGGTGATAGCCCCACGCGTATGGATGACCGTAGTAGCCGCCGTGGTGCCATCCACCGCCGTAGGCATGTCCACCGCCAGCATAGACGTGGCCACCGGCATGACCACCACCAGCGCGCGCCAGGGCCGGGATCGGGCCCGCGAGCGCGAGTGCCATCACGGCCACTAAGAGCTTCCGCATCATACCGAACACTCCCGGTTGATCGCCAGCCAATCGACCGGCGCGGGCTGGGGATCTGGCGCCCTATACCTGACGGGGAGACCTGTCGCCTCTGCCACCAGTGCAGCACAGACGGCGCGGTACCATACTTCCCGTTCCTCCGGCGTAGGGTCTAGCGGGTCGGCGAAATCCACTGAGACCTTGTCCCATAGGTTCGCCCACCAGATCGACCAGCCCATCTAAAGGTTCCTCCTGCGCGGTCACTATACGCCGCAGAGAAACCTCTGGCAAATCAGCCGACTGTGCCGCCGGTCCCGATTACAGAACCCATGTTGGTGATCTCGGTCTGCAGATTGGCCTGCATGGTCTGCGCCTGCGAGATCATGTTCTGCACCGCAGCGTCGTCCTGCGGCAGGTTGCCCATCATCCCCAGCAGGGTCTGGATATCGGTGACGGCGGTCGACAGCACGCTGCCGAGATTCGTGATCTGCGTCTGCAGGGTCTGGACGTCGGTGTCGATATTGCCTGACATCGTGGTTACCTTCTGTGAGAGAACAGTGACACTCGTCTGCAGCGTCGCAACGTCAACGATCAACTGCTGCAGAAGCTGATCGGTGCCGCCGGGAGGAACCGGGGGCCACTGGCGCGAGAAGATCCGGGCGAATGGATTCCACACTCAGTGCAATCCGTACACGGGCAAATGCGCCAACGGCAACAAGTAGCTTAGAATAATCAACAGCAGGATCAGCAGCAGCACCACCTGCGCGACGGCATGGAACGGCGGCGGCAGCGGGATCAGCGAGATGATGTACCACACCACGCCGAACACCAGCAGCAGGATCAGCAGAGTAATCAGCAGTGCGATCATGTCTTACACGCCCTCGCCTGAGCCCAGCCCGAGTATCACGCCATAGGTGAAAGTATCTAAGAGGTCGTCGCTGTCCTGGCTCTTATCACCGATGCGGAAGTTCAGGATCTGCTCAATCATGTGGTTGGCCATGCGGCCTTTATAGACCGTGTGCTTCTCGTAGGCATGGGCGCTGATCTTCACATACCCGGCGCGGATATGGCCGGAGGCGTCGATAGCGCGTTCTGCCTTCCCCATGGATGACAGTTTGCTGTTGATTGCGTTGACCGCCCAGCCTTGCTGCTGGCCTTGCCAGATCAGTGTCGAAGCCGCATTCTTCTCTTCGATCAGCGCACCAGCATAGCCGCGCCGTGCGCGCGTCATGCGCGCCAGCTCTTCTCCACGCGCCAGCACGCCCGGCAGCCAGCTGATGTGCAGACCAGCGTGCAGCTGGCAGATATCCCAATCTAAGATAATGATGCGGTAGGTCTGGTAGGGCGACAATGCGAAGTGCGCCACCGCCAGCCCGTCGTGCTGCTGTCCGCTCTTAACATTGGTGTCGATAATAGTGTAGACCTGATCGGTCGGGATCGGCAGCGGCACGCCTTCCGAACCCACCAGCAGATCGCTCTCCTCGAAGAACGCGCCGCCATGCGGGCGAGGCTTCTGCTGATAGAGCGCCGACCAGTCGTACGGGCCCAGCGCCCGCTTCTTCTCATTCAGCCACTCTAAGGGGTGGTATTCAGGCCAGAGCGGTTCGCCGATGGCACGGCCCAGCGGGTCGTCGGTCGAATCGCAGATCGCCGGCAGTGACAGCACGTCCCACTTGTCACCTTCGCCGGCCGCGGCCGCGTCTAGCAGCCTCCCGGCCAGATCGTCCATGTGCCAGCGGGTCATGATCAGTATGACCCGCGCGCCGGGCTTCATGCGCGTGAGCACTTCAGCGCGGTACCAGTTCCAGCAGGTATCGCGGTAGGTCTGAGATTCGGCCTCTTTGCGTCCCGGCACCGGGTCGTCTATCAGCACCAGATCAGCGCGGTGCCCGGTAATGGTGCCATCCACGCCAGCGGCGCGATACTGACTGCGATTGGTGGTGCGCCACCATCCGGCATCACCGGATCTCACGGTGTAGCCCAGTTCGGCGGCATAGCGGCGGGTGTAGTCCATCGCCTCGCGGGAGAAGCCTTCCGCCAGACTGGCGGTGTGCGAACCGCCAATGACGTCCATGCCGATCCGCTGCGCCATGAACCATTCGGGATACAACTTAGAAGAGTAGGTGCTCTTCGCGCTGCCCGGATATGAGAAGATCATCTGGCGCGTGACCTCACCACGCGCGACCCGCTCCAGCGTCTCTATAATCAGCTTGTGGTGACGTGCCGGGACCTCGCCCCTAGGTTCTAAGGCTTCGCAGCTCCAGTCATAGAAGCTGCGCCTCAGCTTCCGGTAGTACTGCTGCTGCCTGACCGCGTACAGATGTTCGCGGCTGTGCCTTGAGATGAATGCAGACATCGTGCTTCAGTCGGAGGCAGTACGCCGCGTCACGTCCTTGCCGTTCAGGAATATGTAGCCGATCTTGTCAGCGCCGTCACCGTCTATGCCGCACTTGAACGGGTCATCCTCATCGGCAGATAGGCTGAACGAATGTCCGCCCCCGGCGCGCTTGGCGACTTCCTGCAAGAACTCCACCAGTTTCGGCACGAAGTCGGTGTCACTTAGACGCAGCTCCAGCCGCACCGGATATCTGCCGGTGCTGGCGTCCATCCGCTCCCGGAGCCAGCCGGCGGCAATGACCGCGGTGTCCAGCCTCGATCGCATCCCCTCTTACTTCTTCTCGTCCTTGTCGAAGTTGGGCATCCAGATCAGCGGATTCGTGCCCAACTTCTCGCCTTCGGCGTCGTCAATGACCTGTTCGCCCACGATAAACACGCCGGGATCGGTGGCGCGCTCCTCGTAGGCCTTGCGCTTCTCGTCGTCCTTGTTCTTCTTAGAAGGCGGCTTGCGGTCCATGGGCCTCTGGTCCTGTCACGAATGCACTATCATACTGATGATGGTCTTGCCCAGCGTGGCGTCGTCCTGGATATCGTAGACCTCGAACGACTGGCCGTGGCGCAGCAGCACTTCGTTCTCACCGTCGATCGCGAGGCCACTGCCCTCCAGGCCCAGCGCCTTGGTGCCTTTCTTCGCTATGATCTTGAACCACGTCGGGTGCTTGGCGCCAATCCCGGCTGGGCGGCTCGCCATGCTGGTAGAGACGAATCCGGTCTTCATGTAAGCGCAAGGCAGACCTTTCTCCAGAGCTTTCCGCCATTCGTTCAGCGTGGACTCCTTCACATGCTCGCCGCGCCAGAGAATGGCGTCCTCGGTCATGGACGCGGCTTCGTGCTCGTACAGATCATATATGGCGTTGGCGGCATCGACGGTCTCCTCATCGCCATCACCGGTTCTTAGAGCTTTGTTGATCTCCTGGTAGCCGCTGCCGGTGTAGTGGTTCATCGCGCTGCGCGCCGCGTGCGACACATTAGAGGTATTGTGCCACCAGTCTAAGTTGTCCACCGTCGGGCAGGCCTTCTTGGCCTCCGCGCCGGTCGCGGTAGAGAACTTCTTGGCCTTCGCCTCCAGTTCGTAGCCCCGCTGCTGGCGCGGCGTCAGCTTCTTGGCGGGTGCGACGGGCTTAGATGTAGTAGTAGTAGAAGCGATCTTAGATGCGGGTTCGGCGGGGGCTGCCTTGGCGCCACCAGCTGGCGCAGCATCGGACGGTGTAGATGGTGCCGCGCCTTCCTCGCCTTTCGGCGAGGCTTTACCGCCGAACTTAGCGATGGTCTCAGCCTTAGATAGGCCCAGCGCTTCCCCGTACAGATACAGCAACTTGTTGGCGTAGGAGGCGGGCCCGGAATGCTTCTGCGTCGCCGCGATGTCCTTGATCGCCTTGACCGTGTCGTCAATCGTGGTGACGCCGTTCAATCCATCCTGCAGCGCGTGCGCCATCTTGGCGGTGGCACCGGGCCAGTACTTGGGCGCTTCCGGGATCTTGTCTAAGAACGCCTTGGCGGTCTCCGGCGCCTTAGATGATGATGTGGTCTTCTCCTCGCCTTTCAGCTGCTTGATCGCCTGCTGCGCGAGTATAGCCCCGCTCTGCGACAGTCCGCCGCCGCTCAGCAGTTCGGTCAGCTCTTTGATCTTATTTTCCTTGGTCCCGTCACCATTGGCGATTGCGTTGACCGTGAAACCGCCATAGAGCGGCTCCTCGCCTGCTTCGGGCGGATTCCACTTCGGGCCATCGTTGGGCTCTGGCGTGCCTTCGGGTTCCGCGCCCAGCGCCTTCAGCAGTTTGTTGCCATATTGGTACGACGCTGACCCGACCGCGGCGTATGTCATCTCCTCTTTGATCTGCTCGATCTTGGCTTCGGTCGTGGTGTGCCCGGCAGTGGCGTAGTCGTACATGGTGTCCGCGACACCGCCGATAGCGCCCGGCTTGGGGATCTCCAGCTTGACTTCCGGCTCTGCCTCTTCCTTCTTAGAAGCGGGCAGTCCGCCGTGGTCCTGCAGCCATTGGCCGATGTAGTTCTTGCGCGCAATCAGCGTCGCCGCGAGCTTCTCCTTCTCCAGCTGCGAACCGGGCCCGTACTTCTGCACCAGTTCGCGGATCTCGTCGTCGGGAATGCCTAAGACACGATGCGCCGATTCGCCTATCTGCTGCGGTGTGAGATGGCCGAACCACTTCGCCGCCTGCGGCGCGACGGCCGGATCGCGCATGGTCTCCAGCTCAGGCACTTTGTTGCCGAACGCCGAGCCTTTCGGTCCGCCCTGCGCGCGATACAGCAGAGACCCGCCCACGTCGATGGTCATGGTATGACCCTCGGGCGTGACCATCTGGTTGTCTTCGTCTAAGCCAACGGCGTCCCAGTTCGCCAGCCACGCATGGACGATGAAGTCCTTGTCGGTGGTCTCAGACTTCTGCGTCTTCTTCAGCCCGCCTTTCCACTTAGATGCTACACCCTCCACACCTTGGCCAGAGGTCAGCGGCTTCAGCTGCACCGCATTGGTACCGGTCAGCGCATAGAGGCGTGACGCCAGTATCTCGTTCTGCGCGTGCGCCGGGTCGACGTACTTGACGTAGTACTCCTGGCCCTCCTTGTCCTTGTATACGCCGCCCTTGTTGGAGCCTTTCTGACCGCCGACCTGCGTCAGTTCTTCTTCGTGCAACGGGACGTCATTGGCGCCGCCTACCGATCCGGCCGAGGT
>Ga0335072_10014678_pt1 | contig 11129 bp, 7 predicted proteins | sample Lox_Sample_21_FD_206725 | JGI IMG/M metagenome (GOLD analysis project Ga0335072, IMG submission 206725) | Soil microbial communities from Loxahatchee National Wildlife Refuge, Florida, United States - Lox_Sample_2.1 | ecosystem: Environmental > Terrestrial > Soil > Wetlands | place: USA: Florida... | reverse complement strand
CCGACGGGATCGCGGTCGAGGGCATGGAGGAGTTCGCCTCGGTGCTCGCCGACCGGATGGAGCTGCTGCTCGACCACGTGCCGGTCGGCGGCGTCGTGCTCGCCTGCGATCCAGAGCGCATCAGGACCAGGGCGATGGAGCTGGTCGCCACCAGCCAGGAGTTCCTCGAGGCGTCCTGGGTGAACGCGGCCGCGGGCGGCGAGGCCCCTGTCGACCTCGGCGGGGCGGCGTTCCAGCCGATCTCGAAGATTCGCGAGGCGGCCGTCGATCTTGGCGTGCCCTGGTGGTCGCTGGCGCCGTTCGGCCTTGACGTTGACGAAGCGGACGACCTGGGCGACGGCGGGCGCCTCCCGTCCGTGATGACCTTCGCTGCGTCGCCCGCTACCGCCTACCGCGGCGACACGACCCGCATGCTCGCGGACGTCCGCCAGTGGCTGCGGGACGGCTGGCGGGTCGTGCTGGTCACCGAGGGGCACGGGCCCGCACAGCGGCTCGCCGAGGTGCTGCGCGGCGAGGGCTTCGGCGCGCGGCTCGGCGACATCGACGTGGCGCCGGAAGGCGGCGTGCCGTACGTATCGACAGGGGAGCTGCGGCAGGGGTTCAGCTGGCCGGCCGCGAGGCTCGCGCTGCTCACCGAGGCCGACCTGGCGGCTCGCGGCGCGTCGCGGCCCGGCTCGCGGGACGAGCGGCGGCTGCCGGCCGCCAGGCGGCGCGGCGGGGTCGACCCGCTGCAGCTCAAGGCCGGCGACTACGTCGTCCACGAACAGCATGGCGTCGGCCGGTTCGTCGAGCTGACGAGCCGGACCGCGGCCGGCGCCACGCGTGAGTACCTGGTGCTCGAATACGCGCCCGCCAAGCGCGGCCACCCGCCGGACCGGCTGTACGTGCCGACCGACCAGCTGGACGAGGTCACCAAGTACGTCGGCGGCGAGGCGCCGGCGCTGCACCGGCTCGGCGGCGCGGACTGGGCGAAGACCAAGGGCCGCGCCCGCAAGGCCGTCCGTGAGATCGCCGCCGAGCTCATCAGGCTGTACTCGGCGCGGATGGCCTCGCCAGGCTTCGCGTTCGGGCCCGACACGCCGTGGCAGCGCGAGCTCGAGGACGCGTTCCCCTACGTGGAGACGCCCGACCAGCTCGGGGCCATCGACGAGGTCAAGCGCGACATGGAAAAAGCGGTCCCGATGGACCGGCTGATCTGCGGCGACGTCGGCTACGGGAAGACGGAGATCGCGGTCAGGGCCGCGTTCAAGGCGGTGCAGGACGGCCGCCAGGTCGCGGTGCTCGTGCCGACCACGCTCCTTGCCCAGCAGCACTTCAACACGTTCTCCGAGCGGTACGCGCCGTTCCCCGTCACGGTGAAGTCGCTGTCCAGGTTCCAGTCGAACGCGGAAGTGGCCGAGACCCTGCGCGGGCTGGCGGACGGCTCGGTGGACGTGGTCATCGGGACCCACCGGCTGCTGTCCCCAGAGACCAGGTTCAAGCAGCTCGGGCTGGTCGTCATCGACGAGGAGCAGCGGTTCGGCGTCGAGCACAAGGAGTACCTGAAGCGGCTGCGCACCGAGGTGGACGTGCTCGCGATGTCGGCGACGCCGATCCCGCGCACGCTGGAGATGGGCGTGGCGGGGATCCGCGAGATGTCCACGATCCTCACGCCGCCCGAGGAGCGGCACCCGGTGCTGACCTTCGTGGGGCCGCAGGACGAGAAGCAGGTCGCCGCCGCGATCAGGCGCGAGCTGCTGCGCGACGGACAGGTGTTCTACGTGCACAACCGGGTGCAGTCCATCCGGCGGGTCGCGGCCCGGCTCGCCGAGCTGGTCCCCGAGGCGCGGATCGCGGTCGCGCACGGCCAGATGAACGAGCACGAGCTCGAGAAGATCATGGTGGACTTCTGGGACAGGAACTTCGACGTGCTCGTCGCCACGACGATCGTCGAGTCCGGGCTCGACATCCCGAACGCCAACACGCTGATCGTGGACCGCGCCGACGCCGCCGGGCTGTCGCAGCTGCACCAGCTGCGCGGGCGCGTTGGCCGCGGCAGGGAGCGGGCGTACGCGTACTTCCTCTACCCGACGGAGAAGTCGCTGACCGAGACCGCGCACGAGCGGCTGGCCACCGTGGCGCAGCACACCGAGATCGGCGCTGGCATGTACGTCGCGCTGAAGGACCTGGAGATCAGGGGCGCGGGGAACCTGCTGGGCGGCGAGCAGTCCGGGCACATCGCCGGCGTCGGGTTCGACCTGTACGTGCGGATGATCGGCGAAGCCGTGCGCGAACTGCGCGACGACGCCCCGGCGGAGCGGCCGGAGGTCCGGGTCGAGCTGCCGGTGAACGCGCACATCCCGCACGACTATGTGCCGGGTGAGCGGCTGCGACTCGCGGCCTACACCTCGATCGCCGCCATCGACTCCGAGGCCGACGTGACCGCGGTGCGCGAGGAACTCGAGGACCGGTACGGCGCGCTGCCCGAGCCTGTGGTGACCCTGCTCGACGTGGCGCGGCTGCGGTTCGCGGCACGGCAGGCGGGCCTGACGGACATCGCGCTGCAGGGGTCGCACGTGCGGTTCGCGCCCGTGCAGCTGCCGGACTCGCGAACGGTGCGGGTCCAGCGGCTGTACCCGAAGACACTGCTGAAGCCGGCGGTGCGTACGATGCTGGTACCAGTGCCGAAGACCGGCGCCTCTGGCGGGGGCTTCGGCGGGGAACCGCTGCGCGACGCCGAGCTGCTCGCGTGGTGCGCGGAGGTTGTTCGTTCGGTACTCTCCGAGTCGTAGTCTCGCTGTTTGGTCCAAGGAAGGATCGCCTGTGTTCGGCAGAAGGAGCCGGCTGGCCGCCCTCGGCGCGGTAGGCCTTGGCGCGTGTGCGGTGCTCGCCGCGTGCTCCCCGGTCAAGGTGGGCGCGGCAGCGGTCGTGGGCGATCAGCGGATCACGGTCGCCTCGCTGGACACCCAGGTGGCCAACTACCATACGGCCGCGGCGCCGTACGGCAGCCAGATCCAGCTGACCTCCAGCGAGGTGCCCGCCGCGGTGCTGAGCTGGCTGATCAGGTTCCAAATCGGCGACCAGGTGGCCGACCAGGCCGGCATCACCCTGACCCAGGCACAGATACAGGCGGGCACCGCGAGCATCAACGCCCAGGCGAAGCAGGCAGCTGCGCAAAACGGCCTGAGCAGCGCGCAGTCGGTGTTCCTCAACGCCGGGCTCTCGCCGCAGATGCTGCCGGCGCTCGGCATGTACCAGGCCCAGGAGATCGCCTTCGCTCAGCAGGCCAACGGCGGCAAGCTGCCGACGACGACCGCGGAGAACAACACCGTGAACGCGGCGCTGACCAAGGCCCAGTGCACGGCGGCGAAGTCGCTGAACATCCAGGTGAGCCCGCAGTTCGGGCGGATGGACTACACGCAGTACACCGTGGTGCCCGCGCCCGACACGCTGTCCCGGCCCGCCGGGGTACCGTCACCAGCGTCGACCACGGGCCTCGCCCCCGCGTGCTGACGGTCCTGCTGAGCAGCCCGCGGGTCGCGCCCGGGCTGCTGACCTGGCAGGCCTGGTCGGCGCTTGGCGCCGCTTCGCGGGTAGTGGCCGGCTCTGCCGGGCATCCGCAGCTTCCCGCGCTGACGGCCGCGGGCGTGATTCCCGAGGTCGTCGAGCTGCCCGGGGACACCGCCGGGCAGGCCGCGTCCCTGGCGGCTACGGTGGCCGCCGCCGACGGGCCGGTGGTATGGCTGGCCCCGCCAGGGGAGGGCGCGGACGCCGGTCTGCTCGCCGCGCTGGCCGCCGCGGGGATCGAGGTCCTGGTCCTGCACGGGGCGCACGAGCCGCCGGGCGCGCACCTCCTTGATCTGGTGTCGATCATGGACACGCTGCGCGTGTCCTGCCCGTGGGACAAGGAGCAGACGCACGCCTCGCTCGTGCGGTACCTCCTCGAGGAGGCCTACGAGGCGGTCGAGACCGTCGAGGACGGCGACCTGGCCTCGCTGCGCGAAGAACTCGGCGACGTCTTGCTGCAGGTGCTGTTCCACGCGCGGATCGCGTCGGAGCGCGGCGCCGACGACGACGGCTTCACGATCGACGACGTGGCCGACACCCTGGCGGCGAAGCTGATCAGGCGTCATCCGCACGTCTTCGGCTCGACGGCCGTCTCATCCGCCGCTGACGTCAACCGCAACTGGGAAGAGATCAAGAAGGCCGAGCGATCGGAGCGTTCCGCCGCGGCCGGCGGCGCCGCGCCGTCGGCGCTCGACGGGGTGCCGTTCGGGCAGCCCGCGCTGTCGCTGGCCGCGCAGCTGCAGCGGCGCGCCGAGCGGGCGGGGATGCCCGGTGACTCTCTCGCGGCCGGGGACCCTGCCGGGGACGAGCAGGTCGGCGAGGAGCTGATGCGGGTGGTGGCGCGGGCCCAGGCCGCCGGGCTCGATCCCGAGCTTGAGCTGCGGGCGGCGGCCCGCCGGTTCGCGGAGCGGGTTCGCTCCTGGGAGCGAACGGGCGGCTGACGCGGTCGCTCACCCGGCGGCGGATTATTACGACTCCGCCTCGAAAGCGAACGGGTGTGCTCTCCAGTGGTTCAGTGTGCGTCCCTGTTACAGGGTTTCCTTGGGGCGGAAGGGACGACACTGGTGGAAGAGATCATCACTGAGATGCGCGCGGCGGTGGCGCCGGGACAGCAGGACCTCGACGCGGCAGCCATCGGCCGGCTCAGGGAGCTGACGGCGCGCCTGGTGGACAGCCGGCGGGACGAGGCCAGGATCGAGTATGAGCGCTTCCTGTCGGTGATCAAGCGCGACCTCTGCCTGCCACGGGAGCAGCTGGCGCAGCGCCTGGACGGCGCGGTGATCCTGGTCACCGGAGGAACGGGCTGCGTCGGGTCGACCCTGATCACCCAGCTTGCCACGTTCAAGCCGGCCAGGATCGTGAGCGTCAGCCGCGGCGTCACCGCTGGCTGGCCCCGTCATCCGGGTGCCGAGTACCTGCACGCCGACGTCAGGGACGAGGCGCGGATCGCGGCGCTGATCGGCGAGATCAGGCCGGACCTGATCTTCCACGTGGCGTCCCAGCGGGACCCTGGGCTGGCGGAGACCCTGGTGCACCACACGATGACCACGAACGTGCTCGGCACCAGGAGCGTGCTCGGAGCAGCGGCCGCCGCGGGAACCGGGCAGGTCGTGTGCGCCTCGACAGGGAAGGCGCTGCGGCCGTTCTCCCCCGACGTGTACACCGCGTCAAAGCGCGTCGCCGAGTGGGTGGCGTTCGGCTTCGCCGCGTCCGGTGCGCTGCCGGTTTCCGCGGTCAGGTTCACCCACGTCGTGGACAACTCGATCATCCACCAGCGGCTCCAGGACTGGGCCGCGTCGTCCGCGGTGATCAGGCTGCACAGCCCGCAGATCGCGTTCTACGTCCAGTCCGCCGTGGAGTCCGCGCAGCTGCTGCTGCTGGCAGCGCTCGATCAGCGTCCCGGGCGGCCAGGACGGCTGCCGATCCGTGCCATCACGGACCTGGGCTGGCCGGTCAGCCTGCTCGACCTCACACTCGGCGTGCTCGCCGCGCGGGATTCCGGCGCTCCCGTCTACCTCAGCGGGTACGACCCCGGCTACGAAGAGGTGCCGTTCCCCGGGCTGTACGATCCGGCGACCGCGGGCGAGCTGAGCCCGCTGCTGAACGCCTTCGAGGCGGCGGCCGTGGTGCCGTCGGAGTGTCCGATGACCAACGTCTTCGAGGCAAATTTCGCGCCGGAGCCGCGTGCCACGGAGCTGTCCGGCCAACTGGCGGCCGTCTGCGGCGAGACCGACGACCCCCAGCGGGTCAGGGCCGCCCTTCGTGACTTGTCCTGGGCGCTGCTCGACGCCACCCTGGCCGTCGCCCCGGCCGAGGCGCTGTCCAGGGCTGCCCGGCTCGCAAACCGGCACGTCGCGACCCTGACCGCGGATCATCGGCAAATCCTGCAAACCATCCAAAAGTCGGCCATCGAAGGTAGTAACTTAGCTGCTGTTGGCGAGGCTGGTCGCTAGCTGCGGGACAGCTGCTATTGGTGATCTTTGCGTAACTATGTGAGACATCGTACGAGTTCTCTGACCAAAGGCCCGCTGGCGTACTTGTGGGTCTGAGTTGACGTTGAAGCAGTATCGCTATTAATAAATACTCCCAGTTCAGGGGATATTTAATGATATTGCGAGCCATGTGAGTACATCGGTGTAAACCAGCCGACCCGGCTGAGCGTCACTCTTACAAGAGCCAGAGCTGAGCCTGAAGTGACAGGTGTTCCTGGCGGCGCCGCGCCGCCGTGATGATGAGCGGGGTAGGTGTGTCGGATTCTGTTGCGGTCGCGAGTGATCACCTCGCCGAGAGCCTCACGAGCGGGCCGGCCGCGTGGACCCGTAGTTACCGGCGCCGGGCGGTTGCCGCTGACTTCGTGGTCGCGGCGGTCTCCGCGGCGGGCGCCGCGCTGCTTCGCTTCGGTTTTCACCCGTCCCTCAAGTACCTGCTGCTGAGCTGCCTGCTGCCGATCGCGTGGGTGATCACGCTCTCGATCTTTGGCAGCTATGACGCGCGGTTTCTCGGGACCGGCTCCGACGAGTTCAGGAAGGTGCTGAACGCGTCCTGGAGCCTCACGGCCGGGCTTGCCTTGCTCTCCTACGTGGCTAACGACGAGCTGTCGCGGCTTTACCTGCTGATGAGCATGCTGGCCACCACGATGCTCGACCTGGTCGCCAGGTACAAGCTCCGCAAGCGCCTGCACAGCGAACGGGACGCGGGCCGGTCCATGTCCGCGGTAGTGGCCGTGGGTCCCGAGACGGCGGTCGCCGACCTGATCACCGAGCTGCGCAGGGAGCGCTACCACGGCCTCGAGGTCGTGGCCGTGTGCCTGACCCAAGAGTCCTTCGCCACCGAGATTGCCGGGGTGCCGGTCATCGGCGATCTGGATGACACGCCGGACGTGGTGCGGCGCTGCGGCGCGCAGACGGTCGCCGTGCTGTCCTGTCCCGAGATCGACGGCGTGCGGCTCAGGAAGCTCGCCTGGGAGCTGGAAAAGACCGGTACCGACCTTTGCCTTGCGCCCGCGCTGCTCGACGTGGCCGGCCCGCGCACGACGATCAGGCCGACCGCCGGGCTGACCCTGCTTCACGTCGACCACGCGCAGCTCAGCGGCCCGCTGCAGATCATGAAGGACCTCTTCGACCGCTGCGCCGCCGGGTTCGCGCTCACCCTGCTCGCGCCGGTGATGCTCTTCATCGCGCTGGCGGTCAGGTTCTCCGACGGCGGCCCCGCGCTGTTCAGGCAGACACGGGTCGGCAAAGACGGCACGACCTTCCAGATGTACAAGTTCCGCACCATGGTGGTCGATGCCGAGCAGCGGCTGGCCGAGTTGCGCGAGCGGAACGACCTCGACGGCGTGCTGTTCAAGATGCGCCAGGATCCCCGCATCACCCCGGTCGGAGCCCGGCTGCGCAAATGGTCGCTCGACGAGCTGCCGCAGCTCTTCAACGTGCTGCTGGGCGAGATGTCGCTCGTCGGCCCGCGGCCGCCGCTGCCCGCCGAGACGGAGCGATACGCCGAGCACGTTCGCCGCAGGCTGGTGGTCCGGCCAGGGCTGACCGGCCTGTGGCAGGTGAGCGGGCGTTCGGACCTGTCGTGGGACGAGTCGGTCCGGCTCGATATCCGCTATGTGGAGAACTGGTCGTTCGCGCTGGACCTGCTGATTCTCTGGAAGACCTTCTCGGTGATCTTCAGGGGATCTGGTGCGTATTAGCCGCCACGAGACCCGGATCCCTGGAAGTGCCCGCGTGAGGGAGAGCACATGACCGCGATGCCCCAAGAGCTGTTCAGCCTTGAGGTCGCAGACCTGGATGCCGACAGCTCCAACATCACGGCCCTGGTCCGCCGCGCCGCCACCGGCGACATGCAAGCCTGGAATCTGCTCGTCGATCAGTACGGCAGGCTCATCTGGTCGATCACTACGCGGTTCAAGCTCATCGAAAGCGATGCCGCGGACGTCGTGCAGACGACCTGGATGCGGCTCATCGAGCACATCGACCGGATTGAACAGCCCGATCGCATCGGCTCGTGGCTGGCGTCAACCGCGCGCAACGAGTGCTTGCGGCACGTCGCGGCGCGCAAGCGCCTGGTGCTCGTCCACGAAGACGCCGAATTCGACGGGGTCGATCACCACGGTCCCGAAGTGGACGAGGCGCTGCTGGCGGCCGAACGCGCACAAGTCGTCCGCGAGGCGATGGCACACCTGCCCGCGCAATGGCAGCAACTGCTCGAGCTGCTGATGGCCGACCCGCCGATCTCCTACGCCGAGATATCCGACCAGCTGGGACTGCCGGTCGGCAGCATCGGCCCGACCCGCGGGCGCTGCCTGGCGAAGCTGCGTGTCTTGCTGGAGGCTTCCTGAGTGGCATTACGGAGTGGCGCGGACGGTGCTCCACTGGGGCGGCAGTGCGCCCGAGGGAGTGGATGTATGCCACGACTATGGTGAGCAATGAAGTGAGTCCTGTGATACATGAAGACGGCGGCTGACCCGGAGATGGCGTCGATAGCGGCCGGGCGGCTTAGCGCGGCCGGCAGCCGTGCCCAGTGGCTGCAGCGGGTCAGCGCCATCGGGCGGCTCGGCTGGGGAGTCGCGGACCAGGCGATTTCCAGCCTGACCAACGTCGCCGTGAGCCTGCTCCTCGTCCGGGTGCTCGCGCCGGCGCAGTTCGGCGCGTACGGACTGGCGTACGTGACGTACGGGTTCGCGCTCAGCGCGTCGCGCGGGATCTCGACGGAACCGCTGATGGTCCGGTTCAGCGGCGCGAAGCTCCAGGTATGGCGGCATGCGGTCGCCGGCTGCACGGGGACCGCGACCATGACCGGCCTCGTCGCCGGGGTCCTCGCGCTGGCCGCGGCGGCGGTCCTGCACGGGACGCCGGCCGCCGCGTTCACCGCGCTGGGCCTCACGTTCCCCGCGCTGCTGCTGCAAGACAGCTGGCGCTATTCGTTCTTCGCGCTCGGCCGCGGCAGTCAGGCCTTCCTCAACGACCTGATCTGGGGCCTGACTATGGTGCCCGGCCTGATCCTGCTGCGGGAGATCGGGGAGACCAGCGTTTTCTGGGTGGTGTTCGTGTGGGGTGCCACCGCCGGCATCGCGGCGCTGGTCGGGCCGCTGCAGGCGAAGGTGCTCCCGAACATCGCGGAAGGCATGAACTGGATTGCCAGGCACCGCGACATTGGCTTCAGGTTCATGGCCGAGGGCGCCGTATCCAACGCGGGCGGCCAGCTTCGCGGCTATGGCGTCGGGCTCTTCCTCGGCCTCGCCGCGGTCGGCTACATCCAGGCCGTGGGTACGCTCATCGGCCCGATGACGATCATGTTCCAGGCGATGTCGCTGGTGCTGATACCGGAAGCCGCCCGGGTGCTGAGCCGGGCGCCCGCGCGGCTCGGCTTGTTCTGCGTGGTGGTGAGCGGTGCGCTCGCGGTGGTCGCCATCGCCTGGGGCGCGGTGCTGCTGGTGCTGCTGCCGCACGGGCTCGGCCAGCTGGCGATCGGCGAGATCTGGAAGCCGGCGTATCCCGTGGTGCTGCCGACCATGGCCGGGGTGCTCGCCGCGGCCGTCAGCACCGGCGGCTACGCCGGCCTGCACGCGCTCGGCGCCGCGCAGCGGAGCCTCCGGGTCGCGATCTTCGGCACCATCGCATTCGTGGGCCTGTCCGTCGGGGGCGCGCTCATCTGGCACACCGACACGGCCACGATCTGGGGAACCGCCCTGGCCGGCTGGATTTCCTGCGTGCTGACCTGGCAGCACTTCGTCAAGGCGCGGGCGGAGGCCAGCGCCCGGGCGTCGCTTGAGGCAGCCACAGGTCCGCGCCGCCGCGGACGGCATCGCAGGCGCTAATCGCGGCGGTCAGCCGCAGCAGTCATGCCGCCCTCACCCGCTGAGGGCCACCTTGCGGGCGCGCAGCCCGAGGTTCACCGCGTAGGAGACGCCGAGCAGCACCGGGCGCATGCCGAACACGCGCGACCGCCGGGCATAAGCGATTTTCCTGTGCTTGCTCGGGGCGTGCGAGCTGAGCGAGACCTCACGAACGCGGTAGCTGACCAGGAAGTCGTCCATGATCGCGCGGTGGCCCTTTTCCTTGAGCACTTCCCAGAAAATGGCGTCCTCGTCGATAGCCGCCGAATCGTCGAACGGGTACTTCAGGAAGAAATCAGTCCGGCCCAGCCAGGTGCTCAGCATCGGCAATTCTTTAGCGAATCCGAAGAAGTACGGCGTGCCCTCGGCTCGTACGAGCACGTGCTTGGCGCCGATAACGTCGAGCTCCGGGTGCCGGGCCATGAAGTCGAGCTGCTTCCCGATCTTTGCGGGCTTCCACATGTCGTCGCCATCGAGAAAAGCGACAAACTCGGTTCGCGACTGTTCAATCGCGCGGTTCCTGATCGCCCCGGCGTAGGCGAGCTCAAGGCGGAGAAGCTCGACACCCGGCTCGAGGGCAGCGAGGATATCGTCGATCCATTCGTTGTCATCCGCCACGCACACGACTATGTGGGTGGGCACCGTCTGCCGCTGCGCGGAGCGGATAGCTTCCGCGACAAACGGCCGTTCTGCCTCGGTCATGCACGTTATGATCGTTGTCACGCCCGTCATAGTGGCTGCCTCGCTCGTGAACCGGAGTGGACCTCTTATGAGAGAGCCCGGTCACCGTGATTGATACGACTGGGCGCCCCGATGGGGCAACAGGATACCCCCGCTTGCCGAACCGCAGAGAGGGAACGGATCGTGCTCGCAGCGCTAACCCGCAGTGTTCGGATCAGGCCGGGGACGCGGCGCCATTTGATCTTTCTCTTTGTCATCGTGTCGGCACTCGGGGTGGCCGGCTGCACCGGGGGTGACACCGCCTCGAGCTGGAACGGCAACATACCCGGCGCCGGCGGCTCAGCCAGCCAGAACCCGGCGGCCGCCGGGGCCGCGCCAAGGGAGGGCACGCCCATTTGCGGGCAGCGGATTCTCGTCTCGCCGTACACCTATGACGGCGCGCCGGGGACTTTCAGCACAAGCGGCGCGCATCCCGGGCTGCCGACTTTCGGCGCGCCGGGAACCAACTTCCCCGCCGCGAAAAAGATCATCGTTGTCCCTGCTGGCGACAATTCCACCGCCGCGT
>Ga0335072_10014677_pt1 | contig 11130 bp, 10 predicted proteins | sample Lox_Sample_21_FD_206725 | JGI IMG/M metagenome (GOLD analysis project Ga0335072, IMG submission 206725) | Soil microbial communities from Loxahatchee National Wildlife Refuge, Florida, United States - Lox_Sample_2.1 | ecosystem: Environmental > Terrestrial > Soil > Wetlands | place: USA... | reverse complement strand
GAAATAGTCCCGATGGACGGCCTCATCGCTGGCCCGGGGCATCAGCTCGCGGACCCCGCTGGACTTCAGCCCCTGCACGGTCCGCAGCTCCTGGGCGGAGTAGTTGCAGATCCCCTTGCCGACGACCTCGCCGTCGTGCGCGATCTCGACCGCGTCGCCGGCGTCGAAGTCTCCGGCGACGTCGACGATGCCCACCGGCAACAGGCTCGTGCCCCCGTCGCGCAGGGCGCGCGCCGCGCCCGCGTCCACCACCACGCGGCCCCGCACGGGCTTGGCGTACTTCAGCCACAGCTTGAAGCTCGAGTAGCGGCCCGACTGCGCCGCAAACGCGGTGCCGACCGGCCGGCCTCCAGCCGCAGCGATGAGCGTCCCTGGCTCGAGCCCGCTGCCGATCACGGTCGGGATCCCGGCGGCGGTGGCCATCTCAGCCGCCACGACCTTCGACCGCATGCCGCCGGACCCGAGCGGCGACGTCGCATGTCCGATGTCGAGACCGTCGAGATCGGCGAACTCTGCGACCGACGAGATCAGCTCGGCTCCGGGGCTCGACCGGGGATCGGCGGTGAACACGCCGTCCGCATCGGTGAGCATCACCAGCTGCTCGGCGCCGAGCAGGATCGCCACCTGCGCCGCCAGGAAGTCGTTGTTGCCAAAGGAGATCTCGTCGGTCGTGGTCGTGTCGTTCTCGTTGATCACGGGGACCACGCGCCACTCGAGCAGCTTGCGCAGCGTCTGGCGCGCGTTGAGATAGTGCGTCCGGGCGCTGATGTCGAAGAACGTCAGAAGCACCTGCGCCGTCGGCACGCCGCGGGCGCGCAGCAGCTCGTCGTAGACCTGGTACAGCTTGCCCTGGCCGACGGCGCTGGCGGCCTGCAGCTCTTCGACGGCTCGCGGCCGCACCGGCAGCGCCATCACCCCCATCCCACGGGCGATCGCGCCGCTTGTGACCACGATCAGCTCGCGGCCGTCGTGGTGAAGCTCGGCGAGCTGGTCGCAGATCCCGCCGAGCACATCGGCGCGCACCTCGCCGCGGCCGTCGGCGACGATGCTCGAACCCAGCTTGACGACGAGGGAGCCCACGCCGCAGAGGTTAGGACCCCGGCGGCGTGGCCGGGGTCCTGAACCCTGCGATTCAGCCGATGCTCAGTAGCCCTGAGGCGGGCCCTGCTGCCCCTGCTTCGTACGGCACCAGGGGTTGGCCGGCACGCCCTTGCACGGGTTGGGCATCGTCGCCAAGTGCTTGGGGAGCTTGTGCATGACGATGTTCGTGAACGGCTTCGGGTAGTGGTCCCCCGGCTGGCATCCAAACGGCGGGAGCGGGGTGCGTGAGTCGCACAGGACCTCGTTCAGGAACGGCTGGTTGAAGTTCCCGGCGACCGGAGTGGTCGTGCACGTCGGGTGCGCCTGCTCCAGCGCGGCTGAGTCCGGATTCAAAGCGCCGGACGTGTCGACGTTGCCGCTGTAGCAGTCGCTGGGGTGCGTCTCGAAGTTCAGCTGCTCGAAGTCACCGTTGGTCGGGTTTCCGTAGCCGCCGTTGTTCGTAAACGTGTTGTTGATCACGTGGTCGCCCCACTCGTCGTAGAGGCAGCTTCCCTTGCCCAGGATCGGCGAGTCCTTCGTGCCTCCGGTACACGGAGGGCCGCTGTCGGGGTAGGCAACGAGGATCACGCCCCACGCGTTGTTGTTGACGAAGCGGTTGCTCATGATCGTGTCGTTGCGCCCGCCCGCCACGGACATCCCGGTGCCGACCGGGCCCGCGGCCGCGGAGCCCAACCCTGGGGTGGTGGTGTTGTTGTTGTCGTGGACGAAGTTGTGGATGAACACCCAGCAGGTCGGCGCGCCCGCGACGGGCGGTGACACGCCAGCTGGGCAAGCCCCGTTCTGGGGCGGCGGGTTGTCGCCGTTCTGGCTGTTGGTGCTGAACCCGTCGTCGTTGTTGTCGAACTCCGAGTTCTCGACCAGTAGGCGACCGCCCGAGTTAGATCCCGAGTAGCCGAGCGCGTTGAACTCCGCCCAGCCGTGGTTGATCGTCTGGTTGCAGACCTGACGGCAGGCGCCGATGTAGAAGCCCGAGTCGTTGAAGTTCGAAGCGTAGATCTGGTCGAACGTGCCGCCGGTCCAGGCGCTCGTGAACACGCCGTAAGCCGCGGCGGTCCGCTCGCCCTTGAAGTACGTGCTCGTAGTCGTGAGGTACGTGCCCAGCAACCCGTGGCCGCCGATCTTGCCCTTGCCGCCGTTCCACCAGATCTCGTTGCCCGCGTCGCCACCACCGCTGAGGAAGTTGCACGCGGTCAGGTTCTGGACCCAGACGTTGTCGGCCTTCCAGACCATGATCCCGTTGAGCCCCAACGCCTGGCTCCCACCCGGCCCGAAGTTCTGGTCTGCCTTGTTGCTCGAGCAGCGGGGAGATCCCGGCTTGGTGCCGTCGACGACGACGGTGTTGCGGTTCATCCCGCGGATGTAGATGCGCGGCTTTGTGACCAGCACGCCGGCCGGCAGATGGCTGTTGCCGGCGGGGTGCCGGCTCGTGGTGGTCTTGTAGTCGCCCGGACCGATCAGGATCCAGTCGCCCGGCTTCGCGGCGTCGACCGCCGCCTGGATCGTGGCGAACTGTCCGCTGATCCCGTGGAAGCTGCCCACTCGCAGCACACGGGCGCCCGCCGACGCCGGAATCGCAAGGCCGGCGCAAATCGCCACGCATATGGCAATACGGCGCATCACCGTCTCCTCTCCTCCCCGCGTGAACGTGAAAGCTTCGTGAAGCGGCGCGATCCTACACGCTGGGGTCGAGGTCGAACTCAACTCCCGCGATCTCCACGGCATCGCCTGCCTCAAAGCCCTTGGACTCGAGCTCGGAGATCACGCCGATGCCGCGCAGCCTGCGCTCGAGATGCGCGAGCGCGTCCTCGTTGTCGAGGTCGTAGCGGGCGACCAGCCGCTCGACGCCGCGACCGCTGACTCGATAGCTGCCCTCCGCGACCCGCTGGACCCGGAAGCCGCGGTCGGCGGCCGGCCGGAACACCCGATGCTCGGCCAGCGCCTCACCGTCGCCGGCGCTCGAGAGTTCCTCGAGCCCGACCGAATCGTCGCGCGGCGGGACGCGCCGCAGCAACTCGCCGGCGAGCTCGTCTAGCCCGATCCGCGCGACAGCCGAGGTCACAATCACCGGAACGTCGGGCCCGAGACGGCGGCGCCACGAGTCGCGTGCCGCCTCCCGGGCGGCCTCGTCGACGAGGTCAGCCTTGGACAGCGCGAGGATCCGGGGCAACGCGGCCAGCCGGGGATCGTGCAGCGCGATCTCGTGTTCGATCGTCTCGTGGTTTTCGACCGGATCGGAGCCGTCGAGCGGATTGAGGTCCAGCACGTGGACGAGCAGCCGGGTGCGCTCGACGTGCGCGAGGAACTCGTGCCCGAGCCCGGCACCGGCGCTGGCGCCCTCGATCAGCCCGGGGATGTCGGCGATCACGAGCTGGCGGTCGTCGGCGTCGAGCGTGCCCAGGGCGGGCTCGAGCGTCGTGAACGGGTAGTCGGCGACCTTCGGATGCGCGCGTGTCAGGCGCGCCAGCAGCGACGACTTGCCGGCGTTCGGCAGGCCGACCAGGCCGACGTCGGCGATCAGCTTGAGCGCGAGCGTGATCCACGTCTCGTCGCCGGGCAGGCCGCGCTCGGCGAACCGGGGCGTCTGGTGGGTGGGACCGGCGAAGCGCTTGTTCCCGCGGCCCCCGGCCCCGCCACGCGCGATCACGGCGCGCTGGCCGGCAGCCACGAGATCGTGACGGGTGCCGTCGGCCTCGACGATGACCTCGGTCCCGAGCGGCACCCGGATCTCGAGCGCCTCGCCGTCGCGACCGTGGCGCAGGGCTCCCTGCCCGTGTCCCGCGCGCCGCGCCTTGAAGTGCGCGCGGCGCCGGAACGCCTCCAGGTCGCGCAGGGATTCGTCCGCGATCACGATCACGTCGCCGCCGCGGCCGCCGTCGCCGCCGTCGGGTCCGCCCTTAGGCACGTGCGCCTCGCGGCGAAAGCTCAGGGAGCCGTCACCGCCGCCACCGGCCTGGACATGTATGCGCGCTCGATCTTGCATCTAGTGTCTCGATTCATAAGTTCGGTGACACCGAGAGATGCCGCTGGTGGATGGCTGGCAAGGACGCAGGAGGCGCCGCGCAGCAGCGCTGCGCAAGCCGACGAGGACGCAGCCAGACGCCGCCAGGGGCAGCTCGAATGGCATCGAGTTTATGAATCGGGACACTGGACCATTGTGCTGCGAACGCCGTCTATTGTTCCCGCGGCGTCATCTGATGCCCGCTTCCGATCCAGTCTTGCTGATCACCGGCGCCTCCAGTGGGATTGGCGCCGCCACCGCGCGCCAGGCCGCTGAGGCCGGCTATCGGCTGGCGCTCGGGGCGCGCTCCACCGACCGCATCGAGGCGCTCGCCGAGGAGCTGGGCGGGCCTGAACGGGCGATTGCCGTGACCTGCGACGTGACCGAATGGGAGCAGCAGGAGACGTTCGTGCAGACGACGCTCGAGCGGTTCGGGCGCGTCGACGTGGCGTTCGCAAACGCGGGGTTCGGAGCGGCGCGAGGATTCACAGCGGAGTCGCCCGAGCACTGGCGATCGATGGTGCTCACCAACGTCTACGGCGCCGCGCTGACGATCCGTGCCACGATGGGCTCGCTCAGAGAGTCGCGCGGGCACCTGCTGCTGACCGGCTCGGTTGCGGGCCGCCGGGCGCTGCCAGGGTCGCTGTACTCGGCGACGAAGTGGGCCGTGACCGCGATGGGCGAGTCCGCTCGCCAGTAATTCAACGACTCCGGCGTGCGGGTCACCGTGATCGAGCCGGGGATGGTCGACACGCCGTTCTTCGACAAGGGCGCCGGGCCCGGCGCGCTGAAGCCCGACGACGTCGCGCGGGTGGTCATGTTCGCGATCTCCCAGCCGCCTCACGTCGACGTCAACGAGATCCTCGTCCGGCCCACGGCGCAGCCGAACTGAGGATCGCGCGAAGGTCCGCCATGACGGCCGGCGCCTCGAAGACGAGCTGCGCCCACGTGTAGCGCACGACCACGTAGCCCGCCGCGCGTAGCTGAAGGTCCTTCCTGCGATCGCGCTCCATCTGACCAGGCGAGCTGTGGTTGTCGCGACCGTCAAGCTCGACCACGATCCGCTCGGCGCGCCACAGCATGTCGACGGTCCAGCCTTCGACGACGGCGTTGACCTCCGGAAGTGCGATCCCGGCGACCTCGCATTCCTTCAGGAAGCGACGCTCGAGCTCGCTGCGGGTCATGGCGATGCGCGGCTCGTGCCGATGAAGACCCGCACGCAGGCGGCTCGAGCCCCGGCGCCCCGGCCCGCACACGGCGATCACGTCGTCCACCACCAGCAGTCGGTGGTAGTCGGCCTGCGCCAGCATTCGGCGGACCTCGTCCATCGACGATCTCGCCGCGGCATCCAGCAGCGTCCGGGGAACCGTCGTCACCGGGAGCCGGCGGCTATGGGTGCCCTCGATCAACCGCGGATGGTGCACGCGAACGCCGTCGATCGAACCGTGCCTGCCGGGGGCGCTCACGTCGATGACGGCGGGCTCGCGCTCGAGCAACCGCCACCACCAGGCGGCAGTGCGATGGCTGAGTACCGCACCGGGGCCCGCATGCAGCAACGCGGCGACTAGCCGCCCCTCAATCGGCACCGAGGAGTGGCCGAGCGCGTAGACCCCATCGTGGATCGTGTACATCCGACCCTCCCAACGCCACCGGTTGGTGGTGCTCTTGGCGACTCCGCAGTCCAGCAGCTGCCTCAGGCTGATCACGCCCCACTGCGCCGAGGCGACCACCGCCGCCCGAACTGTCGCGTTTTGGGGCCGAGGGGTGGCCCCAAAACGAGACAGTTCCCCGGGCATGCGTCCACGGTGAACGTCATCCTGTGACCGAACAAGACGCCGTCTGCATCAAAACTCCGCAACCGGAAAGGAAGACCGCGCCGTGAAGCTGCTCAACGACTTCAAGACGTTCCTGTTCCGCGGCAACGTCGTCGACCTGGCGGTAGCGGTCGTCATCGGCACGGCATTCACGGCCGTCGTCAAGGCGCTGGTCTCAGACATCCTGACGCCGGTGATCGCGGCGGTATTCGGCAGCCCGAACTTCGGCAACCTCTCGTTCACGATCCACGGCAGCCACTTTGCGTACGGCGACTTCTTCAACAACCTGTTCACGTTCCTGACCGTCGCCGCGGCGATGTTCTTCCTTGTCGTGACCCCGATCAACTGGCTGATGTCGCGCCGAGCCCAAGAGGACCCCGACACCAAGCAGTGCCCGGAGTGCGACAGGCCGATCCCGATCAAGGCGCGCCGCTGCCCGCAGTGCACGACGCGCCTATCGGGCGGGCCGGACGCGCCGGCCCGTCCCGGAAGCGTCGCGGCGCCTTAAGCGGACTCGGAGTCGGCGGAAGGCTGGACCGAGATCACGCGGCCACGACGGCCGCGGCTGAACTCGACCGTACCCGCCGAGCGAGCGAAGATCGTGTCGTCCTTGCCGATCCCGACGCCGTCGCCGGGCTTGAAGCGCGTGCCGCGCTGCCGCACGATGATCTCGCCGCCGGTGACGGTCTCGCCCGCGAACACCTTCACGCCGAGGCGCTTGGCGTTGGAGTCGCGGCCGTTGCGCGACGAGCCGAGACCTTTCTTATGCGCCATTGTCGGCCTCCTCAGTGGTAGTGGTCGCGGCCTTGGCCCGGCTCGAACGCGCGGCCAGCTTGATCGTCGTCACCTCGATGCGCGTCAGCGCCTGGCGGTGGCCGGTGCGCCGCTTGTAACCGCGCTTGGGCTTGAACTTGACCACGCGCAGCTTCGGCCCGCGCTCATGCGCCAGCACCTTGGCCTGCACGGAAACCTTGGACAGGTCGTCGCCGTCGACTACGTTCGAGCCGTCGACGAACAGCAGCGGCTGCAGCGACAGGGTGCCGTCCTCTTCGACGGGCAGCCGCTCGACGAGGAGCGATTGCCCCTCCTCGACGCGGTACTGCTTTCCACCTGTCTTGACGATCGCGTACATCACCACATCCAGCTTAGTCGGACGACGATGCGGTCGAGCCTGACTTGGCCCGAGCGCTCGAACGGCGTCGTCCGCCTCTGCGGCCACGACGCCGATTACCCGATTCTAGGCCATCGTCGGAATCTTCGGAATCGGACTCCCCGTCAGCGATCGCGGGCTCGGCGTCGACGAGCGACGCGACCGCCGCCGTGGCGCCGGCCTCCTCGATGCGCACGAGGTGCTTCTCGCCCACGTACGGGCCACCGCCGGTGATCGAGATCAGATAACCGTCGACCTTTGCGACGGCGTCGCCAGGGCTGTACATGTGCGGCTCGACGATCTCAACGTGGACCTCCTCGCCCTCGCGGAACGGAACCGCCCGTTCCAATACCTCGTCGCGCTTGCCCTCCAAGACCACAGCGAAGTGGTCGAGCGGCAACCCCTCGGAGCCCTCGAAGCCGAAGTACTTGCCCGTGTCGTGCTCGACCTCGCGCAGGACGCGGGCCTCGTTGCCGGTGAACTCGGCGCTGACGCGGGGGTTCATCTGGATCAGCAGCGCCTCGGCCTTGGTCTGCTTGGCGAGGTCGCGCATGCGCCGCTCGAACTCGATCGCGATCGTCTCCTCGGACTTGATCACGCCGATGCCGTGGCACGTCGGGCACGGCCGCGTCATGATCTCGCGCACGCCGTCGGTGACGTTCTGGCGCGTCATCTCGACCAATCCGAGCGGTGAGATCTCGACCACGAACGTCTTCGTGCGGTCCTCGTCGAGCGACTTGCGCAGGGACTTCAAAACCGCGTCGCGGTTGCGAGCGCGGGCCATGTCGATGAAGTCGATGACGATGATCCCGCCGATGTCGCGCAGACGCAGCTGACGCACGACCTCCTCGGCGGCTTCGAGGTTGGTCTTCGTGATCGTGTCCTCGAGCCGAGCGCCCTTGCCGCGGCCGGTGAACGACCCGGAGTTGACGTCGATCACCGTCAGCGCCTCGGCGTAGTCGATCATCAGGTAGCCGCCGCTGGCCAGGTCGACGCGGCGCGACAGCGTCGAGTCCAGGACCTCCTCGACGCCGAACGCCTCAAACAGCGGCGTCGGCTCCTCCCACAGCTCCACCTGGTCGACGAGCTCCGGCGCGGTGCGCGAGAAGAACGACACCAGGCGGTGATGCTGCTTGGGGTCGTCCACGATCGCGCGCTCGAACGCCGAGCTGAAGATGTCGCGCACGACGCGCACAGACAGGTCCGCCTCCTGGAAGACCAGCGCCGGCGCAGGGGTCTCTTCGACCCGCTTCTGCAGCACCTCGTTGAGCTTGAACAGGTAGAGGAGCTCGCGCTCGAGGTCGGCGCGCTTGGCGCCCTGTGCGGCGGTGCGGATGATCGCGCCGGCGCCCTTGAGGTCGAGCTTGGCGGCCTCCTTGCGGAGCCGATCGCGCTCGCCGTCGTCGAGGCGGCGCGAGACGCCGACGCCCTCGCCGTAAGGCGCGTACACCATGTAGCGCCCGGCGATCGTCAGGTCCATCGACAAGCGCGCGCCCTTGGTCTTGAGCGGGTCCTTGACGACCTGGACCACGATCTCCTGCCCGGGCTTGAGCATGTCGGTGATCTGACGGCTGTCGCGTCCCCCGCCGCGCCCGCGGCGCGGCGCCTCGACGCCCGGCAGCACGATCTCGTCGACGTGCAGGAAGCCGTTCTTCTCAAGCCCGATGTCGACGAACGCCGCCTCGAGCCCGGCGAGCACGTTGTCGACGCGGCCCTTGTAGATGTTGCCGACGATCGAGCGAGCGCCGCGGCGCTCGAGGTAGAGCTCGGCGACGTGATAGCCGGCGGCGGGATTGGTGGTCTTGCGACGCCGGCGAGTGGTGGTCGAGCCCGACTTGCGCGGAGGGACCGTTCCGGTCGCCTCAAGCAACGCCACGCGGGTCTCCCCGCGGTCAACGCTGACCAGTACTTGCTTCTTCAATTGTCATTCAGTCCTTTGGAAAACTTTGTGCCGCGCCCAGGCGGGCGGCGGCTTTACGAAACGAGCGCCCGGCTCTTTTCGGAAGCAGCGACCCGAGCTTGGATGTGGATCGACTGCAAGAGGCCGAGGGCGATGAACGTCACGAGCACCGACGAACCGCCGTAACTCATCAGCGGTAATGGCACTCCGGTGATCGGCATGATCCCGATGGTCATGCCCACGTTCACGAAGACCTGGAACATCAACATCGCCAGTATGCCCCCGGCGATCAGGGTTCCGAACAAGTTCTTGGCCATCGTGAGAATTCGTAACGCTCGCCAGATCAACAATGCATACAGCGATAGCACGAGGGCTGCGCCGGCGAACCCATAGGTCTCGCCGACAACCGCGAATACGAAGTCGGTCTGGTTTTCGGGAAGGAAATGCAGGTTTGTCTGGCTTGCATGAGCAACGCCCCGGCCGGTCTTCTGGCCGGAGCCGATCGCAATCAGCGATTCGAGGATGTTGTAGGTCTGATTTCGGGGGTCGTGTGAGGGATTGAGGAATCCCGTCAATCTCTGCACCTGATAGGGCTTCAAAACGTGCACGCCCATCGCGGGAGCGGCGACCAGCACGAACGTGATCGAGATCGCGAACAGCGCGACCAGCGAGGTCAACTGCTTCCACGACGTCCCGGCGAAGAACAGGATCGCGAAGCCGACCGCGACATAGACCATCCCGGTTCCGAGGTCGGGCTGCGGGATCACGATCAGTGCGGGAACCAGCGCCAGCAGCATGATCCTGGCGGTCGTGCGCCGCTCGTGCAGGCGCCGGGATCGATCCACGGCGAATGCCGCGAGCGATACGACCAGCAGGATCTTGCCGAACTCCGACGACTGAAACTGGAAGAACGGCAGTGGTATCCAGCGGTGGGCGCCGCGCACTAGCGGCGCCCCATATACGACGATGTTGAGCACGATCAACATGCCGTAGAACGGCCACTTGAACTTGCGAAGCCGCGTGTAGTCGGTGCTGGCGAGGACCAGCGCGACCGCGAGGCCGATTGCAGCGTAGACGGCCTGGCGCTCGACGTAGAAGAGGGGATGGCCCGGGTTGGTGGTGCGCGTGGCGCCCTTCAGCGTGATCAGCGAGCAACCGATCAGGCCCAGCGCCGCGAGCAGCAGCAGCGGATCGAACCGGATCATCGGGCGCGCACGGATCTCCGGGACCGCCTCGGGCGTTTGAAAGCGGCTGACTACGCTCATAGTGTCTTCGACGTCCCTGCCTTGAACGGGCCCATCTTGCCGGTGAACCACTGCGACAGGATTTGACGCGCCGCCGGGGCCGCGGCGGCGGCTCCGAAGCCGCCCTGCTCCACCGTCACGATGACCAGGATCGGCTTGCTCGTCGCCGTGTCGGGAACGAAGCAGGCGTACCACGACTGGTCGGCCTGACCGTTTCGCTGCGCCGTACCGGTCTTGCCGTAAACGGGCTCGGGGAAGTCGCCCATCACGTCGGCGGAGGTTCCGCCCGGCTGCGAGGCCGCCTCACGCAGGCCCGTCCGGATCGCATCCAGATATTCGGGCGCGATGCTGATGTGGCGGGCGGCCGGCGGCTGGATCTTCTGCAGCACGGTCCCGTCGGGCGAGTCGACCTCCAGGCCGATGTGCGGCCGCACGACCGTCCCGCCGTTGGCAATCGCCGAATATGCGACGGCGAGCTGCAGCGGCGTGACCCCGACGTCGCCCTGACCTACTGACAGGTTCTCGTTGTCGCCGACCGACCAGGGCCGGCCGTCCGCGATCCCGCAGCTCGGCACGTGGCGCTTGCGCTCGCAGCGCAGCTCCTCGCGGTCGACCGCCTCGCGCCACTTCGGCGACGGCAGGTTGCCGGCGGTCTCGCCGCCGAGGTCGATCCCGGTCTTCTGCCCGATCCCGTACAGGTGCGCCCAGTGCTGCAACGCGCCGCCGTCGGGATGCGTGACCGGGTCGGCATTGGTGAGCCGGCCGAGGTTGTAGAAGAAGTCGTCGGAGGAGACCTTGATCGCCTCGGTCAGATTGAGCACGCCATACGACGCGTGGCCGGCGTTGTGGCGCTGGTCGCCCGGACCGTTGGAGTACAGGCCCGTGTCGTCGTAGACGTCGCCGATCGTCCAGGCGCCGCTCTC
>Ga0335072_10014676_pt1 | contig 11130 bp, 11 predicted proteins | sample Lox_Sample_21_FD_206725 | JGI IMG/M metagenome (GOLD analysis project Ga0335072, IMG submission 206725) | Soil microbial communities from Loxahatchee National Wildlife Refuge, Florida, United States - Lox_Sample_2.1 | ecosystem: Environmental > Terrestrial > Soil > Wetlands | place: USA... | reverse complement strand
TGGCAGCGGCTTAGAGCGCTGCCGTAGTAAAAGAAATTTGGGTGGCTGCGGCCTCAGGCCGCAGCACAACCGAGTCCTATGCGCCGGGAATACAGGGTAGGAGGCAGTAGTGCAGGATTAGCGCGCAGGGATGTCAATGCCCTTGGAATATTCTTTCCTAAATCCTAATAGCTCGAGGGTCAACCACTTATTTCCAGAGCCAGTCTTGCCAAGCATATCCGAAATCGAATCGCCCAAAGACTATCTCATAAACCTAGGGGTAGACTATGGAATGATTAGTAGGATTTCTAACGTCTATTTTTCTGTTACTTCAAAAGTCACGAGGCCTTAGAAATTGGCAAGGCTGACAGCTGATTTAGTGCCCTACGCGCCTTCGCAGTTAAAGCCTGAAGAACTAAAGGTAACCATTTGAATTTTGAAGCGCAGTCACGTGCCCTAGGTTAATCCTATAATGACCAAGCAATCGCTCACTTAGAGTTTCTCGCCGTCGCGAGTTTGTGACAATCTAGGAATATCAAGCTGGGGAAGGTTCAGACTTTCATTTATTTACATCAATTGTATGTTTAAATAATATTGCAAACTTTTGACGAGCCACCAAATCGGTGCTATGTAACATCTTCCAAAATGGCCCTTCAGAATAGCCCACAGCCTGATTTTCCCTCACACGACCATCCATGTCATATCTGCTCAAGAAATATACCGCTAGACCGTTCTCTCGTCGCCAAACTTGAGGAATGTACTTGTGCAGAAGAGGGTGTTCCGGGCTCTCCCGGAAGCGCGTCTACAACTGACTATTGTGCGGAAGTCGGTGCTCCCTCTACGCCTGCTGGTGAGTCGGTAACTGGCTTCAGCCCATTCATTGTGCAATCCAATGAATGGGGCCAGCAATCTGTGCACACAAGTCCTTATTCTCTCTGCCGGGCTGACAAGGTCAATCGTTCTTATTCCTTTAATACTGGATCACGACCTATGGCATATAACCCCAGGACTCCCGAAAACCAGTCGCACTCACCAGCACCATCTCACGAAAAGTCGGAAATTCCTCCAAATGAAATGGCCTCTTTTGACTCCGTAACCACATATGGACCTGTACAAGATTATGATTATATGACCGAGGACAGCGGAGACGACACAAGTGTGTATAGTGAGAGCAACAGCGCATCCGAAGAAACAATGTATGAGAACTCAGAACTTCATGTGAAGGAAGTCTCGGCAGTAATTCTCGAAAAGGCAAAACGCACTCTTATCAATCAACTTATGCAAGAGGTCTGGGTCCGCTTTGATAAAGATTGGACAGCAAAGTTCACTGCTTGCGCTGGTAGTGAAACTACATTAATCCCCCCGTCTAGGCAGACAGCTTCGACGTCAGCCCAAGGAATCGTCCCAAAACGACAAAGAAAAGAAGATGATGATGACAACTCTTCCTCTGATGACCATGGCAGAGCTCCTAAACGATCGATACCCCAGCAGACACCTCCAGATGGTGAGGGATTAGCGCTATCATGTCCATTTCGTAAGCATGATCCTCGAAAATATCGCTTTCCTGAATACAGAACTTGTGCTTTGTCTTTTTGGAAAAATGTTGGGCGTGTTAAGTAAGTACTGCCAAAGATAGTATTATAGACAGCCACTGACTTGTCCTAGGGAACATATATACAGATGCCATCGAGTGCCGATCCATTGTACAAGATGTTGGATGGTATTTGATAGCAAAGACTTGCTCAAGTCTCATTCAAGAGATGAGGCGAATAGATGTCAAGTTCACCCTGAACAGGTCCTTGATGGCATCACACCCGAGGCTGAAAGGCTCTTAAGGAGTAGAAAGAAAGAATATAGAGGTCAGTCTGAGCCGGAACTTTGGAGAAAGATGTATCGAACTCTCTTCCCCGATGAAATTGTTCCATCGCCCTGTAAGTTGGCCCTGTCTGCTTTCAGTTTGCCTTTCACTATGTACTGCATATCGCTCAGCGATCTCAATTCCAACCAGAAACTGACCTAAAAAGACTATGAAGCAATCAGGGACGAAAATGCAGATCCCTTATACGTACGGGAACGTGCAAACTACCATGAATACGTTCGCCGTGAACTTCCTCGCCTCGTCAGGTCACGTCTCGAGTCTGCAGTCGGTTTGCAGTTTGAAACACTTGCATCTGCGTTGGATGAAATTATCCAGGGCTGCATGGATGAACTATTGATGGATTATGAAACTGTCCGAGCGACCACCAATGCTGATTCTAATAGAGACGCAACTGCAGTACGGTCCTCTATAGCGAGTCGGACGTCAATGCCGTCTGAAGTACTTCGCACGCACAAGCAGAATAATTCTTCTATAGGGAGCGTCCCCGAACTCCAGTCTGCATTCGAATACTTCACTACTCTTAACCAATCTCCTGGGCCCTCAACGCCAGGCGATCCGGCTCTGTCCTACGGGCATTACCAGGCAAACGATATGGACTTGGCTTACAGAAACCAAGACGCGCCCCTTGACTGTTTATGCCCCCGCAATGCCTGCACTTGTCCTGACCGACAAAGACAAGCACAGTCCTTGCCGGCAGCTGCTTTTGAGTTCAATACACCAGAGAAGACGCTTGAAAGGGTGACACTTGCTGAGGAATGGAATCCGGACGGGCTTTTAATGGCAGCGAGCTTCGGGGAGGATGATCTCAATGTCAATTGGGATCATTGAGCCTTTCCCACCATCGCCTTTAGTATATCTATAACCTGAGGGGGTAATTTCTCCCGGCAGCTGGACTGTAGGGAGGAATGCGGAAGCTGCTGGAGCTGCAAGTCTAAACGTTACAACTATCTTGACTCTGCCGAGTCCGCGCAACGACCAAGAAAATCAAAAAGAAGTCAAGAAGGATAAAATACTAGTATTAATTCTAGTTGTATATGTTTGTGTACGTACAAAGCTTTCTAGGGGTAAGACTAGCCTGCACGTATTGAAAGCAGAGGGAGCTTTGAGTACGCTAAGGAAACTTAAGGAGGATGAGGAAGGAGTGGAGTGGGAAGGATAGGGGAAAGTAGGAATAAAGGATGTGCGTGCATGGTTATCGATCTTGGCCTATAGCTGGTTTAAGCTAGATTGGTTCTAGATCATTGTTAAAGGTGCTAAGCTTGAAGTTCAAGATAGCAAAGGCTAGCTTAAGGACAACGCAGAAAAGGAGTTAAGTAAGGCGACGAAAGGTGGGCATGAGGCAGTCGTTAAATACACCTTAGGGTATAGCGATTCATCCATCACCCAACAACCAAAGCTTAAGTCTTGTCTGATTAGTTTCTCTACTCATCCCAATCGTTCTGTACAGCTAACAAAAAGCATTAGAAAAGGAAATCTAATGCAGACGCCGACGTAGGCACTTACAGAGTCCAGGTCTTGCCTTATGGTGTACCAGAAAAAGAGAAAAGTTAATAACAATAAGGACCCAACGAGCTTATCACGGTCGGATGACTGTCTTGTCCTAAATGTAGACAATATGTCTTCTATGCCTACAGAGCTGCCACGGACGCCGCAGAGTCCTGCGCTATGTGCGTCGATACCTCCGAGCGAAGAAACCCTCGCAAATGCCGATGGAGAGCCGCCAACAACGTTCGAGTCAAGCAGCGTTGAGGCTGCGCCGTATGATATCGAGCCATCCATTCAACCCTCAGCAGAGATGCCATCGACGCCCCACAATATCCAGAAACCTGCATAACCTCTAGTGACTCTTGCCCCTGAGCGAAGAAACCCTTGTAAAAACTGACGGAGAGCCGCCAACTCTTTCAATAACTTTCGATCAAATTACAATTGAGTCAAGCAGCCTTGCGTCGCCTATTTTCAGAGAGGCTGCGCAGTATGATGTCGAACTGAGCGATGATCTTTTCAATTTAGAAAACTACATCATTGGTAAGTCTATCCTGGGATTGGAGATTACATGCTGATAATATGATCTAGGGGGAGAGCTATGGGGATCCGAATTGGGATGCTTTAATATTCCTACAACTTTGGAATACACAGATTTCAGGGGGGAACTGGAGGGTTCTAGTCTGACGATGTTCATGAATTCCTGTCCTATCAAGGAATGTGTGGTAGACCAAATGAGGAATCCGTCTGTGTAAACACAAGAGTTATGTATGAAAACTCGCTTTGAGGACTTGTAAATTATTTCGCGCGCTTTTACTTTTCAAGAAAATTATGAGTTCTTAGAACTGTTGTAATTAGCGAAAAAAAAGCAAGGCTGACAGCTGCATTTTGTACTCTTCTAACATTGGCCGGCAAGGGCACAATTTATAAGATGTCGATATTGAGTGCCATAGCTAATTCGATGGTGTTTTGAAGGTGGGAGTGATTTAAGTAGAAACTACCAAGTCCAAAAAAAGTGCGTCATAATTCTCGTGGCCATTCTATGTGCTGCATGTGGAGAGCTGTTGCTGGGTAAGAGTCGACTAATCATTGAGGGCTATCGTAATAATAGTTTGTGATACACAAAACAAACCTCGTTACTTCCCAACCTATTTATCTAACCTTTCCAAACCAAACCTTGCTATCAATATCTGATAATGGCGTTAACAGAGATGATCCAAAAATGCCGCCAAACACTCAGCACTCCAAAGTTTGATCCGCCAGAAATCACTTGGCCAGATTTTGAGTCACTATGTATTACTTGGCCAGACTCTGAGCCGCAAGGGTTACCAGATATCAAACTGAGCGACGTCTTCGGTAGGTCTATTATCCTTATTAGTTTAGATACTTCATGCTGATAGCATGATTTAGTGAGATACGCATGGGAACTCGAATGGAATCCAACACAGCATAACCTAGTAGGGAAATTGTGGAATATTCTAGCACAACATAGTCCAACACAGCATAATTAGTAAGCATACTATCTCTATTACATATTTGAATTGCATGCTGATCACAACCGCCTAGGCTAGACGAGATTAACACATCCACCAGTGGAAAGCCTGGTCGGAGCGATGCTAGCGTTGTACAGGGGCGAAGACTCTTCATTGGAAACCTTGCGTACGCGGCCACTGAAAAGGAGATGACCGAATTTTTTGAGGGTTACGTAGTGTAAGTAAATGACTACCCAGCAAACAAATCTTTTCAGCTACTAACGTCCATGTTACTTTAAGTGAATATACCTCTATTCCAAAGAACCCGCGCACTAACCGAGCCTATAGCTATGCATTCATCGATCTCTCTGATCTGAGTGAGGCTGAACGTGCCATAGCTGAGCTGTGTGGCAAGAAGATTCTAGACCGGACGGTCCCCGTTCAACTTGCCTGTAAGCCGGAGCCCATGCGCAGTGCGGTTATAGGTCAAGACCGTACCGTTAAGAGTCAAGCACGTCGTGTTCTGCGTGAGAAAAGCAAGCATAGACCTCCTCCTGCCTCTAGTATTCCATCGAACAGCACAGTTATGATTTCCAACCTCCCCTATAATCTTAACGAGGAGAAGGTTAGTGACATATGAATACCACTTTAGCATCATGCTCACATGCCTGTGTAAGAGTTAAAGGAACTATTCTCTTTATACAAACCTTCTTCTGCCAAAATCGCCCTTAGACCGATCCCCTTCCCAATGACTAAGAAACTCCAGGCTTGTAATGAATGTCGTAAGAGTTGTGGTTACAGCTTCGTACTCTTGCATCTGAGGAGAAGCAGAAGAAAGCTGTAGCCGAAATGGACGGCATAGAGATTGAAGGCCGTAAAATTGCTGTTAATCTCGCTGTCGACAAGCCCGATGAAGATAGGCCGATCCAATGGAAGTGTTATTCTTGCGGAAAGATGGGTCACATAGCAATATCTTGCAAGGGGGACAGAAACTATAGAGGAAGGATACAAAACAGGACATCAATGATCCTAAGCATGGCGTATTGTATTACGGGGTGTGTTATATGGACTACTGCCCTTACTACTACCATGAAAAGTTGGAAGCGAGCTATTTTCCAGGCTGGTGAATAGAGGACATAACGCGTGAAGATGGCTTGCTAGTGGCCTCCTGTTTGAAGTCGTGCAGTTTTTAATTGAATATTTTTAAGCAAATATTTTATCTGTCACCCTGTAGATTCGATTTTTTGGGCCCAGTTTAGGCTCCTGCTTCTACGTCAAAAATAAACAGCTTTTTACTCTTGCTTCTTCACTAAGCGCTTCAATTGCGAGAGATCTCGTTCGACAGCTAAGACAAGGGTAAAGGCGCACAGCGAAACACCAAGAAGAGAAGAATAACAAGGGCTCGCTTTCCTCCAAGCAGCATCTTGAACACGCGTGCAGAAAATGTTTGCATGAAAAATTTTCAGTCCATCAGCATAGGCTCGGCTTCCTGTAAGAGCCATTATTAGATAAAGCTGGAGCGGGAAGCTAACCTTAATATCTTGTCATTTACAGGCAGATTTGGATTCGTTTTATACAAAGCTTTTTCTTTAAGGATATCTTTCTTGGATTGGATTTATAGACATAGTCTTTTTATATCCTCATTTTTTATCTGCCTCACTGTGGATGTCTCATGTTGGGGGTTCACACCTACAATTATGCTATTTAGCAGTTAAATTATTATTTCATTAAATATACCTTGCGTTAGGCTAGGATGGGTGTTGTGTGGTGTTCTTACATTCAGAGCATAAATCACTTAGGCGGCACAGTCACCTCATCATGCATGTCTCACAGCAAAGAGAGTAAGCCTACTCAGTGAAGAATTAATTCGCTGCATAGGTTCGCTCGAACAGCTCATGAAGACCTTCAGCCATTGCCAATGCTGTTTGCGTGAATCCTTCTTGCTAGGACAAGAAGCTGTGTGGAAACCTAGCTTCGTCACGGATCGGCCGTGCTCCTTGGACTGACTATTCCAACTCGATCGACGGGCGACATAATAAGCTTTACCCTCTTCTGCCACTTTTACTTAAGATGGGGAATTTGTCCTCTTATTCTTTCTTGTGGGCTTCACGGCGAATTGGAGCCTGCTCTCCCCTACGAGCTTTTCTATTATTAAGATGACACGATCTACAATCAATTCTAGTAACTTATAGGTTTAGGAGACCAAAACTGCTCGCCTTCCTCAGATAGGAGTGATGTGCCGGTTGATCTGACCTGGTTACTCTGTAAGAACTGCTTATCACTGCTCTCCAGTTTGGTGCTGTACGTAGCTGCACTATCTAGGCGAAATGAGGAGCTTGTCAGCTTCACTGATGATTTGGGATACCTCTCTCTGTGGAGCGAAGGATTGAAATTTGGGCAGCTCAATGATGTGTTCGCGGAGTAAGAGGACCTAGGGAATACTAGTCTAGAGATCTTGAAAAGCTTTGCGGAAACCTTAACAGATCGTACGTTTCACACATTGTTCAAATTACGCCTATCTTTTTATCCTTTCTCTACTTGTATCTTAGCGGACTCGTCAATAACTCTCTCTTTATTTAGAACTCTGCCGTCTCCTTGCAGCCTCAACGAGGATCGAAGATGATGCATCTATTCTCTAACAGATCGTAGATATCGGGAAGGTCGCTCATGATGCGCGGAGGATTTTGCATGAAAGCCCTTTGAACTTTCCCCTTATCTCGTTGAAGATGTAGGAGACGTTGGCGAAGATACTACAACCTTTTCTATTGATGAGGTGCTTCAACAGATACATTGCTACGTTCAATGTCTAATGAGCTTGCTACTATTAATAGAGCGTTAAATTAATCACGCGCAACCCCGTCATTATCATACCGCAAAGGCTCGGGGAAGCGAACAGAGAGGCATTAGAGAAATACCTACCAAGCAAGTTTCGGAGTTCTGCGACTCAGCACTTGGCTCTTCAATTCCAGCACAGAGCTCTTATACTGCTATAGTGGCGTCGTATACTTCATTTTCTTCAACACTGTTGGAGAAGGAGTCCGCTACACTGAAAGTACCCCTAACACTTAAGGAGGTTTTCGAAGAGATGTCTTTTGATTGCGACATCTGCTGAAAGCAATATTCAAAGTAAGGGGGTTTCCTTTCTAATTTTTCGGGTTAGTGAGCACCAATTATTGGAAATTACAGAATCTCCAACCGTACATGACTTGACTCTGGTCCGAATTTCACGACAACAAAACGATTGATTGCAATATAAATTGAACGAAACCAAAGATTCATGCATTTAAATTCAATTAATAAAGTCAAAACTTTCCCTAGCTCGCGTAGAGGTGGTACAAGTAGTTAAAGGTCACAAGACTTGATGAAAATTAACTTCGGGCCTGATACTTGTTAGACGCTAAGAGACCCTGAGCGCATTTCTAATTTATCGACTCCAGTCACTAAACACGCTAGAAAGATTGACATGACGCGTCTGCCAAAGTGTTTGCCGTCCTCACGGTTAATCTTCTACAACATCACACTTTCCCAAATGCCTTTGTAACAGCTATTCTTTGACCAAATTGCCCGACACCTTTTACCTTTAGCCGCCTAGTACTTGAAACCTGAGAATAACCATGGTCTAGTGCTATTACTAATACAAGGACGAGCAGCAGTTTATATAAGGTTTGTTTAGACTTGCCAAGATTTGAGGTCTACAAAAGTCACAAAAGCCAAATTGCAGGAGGCGATTGATTTTGTCTATAAGACGGTGATTCCTCAGCTCTCTTAATGGAGCAGCTAAGCAGTACGATTTCATCACGAGAGGCGGCAGCTGCATGGTTCAAGAAATCTGAATCCCAAAGCAATTGAAGCAATTGAAAGCCACAAGTATTGGATATCTGTCCTCCAACACGCGCTAGATAGATTAAGTGCTCATGTAAATGACATGCAGGGTATCTAATATGCCACGTCACGAGGATACGGTGTCTAAAAGTTGTTCCTGAAACGTAGATTACATGGTTAGTGGGAGTTCGCATTAATCACGATGCATTCAAGACATATCAAAAGACATATGAGAAGATAGATGAGAAAAAGGGAACGTTATGTTCAACAGAACCCCAGATTGTATTCCACAGCTAAAGAAACCACTCCCTTCTTTGGACGTTGCTTTAATAATTATAAAAGGGATAGAAGCAGCTCTTTGAAGCCGGAATATGGAGAACATTAGACTAGGTACTGTATGAAATGCCTATGCTACTCAAAGAGATTGACTATGACCTAGCGCTGCAGTCCGTCCACTATAACTTCTCCGACTTTTCAAGTGATAGTACAGAGCGCTTTAGACCATATACGCGATCGGTTCTTCTTTTAGGAAGTCGAATGTATATCTGGAAGAATGTGGTGATTATACCGAATAGTCTTATCAGCTGATTAGAAAAATAAGTCCTGGAAAGCTTTTTAGATTACATTCGCAAGCTCTAATCCTATTCTCCCCTGTTTACTGCGTAACCGACGGGGCACGGACTGCTTCGCCCACTTCCCCGTAGAGAAACGCCCAGTTACAATACCGCATAACTGGGGGAGAATAGTGGTAGGGTTATCAGCGTTGAGATCCACCTATCGCTACATTTCCGGTTTAGCGTACTTATCGGTTCCCCCCTTAATTCTTCTACACACATTAACGTTACGTAGGAATTGTAACTTAGTTAATCCACAATGGTACAATAATTCCATAAATTTGAGGTTGTATAATAACTTATCAAGAACATAGACAGTAGTTCTCTCACTCTAAGGATTCCTTTAGACATCATCCCGATAGGAGCCTCAGGCCAACAGAGGTAGTATCATTAAAGAATGTATTCCGTCACGGCGATTATCTGTAACTTAGGTGCAACACATACACATTGATCGCGGTGTCAATATTAGTATTGTATTTGAGGATTCAAAAGGTAGACCCCGCTAGTCCCCAAAATTCTATCAGTGTTTTGAGAAATACCCCGCTGCCTAGTACCGTATTGCATATTTAACTTGGTATGTCTAGTATAATTACCGTGCTACAATCCCCATTGAGGGGCGTGCTACTACTGGTATTGCTGCTGTTGGTATTGCTGCTGCTGGTATGGCTGCTGCTGATATTGCTGAGGCATAGGCTGTGCCTGATACAGCTGAGGACTACCAACGGGCTGCATTGGCATCTGCTGTGGCACTGGCTGATATTGCTGACCAGATTGATGCACAGGCACAGCGACATACTGGGGCATCATCTCAATCTTCCCGCCGTTGAGGTCTTGGTTGGGGTTATATGACTGAGGAGGTCCAGACAATACGCTGCCTGGTACGCAGTGGCCGCCACCCTTGCGGTGGCGGTGAATGGCGACGCTGTATATGGACAGGCTGATTATGAAGAAGATACTGGAAACGTCATTTAGATACATTAGACGATAGGGCTTGGAAGGTGGTCAAGACCTACAATTCTACTGCACCTACTCCTGCACAACTACCGAAGATAGCAACGAAAATATCGCCAACCTTAGTCACTAAATCAGCATAGTGACTATCGTCGAAGTCGTAGTCGTCTACGACAGAGGAAACGATTGCGACGTCAGACGCAAGATATGCGAAAGAAGCCAGCCAGAAGATGAGGCAGAAGATCTCAAGAGACAGGATGGCCCAATATTGGTAGAGGTTGGGACTACCATAAGTAGCAACAAAGATATAGATGAGAGTAATGATCGTGGCAATGCCCTAGAGGCAATTGTCAGTAACCTAAAGAAAGCGACGTCAGAAGTAGTTCTTACTGTGAAGATGTTGAGAATAAAACTAGCAAGCGCTACATAGATGGCACCGTAGATGCAAATGCCCACGACGATAATGGCGAAGATGAGCTGGAAGATGCGGAGGACGAGGAAGTTTCGCGGCAGCACCACCATATGAGGCTGTCTCTCTGGCATGGTCGCTTTGGAGTCTGTCCCTGGGCTGTCTACTGATGATTGAGTGCTGGTGACGAGTGTCAGGTTGATGTATTGTCGGTGTCGGGGGAAGAGAGTAAATGTCTATATGATCTAGGACCGAGACGAGAACGAGGTTTTTTCTCGATTCCGAGTGTTGTCTTCGATGCTGTGTGGGCAGTAAGGTAAGGTAAGGTAGATGAAGAAAGCGGACGAGAGAGAAATAAGTGACCCGCTTAAGTCGCTGTTCTACGTCAAATACCGCATTTTGGGTTCAGCCTCTCATATGCCGGGATATGAAAGTCGTTATTGAAGCGGCAGATCGAGACATGATTGGGGCATGACTATGGAGTGGCGTGGAGGAGATGATTCAAGAGCCTAGACTGCGAGA
>Ga0335072_10014675_pt1 | contig 11130 bp, 7 predicted proteins | sample Lox_Sample_21_FD_206725 | JGI IMG/M metagenome (GOLD analysis project Ga0335072, IMG submission 206725) | Soil microbial communities from Loxahatchee National Wildlife Refuge, Florida, United States - Lox_Sample_2.1 | ecosystem: Environmental > Terrestrial > Soil > Wetlands | place: USA: Florida... | reverse complement strand
GTCCAGCTGTTGTTGATTCGTTGTCCGGCCCTTGTCGTCCGTAGACATCAAATACGCAAGTTCGTAGCGTCTGTAGGCGGAGCTGTCGTACTCGGTTGTGCCCAGGGTCTTCACGCTCGGTAACCAGTTGGTCGCAATGTCCACCGTGCTGCCATTGACTCTAGAAATCTCAAGAATCGAAACAACCGCCAAAACGGTCGTGAGCACCAAAACGAGCCCGAATCCAAGTCCTAGCTTCTTGCCGATAGTCAAATTTCCCATCGAACCCATTGGAACCTCCCGTTCGCGAGCAATTGATCTATTTGAATTGGAATCCGCTTTCCCGATCGACAAACCTTCGGATGCTTTCGCGCGTGGGCCGTCTGCATCAAGGCCGTCAAGCTCCTGTTTCGCCTTCCGTAATGTGGCATGCCTTTTCGGTGTCGAGCACGTGCATCAGATGCTCTTTCAGCTTGTGCACGCCGAGGATCGTGGAGCGGACCGCGCCGCGCAGCGTTTCGGGCGGCGGTTCGAACGTGTCTTCTTCGACCTCGACCACTTCGCCGATTTCGTCCACGAGCAGGCTCACCGCGCCGTCTTCGCTGCGGACCACGACGTTCATGGAATGATGGCCCTCGGGAGCGGGCGGCAGGTCGAGCCGGCGGCGCAGGTCCAGCGCGGTGACGATCTGCCCGCGCAGGTTAATCAGGCCGGTGACGACGCCCGGCGCGAGCGGAACTTTTGTCATCTCGAGCGAGCGGATCACTTCCTGGACGCCCTTGAGTTCGACGCCAAACAGCAACTTGTCGAGATAGAACGTGCAAAACTGTCGCGGCTGGGCCATCTAGTGACTCACCCCTGCCGGCTCAACGTCGAATTGCACGTTGGCCGCTTTCAGGATCGCGGAAACGTCGATCAGCTCGGTAACTTTCTCCTGAATGACGACCGAGCAAAGAATGCCCTTGCGGCTCGCCGGATAGCGCACCTCGGCCGTGTCCTCGACGATGTCGACAATGCGCTCGACGACGATGCCGACGCGATGGCCCTCGTGGTTGCAGACAAGAACCTGGAGCGGAGTGTCGCTCTCCGGAGGCTTATACCGGCGGCGCGCGCGGCGCTCTTCGACGAGCGATCCAAGCTGGACGAGCGGCAGGATCCGCCCGCGATATTGCGCGACGATTTGCGAACCCGCGCGCTCGACTTGAGAATGCGGCAGTTCCTCGAGGCGGGCGAGCGTATCGAGAGGGACGGCCATGCGCGCCTGGTCCGGGCCGTGAAACAGCAGGAACGTCTGTTTTTCCTTGCCCGCGACGACCGCGGACGCTGTAATGGCTTCGTCGAGAGCCCTGTCGCGCGTTTCGCCAACCACACCGGCGCGCTGCGCGACGCCCATCACGTCGAGAATCAGCGCGATCTTTCCGTCACCCATGATGCTTGCGCCGGCAAACGTCTTGATGCTCTTGAGCTGCTTGCGCAACGGTTTGACTACAATCTCTTCGGTGTCGTTGATTGCGTCCACCACAAGGCCGAACTGGCGGGCGTCCGCCTGCAACACGACGATATTGACCGCCTCGTCCGATTCTTTCTTCGTATTCCCGTCAACGCGCAGTTCCCGCGCGAGATAGACGAGCGGCAGCAGGCGACCGCGCAGCCGGTAGACAGGGGCGCCGTGAACGAGCTCGATTCCCGTTTTCACCTGCTCCGCCTCGAGCCGGACCAGTTCGACCAGGCTCACCTGCGGAATCGCGTAGCGGTCGCCCGAGCACGTCACCACCAGCGCGGGAATGATGGCGAGCGTCAACGGAATCTTCACACGAACCGTCGTACCCAGCCCGGCAGTGGATTGGACGTCGACAGTGCCGCCGATTTTCTCGACGTTCGTTTTCACGACGTCCATGCCGACGCCGCGGCCCGAGACATTCGTGACCTTTTCGGCCGTCGAAAATCCCGGAAGGAAAATGAGATTGAAAATCTCGCGATCGTTCGTGCGACCGGATTGCTCGGCGGTGATCAATCCGCGTTCGATTGCTTTTTGGCGGATGCGTTGTACGTTTAGCCCGGCGCCGTCATCCGAAATTTCGATGTTGACCTGCCCGCCCTCGTGAAAGGCGCGCAGAATCAACCGGCCGACGCGAGGTTTTCCCGCCTTGACGCGGGCCTCCGGCAACTCGATTCCGTGATCCACGGCGTTGCGCACCAGGTGCGTCAGCGGGTCCTTGATGGCCTCGATAATCGTCTTGTCGAGCTCAGTCTCTTTCCCCTCCATCTCGATTGCCACTTCTTTGCCGCAGCCGAGCGCCACGTCCCGCACCGTCCGCGGAAACTGGTTCCAGATGTTCCCGATGGGCTGCATTCGGGTTTTCATGACTTCTTCCTGCAGTTCCGTCGCGATCAGATTCATCCGCTGGGATACGGTCTGAAGGCCCGCGTCTTCGAGAGTATTGGAGAATTGCAGGAGCTGGTTGCGCGCAAGAACAAGCTCGCCGACAAGGGTCATCAGCTTGTCGAGGAGGTTGACGCCCACGCGAATCGTCTCGGCAGCCGCGTCACGGCGGGTTTCGGCCGGCGGAGCTGCATCGGTCGGGTGGGCGGCGGAAGGTGGTTCCGCGGCAGCCACAGGCGCCGGAGCCGGAGGCGAGGCCGTCACCGGTGGCGCTGCAGAAACGGGCTCGGTGCGCGAAGCCTGCGGCGGAACTGCTGCTTTAGGCGCGGCCGGTTTTCCGTCCCCGCTCGGGCTTGGCCGCTGACCTTGCAGTTGAGTCAGCGTTGCAATCAACTCTGGGTACCCCAGGTTCCCGTCCTGACCCGTCGATCCGATCTGCGCGAGCATCTGGCGCACGGCGTCGACCAGGCTGAGTAGTCCGGTGACAATCTCGGGGGTCAAGATCAGCTTGCCATCCCGCAAGAGCGTGAGCAGGCTTTCCCCGACGTGGGCGACCTTTTCGAGCTTGCTGAAGCCCAGAAATCCGCAGTTTCCCTTAATCGTGTGGATCGTCCGGAAGATGCTTCCGAGCGCGTCCTTATCGTTCGGATGCTTCTCGAGGCCAACCAGCTCTCGGTCCAAGCGATCCAGGTTTTCGTAGCTTTCGACTAGAAAATCTTTGACGATATCAGCGTCGCTCATCGCTATCCATCCACACTAAAAACGGGTCCCGTTAGGACTCTTCCGAGGGCGGCTCGTGGTCACCGCACCCCGCACCCGAAACTTCCCGCTTTTTCGCCTATCGTCCCCGCCAGCGATACTCTTTAGAGATTCTTGCCTTACAGCTTTCGAGAGCCCTAGGCTGAAGATTCTGCCCAAAATGAAATCGCAAACACGACGGCCTTTTGGGGCCACACGGCCAGAGTGGAACGCACCTGGGGCAAGTGTTCCAAAGCGGCGCAGTCGCTGAGATCTTCGTTCGTGTCGAATCTCGGGCTGTCGGGCCGCGGACGCGCCTTGCACGCCAAAGTACGCCGTAAAATGGAAGGTGCTGCCGCGCCCGCGCTCGCTCTCGACCCACAGGCGTCCGCCCATCATCTCGGCGAGTCTCTGGCAAATTGTAAGTCCCTAGGCCGCTGCCGCCGCACTTGCGCGTCGCCGACCCATCCGCTTGCGAGAAAACATAGAATATCGTTGCTTGTCCGTGGGAATGCCGATTCCGGTCTCTTTGAAGGAAAAATGCAGACACACGGCTCCGGCCTTGGAGGGCGCTTGCGCCACGCCGGCGAAAATCTCGGCTTTGTCGGTAAACTCGATCGTGTTCCCGATCAGATTTGTATGAATCTGTCGTCCGGATCGACGACGCCAGTCATGAAAGCCGAAGCCGGCCAGGCAATTGGCGCTCGGACGTCACCGAAAATCCGCGCAACGAACGTGGCGTTCAGGGAAGCGACGCGGCTCTTGTCATCGGCTGGACGATTCCAGATTCGGCAAGCGCGACAGGTTCTTCGCTTCTCGTAACGTGTGGCGGGTAATTAGAACGTCGTTTTCGTTCGAAGCAGTTCTTTTCAGAGCAAGGCAAATTGCGTTTACCAGTTCGCTTAGGCGCACCGGCTTCACAAGATAGGCCGCGATTTCGAGGTCGCGGCAACGAGCGGCATCCCCCACATGTCCGACGGACGTCAGCATCATAATGGTTGCCCCAGCCAAGCCCGGATCTTTCTTGATTTGCTCAGCGAGCGTGAACCCGTCCATTCCGCGCATCTGGCCGTCCAGAAGCACGAGCGGGAAAGGATGCCCGATCTCCTTTGTCACCCGTAGCACCTCCATCGCCGCGTTACCGTTAGCCACGTCGGTTGCTCTCATCCCCCAATGGTTCAACATCCCTCGCAACACGCGACGATTGACCGCATTGTCGTCCACGATCAATACCGGCAAATCTCGGAGATCGGCAAGCGGCAAAGGAGTGCCGTGGCCGTACCCGGAGTCCACTGTGCCCAACTCCGCCGTGAAAAAGAATGTGCTCCCTCTTCCTGGCTTGCTGTCTAACCAGATTTTCCCATTCATCAGTGCCAACAGCCGGGCGGCGATGGTTAGGCCGAGTCCCGTCCCGCCGTACTTTCGTGTTAAGGATCCGTCCGCTTGTCTGAATGGCTGGAAAATAGTCTTCTGCTGTTCCGCTGAAATGCCAATCCCCGTGTCTTTGATCGAGAAGAGCAAGCATACGCGACTGTCGGTCCGCGATTGCTCCTCTGCCATGACGACAACGTCGCCACGTTCCGTGAACTTGATCGCATTGCCCACGAGATTTTGGATGATTCTGCGAAGACGTCCGGGATCGCCGCGGAGCGTCTCCGGGATAACTGGCGAAACTTCATAGACGAGCTCGAGCGACTTCTTTTGCGCCCGAAACCCCAGCATCTTCATGGTTTCGCCGAGACTCTCGCGGAAGTCAAAAGGGATCGTTTCCAAATGGAATCTTCCGGAGTCGATCTCTGAAAAATCGAGGATGTCGTCGATCGCCGCGAGCAAAGACTCCGTCGAAACCTTGACGAGCCCCAGGTTCTCACGCTGTTCCGCGGTGAGCTCCGTATCCAGCATCAGCTCTGTCATTCCCAAAATACCGTTCATCGGCGTACGAATCTCATGATTCATATTGTCAAGAAACTGACTCTTGATCCGGTTGGCGGCGTCGATCGCTTCGCGCGCTTGTTTTTGCTCGGTAATGTCCCTTGCAATGACGGCCGCCCCTAATGCCGTTCCCGAGCTATTCTTAACTAGGGACACTGTTATAGACGCGTCAATATGGCGGCCGTCTTTCGTAACTCGCACCGTCTCGAAATGCCGTATGCGTTCTCCTCGCTTCAACCTTTCCAGGTTTTGCGCAATCTCGGGCACCCGGTCTGCGGGGCACAGCAAGGACGCCGGCTTCCCGACGATTTCTGCGGCGCTATATCCATACATCTCCTCGGCGCCGCTGTTCCAACTGAGCACTGTCCCGCTTAGGGACATCGCGAAAATCGCGTCGTCGGATGACTCGACTATAGATGCCAGAAATATTTCGTCGCCGACGTGTTGTTCGTCAGTCTGTTTCGTCTGTTCCATGCTGGGTGCCTCGAGTGCGGTTTGTCGGATGCATGCCGGCACGAGAGATGCCGATGCAATTGTTCTGCCATGCAGCGTACCGCGAGAAGCCAGGGTGGACGGTGATCGTAGCAGAGAGCGGCAAATGGTGCTCGAAACCTTGGAGAAACAACGGTTCGACATGGTCCTGATGGACGTGCAAATGCCGGACACGGGCGGTCTAGCGGCCACTGCAGCGATTCGCGATCGTGAACAAAACACGGATACACACATACCAATTATTGCCATGACCGCGCACGCCATGGTGGGAGACAAGGAACGCTGCCTCGCGGCAGGCATGGATCGCTACGTTTCCAAGCCGCTACATGCTAAGGAACTGTTTGCGGCCATCGAAGACCTCTTTCCGCCTCGAGTGAATTCTTCACTGCTCTGATCGTGACAAACCCGGCCCGGGAGAATCAGGAATTCTTGAGCGTGCTGCATCTCGACTGCTGGTGCGAAAACACGGTACTCGTCTTGTTGCTTCGGCCTAAAGCACGACCATCCGAATGCCGAAAACGCAGGCAGGGGCCGGCTGCCCGCGCTACACGCCTGGAGCGGGCAAGCAGTTTAGATTCGGAACAAAGTTCCATCTGGCGTGTAGCTGCGCACGGGGTGACACATGAGCGTCAAGGGCAAGTTCGTCGTGATTATCGCCATGGCTGCGGCGGGTCTCCTGACTCTGGCTGCCTTTTGGCTGATAGGCCAGCGAAACAGACTGCTCGAAGACAGACAGGGAAAAACGAGGGCGCTCATCGAGGTGCCGTATTCGGTGATGGTGAAATACCACGACATGGAGGTGGCCGGAAAGATCACCCGGGAGGAGGCCCAAAATCAAGCGCTCGGGGATATTCGAGCCATGCGCTATGACGAAACCAACTATTTCTGGATCAACGACATGCATCCGACCATGGTGATGCATCCGACCAACCCGAAACTGAACGGGCAAGACCTGACCGATTACAAGGACCCGACCGGCAAAACATTCTTCGTCGACATGGCCGACATCGTAAGGAAGGACGGGGCCGGCTTCGTTTCGTACATGTGGCCGAGGCCAGGTAGCGACAAGCCTGTCCCCAAGCTTTCGTACGTGAAAGGTTTCGAGCCCTGGGGCTGGATTGTCGGAACGGGGATCTACATCGACGACATCAACGCAGCGTGGCGGGCCGATGCGGTGACGGCGGGAGTCGTGTGCCTGGCGTGTCTGGCCGTCCTTCTTGTGGTGGGGTGGAAGCTGGCCAACTCGATCCTTCGGGAGTTGGATAACGTGGGCACGCGAATCAACGATATTGCGGATGGTGAAGGTGACCTCACGAAACGCCTCGATCAGGACGGCCGGGATGAAATTGCGGATCTCGCGCGAGGGTTTAACAGGTTGCTCGACAAGCTCCAAAATACGATCCGCAAGGTCGCGGCCAGCACCGAATCGGTCGCCAACTCATCCGGAGAACTCACGACGGTGAGCCAGCAAATCAGCGCCAATTCCGAAGAAACTTCGGCGCAGGCCGGCGTAGTGTCAACAGCAACAGCACAAGTGAACCAAAGTTTGCAAACGGTGGCCACCGGCGCGGAGCAGATGACGACGACCATCAAAGAAATTTCCAAGAACGCAAGCAGGGCAGCACAGGTGGCCGGCGAGGCAGTGAAGACCGCGGAAGTGACGAACGCGATGGTGACGAAGCTGGGCTCGTCCAGCGCCGACATCGGCCAGGTGATCAAAGTGATTACTTCCATCGCGCAACAGACCAATCTTCTGGCACTGAACGCAACGATTGAGGCGGCACGCGCCGGAGAAGCGGGAAAAGGCTTTGCCGTAGTTGCCAACGAGGTGAAGGAGTTGGCCACGCAAACCGCCAAAGCTACGGGAGACATCAGCCAAAAAATCGCCGCCATCCAGGGAGACACCAAGGGAGCAGTAGATGCGATCGACAAGATCCGGGGAGTGATCGGGCAGATCAACGACATCTCGAATACAATCGCCACGGCCGTGGAAGAGCAGAGCGCGACGACGAACGAGATGTCGCGAAACGTGGCCGAGGCGGCCAGAGGGTCCGGGGAAATCGCGCAGAACATAGCAGGAATGGCTGAGGCGGCGCGCAACACGTCCGAAGGCGCGTCAAATTCCCAGAAGGCGGCACAACAACTTTCCACCCGATCGCTGGAGCTTCGCGAATTGGTAGAACAGTTCAAGGTCTAGGCGTCGTCATCCGTGACAGTCGGACTGAACCTGTGCCGCATCCGACTGGGCCAGCCGCCACGTTGGATCGTCATGACATCGGATGCGCGTGGCTCGGTCAAACGAATCGCCGCATTTCCAGAATCGCGCGCCGTCTTGCGCGCTTAGCTGGCGACTTGCGACTCGACAAACTCCAGTACGCAATCGCCCAGGAAATCGTTTTCCGTGTTCACCGCCAGCATTCCCGATAAGTGGCCGTGGCCCGGAAGCCAGGCCAATCTTGGCAGGCCGCGCTTCTTTTCGAGATACGCGCGCAAGAGTTCCACATACTGGCGCTTGAAATCGAGTGGATCAAATTCCGCGAGAGTCACCAGCAGCGGCACCGAAGACTCAGCCAATCCTGGAAGCGCGGAGCGCTCCGCATAAAGGCTCGCGTCTTCTCCAAAATAAGCCTTGAACAGCGGATTCTTGTCCATCGTGTTCGTGTCGTAGAGGCCCGACACCAGAATCGCCCCGGCGAGGGCGCTGCGGTCGGGACCGTCGAATCGCGCATGCGCCAGGAACTGCGCCACGTGCGCCGCGCCCGCCGATTGCCCCATGAGGAAAATTCGGTGTGGATCGCCGCCATGGTCGCCGATGTTTTTTCGAATCCATTGCAGCGCGGCTCCGACGTCTTCGGACCCTGCCGGCCACGGATGTTTGGGCGCGAGGCGATGCGTGATGTTCACGCCGACCATGCCATGTCGCGCTCCCCAGACGCCGACATTGTCGTAGAAGGGCATCCCCGGCATCGACTTGTCGCCGCCGATGAACCCGCCGCCATGCACGAAGACCAACACGGGCCGCGCTGCCCCGGAGGCACTCTTCGCTTGAAACACGTTCAGCCGATGGCGCTCGTCGTCGCCGTAGCGGAGATCGCGAATCGCCTCGACGTCGGCCAAAGGCTCTTTCTCGTGCAGCGCCGCAAAGAGTTTCAAATTTTCGCCGATAATTTCCGGCGTGAACGCCTCGCCGAACTCCCTCAGTCTCTTGTAGATTCCAGCTACGGCGGGAGACTTCGCTTGCGATGCCATGCGTCCTCCTCCGCGCGCGAGAATGGGCGCTTCCGCCACGCGCGGGCAACTTGCAATAATCAACTCGGGCGCATAGTATCCCCTCGGCAAAGGGCAGCGCAAGATCGGCACGCAGTTCATCTTCTGAAACGAGGTGCAGCCATGTCGGATTCCCACTCGAAATTCTCTGTCGAGGACCGGCTCGACATCATGGAGCTGTTCGCGAAATATGCGTGGGGCATCAACACGGGCGACATCGAGGCTGTCCTAGGCTGTTTCGCCGAAGACGGCTATCTCGATCACTTGTGGCAGGGCAAGCTCGAGGGGCGCGACAAAATACGCCGCGCGTTCGAGGAGCTATGGTACGACCGCCCGAGCTGGTGGTTCGGGCGCCAGCACCTGGCGAATCATTTCCTGATTACGCCGGAAGGCGAAGGGGCGCGCGTGAAGGCCTACTTCACGATCGTCCAATTCAATGTCGACTACCGCACGAATTTCGTCTTCGGCATCGGCAATTGGGACAATCTTTGCGTGAAGCGAAACGGCAGGTGGGTGTTCAAGTCGATGTTCATCAATGGCTGGACCGATCGCGACAAAGTGCCATGGAAGGGCGAAGCGCGCGCGTACAGCGGCCCGCCGGTCACCCGCGTACACCAGGAGCCCGTGCCCACATCCCCAAAGGGCGATTAGCTCTTCGCGTTGGCCAGCCTGATCGCAGAAAAATGAATGCCGCCCCGCCGGGAACCAGCGAGACGGCATCCGTTGGGTGGTGGGGCTCTTCGTTCTCTTGCGCTGGAAGGGTGGCGAGGCTCAGTCTCTTGCCACCCTCATTGGCTAATTCATCTCGTCCGAGGCAACATCGCCGCAGGCCTTCGCCTAGAACAAGAAGTGCACGCCAAATTGAATCAGCCGCGGGTTGACGTTGGTGTGACTGATGATTCCTCCTACGTTGGCCGTCGTGATGTTCTCGAATCCGACAGTTCCGAACGAGAGGCCTCCGGGATCCGCAAACTGCGGGTGATTGAACGCGTTGTAGAAATCCGCGCGGAATTGCATTTTCACCCGCTCCGTGATTTGCGTGTTCTTCAGGATCGAAATATCCCAGTTGAACTGCCCGGGACCGAGTACGCCGCCGACGCCGGAGTTGCCATACCCTTGCGCGGTGGCGTCGCTGTATTGGCCGGCCGGACCAGGCTGACAATAGACGAATGTCGGAGGTCCTCCGGGAGATGCGGGTGGCCCACTAAACGTACCAAAAGCCGCACTGTTCCAGTAGTGATTCAGATTCGCCAGCGTTCCACCAGGATTCTTCACGTTTCCGTTATTGAATGTGCCGCAAAACTGGGCTGTCGTGAGGCCCGAAAGGTAGCTGGTGGTGCTTGTGCCGAAAGCTGTACCCGTGATGCCTGGCGCGATGAACGTTAACGGATCACCCGACTGCACGATCGTGACGCCGGAAACATTCCATCCGTAAACCAGCTTATTCGTGATGCCCTCAGTGCCCTTCCCGAATGGAAGGTCGTAGCTGTAGTTCACGGATAGCCGTTGCGGACGATCGAAAGAAACGCGTCCGTATTGGCATTTCACGCAGAGCGCATCGTTGATATTGGCGCTGTCGCCGAAGAAAATGTCGGAGAGGTCTTTATCCCACGTGTACGCCGCTTGCATGGAAAGTCCATGGGAGAATTGATGTTGGAGCGTTACCTGCAAGCTGTTGTAGTTCGAGTAGCCGTCCGAATCAGAGGCTGCCAGACCTGCGGCCTCATAACCCAGAACAGGAACTCGGAACTGAGCATTGTTAGACGTGTTACAGATTGTCGACCCGCTGACCACCTGGCACAACCCATACGGATCGGTAGCGCATTTGCTGCCCACGGGGTTGCAAGGCGAGAACAGCAGTGATTGATTTTGATTGTGATTGTAGTCGTTCAGATTGATGCCGCTCGATCCCACGTATCCCACATCGAGCACCCAGCCGTGAACGAACTCGTACTGAATCCCCAGGCTGTATTCGCGAACGAGTGGCGTGTGGACGCCGTTCGTGTAGGAAATCGGCGTGCTCAAGCCGGAGTTGATTTGTTCCGAGGCAGGCAAGTTCGCCGTCGTGGGGTCCGCAAAGCGAGGTGAAAAGCCGATAACTGGGTTCGATGCCAGAGGCACCAAGTTCAGAGCCGGATACGGATTGGCGATCGTCGCTGCCTCATAGCGCGCCCCGCCCGGGTTGTAGTCGTACGTCTGAGCGTACGGAGCACCCTGTTCGAACGCGTGTACGATGCTGTCCAAGCCGATGCGATTGTAGAAAATCCCGAAGCCCCCGCGCACCACCAGCTTACCGCCCGAAATCGGCTGCCACGCGAATCCGATTCGCGGGGCAAAAT
>Ga0335072_10014673_pt1 | contig 11130 bp, 15 predicted proteins | sample Lox_Sample_21_FD_206725 | JGI IMG/M metagenome (GOLD analysis project Ga0335072, IMG submission 206725) | Soil microbial communities from Loxahatchee National Wildlife Refuge, Florida, United States - Lox_Sample_2.1 | ecosystem: Environmental > Terrestrial > Soil > Wetlands | place: USA... | reverse complement strand
ACAGTAATTTCGGAATCAATTGACCGAATATTGGTGGAGATATGGGCCTCTGAAGTAGGTGAGTTTTATTGATTTTTGGTGGGGTTGCGCGCTGCAGTAGCATGCGCGCTGCCGTGAAAACCCGTATTTTGGACCCTGAACTGTCAGAAAGCCTGCAAAGCACCAACTTCGCCATTGAGGGCTGGGCTCAATTCCGGGTCAACGGTTTTAATTTTGGTGTCCTTATATAGAAGAAACCTTGTAGTTTATGGGGGGAAACTTAGAATTAATTATTATTACGTGTGAGTGTTATAATTTCAGTGCGAAGTTGGTGACTTTCAGGTGCTTCGACACCTCAAATCTCAATCTCAATCCTCAATACCACTACTTTCTAGCTCAGATCTTTCCTCAATTGCAGGTTCAATTGGGCAGAAGTAATCCTCATATTGCTTGCTCTATCTGAAATCATCATCCAACTCAGACATTTTTTCCAAATATTTAGAAGAAGTATATCTTTTCGACTGAATTTGCTGAAACCCCTTTTGCTCTACAGCTTCTAGATGCTCTTGCCAGCAAATATCTTCGTTGCAGAGGTTGATATTGCAAGCAGAGCATCCATGAGAAGTCCTTGGAGCATCTCTATCATATTTTAAAAAGGAAAGCCCCGTCTCTAGATCTGCACGTGTATTTAAATCTATCAACTCCTTTAGGGGCTTTCTCCTCTTTCTAGATTGCTCATGACCTCTTCCTGCTGCTAGGCAAGCCTCACAGCGCATGTTATTTCGTCCCTTATCTCTCTCGTGGTACTCTAGAGCAAGATCTGAGACTAAATCCATAAGATCTGTCCCTCTTAATTAGGAAGGAAAGGAGGTTAATCGAGGATCCCTTTGCTCTTAACAGCGCCCCATAAGATTCACCGCAAGATCCCTATGGAATTTAAAGTGCTTGTTGTGATCTTTGAATATGTCTTCCATCAGATTGCACCAAGCTGAGAGGCGGAAGGCATTGACAATTGCCTGATCAAGAAGGAAGTAAAAAAGGGGTTTCCAAGTCCTATAGCATTTCCTAGAGATCTTAAAGAAGCTCCGGAACTGGTCAGCGATGTCTACACTATGCATAAACGTGTTGTAATAGTGAATGAAGTCAGGGATATCCAATTCCTTCCTCCATTCCTCCCCAAAGACGTCTGAAGTATTATAACTAGTAGTACCTTTTGCTAGCCTCTTTCGAAGTCTCTTGATGTAATTGAGACCTGTGTAAACTGTGCTCATAAAGAGAACAAGTACGGCATCCTTCCAGGCGAATTGAAGGACCTTTTTACACTTTGAAAGACACCTATAAAGGTGACCCCATGAGACCTTACTATTAAACTTCTCTTTCAAGTCAAGGATCCACGGATGGGCTCCTTTTGCTCCTGGCCAGTCCTTTGTCTCTCTCTGCGCCTCTTCTCGATCCTTTCTTTGAGTAGAACCTGGCCTAGGAGCTGCTAGTAATTGGGGATCGATTTGAGATATCTGGAAGCTTGAGCTACTTGACTAACTACTCTGAAAGCTAGAGGGGCTCTGCTGTGTACTCTGCTGGAATCTAGAGGTAGCTGAAGTACTCTGAGATCCGTGTGCACTACTAGCAGTGAGATGAACTCCGTGTGAAGTGCTGGCAAGGCTAGTAAGGCTATGAGATGCGTGTGCAGAGCCGCCAGTGAAGTGAGAGCCGTGTGTAACGCCTGCTACATCCGTGTGAGTGCCTCCTGTACCGCTTGCACTACTAGTAGTACTCTGTAAGTACACAGCGCACTTGGATCCTTGCTGTAAGCATTATGGGCATACTTCAGAGCCTTCCATCCTATCTGTAGCGATAATAATAACTGGTGGTGTCTCCTGAGCTCCTCCTTTGCCTTTGCTACGTCCTCCGCCACGTCCTCTGCCTCTGCCTCTACCTCTACTACTGACTGACTGTTGGCCTCGCTCCTGGCTCTACTGAGCGCTCTCAGCGCTCTGTGAAGTGTGCAGAGCACCTGCACATTGCTCTTGTGTTTGCTCATCTTTACCTTGCTCTTTCTAGGTCACCTTCCTATTATTCTCCTCTCTAGTAGTCCTGGAAGTTCGAAAGGTACTACAGCCTCCAATACCCAACTCCCTAAGTTGACCGAGAAGCCGCGTGCTTGTGAAAAGGTTATTAAGGTAAATGATACACCCTTTGCCTTGATTTAGGAGACGTGTGACCAGTGTAAGGACCACAGATTCTATCTTTGTGAATCCCATCCCAAGCCGCTTCGGATCTAGATCAATTGGCCATGCTTATCCCCTTTGTAATACCAGAGCCAATTCAGTACATATCCGTGATGTGCTATAACCCACACCTTAAATCCCTCTGGAATTAGCTTGCTTGGGATCTTGACTATGGCAGCAGAGCGACCTAGGAAGCGCTGAATGCACTCATCGACGGCTAGGTAAGCCCCAGGTGAATAGTATTTGCTGAAATTCGTCTGAAGCATTGCAGAGAGCTATGAGACCTTCTAGAAAGGAGAAATGCGCTTTCCATTAGGCTGTGGATCTTCCGTGACGTGAAAGTGCTTGTCAATCTGCTCCCACCTATTTCTACTCATATAGAGCCTAACAGGTTCATGCAGAGGGCCTTTGAAGGGCTGAGTATTCCAGAGATACTTCATGTGACGTGTCTGGAAGCAGGAAGCCCACATAATAATACCCAGGTATCCATACATCTCATAATGTGTGACGTCCCTCTATTTTAGCTTTTCCTGACTCTTTTGAGGTGGATTTGTCCTTCCGTAAGCATTGGTTGACTTTACCAGTAAATCAATGACTTCACAAGTGAAAAGAAGGTCAAATAGATTCTCTGGTTTCTTCCTGTCAATCTCTGGAGGTAAATTAGGCTGTCCAAAATCGTTTTTGTCGATACCATTAAGCGGTATAAATTCAGGCATCTGCCAGGGGTCAGGAGGCAGATTTTTTCCGTCCTTTTTGTATTTTTCCGGAACCACATAGTCCTCATCTAGTTTGCGAGGTTTTGGAGCCATTTGATTCAATGATTGTTGTGCAATGGCGTTGTCAAATACGTGTATATATGTGAACCATGGGAGCGTTTTGGTGTTCCATTCTGCCTCAGGCATCATTAGCAGCTTGCTGCTTTCCATCCACGCTTTGGAAAATCAAAATTTCGCTTAACACTTGCTTTTCCATAAATAAGACTTTTTGGGTTAGACCGATAAGCCACTTTGCAGACACGTGATGTGGCTACGCTGCTTTTGTGTCGCTTGCTTGCTCGCGACGGATTATTTTTTTCTAAGCCGCGTGGGGCAGAAAGGGATAGATAGCTTTGATGTGAGAACGAACAACGCATGTAACAAGATTCTCGATGACCCGGCACCCGCCCTCCGTTTTTGTCCACCGTCCAATCAAAGCTCACCTCAGTACTACATATGTACCTAAATTTCGGAACTTCACTGCTCAGCAGTTTAGACGAACATCGGAATTCACTTGTTGGATTTCTTTCACGTTGCCATTCTCCAACTTCGTTCCTCAAGGCTGTTTTGGGCAAACGGCTTGCGGTTTGCGTCTCCTGTCTAAGAAGCTTCCCATAATGCGCCACAAGTCATTCTAGAAGGCTAATCAGAAAATGTGATAGCGCTTAAGTACAATACCATTAATAATGAAAATTATCAGTACGCTAATAAACGCCAAGGCGGCTAAAACAACGCGACACGTCAGGGAGGCACCGCTCTACACGGAGAAACTCTCGGAATATATGTAGTTGAGACTCTGAACTGAGAGTACAAGCGTGATAGTATTCCACTAGCTATGGGAGGTGCCCAGCTACTTGTAGCTGGGTAGCTGCCCTCGTACTGCCTAACGCTACAGGCTGCCTGAATAGGCAGTCTCCCTGTGGCGCTCCTGCCTGAACAGGCAGGAGTGCTTAGTAACACGCGATCTGGGATCCAACTACGGAGTAAAAGATATCGATCGACGGCATGACCAGCGCCGCAATATTTTTTCTCAGTCAGACAGGGGGTCCTTGAAGAGAAATGGCTGAGGAACAGCGGCGTATCGACTACGATATAATTTGATATATTTGTGAGGGAGAAACTTAGGGGTTCTGAACTGCGGGTCTGTCTCGTTACACCGTGCGTCTCGCATCCCAGGGAGGCACATTAGTATTTGGAGGGCGGTGGGGCTCAAAGTGGTTGCAGTGCCTCACCCTCGGTAGCCTTTTCAATGTGATCCATCATAAAACCATACGAATTTGCGCGTACTACTATTACACTCATTTTGATACATCAACGCTTCTCATCTGTGATGCTTTCCTTGCTCACCTTGCCAGTGCTACTGCGCACTGCCCTGGCTGCCTCTGGTGGGTCATGAGTTCACTGTCCTCTTCTCAGGTTGATGTTATCGAATACTAACTTTCATGGTGTAGCAACCCCCAGCTTTACAAATAGCAGCAGCTCGACAACGACTCTCAGTAGTCCTTCGTTGTCATGCGAAGCTGACTGTACGGCATCCGCGTTCAGTGCAGCCTGGGCTTGGTTGCCACAGTCAGTAAACACAACAATTACAGCTGCAACGATCGTTTACATAGTCAACAATCGTACCAACACTTCCAACACCAGTACTAAATACAATGTATTACCAGCTGGGTACTCTATACATTACCTCCAACGAACAGTGCAGGATCGCAAACGGCGGTCATCACGCCCGAGATTGGATTCAACAAAAGTGTTGTAGTTACGGTGTAAGTTGATAGGACTGTGCTCACTATTCCTCTCGCTAATTCAGCTAGAACTTTCCCTACGGGTCTCGACCAAGATTCGGTTGATTACACATGGCAAGGTACTTTGCCCACTATCGGTCCTATGGGCCAACCCACCTGCTCGACTGGTAGTGCCGTGATTCCTTACAACCCCGAGGTCTTCACATCATACGACGTTTTAAGCTCGACTAGTTCAGATGACCCGGGCGGTCTGTTGTGGACGCTGATGGGCGACGGCTGTTGGGTAACGGCCGACTCCAGTCTCAACCCGTCCGATGCCGCTCCGCAGCTCTGCAGCGGATTTGAAATTTGCGGCGCGAGCGTCAAAGAGACCGCTAGCTATTTGACTGAGACTTCGACGTCTCATATCGACCAAGCTCCTCCTCAGTCTTCCCCACCTGTGTTGCCGGCATCAACTGCTAACAATAATGGACCTGCCACCTCCGCTCCTGGCTCCAGTTCAGGCTCAGCTTCAGGCTCCGGCTCCGGCTCAGGTAGTGGCTCAGGCAGCGGCTCGAGTAGTGGCTCAGGCAGCGGCTCGAGTAGTGGCTCGGGTAGCGGCTCGAGTGGTGGTTCAAGAATCCAAGGCGGATGAAGTCCAGGCTCTGGTTCACAGTCAGGAGGTTCCCAAGGAGGAGGTTCGCAATCTGGCGGCTCGCAGTCAGGAGGTTTATCATTAGGAGGTTCATCGTCAAGTAGCGGCTCATCGAATTCGGGCTCAGGTCAAGGACAAGGCGGCAACAATAATCCTCCAGCACCAGGATCCTCTCCGCAAGTTCAGGGACAATCACCCGCTGTCACACCTGCTCCGATTGTTATTGGAAGCTCAACATACTCGGCATCAATTGGCTCAGGCGGTAGCACAGTTTACAATATTGGTAGTCAGACGCTAGTTGCTAGTTCATCCATCGTTATTGGGTCTGGTCCGTCCGCAACAACCATTGCCATTCAAACTTCAGGTGGAAGTACTGTGGTTGTAGTCAACGGCAAGACAACTACATTGACGACTCCTACTACAACTAGTGGACAAGGTGTTGGGAATTTCATCATGAGTGGAATCGGAGGCAGTGTTGGTAATGGAACGGCAACGGCCAGCGTTGCAATGTTCACTGGTGGTTCCAACGGAAGAAGAGCGTTGGATGTATATAGGCTTATTGGATATATCGGATGCGCCGTCTGTATTCAGTTTTTCTTGTAATTCATGTCAAGGCACGGAGCAAAGGTTCGTCTCGTTATACGACGGCGTCATTAAGAAGGTAAGACAGCTAGATACCATTCAGTTAGGAATTATTTGCCACTATTAGACTGCTCCGGTACTCGAAAATTTTCTAGACCAGTCATACGACGCTAAAAAATAATACAGTACAATAAAGCTGAGTTTCGCAGTTTCGGCCGCTAGATTCGGCGGTTTTTGACACCCCTTTAGGCGGCAACGACCGCGCCGCTCTCCTGGTACATAAGGTACGTGAGACTCCCAACACACTATTAAAGGACTACCTTCCTTGTTCAGAAGCGTAGTCCTGCCCTTTTTAACTACATTACCCTGTCACTTGCTCTTACCGTATTCTTGGTCTTCTTCCCTACTTCCACCCCTTTAAACAACGCGCTGTTTCTAATAGTATGTCACCGTCTATAATATGAGGATTTCAACCGGTACTAGACGGAGTGTAAAATACTGTACCGGCGAGCTAATGAGGGCAGAGTTGTTAATAAGAGTAATCGCGAGGAAATCGTTAAGGTGTATATATGTCCTCTCCCCTCGATGACGTGGCCCCTTTCTCAGCGGTTTTGCGAGCATGAGGGTCCCCAATCCGCTTAGCTTCCTACTGCATCTAACTAAGCACTTAGCACTTAGTCTCATGCCTCAAGCAGCATCCAACTCCTCCAACGCCATGTAGTTAGCTAGGCCATATACAAGTCAACACAGTAATGAGCGAACAACAGCTTTCATCATTCATCATGGTCGTAATTTCTTTAACCTGAAAAGTTTCGAAGCTTCTCGACACTGACAGCGGATTAACTAATCTGATCCGTGTTCTTAGTGCGGGTGAAGTACACATAAACGAGGTAAATAGCGAATACGATGGCTGTGAGAGGAAGAGAGAGAATGAGGTACCAAGACCATTCTGGAATAGCTTTGATGTTCTTCATCGCATCAAACTCTGGCACAGCCATAAGAATCTATAACAAGGCAGTCTCAGCAATGTTCACTATAGAACTTATGCGGTAAGCACACTTACTGCTATAAAGGTGCCAGGAAGAAATATCATAGTCAAGACCGCGATGGCTTTCATCTGCCGAGCATCTTCTTTCGCTAGTTGGGCGATGTTCTGTGAGGCATAAGCTTAGATATCGGGCTCGCTTCTAAGTCTGGAAACGCTGACCCTTTGAAATGTAAGTGAAGTGGTTAGAAGAACTGCATTACACTTCTCTATTGCAGCCCCATATTCATCAATGAGTCGGGAAAGATAATCACCAGGATCTATCTCTCGTGGGGATATTGTGCTCCGAAACTCGGGAATATGTTCTTTCATTCCAAGGAGTTGGTCTTTCCACATAGCCAGTCCAAGCTTCACAAATGACACTTTGAGGTAGAGCTGGACAAGATGATGGGAATCGATATAATTTGTGTTTGCACTTGCTTGCCATTGAGACCCCTCGACAGCGTTGTTGATATTGGCCACATTTTCCGCCACCGCATCGAAACGCTTACGTTTCTCGAGCTCGAGAAAAATCTTCACGAGGGTGAATGGTGAAAACAAGTGGTCTCCGGAAGGATGCAATCTTTCGTAAGATTTTAGACTTTGGCTAACTTCGTCCATGTCATCTAACTCGAAGCCCAACATCAATGCATATGTCTTGCTTCCTTGAAGTTCAGTTTCAGGGAAGTGCGATATTGTAATGGCGGTGTGTTTGCTCATCTTGGGGTCTACATGCAGGGTATAGACTGCTCCGACCAGTCAGCTATTGATCAAGAAGCACCAAGTGAGTGACACCCTGGATCCAGTGGTATCGAACCTACCGTTGCACTGTCGCTTTTCGATTTCGCATGGAATCCTAGAAAATGCCGCTGAACCATTCTCGAGAATCTCAGCCAAAGCCCTATGAAAGCGGAATTTGTCCGCAATCAATCGGAATAAATTGTGATCAACAGGAAGACACTTGAGTTTTAGTGCCTCAACCTCGTCTGGAGGTGGAGAGAACATGCTAAACCGAAGATATTAGTTTCCGCTTTCATACTGTAGAGTTAGAGTTCTTAGGTAGAGATATGTACAGAACGCCCATCGCCCTCCCTTTCCCATTCAATTCAAACAAACTTGCTTTTCCAGTGATCCATGTCTGCCAGTCACTAGGGGAGTCAAATAATTTAATTCCATCCGGCACTTCGTCAGGCTTATCGTCGTTTTCATTCCTGTAGAGTATTTTCGAAGCTGGAATTTGTCGACTCTTAGGAACTTTGAAAACTCCGGCGTCGGTAACAGAGAAGGTGTGCGTTCGCCACAGAGTGTCCATGGCACTGTTATCCTATGCAATCTCTGCCTGCAATTCGTGCCAGCAATTAAGGGGTGGTATCACGCTCTTTCTTGGCGTTCGATCTTCTGAGGCTGAAGAAGTGAGGGAAGAATTGTGGTCTACCCCCGCCAAAATCTGTCAGGGAGCGATGGGTTTGTTGGCTAGAAACACGTGATATATGAGTGACTTGCAACCTATCGGGGTCTTTTATCTGATCACGTACCAATCTATCCTATTATGGCTAATATTTTGCCGGTTCCTCTGTGGATGGCCAAACTTGATTGAATTGCCCCTTCACGGGCTAACGTTGACGTTACCACACTTCAAGGCAAAGTCACGTGTAAGAGTTAAGAGGGGCACACCACACAGGACCTGTCGGGACTTCGTTCCTCAAGGCGCTACATGAGACCTTGATTTATCATACAATTCATGTCGCATTGCCAGATACCTTTCACAAGCATCTGAGATAGTGAGATGAAGAAAATAGAATTTCTTTCTCGGTTTCTTTCTCAGGGGCGTTATTCCCGCGATGAAGAGACCGCTACGTCTGCTCTTTCCTCACCCATACCTCCGTCAGACGCGCCCATAGTTCCTCGAGCCCAAAAAAGCATGCGGCTGATTCGTACATTTCCCATCGACTCATCGAATACGGATGCCCGGGCGTTGCAAAATGTCCTGGATGAGATAATGCGAAAAAGCGAAGTCTACTTGGAGTTGAAAGTAAGTAAACATGTTACGAGTCAGTCGTCGATGCTCATCTGCTGTAGCAACATCTCGATAGATATATTCTTCTTGCCGATCGAGATCTGACAGAGGTTCGCGATTTCCCTTCACATGTTACATCTGCCCCGCCAGCTGACCGTACCAACTGCCCAGGAGGAACTGAGTGCTGTGACGAATACCTCTCGCACGAGCACCTCTCAGACAAAGACCTCCCCCGCAACCACGGCCTGGTTCAGTGAACTCGACAAACTGAACAAGATCCTCAAACCGCGACCGGAAGATACCGAGAGCATGCAGAATCTCATCAAGATCGCTTTGATCCAGGCGGGAATACCGCAGACCCACAAGCAGTCCAATAGATTCAAGTTCAAAGACTTCACCCAGTCCGAAAATTTATCCAAAGATAATACAAATCATGGGGGGGCGTCAGTCGATCTAATATTCGAGGTGTTTAGTCGAGCCGACTTATACGCGGCTAACATTCCTCACGATGTTGACCCAGAAATGCCGAATATCATAGCCAAGGTATGGTGCCTACTAAAAATTTTCTTTTGTTTTGTTAACAGAACCTGGGCTATCAAATGGGCCCTTGACTGCAAAGTTGACATCATCGCCATCCCGATGGGGGTGCACACTATCTCTCCTGATCTGCACGATGCGGTGTATGAGGCTGCGGATAAACATGTCCTTATATTCGCCAGTGCTACCACAGGCCAGGGTGGCTTTGACAGACAAATCCCCTATCCTGCGAGACTGCGTAAGGTGTTTTGTATCTTCGCGACCGATGGTAATGGTATGATCTCAAACTTCAATCCGCCTCCCAGGCCCTCAACATTGAACTTCGCTATTCTGGGAGAGAGTGTAAAACTGCCCCAATGGAAAGAACCCATTTCTGGCACCTTCGTTTCCACTGCCATTGCCACAGGGCTTTGTGCAGCGCTGTTAGAATTTGCACACCAACGAGATCCGCTCGCAGTCATCGGCAAGGAGGGCCTGCGGTGCATGCATAGTATGGAAGGAATGATGAACGTCTTCTTCCTGATGTCGAGGAGGGAGAATGGGTACGCCTGCTTAGTGCCTTGGGATCTCATTCCGTCTGATGTCACCATAATTGATACTCCCAGGCTAACGATTAGTCGGGAGATTTCAATGGCGTTGCGGCGGACTGACTCCTATCGATGAGGCACAAAGGAAGCCATGATTTGGAATTTCGTCTTCTTTTAAAATGAGTAAGATCTCCCCTGGTTTCACGAGAAGCCATAGCGAGAAAAACTACGGGTACTTTGACTTGAAGCAGTTGATTGTACGAACCAGGCTTGATTGTAAAGCTAGCTGCCGGGGTAGTGTTATGTAACAATAGACCTGGGTTCCCTAAACAACTGATGGTGGAGTTTTATAGATATTTAAGGTGGTGAGGGTTGGAGAAGGTGGTCGGCTTGGGTCTGACGAGTGCGTAGAAGGCTGCGACACTGGGATTATAATTGCTCCACAACGCAGCATCCTGGTCGATCATAGCACGCAACAGACGAAATGTGCAACTCATCTTGAATGAAAATCCGGCATAGCATGACTTAAGCAATTTCAAACCCTACGAATCTATGACATGAAAGTATATTTCGTCTGAAATTTAGCATATAGTCTGGATCGAAGTGGAGCTTGAGGTACTCAAGGGAGCTATTGGTCTGCTTGAAAGGAATTAAATTGCGGGGCCATGACATCGATCTGAACCGCGGAACTTCGCATTATTATCAAAGAAACGATCCCGTCGACCTTGTTCTCTCCCAACCTTCACCCTACTCTCATCCTCCTTCCCCTGGTATATTCCGGTGGAGCAGTCAAACAAGAGGCCTTTCCACTGATAATGCCGCTACACTAACCGTCTAATCTTCATATCAATGGCTTCGCAAGGGCCCGATACTGTGGGCGGCGGCCAAGCAGCCAATTCTGCGGGACCCGAAAATTCTACAAAGACTTCACGGGTAGCTTTTCCCACCGCCGATCCTGGTGGTAGTCAAATTCCAAGTGTGCCCAATGCAGATGGTAGCTCGAAGAAAAAGAAGAAACACCGTGCTGGGAAGAAGAAGCGCAATCGACGCCAATCCTTCGCTGCATCTCATGATGACACAGATACCGCAGGCGTGGATGACG
>Ga0335072_10014672_pt1 | contig 11130 bp, 12 predicted proteins | sample Lox_Sample_21_FD_206725 | JGI IMG/M metagenome (GOLD analysis project Ga0335072, IMG submission 206725) | Soil microbial communities from Loxahatchee National Wildlife Refuge, Florida, United States - Lox_Sample_2.1 | ecosystem: Environmental > Terrestrial > Soil > Wetlands | place: USA... | reverse complement strand
GCCCTCGACGTACTCGCGCAGCCCGGTGAGGTCGGTTCCCGTTCCGCGGTGCGCGGTGCGGTAGCCGCCGGCCAGGCGGCCGTCGAGGCGGCGGACGACCCGCCACTCCAGCCGGAGCAGCAGCCGTTCCGGAGTAGTGCGCATGTCAGCGGCCGCTCAGGACGACCTCGGGCACGGCGACGGCATCCACCACCTGCGTGATGAGAGAGTCGGCGCTGACGTTGTCGGCGAGCGCCTCGTACGACAGCACGATGCGGTGCCGCAGCACGTCGAGGGCGAGCTCGCCGACATCGGCGGGCAGCGCGTAGTCCCTGCCGCGGGTGAACGCCAGCGCGCGGGCGCCGGTCACCAGCGCGATCGAGGCACGCGGGCTGGCCCCGTAACTGATGTACCGCTTCAGGTCGAGCCCGGCGTTCAGCGGCAGCCGGGTGGCGGTCACCAGCCGCACGGCGTAGTCGACCACGGCGGGGTCGACGTAGATGTCCCGCGCCCGCTCCTGCATGCTGATCAGGTCCGCGGGGCTGAGCATCGCCCGGACCGGCTCGGCCGGGCGCAGCGAGCGGTCGACGATCGCGTGCTCCTCGTGGGCGCTGGGGTAGCCGACGACGACCTTCATCATGAACCGGTCGACCTGCGCCTCGGGCAGCGGGTAGGTGCCTTCGGACTCGATCGGGTTCTGCGTCGCCATCACGAGGAACGGCTCGGGCACCGGGTAGGTCTCGCGGCCGATCGTGACCTGGTGCTCCTGCATCACCTCGAGCAGGGCGCTTTGCACCTTGGCCGGCGCGCGGTTGATCTCGTCGGCCAGCAGCAGGTTGGTGAAGACAGGCCCTAGCTGCGTGTGGAACTCCCCGGTGTGCTGGTGGTAGACCCGCGTTCCCGTCAGGTCGGCGGGCACCAGGTCGGGCGTGAACTGGATGCGCTGGAACTCGCCGCCGACCGCGGCGGCGAGCGACTTGACCGACAGCGTCTTGGCCAGCCCTGGGACGCCCTCCACGAGCAGGTGCCCGCCAGACAGCAGCGCGACCGCCATCCGCTCGAGCAGCACGTCCTGGCCGACGATGGTGCGCTTGACCTCGAAGAGCACCGGTTGCAGCGGGTTGGCGGACGCCGGGTTGACGGACGATGCCTCGGTCATATTTGCGGACCCTTCCCTTGCCCTGTGCCGCCGCCGCCGAGCGCGGCGCCGATGGGCACCGCGAACCCGATGCCGGCGAACGCGTCCTCGCCGTCAGGAGTGGCGATCGAGACGACGATGCCGATGACTAGACCTTGCGTGTCGAGCAGCGGGCCGCCTGAGCTGCCCGGGTTGACCGACGCGTCGAACTGGATGAGCCCGGAGAACTTGCCGGCATCGGTGTCCGCGGTCCTGTTGAGGCCGGAGACCACGCCGGAGGACACGCTGTCGGTCAGGCCGAGCGGGTTGCCGACGGCGACGACCGTCGCGCCCACGTTGGCGCCCCCGCCCAGGGTGGCCGGGACGACAACCTGGGGCAGCTTCGCCGGGGTGAGCGTGGCGATGTCCAGCTTGGGATTGGCGCCGGCGACGGTCGCCGTCGTCGTCGTGCCGTCGGCGAACGTGACGGAGATGGCACCGCCGCCGGCGATGACGTGGTTGGCGGTGAGGATCGTGCCGTTGTCGGCCACGATGACGCCGGTGCCGAGCTTGCGGCCGGTGCGGATGAGTACTACGGACGGCGTGACTCGCTGGTAAATGGCGGGCACGGTCAGGCTGGGCGCCGCCGTCGAGGTCGGCCGCGGCGTGGCTGCCGCGGCGGGCGGCGCCGCGGGCGTCCTGGCCAGCCAGGTTGCCAGCACCGCGATCACCACGAGCAACACGACCACGACAGTGAGCCCTGTGGTGAGTCGGCGACGCGATCCCATGACCTCTACGCTACGTACGGCAGTTAAGAACAGGATAAGCGCGGGCCTCTGAAAGCGGAAAAGTGGCAGGCGTGCCAGTCTGGACGCGGATGAAGGAGTTCACATGACCGACAGCGCCACCCCGGGCCGCAAGCGGGTCGGTTTCATCGGGCTCGGGCACATGGGCTCGGCCATGGCCCGCAGGCTTGTCGAGGCCGGCTACGACGTCACGGTGTGGAGCAGGACGGCCGCCCACGTCGACGAGCTGGTCGCCGACGGCGCGACCCGCGCGGACTCGCCGGCCGACGCTGTCGCCACCGGTCACCTCTTCTCGATGCTCGCCAACGAGGACGTCGTGCGCGCCGTCTTGCCGCCGGAGCTGCTCAGCGCTGCGCCGCCGGGATTCAGCCACGTCAACCACGCCACGGTCAGCGCCAGGGCGGGCGACGAGTTCGCCGCCCACGCCGCCGGTGCCGGGTACGGCTACGTCTCCGCTCCCGTGCTCGGGCGGCCGAACGCGGCCGCCGCGGGCGCGCTGACGATCCTGGCCGCGGGCACGCCAGAAGCGGTCGAGGCGTCGCTTCCGATGCTCGGGGTCATGGGCCGCCGGGTCTGGCAGTACGGCAGCTCCGCGTCCGCGGCGAACGTGGCCAAGATCGCGGTGAACTTCCTCATCGCCCACGCGCTGCAGGCGCTCGCGGAGTCGATCACGCTGCTCGAGCGGTACGGCCTGGACACCGGCCAGTTCGTGCAGATGATCAACGACAGCGTCTTCCCCGGCGTGATCTACGGCGGCTACGGCGACGCGATCGCCCGTGGCAGCTACACGCCGCCCGGGTTCACCACGGTCCTCGGCCTGAAGGACGTGATGCTCGCCGTCCAGGCCGCCGCCGACGCCGGCGTCGAGCTGCCGACCGGCCCGCTGCTGCGGGAGATCTTCGAGACCTCGATCGCCGACCTCGGCGAGGACCTGGACTGGGCGGCGATCGCGGAGATCACGCGCGGCCGGTCGCGGACCTCCTAGTACTTAGAACGCGACCCGGCACGGAAGTAGTGCCCTTCCTCGAGGTCGGCGATCAGCCCGGGGTGCGTCGGCTGCCACCCCGTGCGCTGCCGCGTCAGCTCGGTTGACGTCGGGTTGTCGAGCTGCACGAAGGAGCCGAGGAAGCCGAAGTGCCCGTCCGCCTCCGCCGGGGAGATGCTGCCCGCTGGGACGTCGAGCATGCGGCCGATGGTGCGGGCGATGTTCACGAACGGGATGCCAGGATCGCCGGCCGCGTGCAGCACCGACCCCGCGGGCGCCTTCTCCAGCGCCAGCCGGAACAGCCGCGCCGCGTCCAGCCGGTGCACCGCCGGCCAGCGGTTAGCCCCGTCGCCCACGTAGGCCGCGACGCCCTTGTCGCGGGCGATGTCGATGAGGCGCGGGGTAAAGCCGCCGTCCCCCTCGCCGTGCACGGTGGGCGACAGCCGGACCATGGACGTGCGTACCCCGCGTTCCGGCATGGCCAGCATCGCGAGCTCTGACCCGAGCCGCGGGGCGGTGGCCATGTCCGGGCCGGGCACGATGTCCTCGGTGCCGAGGCGCCCTGGCGCGACCATCGCGAGCATGAGCGTCCCCGACGCCATCGTGAAGGGCTTGCCCGAGCCGGCGAGCACGTCGCCCATCGCCTGGACGGCGCCGAGGTCGGCCGCGCCCGCCGCGGCCCTGTCGGCGAAGTCGTGCTTGAACGCTAGGTGGATGACCCCGTCCGCGTCGGCCGCGCCGGCCCGCAGGCTGTCGATGTCGTCGAGGGAACCGCGGCGCACTCGCGCTCCCGCGGCGGCCAGGGCCTCGGCCGAGGCGTCGGACCTGGCGAGGCCGGTGACCTCGTGGCCTGCCTCGATGAGCTCGGGAACGACAGCGGACCCGATCCAGCCGGACGCACCGGTAACGAAGACGCGCATGGCGTCACCTCCCATGGGAACCTGATGTCAGCCACTGTCGTCAGGCTATCACCCGATGTCAGTTGCTGTCATCACCTCTCATGGGCGGCATGGGTCGCGGCCCGGCTCAGCAGAGCGGGCCGCGGAGGAAGTCAAGGACGACCTGGCGGTACCCGTCGGGTGACTCCATGGCGGGCAGCCGGCCGCAGTCGGGCAGAGCGACGAACTCCGAGCCGGGGATCTCCCCGGCGATCGGCCTGGCCTGGGCCGGCCCGTAGCTGAGGTCGAGTTCGCCGGCGACCACGAGGGTGCGGCAGGAGATGCGCCGCAGCAAGGGGCAGGCCTGCACATCGGGCGCGACGATAACGCAGGCGGCGGTGTGCTGTCGGTAGGTCGCGGCGTAGGCGAGCGCCGCCGCGCTGCCCGACGAGTGACCGAACACGATGACCCGCCCCAGGCCGAGGGACCTCCGCGCGAGCTCATAGAGGCTGGCCTGCCGCACGGCGAGGTGCCGGGCCGGATGCCCCGCACAGGGCAGGTCGATCAGGTAGCTGCGCAGCACGTAAGGAAACAGCGCATTGTGCTGGCGCATGCAGGCAGCCGCCGTGGAACCAGGGAACATCAGCGCGGGGATGCCCTTCCCGGCGACCTGGTAGCTGGCAAGCCGCCCGTCAGGCAATTCGACGATCTCGGTCATGGCCGCAGCCAACCCGCGCGTGGTCAACACCCGGGCGACAGCCGATGGCCGCGCCACGCTGGCCGCTTATCGGTTGTTGACCGGGCGTCGAGCGCGCGGGCGTGAAGTGGTGGGCGTGCTGGAAGAACTGAACGACGAGGAGAGCGCGGCCTACCAGGCACTCATGCGGGTCGTCTTCGCCCTTCCGCGCGCGATCACCGCCGACATCACCCCGGCGTGCGGCGTCGGGCTCAGCGACTACATGGCGCTCGACCTGCTGTCCAGGGCGCCCGGCCGCCAGCTGCGGATGACCGAGCTCGCCGCCGCGTGCGGGGTGTCGCTGAGCGGCATCTCCCGCATCATGAGCCGCCTTGACCGCGAGGGCCTGACGCGCCGGGAAGGCAGCCCCGAGGACGGGCGGGGCACCTTCGCGGTGCTCACCGACGCCGGCCAGGCCAGCCGCGACCAGACGTATCCGCTGCATCTCGCCACCGTCCGGCGATACCTGTTCGAGCACCTCGGCGCCTGCGACCTTGACCGCTTCACGGCCGTCATGGAATCCATCGCGGACGCGCTGCTCGCGGGCGGCGCGGCGCGCAGCGACCGCCGGGGCCGCCCCGCGCCCGCCGAAGCCGCGCTGATCGAGGAAATCAGCGTTCGCCCCTAACCACGAGGAGCACCCATGTCACAAGTAGCCACCCCGTACGCCGACACACGAGATATGTACACGGTCCACATCATGTTCCGGCGCGAGTACGCCCTGCTGCCGGGCCTGGTCCGGTCCGTGCCGCCGAAGGACACCGACCGCGCGCAGACTATCGCAGCCCACATCGAGATGGTGAACCTGATCTTGCACCACCACCACTCCGGTGAGGACGCGGTCCTGTGGCCGCGGCTGCTTACCCGCGCGCCCAAAGAGATCGACCCGGTCGTCCACCTGGTGGAAGGCCACCATCGCGGGATCGAGAACTTGCTGGCCGAGAGCGACGTGCTGCTGAGTGCCTGGACAGAGGCCGCGTCCAGCGAGGACGGCGAGTCGCTCGCGCAGACGCTGCAGCGGCTGGCGGTGGCCCTCTACGAGCACATGGGGCTGGAGGAGAGGCTGATCCTCCCGGTGGTCGAACGGCACATTTTCGCCACCGAGTGGCACGAGATGGTCGAGCATGCGGCCGCCGGCATCCCGCAGCAGATCGCTCCGGTCGTGGCCGGCATGGTGATGTACGAGGGCGGCCTGCACGCGGTGCCCGAGGAGATGCGGACCGTGCTCGGCGAGGTGGCGCCGCAGGCGTACGCGGCCCACTGCGAGCGCGTGCACGGGACCCGCACCCCGCCGCGCGCCGCCGACGTGATCGTCGGCACGCCGTTCGTCGGCGTGCCTGGTTTCCTCAGCTAGCGGAAGGAATGAACCAGTGAAGATAGGAATCGGGCTGCCTAACCAGGTGCGGGACGTGCGCCCCGCGATCATCCCCGAATGGGCGGCGGAGGCAGAGCGGGCCGGCTTCTCGACGCTGGGCACCATCGGCCGTATCGCGTACCCCGGGGTGATGGACACGGTGGCGCTGGCCGCGGCGGCGGGCGCCACGAGCACGATCGGGCTGCTGAGTGATGTCCTGCTCGCGCCGGTGTGGCCAGCCGCCCTGCTGGCCAAGGAGGCGGCGGGCATCGACGGCGTTTCCGGCGGCCGCCTCACCCTCGGCCTCGCCGTGGGCGCCCGCCCCGACGACTTCGTCGCCGACGGCCACGGCATCAGCGGCCGCGGCGAGCGGTTCGAACGCGACCTGCGGGTCTACCGCGACGTCTGGAGCGGTCTCCCGGTCGGCGACAACCCCGCGGTCCCGCGGGGCACCCGCGAGGTGCCGCTGCTGTTCGGGGCCGGAGCGCCGGCCGCGTACGAGCGGATGGCGCGCTGGGGCCAGGGCTATATCGCGCCCTCCGTCCCGCCTGACCGTGCGGCCGCCGCCTTCGACCAGGCGAGGGACGCCTGGCAGCGGGCGGGGCGGGACGGCTCGCCGCGGCTGGTGGCGCTCGCCTACTTCGCCTTCGGTGACGTCGAGGCGGGCCGCGGCAACATCCGCGACTACTACCGCAACTTCGGCGACGAGACCGCCAGCGTGGTCGCGGCTGCCGCGCGCGGCGGCGCGGCGGAGGTCAAGGAGGCCGTCGCGGCCTTCGGGGACCTGGGCGCGGACGAGCTCATCTTCAACCCGGGGCTCGACGACCTGAACGAGGTGCGGCGGCTCGCAGAAACGGTCCTGTGAGATAACCGCCGCCGCGCTTCCGCCGGGCGGAGGTGGGGAGGAACAGGGGCATGACCGTCACCACGCCCCCCACTCTCCGCCAGCTGGTCACGCGGTCCGACGATCACCCCGCCCTGGTCGTCCCCGAATCCGGAGCCTCGCTCTCGTACGCGGCGCTGCAACGCGCGCTCGACAGGGCCGCCGGACGGCTGGCCGCGCTCGGCGTGCGGGACGGCGACCGGGTCGCAATGGTCGCGGCCAACGGCCCGGCGCTGGTCGTCGCCTTCATCGCGACAGCCGCCCGCGGCGCGGCGGCCGCGCCGCTGAACCCCGCGCTCGGCGTCGCCGAGCTGGCCGCTGAGCTGGACGACCTGCGCGTCTCCCGGCTGCTGCACGACGGCTCGGCCGCTGCCGCGACGGCGGCCGCCGAGACCCAGGTGGCCGCCAGCTCGATGGGCCTGCGCGACGCTCTCCTGCAGGTTGACGACGAGGCAGGCGAGCCACTCGAGGACGCCGGCCACCCCGACGCGCTGGCCCTGCTGCTGCACACCAGCGGCACCACCAGCAAGCCGAAGACCGTGCCCATCAGGCAGCGCAACCTCATCGCGTCGACCGGCGCGGTCGCGCGGGGCTACGGCCTGGTCGGCGACGACGTGACGATGTGCGTCATGCCGCTGTTTCACGTGCACGGCCTGGTCGCCACCGTACTGGCCACGCTGTCGACCGGCGGCACGGTCGTGCTGCCGCGGTTCCGGCCGTCCACGTTCTGGGACGACGTCGCCAGCCACGGCGCGACCTGGTACACGGCCGTCCCGACGATCCACGCGCGGCTGCTCACTCAGGCCGCCCAGCTGGACGCGCCGCCCAGGCACGGGCTGAGGTTCGTCCGCTCCTGCTCGGCGCCGCTGCCCACGGTGCTGTGGCGCCGCTACGAGGACGCGATCGGCGCCCCGCTCGTCGAGGCGTACGGCATGACCGAGGCGGCTCATCAGATGTCATCGAACCCGCTGCCGCCCGCCGAACGCCGGCCGGGCACGGTCGGGCAGGCGACCGGCGTCGAGATGACCCCGCTCGACGAGGACTGGCGGCCGGTGCCCGCGGGAACGGAAGGCGAGGTCGCGGTCCGCGGCCCGTCTGTCGTCGACGAGTACCTGGACAACCCGGCGGCAACCACCGCCTCGTTCCGTGACGGCTGGTTCCGCACCGGGGATGTCGGGAAGCTGAGCGCGGACGGCTACCTCAGCCTGGTGGGCCGGGTGAAGGAGCTCATCAACCGGGCAGGCGAGAAGATCTCGCCTTACGAGGTCGAGGAGGCGCTGCTCAGCCATCCCGCGGTCGCCGAGGCGGCGGTCTACCCGATGCCCGACGAGAAGTACGGCGAGCAAGTGGGTGCCGTCGTCGTGCTCCAGAGCGACGCCACGCCCAGGGAGCTCACCGCGCACTGCGCGGATCGCCTGGCCGCCTTCAAGCGCCCGGCCCTGGTGACGATCCTGCCGGAGATCCCGAAGGGACCGACGGGGAAGGTGCAGCGGCGCAACCTGGCCGGGCTGGTGCGGCGGTGAAGGTCGCGGTCGTCGGCGCCGGGGCGATCGGCGCGTACGTCGGCGCCGCACTGGACCGCGGCGGCGCCGAGGTTCACCTGATCGCGCGCGGCGAGCACCTGGAGGCCATGCGGCAGCGCGGCGTCACCGTGCTCAGCCCGCGTGGCGACTTCCACGCGAAGCCCAGCGCGACGGCCTATCCCGGCGAGATCGGCCCGGTCGACATCGTATTCCTTGGCTTGAAGGCGTACAGCTACGCGAGCGCGGGCCCGCTGCTGAAGCCGCTGCTCGGTCCGGGCACCGGCGTGGTCGCCGCGCAGAACGGCATCCCGTGGTGGTACTTCCACGGTCTGCCCGGTCCCTACGAGGGCCGCCGCGTCGAGGCAGTCGACCCGGACGGCGCGGTCTCCGCCGTGATCCCGCCCGAGCACGCCATCGGCTGCGTGGTGTACAGCTCGACGGAGATCGAATCCCCCGGGGTGATCAGGCACGTCGAGGGCACCCGCTTCTCGGTCGGGGAGCCGGACGGCTCGATCTCTGACCGCTGCACCGCGTTCAGCCAGGCGATGACCGCGGGCGGCCTGAAGTGCCCTGTCGAGAAGGACCTGCGCTCGGACATCTGGCTCAAGCTGCTTGGCAACGTGGCGTTCAACCCGATCAGCGTGCTGACCCGCGCGACGATGGGCGAGATCGCGGCGCACCCTGGCACGCGTGAGCTGGTGCTGGCCATGATGCGCGAGACGGCGGAGATCGCCGCCCGCCTGGGCAGCCCGCCCAGGATCTCGATAGAGCGCCGGTTCGAAGGGGCCGCGAAGGTCGGCGACCACAAGACGTCGATGCTGATGGACTACGAAGCGGGCAAGCCGCTGGAATCCGGCACCCTGCTCGAGGCCCCGGTCGAACTGGCCCGCCTCACCGGGGTGCCCGCGCCGAACCTGGAGATGGTGGCGGCGCTCATCGACTTGCTCACCCGTCCCGGCGCCGGCCCGTCATCCATCACCCGTTGAGCTCGTCGCGGTGCACTATGAGCGCACCGGGACGAGAGGACCGAACATGACTGAAGTCAAGCTGCCCACGGGGGTGGGCTGGACGGCCTTCCTCACCGCCTACAGCCGGGCACAGGAGTCCAGGGAAGCCATCGCGCGATTCGACGACCCGTTCGGGGCGATGTTCATCGGCGCCGTTACCGGGGCCGAGGCGACGGATGACGGCGAATTTCCGCGCGTGGGACCGGCGGTCGATGACGGCTCGTCCCAGTTCTGGCGGGTGATGCGGTTCTACTTCTGCGCCCGCACCCCGTTCTACGACCAGCGAGTGCTGCGCGCGGTCGACGCCGGGTGCCGGCAGGTGGTGCTGCTGGGCGCCGGGCTGGACAGCCGGGCGTTCCGGCTTGGCCTGGGGGAGGACGTCACGGTGTTCGAGCTCGACCAGGCGCCCGTGCTCGACTTCAAGCAAGCAGTGCTCGGCGAGCATGGCGCCGTGCCGACGTGCGCACGGGTCCCGGTGCGAGTCGACCTTCGCGACGACTGGCCGCGAACATTGTCCGCGGCCGGGTTCGACGCGTCACGACCTGCCGCCTGGGTCGCGGAGGGGCTCCTCATGTACCTGACGCGCGGCGACGCCGACCGGCTGCTCGCCGCGGTTACCGCGCAGTCGGCGCCGGGCAGCCGGCTCGCCGCCGAGTACTTCAGCAAGGAGTGGCAGGAGTCGGACGCCGTGACGGCCGACGAGCAGGAGAAGGCCGCGTGGGCGCTGATGCGGCAGGCATTCCGCTACGGCCCCGTGGCCGACACCCCGGCGGACTGGCTGGCCGGCCACGGCTGGACCCCTGGTCAGACGGCCACCATCGTCGAGCTGGGCACGGCACAGGGCCGGGAGTCCGTGCCGCCCGAGTTCGCGCGGCCCGGCGCGCCGCAGGTGCTGCTGTTCGACGGCACCCGGCCGGCGGTGCGTTAACCGGGCGTGCATTCGCCGTCGATGCCCCGGCACTAGACCTGAAGGCATGAGCCAGCCCCTGTCCTATGACGTCCTCGGCAGCGGTCCCGGCCTCGTCCTGCTGCACGGCATCGGCACTTCCGGCCTGACGAACTGGCATCCTGTCACGGACCAGCTCGCGGCCGAGCACACGCTCGTGCTCCCTAATCTGCCAGGCTCGGGACGCAGCCCGCTGCCCGGCGCCCCGCTGGACGCGGACACGGTCGCCGACCAGGTGGTGGCCGCCGCGGTCGATGCAGGCTTGCAGCGTTTCGCGCTGGCGGGCATCTCGCTGGGCGCGGCGATCGCGGTCAAGGCCGCCGCGCGGTATCCCGATCTGGTTTCCCGGCTGGTCACCGTCGCCGGTTACGCGAACCCGCGTCCCGCGCTCCGGCTGAGCCTGGAGCTCTGGGCCGCCATGCATGCCAGGCGGGACCCGGACGTGGGCAAGCTGCTGGCCATGCTGTCGTTCTCCGACGACCACCTCGCCGAGCTCCCCGAGGAGCACCTGCCGCATATCGTGCGGTTCGCCACGGCCAACGTCGCGCCAGGCACCGCAGCCCAGCTGGACCTCGCGATGCGCATGGACGTGCGGCCGGACATGGCCAAGGTCCAGGCCCCCGCGCTGATCCTGGCCCCCGCCGCCGACAGGTTCGTCGACCCGGCCCACTCCCGCGATCTAGCGGCAGGCATCCCCGGCGCCCGCCTGCGCGAGGTAGCAGGCGGCCACTTGGCGATCGTCGAGGATTACCGCCAGATCCTCGCCGCCATCCAAGAATTCCTGGCGAGCTGATTAAAAGATCTTGATGCTACCGGTTGTGTTCTCTAGAACACCTGTGCTATCCTGAAGACAGGCCACACGAACGGCGCGGACGATGGGTTAACCAGCGGCAGCACCGGCAGGAGGTGGCCAGCA
>Ga0335072_10014671_pt1 | contig 11130 bp, 12 predicted proteins | sample Lox_Sample_21_FD_206725 | JGI IMG/M metagenome (GOLD analysis project Ga0335072, IMG submission 206725) | Soil microbial communities from Loxahatchee National Wildlife Refuge, Florida, United States - Lox_Sample_2.1 | ecosystem: Environmental > Terrestrial > Soil > Wetlands | place: USA... | reverse complement strand
ATGCCGAGGTGGTCGAGGAGCCGAGCGGCGTCGGCGGCCAGCTTCTCGACGGTGATGGGGCCGTCCCCGGCCTCCGACTGGCCGTGCCCGCGCAGGTCAGGAATGATCAGGCGGTAGCGCGATGCGAGTCGGTTGGCAACGGGGACCCAGAAGCGGTGATCGACCGGCGTGGGGTGAAGGAGGACGACCTCGGGCCCGTGGCCGGTGATCGTGAAAAAAAGCTGCGCGCCGGAGGAGTGGTAGAGCACGCAACAGGATACAGGGGACAGGGTTCAGGGGGTGGGAAAACAGACGGCAAAGCCTCCGGCGGGTTGCGGCCGGCTTCCACGTGTGCCGCAAGCCTGCGGATGTGGAAGCCAGTTTTGTTGAACTCGAAAGCTAGTTCGCCGGCGGATAGGGAGCGGGCGGCGGCGGCGCCGCAGGCGGAATCAGTAACGGCTCCTCTGGCATGACGATCCAAAAAATGACGTAGGCGAGCACCCCGGCGCCGCTGCCAAAGATGGCGAGCAGCACGGTAATGACGCGCACCCAAACGACATCCCACGCATAGGCGTGCGCGAGGCCCTGGCATACGCCGGCAATCATGCGTCCGGCGCGAGGCCGGATGAGGCGGGTGACGGTGGGCGGGTACGGGGTGGGCGGGGCAGGCGGATACATTTGGGCTCCGCAGCCAGAGCAGAAGCGCGCCTCATCGGAAAGCGCCTTTCCGCAGTTTCTGCAATACATGGACATGGCCCTACCCTCCCTGTTGAGCACCGGCCGAGACTCCTCGCGCCGATGCAAAACCTAAGCATAACGCGTCCTCCGGGACGGCCTGCATTGGACTGCCTTATCCGGAGAATGCACGAGGAAGAATACGCGGAATGCAGGCGCCGAGTTCCCGGAACGTGCGGCCACCTGGCGAGAACTGCTAACCGTTCAATGCGAACCGCTGTTCGAAGCATCTTAGGGTGTACACGGGAACATCAGTCCAATGGGAAAGAGAAGGGAGAGCCATGCAGCGACTGGCAGGCAAAACAGCCATTGTGACCGGAGCGGGCTCCGGGATTGGGCAGGGAATCGCCAAACGGCTCGGAAGGGAGGGTGCTCGGGTCGTCGTCGACTATGTGGGCGCAGAGGACGGCGCCGACGAAACGCGCAAGGCCATTGAGACCGCCGGCGGACAGGCGGTCGAAGTCCTGGCCGATGTGACGAAAATGGCCGACATCGAAAAGCTCGTCGAGACGGCCTGGAAGGAATATGGAAGCGCCGACATCCTGGTGAACAACGCGGGGATGGAGAAGAAGTCGGACTTCTGGGATACACCGGAGGCTGACTACGATCGCATCCTGGCCGTAAATCTCAAGGGGCCGTTTTTTCTCACCCAGGCCTTTGTTCGGCGGCTGCGCGCGGCGAAAAAGCCGGGTCGCGTGATCAATATCAGCTCGGTGCATGAGGATATGGCGTTTCCTGGGTTTGCAACCTATTGCTGCAGCAAGGGTGGACTGCGCATGCTCATGCGGAATCTGACGGTCGAACTGGGGCCGCTGGGGATCACCGTGAACAACATCGCCCCGGGCGCGATTGCGACGCCGATCAACACAGCATTATTGAACGACAAGCCGAAGCTGGATGCGCTGCTGAAGAACATTCCTCTTGGACGGCTGGGGACTCCGGAGGATGTCGCAGGGCTCGCCGCCTTTCTGGCGAGCGATGACGCATCCTATGTGTCGGGCGCGACCTTCCTGGTGGACGGAGGGCTGATGCGGAATTACAGAGAGCAGTGAGGCAGGGAAGAAAGAGATTGTTCAGAAGGCGTCTGGCTCTTTCGGTTTTGTATCAGGGCGCGAATTGAGTTGTGCCGTAAAGGCACCCAACCAGGCGGAGAGGGAGCCGCTGAGGGAAGGCAAAGCGAACTCCCTTAGCCAAACGACTTCGAAGCAGCAAGCGGAGACCATGGCGGCAAAGATCGAAGACTACGCGTTGATTGGGGATTGCGAAACGGCTGCGCTGGTGGATCGGAAGGGCTCGATCGACTGGCTGTGCTGGCCCGACTTCTCATCGCCGGCATGCTTTGCGGCGCTGTTGGGCACACGTGAAAACGGGTACTGGCAGATTTGCCCGCAGGGCGGGCGATGGAAAGCAAGTCGGCAATATCGCGCCCACACTCTCATTCTGGAGACGATTTTTGAAAACAGGCACGGCGCGGTGCGGCTCATCGATTTCATGCCCGTTCGGGAGCGCAATTCCGATGTAGTGCGGATCGTGGAAGGCCTGCGCGGGCGCATGAAACTGCGCATGGAACTCGCGATGCGTTTCGATTACGGCCAGACCGTTCCGTGGGTCACGGCGCTCGAAGATGGCATTCGTGCCGTGGCCGGCCCGTCGCTGGTGATGCTGCACGGATCGCAACCGGTCCACGGCGAAGGTCTCACGACCGTGTCGGAGTTCGCAGTGAAGCGCGGCGAGCGAGTGTGGTTCACGCTCACCTACGGAGCCTCGACGAAGCCAGCGCCGCAGCGAATCAGCGCGAAGCAGGCGTTGAAGGACACCGAGAGCTTCTGGACGCAGTGGACGAGCCAGATGCACTATGACGGTCCTCATACAGACGCGGTCGAGCGATCGCTAATTACGTTGAAGGCCATGACCTTCAGGCCGTCGGGCGGCGTCGTTGCGGCGCCCACCACGTCGCTGCCGGAGAAACTGGGCGGAACGCGCAACTGGGACTATCGCTACTGCTGGTTGCGCGACACCACATTCACGTTGCTGGCGATGACGCGCGCAGGTTATTTCGAGGAGGCTGTCGCCTGGCAGGACTGGCTGCTGCGCGCGGTGGCGGGAAGCCCCGATCAGGTGCAGATCATGTACGGGCTGAAAGGCGAGCGGCAACTAATCGAGTGGGAAGCGCAGTGGCTCGCCGGCTACGAAAAATCAAAGCCGGTGCGCGTTGGCAACGCCGCTGCCTGTCAGGTGCAGCTCGATATCTACGGCGAGATGCTGGGCACCTTTCACCAGTCGCTGCACCGATTGCAGCGGCACACCAAAGATCACTTCCGCGTGCTGGTGCTGCTGCTCGAGCACCTGGAAAAAATCTGGGACGAGCCCGACGCCGGCATCTGGGAGGTGCGCGGCGGGTTGCGGCAGTTTACCTACTCGAAAGTGATGGCGTGGGTGGCCTTCGATCGTGCTCTGAAATCCGCCGACAAGCTGAAGATGGAGGTTCCGGTCAGGAAGTGGACGGCGCTGCGCGACCGGATTCATCAGCAGGTCTGCACGATGGGGTTCAATCGGCGGAAGAACAGTTTTGTGCAGTATTACGGATCGCATCAGCTCGACGCATCTCTCCTGCTCCTGCCGCTGGTGGGGTTCCTGCCCTTCAGCGATCCGAGGATCCAGGGTACGATCGCCGCCATTGAGGAAGAGCTGATCGTCGACGGCCTGGTGATGCGCTACGAAACAGGAAAAGTGCCCGACGGTCTGCCGGGGGGCGAGGGAATGTTTCTGGCGTGCAGCTTCTGGATGGTGAGCTGTCTGCACGCGATGGGGCGCAGGCGTGATGCTGAGAGAATGTTCAAACGCCTGTTGCGTCTGCGGAACGACGTGGGCCTGCTGGCAGAGGAGTACGACGTGCGGCGCAGGCGTCTGGTTGGAAATTTTCCGCAGGCGTTCTCGCACATTGCTCTGGTGAACTCAGCGTTTCGCCTCGCGGGCGTGAACGGTGTTCCGGGACCGGAACACGCGGGCATTACGGTGCGTTAGAACGCGCGCATGTGAAATCACGGCAGTTGCCAAAAGCATCAGCGAAAAGGGCGAGGGAAGACGGGATGCATGGTTTTCGCGTATGGGCGCCAAAAGCGGATCGTGTGCGCGTGGAAGTGGAGGGACGGCTTTATGGATTGGACCGCGAGGACGGCGGCTGGTGGGTAGCTGAAGTGGAAGCCGCGCAGGTCGGGACGGAATACGCGTTTTACGTCAACAAGGAAGACCTGGCGCTGCCCGATCCGCGATCGCTGCGCCAGCCGAAGGGGGTTCATGGTCCGTCGCAGATCGTGGATCTGGGGGCGTTTGGGTGGAGCGACTCCGGCTGGCAGGCTCCTCCGCTGAAGAGCGGCGTGATCTACGAACTGCATGTCGGGACGTTTACGCCCGAAGGCACCCTCGACGCAGCGAGCGAGAAGCTGGAGATTTTGCGGGGTCTGGGCGTGACGCATTTGCAGCTGATGCCCGTGGCCGCGTTTCCTGGCAGGCAGGGATGGGGTTACGACAGCGTGGACCTGTTCGCCGTCCATGAGCCCTATGGCGGCCCCGAGGCCCTGCAGCGGTTTGTGGATGCGTGCCACAAGCACAGCATGGCGGTCCTGATGGACGTGGTGTACAACCACCTCGGCCCCTCGGGGAATTACCTCGCGAAGTTCGGCCCCTATTTCACCGCTGCTCACCATACGCCGTGGGGCGACGCCGTGAATCTGGAGGATGCGGGCAGTCACGAAGTGCGGCGGTTCTTTTTGGACAACGCGCGCATGTGGCTGCGCGACTTTCACTGCGACGGGCTGCGGCTGGATGCGGTGCATGCGTACACAGACCGCTCGGCCATCCCTTTTATGGAGCAGATCGGTGTCGAAGTGCGCGCCCTGGAAGCGCAAATGGGGCGCCGCTATGTGGTCATCGCGGAGAGCGACCTCAATGATCCGCGGGTAGTGACGCCGGTGGTGGCAGGCGGGCAGGGGCTGGATGCGCAGTGGAGCGACGATTTTCATCACGCGTTGTTTGCCGTGCTGACGGCGGAGGAAGCCGGATACTACGCCGACTTCGGCAAGCTGGCCGATCTTGGCAAAGCGGTCCGCGAAGCGTTTGTTTATGACGGGCGCTACTCCAAGCACAGGGATCGCCTGCACGGGCGGCCGGTGCAGGGCCTTGAGGGATGGCGGTTCCTGGGATACTCGCAGACCCACGATCAGGTGGGGAATCGGGCGAAGGGCGAGCGATTGAGCCAACTCGTCAGCGTGGGACGAGCAAAGATTGCCGCGGTCATGACGATGACCGCTCCGTTCATCCCCATGCTGTTTGAAGGCGAAGAGTGGGCCGCCTCGACGCCCTTCCTGTACTTCACGGATCACGAGCCGGAACTGGGAAAGCTCATTTCCGAGGGGCGGCGCAAGGAGTTCGAGGCCTTTGGCTGGGATGCGGCGGAGGTCCCGGATCCGCAGGCGCCGGAGACTTTCGAGAAGTCGAAGCTGCGGTGGGAAGAGCGCAGCGAGACGGCTCATGCCGACATGCTGGACTGGTATCGCCGGCTGATTGCGCTGCGCCGGGAGATGCCGGAGCTGATCGATGGCGATTTCCGCGGCGTGCGCGCGAGGTGGAGCGAACGCGAACGCTGGTTCACCATGGAGCGCGGGCGGGTAACGGTGGCTTTCTCTCTGGCCGAATGTCCGGTCGAGGTGCAGGTGCCCGCGGATGCCCAGGTGCGTATGGGAGTGGGGTGCAGCCTCGAGAGCGCGGGCGCGCTGAGGCTGGAGCCCGACGGCGTCGCCCTGCTGGTGAGCGAGCGGGCGAACCCGTAGAGTAGATAACGATGAACGAACTGTGGTTCGCGCTGATCCTGTGCGTCAGCTCCATGATTGCGGGGCTCCTTGGCGCATTGAGCGGACTTGGCGGCGGCGTGGTCATCGTGCCGCTGCTCACGATTGCTTTTCACGTTGACATTCATTACGCGATCGGAGCATCGCTCGTCTCGGTCATCGCAACCTCGTCCGGCGCGGCCGCGGCGTATGTGCGCGAGGGCTTCTCGAATATCCGCGTCGGCATGTTTCTTGAGATTGCGACGACCCTGGGTGCGCTTTTTGGCGCCTGGTTGACGACGCGCATTCCCACCCATGCGATCGGCATCGTCTTCGGTGTTGTCCTGCTCTATTCCGCCTGGGCCTCGCTCAAGCAGCGCCATGGGGCGGTGACGGAGAATCCCGACCCGCTGGCCCTGCGGCTCAAGCTGAAGGGGACACTGCCGGAAGATGACGAAATCCGGACTTATGTCGCACAGAGGATTCCGGCCGGCTTCGGCCTGATGACTCTGGCGGGAGCCTTGTCGGGCCTGCTGGGGATCGGTTCGGGGGCAGTGAAAGTGCTGGCGATGGATCAGGCGATGCGGCTGCCGTTCAAGGTGTCAACCACCACGAGCAATTTCATGATCGGCGTGACGGCGGCAGCCAGTGCGGGCCTTTACTGGCGCAGCGGCTACATGGCGCCTTCACTGGTGATGCCGGTCATGCTGGGCGTCCTGATCGGATCGCTGATGGGATCGCGGCTGCTGGTGAAGGCTGAGGTCCGCACGCTGAAGAGAGTCTTTTCGCTGGTGATTGTGGCCCTTGGCGTGGAAATGATTGTGAGCAGTCTGACGAGAAAATAGCGGAGGGGGAAAGCCCGTGCAATGGACCGACAAGCGGATTGAGACGCTGGTGGGCATTATGCTGCGAACCGGCGTGACGATCGCGGCGACTGTGGTGCTGGCCGGAGGCGTGCTCTTTCTGGCGCAGAATCGGGGGCCGCGGGCGAACTTCCATCAGTTTCACGGGGAACCGCCCCAGTTGCTGAGCCTGAGCGGCATTGCGCACGGCGTAGCAACCGGCGACGCACGCAGCATCATCATGCTGGGCATCCTCCTGCTGATCGCCACCCCGGTCGCGCGCGTGGGTATGTGCATCCTGGGCTTTGCTGAGGAGCGCGACAAGTTGTACGCAGCCATCAGCAGTTTCGTGATGGCAATTCTGCTCTACAGCCTGATCTTTCACAAATAGCGAGAACCCGTCAGCGAGGACGCAAGCGCCGCCGCGAGATCGCGCGAACTGATCAGCCCCGTGAAGATTTGTCCGTTGATTTCGACGGCGGGCACAGCGCGGATATGCCTGGCAGCGAGCAGGCGAGGGCGCACCGTCACGTCGATTTTCTCCAGCGTGAAGTCGAGCGTCGCCTGGAGATGCTCGAGCCGCTGCTCGATGAGCGGGCAGAAGGGGCAGCCCAGGGCGGTGTACAGAACCACGTGCTGCCGCGTCTGCGCAGCGTCACCTTTGGGAGCCGCGTGGTCGGTGATGGGTCCGTATCCCAGCAGGCCCGAGATGGCTGGAAAGCGGCGGATGTACTGAAATTGCAGGAGCGGCACGAAGACGATCCACAAGACCGCAACAATCCACTGTTGGTACGCAAGGATGGCGACGAGGCCGCCAAGGAAAACCAGCCATGACAACCAAATCATGGAGAGATGGCACTGTTGCTTCACGGCGCGCCTCCGTTGCCGGAAGCATAGGACGGGGGGCCGCGGTTGCGAACGGATTTCGACGGGGTGAACGTTACTTTGGGAATGGAAGGCCGGGTTCGAGCGCGCCACGACGAAGTCTCAAATTGGCGCAAGCACGCGGACCAGCACGAAGATCGCAACGCCCAGAAAGAAAACCAGGGCCATCCGAATTCCCGGCTCGCGATTGACCTCCGGCACCAGATCCGTCGCGGCAACGTAAATGGCGACGCCGGCTGAAAGAGGCAGGCCGGCTTCGACCCAGCTCGGCAGCAATCCGATGATGAGCACACCGGCAATCGTGGCAGCGGCCAGGATCATCGCCGAAGTCACGGCTGTCTGGCGCGAACGGCCGGAAGCAAGCATCACCGACGCAATCGTGAATCCTTCCGGCACCTTGTGCAGGATGATGGCGACGAAGATCAGCCAACCGAGGGCATTCGAGAGCACGAATCCTGACGCGATCGCCACGCCATCGAAAAACGAGTGGGCCGCGAGCCCGCAGAGCACCGACCAGCCCGTGTGCGCGTGGATGAACTCATGCTCGTGCGTTTCTTCTCCGAAGTGGAAGTGCGGCGTGATCGTGTGCTCGAGCAGGTGAATTGCGCAATAGCCGGCCAGCACCAGTGCCGGCGCCCAGACGGCCGAAAATTTGAAGCTCTCCGGGAGCATGTCGAGCACGGCGACCGCCATCATGAATCCTGCGCCGAGGGCGATGGAGTAGCGAAGGTAGCGGGCGGTCCAGTTGCGGCGCACGAAGACGACGCCGCCGATAATGTCGGCGACGGCGGCGAGGGAACCGAGCAGCAGGGATAGAAGCATGATCAGCCGCTGTGACGAATATGGAGGACGTCACCGTCCTGGACAAGGTAATCTTTGCCTTCCAGACGGAGCGTGCCCTGGGAGCGCGCGACCGCCTCGGAGCCGGCGGCGAGCAGGGTATCCCAGTGAATTGTCTCCGCGCGGATGAAATGCTTTTCAAGATCGGAGTGGATTGCCCCCGCGGCCTCCTGCGCGCGCGAGTTGGCGGGTACGGTCCATGCGCGGCACTCGTCTTCGCCAACGGTGAAGAAGCTGATGAGCCCGAGCAACTCGTAGCTGCGGCGGATCAGCCGCACGAGCCCGGATTCGCTGAGGCCGTAGGATCCCAGAAATTCGCGAGCCTCGTCGTCGTCCATCTCCGCCAGTTCGGCTTCCACCTTGCCGCAAAACGCCGTGAGCCCCGCGCCGGGTCGCGCGGCCAGTTCCGTGAGCCCGTATTTCTGCGCAGCGGCGGCCAGATCGTCGCCGAGCGTGGTGCTTTCAGAGAGATTCACCGCGTAAAGGACGGGCTTCTGCGAGAGAAACATGAAGCCGCGGATGAGCTTCTTCTCCTCCCCCGACATCTCCATCTCTCGCAGCGGCGTCTCGGCTTCGAGTGCGGCCTTGCAGCGCAGAAGCAGTGCGTTTTCCTTCTCGAGCTCGGAAGTGCGCATTTTCTTCAGATCTTTTTCCAGCCGTTCCAGACGCTTTTCCACCTGGGTCAGGTCGGAAAGCATCAGGTCGAACTCAAGATTCTTCGCATCGCGCGCAGGGTCGATGGTGCCCACATGCGGCACCGCGTCATTTTCGAAGGCGCGCAGAACGTGGACCAGCGCGTCGTTATTGCGCAGCGAGGCAAGCAGCGCGCTTTCCTTCAAGGCTTCCTGGCTGATAGCGGCCACATCCGCGTACTCGACCGTGGCGTGAATGAGTTTCTTCGGGTTGAAGAGGGCAGCGAGACGATCAAGGCGATCGTCAGGAACCTTGGCGATGCCCAGGTGCGCTTCGCGCGAGTAGCCGCGCTCTTCGACGGCGACCTTGGTGAGGATTTTGAACAACGAGGTTTTGCCGACCTGGGGCAGTCCGATAATGCCGGTTTTCATGAACGAGTCCTGTGATGATGGCTAATCTTCCATGATAACGGGAGCGGGCCCGCGGCAGACATGAGCCGCGGTCGGTTCGTGAGCCCGCCGTTGCAGTGACGTCGAATTTCGTCTGGCCTTCTGTGGGCTAAAGCGATACTCTCATCCCACAAAGTTCAGCCCCGCGCCGCTCTTCGCAGCCGTCTTTGCTCATTCCATGGAATTGCGGTCAGGCGCCGCGATTGCCAGCCCTGGAGGTCGATCATGAGCTACCTCGACGATTCTGTCGCGCAACTTCGGATCTTTGAAGGCGTCATTCCCTGGATGTATCTCGACACCCGTGGCCTTGTCACAGTGGGTGTCGGCCAGATGCTGGCGGCCGTGAGCGCCGCTCAGGCGCTCCCGTTTATCGACGCCAATGGGAACCCTGTCGCGTCCGACGTCATCCTCGCCGAGTACAACCGAGTCGCAGGGCTGCCGATGGGTCAGGCGCCTGGCACGTATCGGACAGACGCGTCTCCGACCCTGGCGGCTGCGTCGATCGACAGCCTGCTGATGGGAAGAGTGCAGGACTTTGACCAGCAGTTGAGCGCGAAGTTCGCGAATTATGCAGCCTTCCCCGACCCCGCCAAGCTGGGCCTGCTCGACATGATTTACAATCTCGGGCCGGCCAAACTGTTTGGCACCTATCCCAGCTTCATGGGCTGCGTAAACAACGACAATTGGACGGGCGCGGCAGGCCAGTGCAATCGCTTTGGGCCGAGCCAGGCTCGCAACGACTGGACGCGGCAACAATTTCTCGCAGCTGCAGCCGCGAATCCATAGAAAGGGAACTGTGCATGACGGCAAGCAGCGTAGTGCGAGTGCAGGGCCTGGCGCAGATCGCCCTCACGGTGACGGACCTTGACGCCGCCCGAGCTTTCTACCGCGATGCTCTCGGGCTGCAGCACCTGTTTGACGCCGGCACGATGGCGTTTTTCGACTGTGGCGGCGTTCGGTTGCTGGTCGGGACAGGCGAAGCAAATCCAGGCGGCGGAACGCTCGTGTATTTTCGCGTCGCCGATCTGGAAGGCGTCGTCTCGGCCCTGAGGCAGGGCAGGGCCGAGATCGTCCAGGAGGCGCACATCATTGCCCCGATGAAGGACTACGATCTTTGGCTCGCCTTCGTGAAAGATCCCGCGGGCAACCTCCTGGGCCTGATGGAAGAAAAACCACGCGCGGCGCCGAGCGTGTAGCGTTGGAGAAGAGCCGGCGAGGCAGCGGAGGGCTGATGGCAGAAGCGAAAAGCGGAATCGAGAGCATCCGCAGTGCGCACCGTGTGGACCAAACCGTGGAGCGGCTGAAGAATCTGCTGGCCGCTAAAAACATAACGCTCTTCGCGCTGATAGACCACAGCGGAGAAGCCGCCAAGGCCGGATTCGCTATGCCGCCGACCAAGCTGCTCATCTTCGGCAGTCCTGTGGCGGGCACACCTGTCATGCTGGCAGCGCCGTCGAGCGCGATGGATTTGCCTCTGAAGATCCTGGTGTGGGAAGACGCGCAGGGTGTCGCGTGGCTTTCCTGGAACTCTCCCGAGTATCTGAAGATGCGGCACGGGGTGCCTGAGAACCTCGTGAAAGTTCTTGCGGCCGCGGGAACCCTGGCGGAAGCCGCGGGAGCGGCTTAAAGAGGAGCATGGGTTCAACGCGCACGCGCGGCCCGGTCCTGCGCCTCCGCTTTTCCTGCGCCCGAGCTGTCTTTACAGCAGGCTGGCGATGAAGGGTGCCACGACTTTCACTCCCACGCCGATCATCCCTGCGATCTTCGATACCGTCTCCACGATGCCCGAGACGCTGCTGGCGGCGGCACCCACACCCTGAAGCTGGTCGTCGATGCGCTGCAAACCGTTCCTGAGGCCCGATTTCGGATCGGGCGCGGCAGCGGCCGCTTCCATTTCCGGAACGGCTTTGGTCAGAAGCACCGTTTTCGTGCCATCCGGCA
>Ga0335072_10014670_pt1 | contig 11130 bp, 9 predicted proteins | sample Lox_Sample_21_FD_206725 | JGI IMG/M metagenome (GOLD analysis project Ga0335072, IMG submission 206725) | Soil microbial communities from Loxahatchee National Wildlife Refuge, Florida, United States - Lox_Sample_2.1 | ecosystem: Environmental > Terrestrial > Soil > Wetlands | place: USA: Florida... | reverse complement strand
CACTCCGGAAGAAGTTCTCACCGGGCCAGGTTACCGCCGCCCTCACAGGAGCGCCAGGAACTTGTTTGCAGAGGAATCAGCCTTATAACACAGTAGTACCAGCTGCCTGGACATAAGAAAGTAGCGCGGCTGTAGACACCGGTCCCTGTTACAAAATGTACGGACCGACCATTGCCAGGCGATCAGACCACCGCGTTTCCTTCAATCACCTGGCGGTAGAAATCGAACGACAGTTTCGGAATGCGCTTCTGCGTCGTGAAATCGACATAGGTGATGCCGAAGCGCTTACTGAAACCGGAGCTCCATTCGTAGTTGTCGAGCAGACTCCACAGGAAGTAGCCGCGCACGGGAACACCTTCGGAGACGGCTCGCTGCAGCTGGGAGAGATAGTTGCGCAGATACATCACGCGATCCGAATCGAGCACACGACCGTCGGGACGGACCACATCGTCGGAGGAGCAGCCGTTTTCGGTGATGTAGAGGGTGCGCACTTTGCTCCACGTTTCTGAGACCAGCCTGGGAGTCCAGTAGATGGCCTGGGGATTGACGAAGAGCCAGTCGGAGGCCATATGCGGGTAGGAACTGGGCCGCGGCACCATCATGTAGCCTGGCTCGGCGTCGGTGGGGACGGCCTCGCGGGTGGTGTAGATATTGATTCCGAGGAAGTCGATGGGCGAGGAGATGATTTTCAGCTCTTCGTCGGTGAACTTCGGAGCGTCCGCGCCAAGGGTGCGCAGATAGTCGTCGGTGTATTTGCCTTCGAGGATCACAGTGATGTACTGGGCGTTCTCTTCGCGCAGCGCGGTCTGGGCGGCTTTGATGTGCTGTGCGTCCTCAATGGCCGGCATGGCGCCGGAGATATCTTCGGCGAGGCCCACCTGGATGGGGCGTTTGGCTGCGGCGCGGATGGCCTGCACGGCGAGGCCGTGAGCGAGTACCGCGTTGTGGCGGGTCTGCATCAACTCGCCGCGAGGAAGACGGAGGCCCGGGGCCGACTCGGCGCTGCCATAGCCCGCATCGATGAAGGAGTCGAACTCATTGGTGGTCATCCAGTGAGTGATCCGGTCGGATAGCTGGCCCACTGTATAGGCGGCGTAGTCGGCGAAGGCGTGGCTGGTAGCGCGATTGGCCCAGCCGCCTTTGTCCTGGAGGGCCTGGGGCAGGTCCCAGTGAAAGAGCGTGCAGTACGGCTCGATGCCGGCGGAGTGCAGCTGATCGAGCAGGCGCTTGTAGAAGTCGAGGCCCTTCGGGTTAGGCTTGCCCGTGCCCTGGGGAAAGACGCGCGACCAGGCGATGGAGAAGCGGAAGGTCTTTATGCCGAGGCGCTGCATAAGCGCGACGTCTTCCGGATAGCGGTGGTAGAAGTCGTCGGCGACGTCGGCAGTTTCACCCTGATACGTTTTGCCGGGGGTGTGCGAGAAGGTATCCCAGATGGAGGGTCCGCGGCCATCCTCATGAACGGCGCCTTCCACCTGATAACTGGCGGTAGCAGTGCCCCACAGAAAGCCCTGTGGGAAGGCAAGAGAGTGGGCGGGGGCTGCGGGCATGTCCTGGGCGGCACTGGCGTGTAAAGCGCTGGGGATGATGGGAGCCGAAGCCAGGGCAACAGCATTCCGGAGAAACGATCTTCTCTTCATAAAGCTTCAGAGCATACCAGATTCAAACGATTGAGCAACGTGTTTCAGGGCACAAAAAGAAAGGGGGCCCTGGTTGAAATCGCGACAGAGGCGGCCGGTTTAGTCTTCGACAACGGGAGCGCGGCGGATATTGGGGTCGGTAAAGATGTCGAATTCGTCGCGGCTGGGACTGGAAAACTCCGAAACGACCGCGCCGTCAGGGCCGGCCTGAAACCAGTGCAGGGTATTCGGGGGAATGGTGTACTGATCGCCCGGATTGAGCGCCAGTTCGTGAAAGACCGTATAGTGCGCCTGGCTCTCTTTGGGCACCGTGGCCTGAATGGGGGCAGATGCCGGACCTTCGACGTAAAGCCAGACCACGCCTTTTCGGCAGCGGAAGGTTTCCTGCTTGCCCGGTTGGCCGTGGACGGGAGGATGGCGATGTTCGGGACAGGTTTGGCCGGGAAAGAGGACCAACTCCTTGGCACAGTAGCGGTCGTTGTTTTCGTAGATGACCAGTTCGAGGCCCTCCTCGGGGAGGCGGTCCAGGCCCATATCGGCTACTTCTATGCTGGCCGCCTCGACAGGGCTGAGGGCGATGCCTGCTTCGGCCAGTATTTGCCTGGCGCGATCGCGGGCGGCGGTGACTTCACTGCGCTTCATGCTGCATCTCCTGAAAAGCAAATGAGTTCGGGAACGGAACGGGCTGCCTGCTGGGATTTTTCCTTGAGCGCGGGCAGCCGGTTCGGAGAAACTTCCGCAATGTGCCGCGGGTTTTGCCTGCATCTTACTGCAGGCAGAACAAGGAGCGTGGACTATGGCACAAAGCACCCCTTCGACTGACAGGACTGTGAATCAACAGGCATCCGGCAGCCCGGCGTCAGACTCATGCGGCGGGGAAATCGACCGCAACGCACCGGCGGGCAGCGAGAATTCCCTGGGCGCCAAGAGCGACTGCAACGGCCGGCCAGCGACCGATGACAGCGTGGTGGAGGCGATGGACGAGGCCGGTCCGATTAAAAAGTCCAGCGGCAAGGTGGGCCGATAGGCTGCCGTCGACAGCCCGGATGGAATCCGGCTTATGGGCCCGACGGCGGCACGCTGAGCTGATAGCGGGTGCTGGCTTTCCTGTTGTCTTCATCCGCCAACTTCGCGGCGAGGGCGAGTTCGCGCTCTGCATCGTCTTTGCGGCCGAGGCGCGCCAGGGTAAGTCCGCGATAGTAGTGGCCGGGCTGGTAATCGGGTGCGGCGGCAATCGCGCGGTTCAGGAAATCGAGTGCCCGGTCGTAATGCTTCTCGCGAAAGCAGGCTTCGCCGGAGCCGGCCAGGGCGCCTCCGTGATTGGGATCGCGGGCCAGAGTTTTGCTGAAGTCGGCTAATGCTTCGTCGTATTGGCTTTGCTTCAGGGCGATGTCGCCCAACTGATACCACGCCTCGGTCTGCTCGGGATGGAGGCGAATCGACTCCTGAAATTCGGCACGGGCTTTGTCGAACTCCACGCCCAGCTGGTAGACGCGGCCCAGACCGTAGTGTGCGGTCGCGTCTTCGGGGCGCAATCTGAGATAGGCCGACATCTTCTCTGCGGCGGGCGCGAGCTGGTCCTGATCGAAGTAGACGCGGGCCTGAGCATAGAGAAGCTTTGGATCTTCAAAGTGAAGCTGCTGGGCCGCCGCGAGGGACTTTTGTGCCTCCGGGTACAGGTGCATCTGGTCTTCGAGGATGCCGAGGTCGTATTCGAGACGGGCGCTCTGCGGCACGAGTTTCTCGGCACGCAGCAGAGCCTGGAGAGCCCCCACCCGATTGCCGGATCCAGCCTGTTCGAGGGCCAGGCGCTCACTGGCCGCCACTTCCCCGCCCTGCGCCTGGGCGCTGGTTGGGTCAGAGCTGAGGATCGATTCGAAGGCGTCGCGGGCTTCGGCGGCTTTGCCGGACTGGAGCAGGGCGTTGGCATCGGCTGTGGTTTGGGCCGCGAGGGAGGCTCCGGTCAGAATGAATCCAAGGGCCGTGAAGAGGCACTGCACGACGGCCGCGGCACGCTGAGGACGGATTGACACCGGAGTCATTTTAGCAATGGGGTGAGAGGCTGAGCCGACGAGCGCGGAGAGGGGAGCTTGACTGGAATCCTACATTTGCCATTGGTGGGCAGAAGATGGGGCACCTGGCTCCAGAATGACGGGGGTTTGAAGAACCTGACACCACGCTGTTAAGGGAGAATGGTCGAGGTTGCCTTCGGCTTCGCTCAGGCCAGGCTTTCGGCTTCGCGCTGCGGCGCTTCGCTCAGAAAGACGAAGCTGAGTGGTGGCTCTCGTATAATCGGCCCACGTATGGCGGTATTCGGGGCGGTGGTGGGTCTGCTGGGTGCTTTGGCGATAGCCGGGCAGGCGCAGACGGTAACCGCCTACGAGCAGGGGCGCGCGGCATTCGACGCCCATCATTACGCGGAAGCTGTGACGCTCTTCGCCAAGGCGGAGACGGAGGATGGCGGCCGATCGGACGCACTTCTCTACGAAGGCAAGGCGCTGACGAATCTGGAACGATACTCCGAAGCCGACAGCGTACTGCGGCAGTACCTGAGGCGGCATGCGGACTCTTCAGACGCCCTCTACATGCTGGGCTTTGTGCTCAACCGCGAAGACAAGCCCGCCGATTCACTGAAGACCTACACGGCCGCGGCGCGGCTGGTCACCCCGAAATCGGATGACCTGAAGGTGGTGGCGCTGGATTATGTGCTGCTGAAAGATTATCCCGACGCGATTCGCTGGATGGAGCAGGCGGTCGCCTTCGATCCGCAGAATGAAGAGGCGTGGTATGGGCTGGGACGCTGCTACTACTCGCAGAGCCGGTTCCCCGATGCGGAGAAAGCTTTTGCGCGGGCTCTGGCGCTGAACGCACAGGATGTGAAGGCGGAAGAGAATCTGGGTCTCGCTTACGAGATGGACAACCATGCCCAAGCGGCGGAGGCGGCGTACCAAAAGGCTGTGGCTCTGGCGAACAGCGATGCGCACGCGGATGAGTGGGCGTACCTCGACTATGCTTCGTTTCTGCTGGAGCACAATCGGCCGACGGATGCGGTTCCGCTGCTGGAGCGGGCGGTGAAGCTGGCACCGCGCTGCGCCGATTGTCATGGGAAGCTGGGACGTGCGCTGGCTTCCAGCGGCAAGCCGGAGCAGGCCATTGTGGAGTTGCGGCAGGCCGTGGCGCTGGCGCCGAAGGATCCGAAGCTGCACTTCGATTTGGGACGCGCCTATCGCGCGGCCGGCAAGATGGAAGAAGCGCGCGCGGAACTGGCGCTGAGCGCGAAGCTGTATGGCTCGAAGGATTCGGCGGGATCGCAGTAGCCGAAGGGACGAGAGCGAGGCGTAGCCCCGGGGTTGTATAGTGTCGAGTAACCCCACTGCGCAAGCGATGCGAGCGAATGCGGCCATAGGCCTACGGAAGGCTGAAGAGAGACAGGGATTGAAATTTCCCGGGCCACAGTTGAAACGTGTGCGGAGACCGGTTTCCCGCTCGGCGAAAGGCACACCGTGGGCATGCGCAGCGATGCTGCTGCTCGCGGCTGCACCGTGGATGGCGGCGCAGCAGAACGGCATGGCCACCGGCTCGGCGGCCAAGGCCGAGTTCGATGCGCAGCATCGCCCCATCACTGCCGGCGGTTTCGTCAAGACCGGACCCATTGTTTTTCAGGACATTGCCAAACAGGCGGGGCTGGCAAGCTGGCACAACACTACAGGCACACCCGAGAAAAAGATCATTATCGAAGCCAAGGGCTCGGGCGCTTGCCTGCTCGATTACGACCACGACGGCTGGCTGGATATCTACCTGGTGACCGGCTCGACCTTTGACGCCCTCGACGGCAAAGCCACGCCACCGCATGCTGCGCTGTTTCATAACAATCACGACGGCACGTTTACCGATGTGTCGGCCAAGGCGGGCGTGCAGAATGACCGCTGGGGGTTGGGCTGTGTGGTGGGCGACTACGACAACGACGGCTGGCCGGATTTATATGTCACCAACGTCGGGAAGAATCGGCTCTACCACAACAATCATGACGGCACGTTTACCGATGTGGCGGAGAAGGCAGGCGTAACGCTGGACAGCGGGCAACCGCATGTCGCTGTCGATCATACCGGCGCTACGTTTGGCGATTACGACGGCGATGGACGCCTGGATCTGTTTGTGGCGGGATACATTCGCTACGACTTCGACCATCCGCCGGTTCCCGGAACGAAGGAAGCGGGCAGCTCGATGTGCCAGTACCGCGGGGTGAACGTGATGTGCGGGCCGCGGGGGTTGCAGGGTGCGGAAGATCACCTCTTCCACAACAACGGGGATGGGACCTTTACGGATGTGAGCGTGAAGGCCGGGGTCACGGACCCGAATAAGTACTACGGGCTGGGCGTGCTGTTTGTCGACGTCAACAACGACGGTAAGGTTGACCTGGTGGTGGCGAACGACTCGACGCCCAACTATCTGTACATCAACAAGGGCGATGGCACCTTCGACGATCAGAGCTACATGAGCGGCTATGCGCTCAATCAGGATGGGCGCGAAGTGGCGAATATGGGCATCGCTGCCGGCGACTACGAGAACAACGGCCATCTCGACCTGGTGAACACCGACTTCGCCGATGACTACGATGTGGTCTTCCGCAACGACGGCACCGGGAACTTCACCGATCTGAGCTATCGGACTGGCATAGCGGCCCCCAGCATTCCCTTTGTCGGATTCGGCGACGGCTTCCTCGACTACGACAACGATGGCTGGAAAGATCTGATGATCATCAACGGCCATGTGTATCCGGAAGTCGATCAGCATCCGGAGTGGGGTATGACCTATGCGCAGCGCGAGCTGCTCTTCCACAACAAGAAAGATGGCACGTTCGAACTGGTGCCGGCGGTGGAAGGCACGGGGCTGGCGGAAGTAGGCGTGGGGCGCGGTGCAGCCTTCGGGGATCTGTTTAACGACGGCAAGATCGATGTGGTGGTGAATAACCTCGACGGTCCGCCGATGCTGCTGCGGAATGTAAATCCCGACCATCACCACTGGGTGGAGCTGCACCTGATCGGGAGCGGGAAGAGCCCGCGGGACGCGGTGGGCGCCACCGTTTATCTGACGGCCGGCGGGATGCGGCAGCGCGCAGACGTACTGAGCGGCGGAAGCTATATCTCGTCCAACGATATGCGGGTGCATTTCGGCCTGAACGATGCGACGAAGGTGGACGGAGTGGAGATCCACTGGCCGAACGAACCCGTCGAGAAGCTGCAGCTGCCCTCGGTCGATCGCATCTTCACCGTTCAGGAAGGCAAGGGCATTATCGGGGAGCTGTGCACGGCCTGCGAGTCCGGGAAGAAGTAGCATGAGGTCCGGTCCCCGCAGAAAGTACGTGATAGCGGCAGCCTGTCTGCTGTTCGCGGCCACAGGCGGGTTCTTCTTCCGCGGAGCGGCGCAGAGCAGCACGCCGAATCCCGCGGAAGTGGTGCCGGGGAAGTTTGCCGATGTGAGCACGAAGGTCGGCGTCAACTTTCTGCATCAGGCGCCCCACAGTTCCAGAAAGTACCTGCTGGAGACGATGGGCTCGGGCGTCGCCACCTTTGATTACGACAACGATGGGCGGCTGGACATTTATCTCGTCAACGGCGCGCCTTTCGGCGATTTTGTGCCGAAGGGGACGATCCCGCAGAAGACCGATCCGAAGTACTGGAACCGCCTCTACCACCAGAAAGCCGATGGGACCTTCGAAGATGTCACGGAGAAGGCGGGCGTAGCCGGGGTCGGCTATGGCATGGGTGTGGCCGTGGGCGATTACGACAACGACGGCTTCGAAGACCTGTTTGTTACGGCGCTGGGCGGCAACAAGCTCTATCACAACAACGGCAACGGCACCTTTACCGACGTGACGGAGAAGGCCGGGGTGGGCGGCGGGGGGTGGTCGACGTCGGCGGCGTGGGTGGATCTGGACGGAGACGGATATCTCGACTTAGTCGTGCTCCGTTACATACGGTGGGACTGGGACGATGTGTGGTGCGGCGCGAAAGATAATCGCGGTTACTGTCATCCGGATGTTTTCCAGCCCATCACCATGCTGGTGTATCACAACAACGGCAACGGCACCTTCACCGAAGAGGCGCACAAGCTGGGGCTGGATAAGCCGGGCAAGGCGCTGGGCATCGCGATTGCCGATTATGATCGCGACGGCCATCCGGATATCGTCGTCGCCAACGACTCGATGGTGGAGTTCCTCTTTCACAACAAGGGCGATGGCACGTTTGAGGAGGAGGGCCTGGAGTCGGGCGTCGCCGTGGATGGCGAGGGGCGCACCTTCGCTGGCATGGGCATCGACTTCTCGGACTACAACAACGACGGCTGGCCGGACCTGATTATCGACGACCTCGCTAACCAGAAATATGCGCTCTATAAGAACAACGGCGACGGCACCTTCGACTACGACAGCTATGTGACGGGCATGAGCGGTATGACGCTGCTGCACTCCGGCTGGGGGCTGCGCTTTGTGGATTACGACAACGACGGCTGGAAGGATCTGCTGATCGCGCAGTCGCACGATCTGGACACCATCGAGAAGACGTTCCCGGATCTGCACTACCGCGAGGCACCGCTGCTGCTGCGCAATATTGACGGGAAGAAGTTCGTGAATGTGGGGCCGGTGTCGGGGCCGGTCTTTCAGCAGAAGTGGGTGTCGCGCGGCCTGGCGGTGGGCGACCTCAATAACGACGGACGCGTGGATGCGGTGATTTCGGAAAATGGCGGCCCCGCACATGTCCTGATGAACGAAACCGAGACGACGAATCATTGGATCGGCTTCAAGCTGGTCGGTCACAAGAGCAATCGGGATGGGATCGGCGCGGTGATCCGCGTAGACACGACCAAAGGCTCGCAGTGGTATACCATCACCACCGCTTCCAGTTATCTCTCTTCCGGCGATGTGCGCGCGCATTTTGGTCTTGCCAGCGATACAACCGCAAAGAGCGTCGAGATTCGCTGGCCCAGCGGCATTGTGCAGACGCTGAAGAATGTGAAGGGCGATCAGTACCTGCGCGTGGAAGAGCCGGCAAGCTCAGCGAACAATGCGCAGACAGCGCGCGGCCGGGGCGGAGACCAGACTGTAGAACCGGAATGACCATCAGGGGCCGCTTAACGCAATTCCTTCTACAGTGTTCGGCGTGTATCGCGATCACCCTGCTCGGCGTGGGCTGTCGCCGGCCGCCTCCCACAATCGCTGTGATTATGCCGACCGGCGGACTGCACTACTGGGAGGTCTTTTCCCGTGAGGTACAGGCGGATGCCGATGTGGCCGGTATTCATGTGCAGATGGCGGCGCCGCAGTCGGTGACCGACTACACTGAGCAGGCGCAGTTGGTGGAGAACGCGATTGCGGCGCACGTACAGGGCATCATCGTCTCGCCTTCGCATCAGATGGTGCTGGCCTCGGTTCTGCGCAAGGCCGAGCTGTCGCACATTGCAGTGGTCGTAGTAGGCACGCCCATTGCCCTGCCCGCGAAAGACTATGCGGCGTCCATTGGCTGGGACGAAGAGGAAGCTGGCCGGCTGGCAGCGCGGCGCTTTGTTGAACTGCTCGGCGGCAGGGGCGAGGTGGGGATCATCGGCGTGAGCCCAACCGTGGAAAGCAGCTCGCGGATCGAAGAAGGCTTCGCGGATGAGATTGCCCGGGAACCGCAGTTAAAATTGGTAGGAGTCAAGTACGGCCTTTCAGACTGGGCACGAGCCCGCCAGGCAACGCTCGATCTGCTGGCGGAGCATCCGCACATCGGAGGCATTTTCACCACCGCGGAGTTCTCGACGCACGCCGCGGCTGTGGCCTTTGAGTCCTCGGGTAGCCGGCGCCCCGCTCTGATCGGGGTCTCGGAAGAGCTTGACGAGCTGCGCGCTCTCGAGGCAGGCAGGATCGACGCGCTGATCGTCAGCGATCCTCAGGAACTGGGCAGGCGTGCCATGCAGGCCATGCGGGTGGCGCTGAGCGGCGCTTCAGCCAGGACCTGGTCCGCGCAGCTGCCGGTACAGATCCTCACCCGCGCGACCATGAACAAGAACCCGATCGTCGCGCTGCTTACACGCGGCGAAACATCGGCCAACAGCTCACCAGGGCGCGACCCGCACATTGCGCCATGACGCGTCCGTGTAGAAGGAACGGAGTCCGGCAACCCCGGCAGTCAGGCAATGCTGATCCTGATAATGAATGTAGGTAGCAGGACGATTGCCCGGAGGCTGCGCTGCAACTTCGATATTGCAGCCGTGCGCCGCTAATTCGAGGTGATACCAGTCTGAGACGGAGATTGGGACAAGGAGTTTAGCCTCCGACAGCAGCTCCCAGTCATAGGCGGCTCGCCCCAGAACGACCGTCTGGCCGTCGGGCCGCAGCCCCGCATAGTAGCCCTTGTAGGAGTCGACGCCGGGCTGCGGGTCCGTGGTGCGAATGATCACACCGGCATCGCCATAGTGAGTCTCGGTGAAGAGCAGATCGAAGCGGACGTCCGCGGAGATGCGGTAATTCGTGCGAGGCGGCTGCTCAAGGATTAGCATGTCGCCCCGGCCGTAATGAGCATTGGAGATGATATTGGAGCCGACCGTCCAGTTGCCGCTGATGGGATGCCACCCTCTGCGATCTGCCACGGGATCGAGCGCGCGGCGTCGGATTCCGGCCGCCACCAGCAGCACGCAGACCAGAGCGAGCACGGAACAGACCGCCGTAGCCCGCATCCATCCGGAGTTTGTCATATTTCTCACGGTCTGCCCAGCAAAGTATAGTGTGTCTTCTATCGTCTATGGGAGAGATGAAAAAGAGGCGCGGCTGCGGTCCATGGACGGGTTCGGCCGCGCTCGCTGCGCTGGGAATTATGCTCCTGCCCGGCGTCGCCGTCTTCGCGCAAATTGCCGGGCCCAACCTGCAGTCGATCGAGTCGGCGATTCAACAGGCACGCTCGGCAAAGAGCCCCGTCCCTGCAGTGGTGCGGGGGATCGTGATCCTGAATCATGACGGGTTGGTGATTGAGGACCGGTCGGCAGCCACCGAGGTACAGCTGGTACAGCCAACGCCGACTGCGCTGGGCGACGAGGTGGAGGTCACAGGGGAGATGGCCATCGCGCAGCGCCCCCGCATCGACAAGGGCAAGCTCCGCCGCCTCTGGAATGGCTCCATGCCCCTGCCCCTCGCCATCACACCGGATCAGGCCGCCGAGGGAGAGAACGAGCTGTTTCTCGTCCAGACCCAGGCGAAACTGCTGGACGCGGTGCCGGCGGGGCTGACCGGGGTCCGCTTGAACCTGAGCGGAGGCCATCAGAATTTCTCTGCTATTCTCCCCGGCGACAGCGCCGCCGGCGACCTCTCCCCCAGGCTGATGCAGCCAGGCTCGACCCTGCGGCTAACCGGTGTTTTGTTTGTGAGCAGCGATCTGACCGGCAGATATGGAGACTCCTTCACCCTCGAGCTGCGAACGCCGGATGACATTGAGCTGGTGGAGGGCCCTTCGTGGTGGACGCG
>Ga0335072_10014669_pt1 | contig 11130 bp, 13 predicted proteins | sample Lox_Sample_21_FD_206725 | JGI IMG/M metagenome (GOLD analysis project Ga0335072, IMG submission 206725) | Soil microbial communities from Loxahatchee National Wildlife Refuge, Florida, United States - Lox_Sample_2.1 | ecosystem: Environmental > Terrestrial > Soil > Wetlands | place: USA... | reverse complement strand
TCCTGGTTTCGGCGGGGAATGAACCGGTTCTCTCGTCGGCCGGTCAGTCGATTGCGCTGCCCCCGGGCGAGGTTTCGGTGGGGAGCGACGGAGCGGTCTCGGTGTCGGGTGGAACCGTGGGGACGGTCGGCATTTTCGCTTTTCCGGCGAACCTGCAGCTCACGCCCGAGGGAGTGAATCGGTACGTTGCGCCAGCCGGAGCAAAACCCAGTCTGGCCACGAGCGCCGGCGTTCATCAGGGAGCGCTCGAAAGCGCCAACCAGGATGTAGTGCAGGGAACCGTGGAGTTGATCGCAATGCAGCGCCAGGCCGAGATGATGCAAAAGGCACTCACGATCTTCCACACGGAGTTCAACAAAGTTGCGGCCGAGGATCTGCCCAGGGTGTAACGGCAGCGGTGATTGAAAGCGGAGGGAGAAGATGATTCGAGCGTTATATACAGCGGCCAGCGGCATGAGCGCGCAGCAGATGAATCTGGATACGATTGCCAACAACCTGGCCAATTCCTCGACCACAGGATTCCGCCAGTTGCGCCTTCAGTTTCAGGACATGGTGTACCAGAACCTGATCACGCCGGGCGCGGCGCAGAGTGAGTCGACGGTATCCGCCGGACTGCAGATCGGGCTGGGGACCAGATCGGCGGCGACCGAGGTCATCATGACGCAGGGCTCTCTGAATCAGACCTCGAACCCGCTGGATGTGGCGATTGAAGGGAGCGGTTTTTTTCAGGTGCAGCGTCCGGACGGAACCATTGCCTATACGCGGGCAGGGCAGTTCCACTTGAACAATCAGGGAACCATCGTGACGACGGATGGAGATCCGGTGATCCCGAATATCACCATCCCGTCGAATGCCACGGCAGTCACCATCACGCAGTATGGGGTGGTGAATGCAACCCTTGCCGGGCAGCAGAATCCTTCACAGCTAGGCCAGTTGCAGCTGGCGACGTTTCCCAATCCGGGCGGCCTGGAAAGCCTGGGTTCAAACCTGCTCCAGGCCACGCTCAGTTCAGGAGATCCGGTACTCGGCAATCCGGGCGGAGCCGAAGGCCTGGGCACCCTGCAACAAGGCTACCTTGAAAACTCGAACGTGGATGTGGTGACTGAGTTCGTGCAAATGGTCCTGGCGCAGCGGGCCTATGAGTCGAATTCGAAGGTCGTCAAAGCGGCCGATGACATGTATTCGCAAGTGAATAACATGACGCGATAGACAAGGACATGCGATGACTCTCAAAAGAGTGGAACGAAGAGGGAGGATTCGATGGAGAAAGACGCTCGCGACAATCTCCTTTTTGACACTCATGCTCTGGGCAAGCGCCGATGCGGCTTGCGCTGCGGTGACAGTTGAGGAGGATTCGCAGTGCAACGCCAACCTTCGCGCTCTTCGTGAGACGGATGACTTCGCGACCGGAGCCCGATGGATTCTCACGCGAGATCCGGTTCGGCCCGGAGCCCCAGGAAGATGGTGCAGACCGGGTGGCCGGCGAATGGAAGCTGTACCGCTGTCCGCCCACGATCGGGATCGAGATTCCCATCTGGGCCCAGCCTCTCATGCGGCGGTCGTTCACGGCGGCGACCCTGTGACGGTCGTGGACCGTTCCGATGTTGTTGAGGCCCAGTTCGACGCGATTGCGCTGAGTGCGGCATTCGTGGGGAACAAGTTATCCGCGAGATTGAAATTCAGCGGCAGAATCGTCCGTGTGGTGGCTCTTGGACGAGGCCGGGCAGTGTTGTCGCCCGATGCTGGAGCACGACCATGACGCTTCGGTTCGTTCAAGTGAAAATGGCGAAAATTGCACTTCTGCTTCTGCCCTTTCTCGTGGTGAACTTGGGGACGGCAAAGCCCAAAGAAGCGTCTCATGTTGCGAAGGCTAGCCCACCGGAGGCTGCGCTTCGCGCCTATATCGATCGAGTGCGGGCGCAGAATGCGGCAGAGGTGAAGACGCCCGGCTCCATCTGGAGTCCCGAGGGCCGCCTGGTCCGGCTCGGAACCGATGCCAAGGCAGTCCGTATTCATGATGTCGTATCGGTTGTCGTGACCGAGAGTCTTGCGGCATCGACGGACGGGCAGGTCAAGAATAGCCGCGCCTCGAATGCAAACTCAGGATTGACAGCCCTCTTCGGTGCTTTGAAAACTTCCAACGCCATGCAAAATCTGCTTGGCCAGAATTCGTCCTCGGCGCTCACCGCCCAGGGACAAAGCACGACCAACTCCAGTCTTGTAACGACCTTCGGCGCGGAGGTTGTGGATGTGCTTTCGAACGGGATGCTCGTGGTGCAGGCGACCCGGGAGCTGACTTTTTCGCAGCAGACGCAACTGATCAAGCTTCGAGGCCTGGTGCGACCTGAAGATGTGAGTGCACAGAATCAGGTGCTCTCAACCGCGATGACTGACCTTGAACTTGAAGTCACGGGCAAAGGAATCGTGAACGATTCCACTTATCGGCAAAATCCGGTCGTCCGGTTCCTTGAGAAGCTGCTCGTGTTTTAGGCCGGAGAGCGTGCGAGGCATTGCAAGCCAGAGAGGTTGTTTCGATGGGCGAGAGAGCAAAAAGTACGAGAACGTGCATAAGCGCAGGAGTCGCGATCGCTGCGACCTTGGTGATTGCGGCGACAGCGGCGAAGGCGCAGCCCGCGGCTGAACTGGTTCGGGTAAAGGATGTCGCCACGATTGAGGGCATTCGTGACAATCAACTGGTTGGCTACGGTCTGGTGGTGGGCTTGCGCGGCACCGGCGACAGCTCACAGACCGTGTTTCCCACCCAGACGCTCGTCTCCGCGCTCGAACGGATGGGCATTACGGTGCCTCAGACCGGGTCGAACAGCGCCAGCAATATGCAGGTAAAGAACATGGCTGCAGTGTTCGTGGTGGCCACGCTGCCGCCCTTCAGCCGACCAGGTTTCCGGATCGATATCACGGCTTCATCGGCGGGAGATGCGCGCTCACTCGAAGGCGGAATCCTGCTGATGACACCGATGTACGGGCCCGACGGCCAGATTTATGCGCAGGCGCAGGGAGCGCTGGTATTAGGCGGCTATCTTGCTTCCGCAGGGGGAAACTCGCGCCAGGTGAATCATCCCACGACAGGTCGCATACCAGGCGGGGGGCTGGTCGAGCGCGCGGTCGATCTCGATCTGAAGCAGATGCACAACATTGGTGTGTTGTTGAACGACGCCGATTTTCATACTTCGGAGCGGATGGCTTCAGCCCTCAATAAGGAACTAGGGGCGGAACGGGCCAGGGCCGTCGATAGCAGGAGAGTGGAGATCGATGTCAGGCCGAATGAAGATGTCGCCGACCTGCTTGACCGGGTGGAATCGGTTCAGATTCAGGTCTATCCGAGAGCACGCGTCGTCGTAGATGAGCGAACGGGGACGGTGGTGATTGGCGGCACGGTTCGCCTGCAGCCGGTTTCGATCCTGCATGGTGGACTATCGGTCCACGTCGTTTCGCAAACCCAGGTTTCGCAGCCCGGTGCTCTCTCGCCGGGTACGACTCAGGTGGTTCAGCAGACGACTGTTCAGGCGGAAGACAAGCCAGTGAACCGAATCGAACTGAAAGAAGGCGCGACAGTCGAGGATCTGGTACAGGAATTGCAGCGCACGGGAGCCGGCGCGCGCGACGTGATCTCGATTCTGCAGGCGATGAAAGAGGCAGGCGCACTGGAAGCCGAACTGGAGGTGCTGTGATGCGGGTGATGGGTGCGATCGGCAGGATGAACTCCGCGGAAATGAACGTGCAGCCGCGCCTGGCAAAGGCAGCGCACGAGTTTGAAGCGCAGATGATGAAGGAATTGCTGAGACCCATGGCCGGTTCTGATCCGTTGACCGGGGAAGATGAGCAGTCGGGCTCGGGAGGCGCACTCCAGGAGTTTGCCTCAGAAGCCTTTGGACAGGCCCTGAGTGAACAGGGAGGCCTGGGAATTGCGAGCAGCGTTCTCCGCGATCTTTCCCAATCGGGGAACTCTCCCGGACGCATGCCGGAAAGGGACGTCGCTCAAAAGAATTCCTCTCAGCAAACCTGAATGACTAAGGTGATTCATCAAGCCGCCGATAGAGACAGAGAGGAGAGAAAGAATGGAAATACACAACAGTGTTGAAGGATTAAAAACGCTCCTGGGCGTCCCATCAACAGATTCAACGTCGCCGCAGCCAGTTCGAAGCGGAACCAGCGCTTCCGGCGCTGCGCCTGGATTGACGGGTGATCATGCCACACTGAGCGCAGCCGCGACCGAGGTTTCGATTTCCGCCTCATCGCCGGACGTGCGCATGGATAAGGTGTCGGCGGTGCAGGCTGCTCTTGCTGCCGGAACTTACGATGTTCCTGCATCGGCCGTCGCAACCAAGGTTGTCGACGCGATGTTGGCCGGAGGCAGCGGCAATTGAAACCGAGGGGAGGTCGTCGCGTGAATCTGCGGTTGAAAGAGTTGATTGACGAGGCTACACGGGCGCTCTCTCGGCTGGACGCGGAGCGCCTGGCCGAGCTTGCCTTGTCGTGCGAGGCACTGAACCGGGGTGGGGAACAACCGATTGAATGCTCCTTGAAGCCTGGTGAGGCAAGCCAGGCAGCCTCGGCGATGGGTGTTTTTTCCCGGGTGCTCGGGGTGACGCGGGCGAATTTTGAATTCATCGCTCGCCTGAACAGAACCGAAGGAGAGCGTCTCGAGTACCGGCCCGGGTCGGAGCGGAGATGGAATCCAAGATGGAACGGCCATGGGAACAATTAACTCGGCGTTCCAGATCATGTCGGGAGCCCTTGAAGCCGATCAGTCGGCATTGAACGTAGTGGCGAACAATGTCGCCAACGCGAACACAACCGGCTATACGCGCGAGATTCCGGCGTGGCAGGAGAATACGCCTGTCGAGATCAACGGAAGCTCGTACGGATCGGGCGCGACCGAAACCGGCTCCACTTCGGTGCGTGACCGGGTTCTGGATCAACGGCTCCAGCAGCAACAGCAGTCAGCTTCGAGTTCAAGCACGCGACTCGCGGCGCTCAACAGCATGCAAGCGCTCTTTCCTCCCGATTCCGGCTCATCCAGTTCTGCAGCCGGCGATATCGGGAGCGATTTGACGAGCTTTTTCGACTCCTTTTCTTCGCTGGCGAACAGCGGGGAACCCACCAATGATGCCCTGCGCCAGGATGTGCTTTCAGCTGCATCCACACTTGCCGGGGATATCTCGAACGCCGCGGCCGGCCTGAGCTCTCTGCAATCGTCGCTGGACGAGGAAGCATCCGGACTGGTGAGCCAGGTGAATGGTCTGACCGGCTCGATTGCGCAATTGAATATGGAGATCCAGTCTTCTTCGCCCAATGGCGACGCAGGCACTCTCGAAGATCAACGGCAGCAGGATCTGTCGCAGCTCTCGCAGCTGATCGGCGTGAACCAGATTACGACAGAAAACAACGGTCTCTCGGTTACCACGGCATCGGGCCAGCTGCTGGTTTCAGAGGGATCGAGTTTCGATCTGACGACCGGCCTGGCGGGCGGCCTGACCCGCTTTTTTGTCGGGACGACGGATGTGACGCAGGCGTTGGCTGAGGGCGGCGGCGAGTTGGGCGGATATCTTACGGCACGCGACCAGGACGTTCCGAACGCGATGTCGTCGCTGGATCAACTTGCCTATGATGTTTCGACCCAGGTGAATTCGCTCAACAACACGGGCACCGACCTGGCCGGGGACAACGGCGGGGCAGGAGACATCTTTTACCAGCCGGCGGCAGTTGCGGGCGCGGCGGCTTCGATGAGTGTGGTGATGAACGATCCTGATCACATTGCCGCGGCCGGGGCGAACGCGGCGACGGGAGACAATTCCAATGCGGTGTCGATGGCGAACCTGGCGGGCCAGGGAGTGGTGAACGGAAAGACACCCTCCAATTATTTCGCCCAGTTTGTGAGTCAGCTGGGGTCGACGGTGAGCGAAGTCCAGGCTGAAAGCACGGCGCAGGCGGCATCGGTCACGCAACTGCAGACGCAGCGCGATGCGCTCTCGGCCGTGAATCTCAACGATGAGGCTTCTGCGATGCAGCAGCTTGAGAGCAGTTACCAGGCGGCCTCGCAGGTGTTCAACATTTTGAACACCGTGATGACATCCGCCTTGAATCTTGGCGTGGAGACGGCGGTGAGCTAGGAGCACTCTCGCACGGGGCATCAGGCGAGGTAGTAGAAACGTATGCGAGTCGATCCATATTTCGTAGCCAACATGACTGGCGCTCTCGATCAGACGCAGGTGACAGAACAACGCTTGAGCAATGAACTGTCGAGCGGCGTGCGCGTGAACGCGCTCAGCGACGATCCGGTGGCCGCGGGGCAGAACGTTCTTTTGCTGAACCAGATCCAGCAGGATGACTCGTTCACGCAATCATCGAGCCTGGTGCAGGGGCAACTGCAGGTGGCGGACTCTGCATTGGGCAGCGTAGTCACGCAGCTTACGCAGGCCATTTCGCTTGCGACCAGCGCCAACAACGGGACCATGAACGCGAGCCAGTTAATGGCAATTTCAAACCAGCTTGCAGGCATACGCGATGAGGTGGTGTCGCTGGCCAATACGAGTTACCAGGGACAGTACATCTTCGGCGGCGCGAACACGTCTTCTGCTCCGTTTTCGACTTCGAGTACGACCAGCCCGGCGACCACTTCCTATAATGGCGACGAAACCATCAACCAACTGACGACGCCGAATGGCGAAAGCATTCAGCTGAATATGCCCGGCGACCAGATTTTTACCGGAAGCGGCACGAACAGCGTGTTTGCGACGTTGAACAGCCTGATTGCCGAGTATGCGAGCGGAGCGAACACGGGCCAGGCTTTGACCGATACACAGTCCCTGACTTCGGCCCTGAACTTTGTGTCGCAACAGCGTGTGACGCTTGACAACTCGTTGACGCGGTTGAACGCGGCGTCGGATGCGGTAACTAACGAGCAAACGCAGTTGACCGCGGCGCAAACCAGCCTGATGCAGGCCGATCTGCCGCAGATCGCGACGCAACTGTCGCTTTCGGAAACGCAGCAGACGGCGCTCGAAGATATGCTTGCGCAGCTCGAGTCGCCGTCAAACTCGCTTTTCAGCAAGCTCGCGGGTTAGACCAGGGAGGCACGGTGGAACACCACCTGTTCTTGTGCGCCGGCGTCAGTTTTTGTCGGGCGAAACTTCCGCATGGACGGTCATAGATGCAGAGCAAGGGTTGAGGCTACTGGCTATCGTTTTCCCACTCAGCATGAAAAGGCGCCGCCCACGCCGGCGGCGCTTTCTTGCTATCCGGATTCCATTCCGCAAGCAGCTTTCCTGTGCGTGAATCATAAAGCGTCGCTTTCCCAAATCTCCCTCCATGACCCGCTTCGTCCCATACGGCAATGCGCCGGCCACTCTCCACAAAGTGCCACTCGCTGATCACCCGGCCAGGAAAGATGCTCTGCGCACGTCTGCCGTTCCACGCCACCATCAGTTCGAATGGCTCCGGGTAGCTCGCGTCGCTCAAATCCGTTCGCCCGATCAACCACGCCGCCACCGAACGATCGGGCGCGATCCTGAGATCCTCAGCGTCCGTCTGCTTCTCGCCGGGCGCTTGCACCCGCTCCGGCCGTCCCGACCAACGCAGATAGACGCGATGGTCCGGACCAATCCGCGCTGATTCCACGCGCAGCTGGTGATTCTGCCCGGCACTGCAACGCGCCGACAGTCCAACGATCGCCACAAACAAGATCGCCTTCCGCATAGTGGCCATCCTACAACTGACCACCACCGTCGCGTTTCCGTCGCCGCGCTGGGCGCTATCCCGATCCTCATCAAGGAGGGAAGATTGGCGTGGGTGGGCCGAGGATGCGGGTGCTGCTGAGCTTGTTATCGAATCTTCTTTCAGTCTTGTCGTTCGCTTGCCCGGGGACTAGTCGAGTCTCAGTTGTTGCGCACAGGGCAACGGGCGCTTCCAGCCGGAGCGAGTTTAAATTGATCCTTGGTGATTTGGTGCTCATCGAGATTCAGGAAGTCTTGGCAAGAAGCACGATGTTAACCATCAAGCTGCCCGGCGAGTCTTTTCATTGCGGTATTCTCGCGGATGACTTCACCGATCTCTTGGCTGTGCAGGGCGATCTCCGCGGCGATGGATCGGCCAAGAATCTGCTGCTCGATATTGCCAAACCGTCCAGGTAAAAGACGGCCTAACCATACGCTCCAAGCCGGAGTGTGAGCGTTGCCGACGATGATGCCAGGGCGAAAGATTGCGAGGCGGGTAAAACCGATGCTTCGCGCAGTGTCTTCTTTCATGCCCATGACGCGGACATAGCGAAACCGGCTCTGGGCTGTGCTCCCTACCGCAGACAGCAGGCAGAACTGAACGATGCCGGCATCGTGGCAACCGCGCGCAAAGGCACCAACGACGCCGAGTTCAAGCCGCCTCAGTTCTTCTTCGCTCCAGTGCCTCGATCCGGATCCGACACCGACGCAGCTCACGGCGCTCACGGGACCTTGGCTCAAAACTTCGCGGGCGAGCACGGCAATTCGCTCAGAAAAATCGGCTGCACCGGTGTCAAGAACGACGATGCGCACTCGCGGTCGTGCCCCAACGGGCTTTCTGGTGACCATCACCACTTCGCGGCATTCTGGAATTGCGAGTAATTCCGCGATGGCCGCGCCACCGACTTGTCCGGTACCACCGAGCATGATTACGGCGAAATCTTCCTTCATTAAACAGTACCTCTGCGACGACACGCATTCCGAAAACGCCCGGTGAGATGCCTGTCAGTCTCGCGCATCTTCTTCTTCATCATCGAACAAAGCTCGTGCCGTAGCTTCTCTTTCTTAGGTTCGATGACGGATTTCGCTTTCATCTCCTCGCCGGGCAGGAGGCGCGGCAGATGTAACGGAGGGTGCGGCGTGGGTGCGAGACACTCGATGTAATCGCGAGACGGCCAGGATCCAGCGATCCATGCGAGTCAATTCTCAACGATTGAGAACTGTCCAACGCACTCATTGCGTGCTACCAAATGTCAGCTTCCTGGGTCCCGATCGAATCGTAGGCAATCCGTCATGAACATCCAACCAGCTGAGCCTCAGCCCTTCGCATCGCGGCTGGCTCAATGGCGGGCTGGTTCGTGGTTCCCATCCCTGATGGACAACACGCCATGGATCGGGCTCCGAGGCGGGAGCAGGTTCTACGCTACTTCACAAGGTTGCGCAGCGAATCAATGAACTTGTTCCCGACAAAATAGGATAGAAACCCGATGGTGATGGCGCCCCACGCGTCCAGCACGGACACTTTGATGGGGAACTGGCTGTCAGACAAACGCGACGACACAATCGTAAATGCGGCGCTCAGGATCGCGACTCCCATCAGGTCTCGAAGGACCTTGATCAACAGCATCAGTAGACTTCCCTTCGACGGAACCGCTTCGGCATCGCTCTCCGGCGGGGCCGCCTTTAAATGAGTGACCAGTTGATTGATGGAGCCCGCATCGCCGCGCGCCGCAACCACCACGTAAGCAAGCAGCCCTCCGATGATGGCGAAGATGATGATTTGCATCTGATCGATGCCAACGGCAAACGCCGCACTCTCAGAGAAGGATCGGGACGGATCGGGGCAGGGAACGGCGTTGGTCGGATCGCATACCGAGAATTTCCCGGTTACAAAGTAGTTGTAGGTTCCCGGCGTGAAATCGATTGCCCGTTTCAGCGGACCAAATAGGCTGGGATCGCATGATCGCTGGTAGGCTCTCTGGTACAACTGGCGATAGGTCACCTGGTTGGAGCGCAATGCCTGCTCTCTCTGCGCCGCCGGGTCGTTGGGCTTCCCGCCCGATTGCGACATGGCCGCCTGCACTTTCTGCACCTCAGCCTTCTCCGCGTCGTTGTAAGCGAATGTTTCCTGCGACAGATTGAAGAGCACGCTCACGTGGTCCTGCGGCTGCAAAACCAGCAGCCCGAGCAGGTTCGTGTTCGTGACAGGTCTTAAGGGCACCACGCAGAGCGAGTCAGTGTGCGACAGAATGGCGTGAACCATCAACTGAACTTCGCTGGTGTCGATTTCAACCGGAACGTTGGAGACATTTTGTATGTCGGCTGCGATGTTTGAAGTTGAGCCCAGCTTCAACGGCGTTTCAGATGGCGTGAGCGTGATCTTGAGAGGCGACGCGGTGAGCAGTCCGCTGTCTCCGTTGTCGATTGAGTTGACTGGAAGCGGTTGGACCACCGCTGCCTTTGACTCGTTTGCGTTCTTGCCTTCCGTGGAGGCGGACTTTGCAGATATCTTCTGCGCGCTGGCAGGGGAAGCCGGCTTCTGAGACCCGCCAGGCGTATCGTTCGAGGGCGCTGAAGTCTGGGCAATCAGCATACTTGCGCCCAAGGCGAATGCCGCTAGGGCAAACGGGCGGCGGCAGAAATGACACACAAAAGAGTTCATAGAGTTGCTCCGTGGGGATGGGAGATTCGGTGCCAGCAATTTGTTCACGGAAACGGGAACGCGTCAATGAAAAACATCAGTTTAGAAACTAGTCACCAGGGCTCATGCGTGATCCGCCGCCTCGCACGAGGCACAAAAAATCGACGAAGAAGATCGACGGCTGCGGAAAAAGTCCGGCTGCGAAATCTGCTAGAATCGATTGAATCCACTCCTCGGGAGCGGCAATGCAGGCAATCCTTGCGCTCGAAGACGGGCGCATCTTCCGTGGCCAAGGCTATGGGCACTCAGGCGAATGCCACGGCGAGGTCGTTTTCAATACATCGTTAACCGGATACCAGGAAATCGCCACCGATCCCTCGTATGCCGGTCAAATCGTCGTTCTCACCAATCCCCAGATCGGCAATTACGGCACCAACCAGGCAGACAATGAGGCGGCAAAGCCGTACATCGAGGGCCTGATCGTCCGCGAATTTTCGGCAATCAGCTCCAACTGGCGTTCCGAGCAGGTCACAGACGAGTACATGGAGCGCTACGCGGTTCCCGTGCTGGCCGAGATCGATACGCGCGCCCTGGTGCGCCATCTACGCACCCATGGCGTGATGCGCGGTGTGATTTCGACCGAAACTTCCGACGCCGATTCTCTCGTCCAAAAGGCCAGAATCATTCGGAAGATGGATGGCACCGACCTGGCGCGGGTGGTTTCCACCAAGTCCATGTACAGCTTCGATTCCGATG
>Ga0335072_10014668_pt1 | contig 11132 bp, 9 predicted proteins | sample Lox_Sample_21_FD_206725 | JGI IMG/M metagenome (GOLD analysis project Ga0335072, IMG submission 206725) | Soil microbial communities from Loxahatchee National Wildlife Refuge, Florida, United States - Lox_Sample_2.1 | ecosystem: Environmental > Terrestrial > Soil > Wetlands | place: USA: Florida... | reverse complement strand
AAGTGTCAAAGAAGAATATACAAATCGAATGGATACCCACGGCAGAGATGCCGGCCGATGGGCTGACAAAGGCCCTACCTCGCCAAAGACATGAAATCTTCGTCAAACAGCTCGGTCTGATCGATATTGCAAAGCTGGTACACTAAAAGGGCTCAAAGCTGGGGGGGTGTGTCAGCCAGAACAGGTATAGTACACCCCTTCGCCCTTTTTTAGGGACTTTACTGTACATCTTATGCATTTCCAGGCAACAGTCTATACACGTCAGGTAGGTACGTAAGAAGATGGTGGCGACGACGATGGAATCCTCTAGATCTCACAGGGTGGCGAGGTCTGCCTGCATCTATAAGAATCAAGCTCGCTACCCAGGTAGATAGGACAAGCAATTCAGCATCTTCCACACCACCAGATTCTAATCGCAAGCCCGGCTTGCGATTAGTGCACGTGACCTAAGTCTGACAGCTTCATAGCCACAAGACTCTGTGCTATAGGAGGGTAAGGAAGTTCTGTGGTCATCGGATTCAGACAATCCGAGATAGCGACAGCGGTACGAGGGTGAGCCTTCATTAGGCGATCTTGATAATTGCCAACACCGACCGGGCGGGCAGCATAAAAAGAGCGCCCGACTGGTCTGCGCAGAGGTAGCTAGCGCTTTTCTTTACGCTTGGCGGCACGTGACTAATATCACGTCCTCAATTTCTCAAAGTAAGCTTGTTAGGAAGATTAGATCTGAGGTAACAAGCGAAGACTGGAAGTGGCGACAGAGTTGCCAAAGGTTCACGAATTAAACTCGGCATTGTAACCTTTTTAGTGTAAAAGGCAACGGCGTAGATGTTTTCGATAGGCGTTCGACTTCATCGCTTTCAGAGTCAAAGGAGACCTGAGATCTGAGACTCAAGAAAAGGGTGGGGTGGGGGAGGCGATTGGGTTGTGAACGAGACTTGGAGGTTGTGGCGATTGTGGAGAGCAGAGGAACGCACCAGTATGTAGAGGGACTAAATTGGGGACTGGTACTTAGCGTGGGGTACGAGGATTGTAAGAGGCAAGGACTGGTATGTAACTTGGGACCCGGAAGTGGATTAGACCGGTATGTAGCGGTGGAGAAGATAGGAACCGGTATATTTTGTCGACCAGTACATAAACTTATGATGGTAAGGTGGTATAGAAGCATTTTCAGAGGCCTCCGCAAGGACCGAACACGTATGGCAGTCTCATTCCCACCCGTCCGTCATCCGATTTTTGCGTTGTCGCCAAACGAAAATCCCCATGAAGAGCCCTAGGACAGCTATGACAGCGAATACGATTCCCAAGGTCGCTTCGACTGATAAATGGGCCGCGCCTAGTCCCGCGCCTGGACTGCTCGAAGGAGAAGGTGTTGGCTCTGTCGTAGCAGTCATAGTGCTGCCAGTTGTGGAAGTGAAAGTGGAAGTGGTAGTTGCGAGGTAGCTTGCGAGGCCCGGGAAATCGACGGCGCTAAGGAATGAGGTGCAGGCGGGTAGCTCCTGGAATTATATGAGACATGCAATCAGTATGGCCTTCTCTGTACTGCGTACGAGGAGTGACTTCCGAGAGATATGGTCTAGAGGAGGAAAGCCGAAAATTAGTGCGCAACCTACAGTCTCTGTGATACAAAGGCCCACCAATGCTAGCTGTCCCATCGCTCCAAGACGGCTCTGCACTTCATCCAGGGCGGTTCCTTGCGCACTCGCGACACTCAGGGCACTTGATGCTAGGTCGTTCGCTGCTGACAACGCGCTTATCATGGAGCTCTGTACTGCACTACCCTCGCGATTCCCGCTGGCTGTTGCCTCATATGAAAGAGGGGCCCAGATGCCAAAAACAATCGCTGCAGCAACACCAAGGACGACGCAGATCCAGTTGACGGTGAAAAGGATTGGGTTGTCTTTCAAGTCCTTTCGAGAGCGCTTTGACGAGGCTGCATTCACTGCTTTGGATCCGTGATTGGCATTGCTACCTTTCTCATTAGATTGAACTTCAACTAACGATAACAATGGTTGTTGGAGGTCTTGTATATTGGCTTGCGCAGTTTTTGACTGAGAAACTGTGTTCCGCGGAGGGTTGTTTTGGGGACTCTGTGCGCTCTGTTCCGCACAATCAGGTTGGGAAGTCATGTTGACATCCAGTGCGCAACAACTCAGTGACGACAATTGTGTGTAATAAGGTGGAATAAGAGAGAGAATGTGAATTGGTGTAGCTAAATAGTGGCATACGTGGTCGTAGCTTTCATCTGGAAAGGGGGTACCTGTTCATGTAGATCACCACTTAATTCCCACGGTTTTGCATACAAAATTTCAGCAGAACCGACGGGCTAGACTGGCGATAGACTTCTCTACAAGTTGCGTATGCGTTTTGCATGCTTCTGATGCGCTAGGCGCGTGCGTAATGATAACTTCAGCTCTACAATCGTACCGACTGGACGCCGGAGAGATGAACTCCCTTCCCTGGTCCAGCGGGGTCTTATCGGGGAGGGTTTCTTGGCAGGCTCAGCGCAGCATGTCAAGGCGAACTCGAGTAAAACGAATGTCACTTGATAACTAATAAGAGCATTTAAAAAGCCACGACTGACACTCGCGCGGCGACGAGATAGAGAAGATCTGCTGTAAAATGGGGTTTAGAGGAAACGGGTAAGGCACGACGTCTAATCAAGTAGAGCGTGGTAAGATTGGTCTATGAAACGAGGCTGTGGAGAGATACTCTGCTAAAATGCGGTAATTGGAATTTTTGTTGTCTTCCCCGCCCTCCGACCCCGAGTTCGGTAGCTGCCCCGTAAACAAACATGACTCACTGCAAGCAGTTAGAGCTCCCACTCACAGATATTTCACGCATTATGCCATTGAAATTTGAGAGGGTTCAAGCATGGCGAAATTCCGTCAATTTCCATTTCGGCCAGCTCACACCTGAGCAGTCTCCCGCGCCTGAGCAACCACCGACCAGGTCAACCAAAAGAAAAGCCCGAGAGCTTGAGATGGAGCAATCACATCATAGCCCAGTGTCCTCTCAAAATGGCCGACGACGCGCCTCACCTTCGAAGCGACAGAGAGTACAGCAAGACGATTATATTGAAGCAGCTCCCAGAGGAAGAAATATATGGACTGCAGATGCTACAACTGCTCAAGGTTCGCAACGGGTGGATGCCGTTTCCACCTCCAGCTCAGCTGCGGACTTCCTTCGAAATATACCTTCTCTCTCTGAAGTTGATCGCAGCACATCACATCAAAGCCCAAGCCGTGCGTCTAGCCCCAGCAAGCAACTCCAAGATAGAATGAAGAGAGCTCAGCTAAGAACTACAACGCCACGATTTGTTATGGGAACACAGCTGAAACAGACGATTGAGACCATCGATGGGACATGTATTACAGCTGATTTACACATCCCGGACCACATTGTCGAGATCACCGACGCCTTGGACCCGTATGCTGCTGCATCGGGCTGCACACCTATCAATATCCGAGATGAAATCATGTCTACATGGCCAGAAAGTGTTGGGAGTTTCTCACAATCCTTTTTCGGAGACTCGTCTCCGACGGGGGCGGCGGTTTTTGAATTCGTTAAGGACGTCTACATCGAGGCGGCGGAGGCTTTTCGAGAATACAAGGACGAGTCAGCATGGCAACCTATTGCGGAGAAGATCCTCCAGTTTGGTCTGCCGAGGCTAGAAGTTGTTATGGCGCAAACAAAATCGGTCTATTCAGAGCTACTGCCCACCATACCTGACACCAATGGGGACCCTGTTCCTATCTCACGAGTCAAGGTTGACCTTCACATTGCGCTCAAAGGTATCAAGGAATTGGAGGATATGATACAGCGAGCATCTCACCGATCGCCAACGGGCAGCGCATCCGCCTTCCAATCACCAGAGGCTGAGTCCAAGATCTTGACCGGTCTGGTTGAAGTGAAAGGAATGCATGGCATTCACGAAGAAGCCATCTACCAATGTAGTGTAGCCAGCGCAGCACTTCAGAAACGCTTGCAGCAAATTGAAGCCGAGGGTGATAACGAGGCAGCATATCGTTCCTCCAAGCCGATTATCAATTTTATCGTGCTAGGCCATTCATGGTTCTCACATGTTGTGTTCAGGCAGGAAGACGGCTCTGAGGTGAGTAGTCTGCGATCTCCATGGAGAGTTTAGCTAAGATAGGCAGCGTGTCTTAGGACCGTCTTGTATTGGAGGGACATCCACGCCACGGGATGTTTTCGTCCTTCTGGGCGTGCTACGAAGCTATCAGGATTGGGTAAAACAGAGATTTTGGCCGTTTCTGCAGGCGATCTACAGTTGAACACCTCCACGAGATTGCCTCCTCCGACATTTTGCTGGCTCAATCCTAGCCGCTTCTTTCACAATGTCGCTCCTGCATGGACACGACGGAGATGCAGGCAGGCTTCGATGATCTCAAAGTATGATATAGGAGCAGTCTTCTTCGAGAAACAGTGTGCTCTTGAGGAAACCCGCTTCTCAGAACAACTTGCTGCTGGGAACAGTGTCTTAGGACAGTCTTCTCTTAGGAACCCTGCTCCTGGGCGCTACTTCAGTTGACTTAGTGGCAAATTGGCGTGTTACGTTTTAAGTTGCTGCCCGTACCTTCCTACGCCGCCCTCATGTGCCATTTCGACTTGGACCCGCTGTGAACCGCGGCAATACGCCTAGATTTACGCTAGACAGGAGAGAGGGAAAGACATCACTCAACTCATTGCACTGTACAGTTACATAGATAAGCAGATTGAGTATGAGTGGAATATAGACTGAGAGCTGCCCGATTCGCACACTCATACTTCCGTAAGCTTTCACTTTCTCACCCTCTCACACAAGTCTGTTCTTGACGTGGCCGAGTGAGCCCTGTCAGAGCGAGATTGGCTCACAATGTCCACTCTCTTACGCGTTGTCCAAGGTCAGCCTGGGTGGGCCTCACCCACGGTCCTCGTGAGCTCGCGCGGCTCAGGACGGCGTCACCCTAGGACCGGAGTAGAGTGAACTGCAAGCAGATTTTTACTTGTCTTGGTAGAACGGTGTCTAGATGGCTTTTCTCGAATCTTTCCCTTCCCTAGACTCAAAAATTGAAGAAGAATACAAGGCAAATAACAAGGTTGTAGGGCAGAAGCAAAGCAATATGTGTGCGGTTGAGCTACCTAGGCCGAATGCGTTTTCTTGCCTTTGCTTGAGCTCAAAGCCAGCGGTGTCTCCACCAAACTAGCTAGCCGAAGGAATATCGTATTATGATCTAAGAAATTATCCATGTTCCATCTCCTGAAATGTATATCCCAGAGCCATTGCTTCTGATAAGATTATAGCAGCAACCCCCGGCCGTTCCGCTGAAATTTTGTACTCGCAAATGGGTATACGCAGTTTGTTCCTAACCAATGCAAAACGCCCCAGCCATATCGTCGTCTAACGTGAATTGACAGCCTCACTGTGTGAGTGATTCGAAAGCAACGAGGGTGCAAAAAGAGATCCATGCGACTCCGTTTGTGTATATAGGATTTCAATCATACCTCGATGTGCCATCACCCATATCGAATTTATGTTGCGGCATGCGCTTGACCGGAGGTGGCAGATGATTGTGCTTCTTCTGAACCTTCATTTTTGCCGCCATCTTGCAACCTTCCTTGCTGGCGAAGTCGATCCCCACAGGAGCATCTGGATCTTCCTCGGCCACACAACACTCAATGTTCTTGACAACGCGATCTTTCAATGCCTCTCGGATTGTAATTCTTCTCTCGGGAATTGGATGTAACATTTTCAGAATCAATCTCCTCTGACCAGCGTTAGGCAGTGATGAGATAAAATGGCCACAATTGGGATAGTTGTTCTCATCCACTGGCAGATCAGGAGACTTTGCTAAAAACTCGTCCCAGCCTTCAGCAAACTTTTGATACTGGGGGTCTGACCGGTCTGCCTTCCGCCAAACATTTCCGCCGTGGAATAGGGTTAGATAAAGGATGCCGCAGCTCCAAACGTCAAGACATCGTGGATCGTAATCGCCTGTCTTTGCCAAAACCTCGGGCGCGATATACGGGAGAGAACCGCAGATGCCTGGGGCAGATCTCCTGCACTCCTCCATATTCCGACCGCACTGCCCATCAGCCCAACGAAAGCCAGGATGCACACCACAAAAGACTTCCGAGACGCCAAAGTCGGTGATTTTGACGTGACCTTGGTCTGTCAAAAGTAGGTTCTCAAGCTTGATATCCCTGTGGGCAATGCCGTTGTCATGCAGATAGGCCACACCACGAAGCACCTGTTTGAAGAAACAGAGCTTGTCTTCTTGCTGCAAGTATCTTCGCCCCACCAAGGAATATAGTTCACCATATTGGCAATATTCCATGACATGGTTCCAGCGACCGGCATGAGTACAAAGTCTAACAGTCTTGACGATGTTCGGATGGTTCAGCGACTTTGCAATGCCGTACTCTGACTTCACTTTTCTGACATATTCCGCTTCGCTCTCCTTTGGAGATCGTTTTCGGAACTCTTTGACCGCGAACTGATCGCCCTTCGTCTGGCCCTTTCGTACCATGACCTTGACTGTTGCGGTGGCGCCCTTGCCGATCTCTTTCCGGCGGCCAGGAATCTTTGAAGCGGACACAAACTCGTCATCCAACTCGCAGGTATCGACATAGAAATCCTCAGGGAGGTGGGCGCTCGTGCGACGAGCTTTAACGCCGGCTCCTTCCGTAGCACCTAGTGAGAACGGGGACGAAGTTGGTGCGTGACTGTGGATACTTGAGGAGCTCGGTGATCTAACCCTGGTTTCTATCGGCCTTTGTTGCTTTGCTGGGCTGCTGAATCCGACGAGCCTCAAGCTCAGGCCTGTCGACGACCGGTTTGGCTTGGAACATTCTTCGGTTGCCTGCGGAACCAACGAAGATCCTTGAATGTTCGGCGAGCTGGGTGTTTGAGGGGAATTGGTTCCTGATTCGGAAGGAGAGTTGTCGGCGGATATGGAAAAGGAGGGCTGGCGCTGGGTCTTCAGTAATGGAGAAGACCCTCTATTCGTAGCATTTGAGCTGGGCCTTGACGAGTCGGTCTGCTCATCTAGTGTCTGAGAATTGGTACGGCGAAAGAGGCTTAGAATTGTGCTGGCTCTCTTTACGGTAGGTCGGGAGGCGGCTGTCGACTTGGCCGGCGACGATGCTGGCGGTGTGTTCACGCCATGTCTGGGGGATGAAGGAGGTGTTGCTTCAGTATTGATAATCAGAGGGTTAGGCAGATTCTGCGAGTGTGTTCCGTCGCTCTGATCAGAGGCGTGGACGTATTCCGCCGATAGTGAGTGTGATTCGCTCTCTGATGTTGTCGGATCCGTTGAATCACTGGTTGTTTCTTCCTCTTCATCAACGGGTACGCCTCGACCGACCCAGTGTGCTCCGTAAGCGGCTTTGAATCGTTGAGCATTGGAATGGCATTTGAGAGGATCAATGTCTGACGTCTCTGCGGCTCCAGCACCTTTCAGTCTCGCTGGAAGGGACTTGGTGTGCTGAAGGGGTTCGAACGACATATCTGTATTGAAGAGGTATAGTGTGTGTTGTTTTCCAAAGAACTATTGCAGCCGAATTTCACGATGTCAGGCTTGAGGTGTCTATAAGTAAGGCCCGCGGCCATATCCGTGATTCTAGAGTCAATGTCGTAGCAGGACGACTCATCCGTGGAACCCTTTGTGTTCACGATCAAGGAGTGCCTCTGATGTGCACCAGCGCAACTCGTATAGGATGGACTGCGAAGTCGCAATTCGAGAAGGTAGGAGAGGATTTGAATACTGCGGAAGAGTGGATCTACTGGGAGGAGGCGGAGGGCGTAGCTGGAGGCAAAAAGGTACTGGATTAGACGTGTACTTGTAAGTATGGGAGATGCTGACAAAAACGGGGGAATTCGCATGGGGTGCCACCACCTGAAGGGGCAGTTGAGTGAATGGGATCTCAAAATGGGTAAATTGATCGTAGCGGCGGTTAGTCGGCACGCTGCTCAAGGATTTCCTTGTTCAACGTTGAGCGGCACGCAGAACTGCTATCTTTGAATCTTCACAGATCCACTGTGGGGTTCAACCCAAGGCCAGTGACATCGTCGCCTATTGCGTATGGGTTAAATGATGCAGACTGATTGCTACTGACCACACTCGCCTCTAAGCATAGAGTTTCTGGTCTGTGGATAGCGTGGAGTATGCCCGGGTCAAGAACAACCGGAACCCCCCCCTTTGACACAGGATGTCCACGCCCCCCTCCTCCGAGATCTCACGCCGGGCACGCGGCCTCCGCCAGACTTGCAGCGCCTTATAACGGAAGAGAAAATGCCTCTTTACTATGACGAAACTAACAGGTGAAACTATTAGGCCTGGTGGTATGTGAAACCTTCACCGCTACATTGTTGTGGATAATGGGGCGCATTGGACCCTCGGGCAAGCATAAAGTAGCGAGTGCGCAAACCAACAATACGGCGACCAGCGTGATCGCTGTGATCCCTTTGGGTTGCACAAGTTTCACGCTCCCCACACACTTAAGCCTCAAGCGTGCCTGCAGCCTACACCTGCAGCCAAGAATGCGCGATTTTCATGTCCGGTAGAATCTCTGCAAACGCAGAGGGGGCTCGAGTCGATAACCACTTTGTTTTGCCCGACATAATCTTGGGCCATCCTGCATGGCCGGGGCGAAGCTTTTTGAAGCATGGGGGCACTAGATGAACTACAGGCTTGGACAAGGCAGGAGGTCAACGCTAAAGCTGCCGTACCCCACGCCTTTTTCCTGCCATGTGCAACTTGCCCAGAATGGACAGCAATACCTGCTGTGATTGGGCTGCCGCATCCTAAAAAACCAACCCCCCGCGTACAAGCAGAACTGCCATTGACAAGTGGGAATCTAATGAACAAGGGACGGGAGAGACTGGAGAGGGCACTGTCCTCCATGAGTTATCTCACCGCTCAATACACGAAAATTACCTATTTCACTAACGAGAATGAAAATGTCTCTAGCCGGGGAATAGGGTGCAGAGGTAACAAATGGGGAAGATCTGTTGCCTGTAGCTGCAGCTAACAAATGAGCCATCAAGGCGCAAAGGTCATGAGATCGCCGCTTTCTCTCAAACTAGCTCCAAGCCCTGGGGGGTGGCCAAAGTACTCGGGATATAATCCACCGTGACGGTCCATTCGGAGGACCGCTGAAAGTATATTCATATCCTCCGCCTTCCGATGTGACGCGTTCATGCTGCGACCTCCCCATTCAGATCGTCATTGTGGCTCTGCTCACGTTGCATGCGTGCTTCGATCTCTCGGAGCTGACTTTCTCGTGCCAGGAGCTCCTGTCTCTTCTCATTGATCTCACGTTGTACCTTGACCTCAATCTCGCGCAGCTTCTCTTCCTCACGACGCAGTTGCTCTTCCTTGAGGCGGACGGATTGGTTGGCAAGATCTTCTGGGTTCATTGATGAATCTTGAGCACTATAATTGTCATGCGAATTAGCGGACTTCAGAAGAGTTTCACATAGAAAAAAGCCAACGTACGGGATTGCACCACCATCCACACTCTTGCTAAGTTTCTCTGTCCGATAGTTCTCGTAGAGGAAGTCGTGGGTGATCTCCTTCAGATCCGCCAGATGGGAGTGTAGAAGCGCGCTTCGAATAGCGAGAAAATCCGAATGTCTGGGATTGTCGACTTCCACAACGCCCCACGGGTATTGCCGGGCGCGGACTCTTCGACCACCAATTTCCAGGACATCTTCTGACCCAACGATTGCGAATGGCATCAAGCCTCGGAGCTCTGCATTCTCCTCAACCGTGTCCTCGTCATCCTCTTCAATGTCGTAGGGGAAGTTGTAGACAGGGATACGGTAATGCTCAATGTCCTCCATGACAAGCTTCTTTGACTCGGCAAGTTCTGCAGGTGTAAGGGAGTCGGCCTTTCCAATGACTGGGATGACATTGACTCGTGGTGAAAGTCGCTTCATCAGCTCGATGTCGAGTTCACGAAGACCGTGGCCTGTAGGCGTGATGAAGTATAGGAGCGCATGGACACGATTGTCCCTGAATCTTGGGTTACGCTTGATACGAGATTCTTCCGCCAGAATGTCATCATATTGACGTTCAAGGTAGCCAACAATCTCTCCAAATGATGCTTCGTTGTCGATCTGGTCTCCGAAACCTGGAGTATCAACAATGGTCAAAGATATACGTGTGCCTTCTTCGTCCAGTTCGAGCTCTGCTTTATGTCAGCTTAACTGAAATAGAACCGTCTGGATGTAGATTGCTCACCAACTGTGACTGGCTTGATCCGGACACCTTCCTCAAGATGTGCGCTGGCAGCGTCGTCGGCTTCTTTAGCGTGTAGAACCTTCTTGCCGCACAGAGTATTCACGAATGTAGTTCGACCTGGGGAAAGACAAATGAGTGGACCGCAGCGTGTGCCGTTGGAAGGTTGGGATTCTTGCCAGTTCCACTTGCGCCGCAGACCATCAAGCTGAATTGTATACCCTTCTTCACATTCTTCTTTCGTCGCATCCTCTGTACAAGGCATAGACGGTTAGCCGCGCTCAGCTATGTGAAGAGTTGCTTTCTGATCGACTCAAGTCGAATTGGAGGAGGGGAAAGCTCAATCATACCGCATTCATGGGAGACGACATGGTTGGGCTGTAAGATCGATAGATGCACGACCAGAGGTAGACGAAGGTGGTGTGCTGTTCACAGGGGCAGTTCTGAGCAGGACAGTATCAATGCAGTAGTGGTTGAGATGGCCGTCACTGCTGGATAAAAGTTGAGGGTTGCTTTCAAAAAAAGGATTAGGGGTCAAAGCGAGATTCGCTGCGATCCGGGGAAAGTTCCCCCTTTCTGTTGCGACCAATCACGAATTCACCCTGCCTTTCTGCCCAGCATTCAGATCTGCAGCCTCAGGAAAGAACGACGTCGGGGCTTCTTAGGACCTGTTGAAGACAGGAGAAATAGAGCTTATGTTACAAAGAGAATTTTCTTCTTGGTCATCACGTCAACAGATGCTGCCCGACAATCAGCAACTCTCCCGGCCAGAATTTAGAGCAATAGAGCCAAATTCATGACCAGAATTGAGCTTGTTGGAAAAGAAACCCCACTGGTCACTTCTACTCCTCACTGAAGGCCTCTAGCAGCAGACCTCAACAATGCCAC
>Ga0335072_10014667_pt1 | contig 11134 bp, 12 predicted proteins | sample Lox_Sample_21_FD_206725 | JGI IMG/M metagenome (GOLD analysis project Ga0335072, IMG submission 206725) | Soil microbial communities from Loxahatchee National Wildlife Refuge, Florida, United States - Lox_Sample_2.1 | ecosystem: Environmental > Terrestrial > Soil > Wetlands | place: USA... | reverse complement strand
GCGCGCGGACGTTGCGCAGATGGAGCAGCACGAGGTCGCGGTTCTGGGCCATGCGGTCGATGAACCCGTCCATAAGGGCCGGCCATGCCTCGACGATCGCTTGCCCGCTGTCGAGCTCGTCGAGCTGGACGAGCGCGTCGTGGCCGAGCTCGTGGAGGCGCATGTGGAGCTCCAGGAGGATGTCCTCCTTGCGCGCGAAGTGGTAGTAGAGCGCCGCCTTGGTCGTCCCCAGCCGCTCCGCGATGTCGCGTAGCGACGTCTGGTCGTACCCCTGCTCGCTGAAGAGCTCGAGCGCGATGTCGAGGATCCGGTCCCGGGTGGAAGGCTGCTCGGGCACCCGTTGAAGCATATCAGAGTAACTTACTTGACGACCGGTAAGTTAGTCGGTATCGTCCTTCCGGCCGATTACTTGTCGACAGGTAAGGAATGTTAGATGACATCAGATCAAATGATCGAGACGAACGGGCTGACCAAGCGGTTCGGGGAGACGATGGCGCTCGCCGGGCTCGACCTGGCCGCGCCGCGCGGGACCGTCCTCGGCGTGCTCGGGCCCAACGGCGCCGGCAAGACCACCGCCGTGCGGATCTTGACCACGCTCGCCCGGCCCGACGGCGGGACGGCCCATGTCGCCGGTTTCGACGTCGTCGGCCAGCCGGACGAGGTGCGTCGCCGGATCGGCGTCACCGGGCAGGATGCGACGCTCGACGAGCTGCTGACCGGGCGCCAGAACCTGATCATGATCGCCCGCCTCGGCGGTGTGGGGCGGCACGAGGCTCGCGCCCGCGCGGCGCAGCTGCTGGATCAGTTCGAGCTGAGCGATGCCGCCGACCGCATGATGAAGACCTACTCGGGCGGGATGCGCCGGCGCCTGGATCTGGCCGCCGGCGTCCTCACCCGTCCACCAGTCCTGTTTCTCGACGAGCCGACCACCGGCCTCGATCCAACGAGCCGGGCCCGCATGTGGGACGTGATCCGACGCCTGGTCGCCGACGGCACGACGCTGCTCCTCACCACCCAGTACCTCGACGAAGCCGACGAGCTGGCTGACCGGATCGTCGTCGTCGACCACGGCCGCGCGATCGCCGAGGGGACGCCGCGGGAGCTCAAGGCGCAGGTTGGCGGCGCGCGCCTCGAAGTCACGCTGTCCGAGGCGCACCCCGAGGCCGGCGTCGCCTTGGATCCGTTGGTGAGCGGGTCGATCGACATCGACCACGACGGCCGCCATCTCCGCGCCCCGGTGCAGAGCACGCCGGGGCTGGCCACGACGGTGATCCGCGCGCTGGATCAGGCCCGGATCGCCGTCGACGACGTCCAGGTGCGACCGCCGTCGCTCGATGACGTGTTCTTCTCCCTGACCGGTCAGGGGGTCCGGCCGTGACCACGCAAGCGCTCACCCTGACCCGCTCACGGGCCCCGCTCGCCGGCCGGCTCCGGCAGGCGGTTCGCGACGTCGCCGTGCTCACCACCCGCAACTTCGTGCACCTGGCGCGCGAGCCGCTACGGCTGTCCGACGTGACGATCCAGCCCGTCCTGTTCACGCTGCTGTTCGTGTACGTGTTCGGAGCCGGAATCGCCATCTCCCACGGCAGCTACGCCGACTTCGCGATCGCTGGTCTGCTCGCCATGAACCTGACCACCTCGGCGATCGGGACGGCGGTCGGCATCAGCACGGATCTCGGTACCGGCGTGATCGATCGCTTCCGCACGCTGCCGATGTGGAAGCCGTCGGTGCTGGTCGGCCGGTCGCTGGCGGACCTGCTCAGCGCCGTCCTGTGCACCGCGATCGTGATCGCGACCGGTCTGATCGTCGGTTGGCGGCCCGACGCCAGTCTCGCCTCGACTCTGGCCGGCTTGGGGATCTTCCTCCTGTTCAGCTACGCCGTGTCCTGGGGCTGCGCGTGCCTGGGCATCCTCAGCCAGGACGCGGAATCCGCCCAGGGACTCGGGCTGATCATCCTGTTCCCGCTGGCTTTCGTCTCCAACGCGCTGGTCCCGACCGAACACATGCCCGCGGTCCTGCGGACGATCGCCGACTGGAACCCCGTCAGCGCGGTCACCACCGCCGCGCGCCAGCTGTTCGGCAATCCCAATCCGTCGGCGAGCATTCACGCGTGGCCGATGCAGCATCCCGTGATCGCGTCGTTGCTGTGGTCGCTGGCGCTGCTCGCCGTATTCGCCCCGCTCGCCAGCGCGCTGTACCGCCGGCGGACGATCGACTAGTGGTCGGCTGGTCTTGCAGGGGCCGCGGTGGATCTTGCCGGGGCGCTTAGATAGGGCAGGTCCCGGTCGACCTTAATAAGCGCGCACGGCTCGGTCGGCCGGGGCGGGACGAGCCGTCTTGCATGGCGCGGGCGGACGGATTTCGCCGCCGACCATGCGTGACTCGTCACGACCCCGCATTCTTCACGGGCGTGACGACTTCCGCATGCCCCGGCTGCGTAGCTCGTCACGCCCGGCAAAAGCCGCCCGCCATGTCGACTAATGCATGCCCCACCGCGGACCCCGCCGTGTCGAGTTATGCATGCGCCACCGCGCAATCCGCCATCGAGGGCGCTAAGGCGCCGCCGGGTCGACGACCCATTTCTTCGCGGGGCCTTGGGGCGCCTTGGCCAGGGCGGACTGGAGCCCGTGCAGCGAAATGGTCTCGCCCAGCAACGTCCGCCACAACGCGTCGTCCGCGGCGAGGGCCTCGAGCGCGCGATCGACATCCGCCGGCGAGTGGTGGAAGGCGCCGCGCAGCTCGAGCTCCTCGTAGTGCAGCGGACCGGGATCGAGGACGACCTCGCTTCCGGAAGGGCATCCGCCGACCAGCACGACCACGCCGCCGGGCGCGGCGGCGCCGGCGGCCAGGCGCCAGGTCTCCGGACGGCCGACCGCCTCGAGCACGAGCTCGTGGCGGCGCAGCTCGGTCGTGGCCTGCGCACCCAGCTCGACCGCCTGGGCCCGGCGCTCGCCGTGGGGATCGGCGACCGTGACCGCTCGTCCCTGGGCGAGCAGGAGCGAGGCGAGCATCAGCCCCATCGGCCCGCCGCCGACGATCCCGACGTCGGCGGCGTCGCTCGCGCGGTCGAGCGTGCGGTCGAGCGTGCGGTCGACGGCGTGGACGGCCGCGGCGAGCGGCTCGGCCATCGCCGCGGCGGCCGCGGGCAGCCCGTCCGGGATCGGGTGCAGCGCGGCTCGGGGGGCCGCGATCCGCTCGGCGAAGCCCCCCAGCACCCATTCCGGACTGCGGCAGATCTGGGCCCTGCCGCGCCGGCACTGCTCGCATGCGCCGCAGGCCACCGAGTCGGACACGAGCACCCGCTCGCCGGTGTCGACGCGCACGCCGGCGGTCTCGTGGCCGAACCGGCACGGATACGGGGCCAGCACGCGGTGGCCGTGGCGCCACATCTTCACGTCGGTGCCGCACGTGGTGGCGGCCTGCACCTCGACGATCACCTCTCCCTCCGGCTCGGCCACCTCCTGCACGCGGAGATCCTCGCGGCCGTACAGGAGCGCGGCTCTCACGGTTCCACGACGACCTTCAACGCCGTGGCGCCGCGCTGGAGCTCGAGCGCGCGGGCGGTCTCCTCGAGCGGCAGGCGGTGGGAGACGAGCGGCGCCGGATCGATCCTCCCTGACGCGATCAGCTCGAGCGCGGTGCGCATGTCGTTCGGTCCAGCGGAATAGCTGGCGGTGACGGTCAGCTCACGCAGAAACAGCTCGCTGCCGTCGAGCGGCACGGGTGACCCCGGCACGGGCGGCGCGTACAGGCAGATCGTGCCGCCGGGCGCGAGCGCGGCAGGCGCGGCGGCGATCGCCTCGGGCTTGGGTGTGCAGACGATCGCGACGTCGACGAGCTCGTTGCCGTGAAGCTCGGCCCCAAGCGCGAGGGCCCGGTCCAGGCGTTCGGGGCGAGGCTCCCGCACCCACACCGCCTCGATCCCGCGCGCGTGGGCGGCGCCGATCTGGAGCAGGCCGTTGATGCCGGCGCCCACGACGAGCAGCGTGTCGCCGGGATGCAGTCCGGCCCGGTTCTGGGCGCGCAGCACGCAGGCGAGCGGCTCGATGAACGTGCCGGCGACGGGGTCGAGTGCGGCGGGCAGCTTGAGCAGCTCCGAGGTCAGCTCCGCCGGGATCCTTACCCGCTCCGCGAACCCGCCCGGGTGCAGGCGGGTGGCGCGGAAGCGCTCGCAGAGCGTCTCGTGACCGCGCCGGCAGCGCCGGCACTCCCCGCACGGCGCGTGGTGATGGATCGCCACACGCGTCCCGGCGGGCGGAGCGTCCGCGCCCTCGCCCACGGCGCGGATCACGCCGGTGAGCTCGTGGCCGAGGACCGCCGGCAGCCGCGGGGCGATGTACCAGTCGGTCACGTCGGACGCGCAGACGCCGCAGGCGAGGACGTCGCACACGACCTCGCCGGGTCCCGGCTCGGGATCGGGATCCTCCTCGAGCCGCACGTCCCCCGGAGCGAACGACCGCGCGACCCTCATGAGGTGAACGGCGGGCGCAGGACGCCTCGCTCGGTGACCAGCGCCGTGACCAGCGCCGCCGGGGTGACGTCGAAGGCCGGGTTTCGACACGGCGTCTGGTCGGGCGTGAGCTGAGCGCCACCAGCATGCCGGACCTCATCGGGATCGCGCTCCTCGATCGCGATCTCGGCGCCGGTCGGCGTTTTCGGATCGATCGTCGAGGTCGGTCCGGCGACGACGAACGGGAGGCTCGCCGCGTCGGCGGCGAGGGCGAGGCCATAGGTTCCGACCTTGTTGGCCACGTCGCCGTTGGCCGCCACGCGGTCACACCCGACGATGACGGCGTCAACGGCACCGCCGGCGATCAGCCCGGCGGCTGCGCTGTCGACGATCAGCTCGTGCGGGATCGCCAGCTTGGCGAGCTCGTAGGCGGTGAGGCGCGCGCCCTGGAGGAGCGGTCGCGACTCGGTGGCGATGGCCTTTTCCAGCGTCCCACGGTCGGCCAGCTCGGCGATAACGGCGAGTGCGGTCCCGCGCCCGGGCGCGGCCAGCGCGCCGGTGTTGCAGTGGGTGAGGATCCGCGGCGCGCCGGCCAGCAGCTCGGCGCCGTGGGCGGCGATCGCGTCGCTGGCCGCCTGCTCCTCGGCCTCGATCGCGCGGGCCTCGTTGAGGGCGGCGGTGAGGGCGGCGGCGTGCGGGTCGCTCCTCGACGCCTGAACGGCGCGGGCGACGCGATCGACCGCATAGGACAGGTTGACCGCGGTCGGCCGGGCTTCGCGCAGGAGCGCCGCGGCCCGGTTGAGGCTTTGCTGGCTCGAGTCGTGGGCCAGCTCGAGCGCGACACCATAGGCGGCGGCCACGCCGATCAGCGGCGCGCCGCGGATGGCCAACCGGCGGATCGCGCCGGCGACATCTTCGGCACTGCGCAGCTCGAGCTCGACCTCACGCCAGGGCAGCTCGGTCTGGTCGATCGCCCAGAGCGCGTCGTTCTCGTACCGGAGAGCGACGACAGCCCGGGTCGCGGCCATGGCGACGATCCTATCCCTCCATCACGAGGTTCTCACACGTGCGCCGCCCACGCGGATATGCTTCCGCGCGCCTCGGCCAGGGACCGGCCGGAGGCGGGGCTCAATTGCGTCGACTTCTATTACTTCTTCTCGTCTTGGCTGGGGTGTTCGTCCCTGCTGGCACCGCCCTGGCCGATGGCGGCCCGATCATGCCGCTCTCGCAGGTTCAGCCGGGCATGAACTGCACCAGCGAGACGGTCATCCAGGGGACGACGATCTCCTCCTTCGACGTCCAGGTGATCGACATCGTCGAACAGGCCGGCCAGGGACCGCGAATTCTGGTCAGCGTGTCGGGCCCTGCCGTCGACTCCACCGGTGTCGCCGAGGGATTCTCGGGCTCGCCCGTCTACTGCCAGAACGCGTTCGGTATGCCGGAGAACATCGGCGCGATCTCCGAGGGGATCGGGGAGTACGGCAACAACGTGGCACTCGTCACGCCGATCGAGCAGATGCTGGGGGAGCCCGTCCTGCCGCCGCCCTCGGCACCCCAGCTGGCCGCCCGGACCCGGCCGCTGCTGGGACCGCTGATGGTGGGCGGCCTCGTTCCGTCGGTGTTCGGCCTGCTCCAGCGCGCCGCCGCTCGCGCCGGGCGTCTCGTGCTGGCCGAGCCCACGTCCGGGGCGACCACGACCTCGTTCCCCGTACAGCAGCTCGTGCCGGGCGCCTCGGTGGCGGCCAGCTACTCGTCCGGAGCGGTCCCGATGGGTGCGATCGGCACCGTCACGTATGTCGACGGTCAGACGGTGTACGCCTTCGGCCACGAGCTCGACGGGGCCGGCCGACGCTCGCTGCTGCTCCAGGACGCCTACGTCTACTACGTGGTCAACAACCCCGATCCCACCAGCACCCAGCCGAGCTACAAGCTCGCCTCGCCCGGGCACACGGAGGGCACGTTGACGAGCGACACGCCGAATGCGGTGATCGGCGTGGTCGGCGCGCCGCCCCCCGTCGTTCCGGTCGACGTGACGGCCCGGGACCTGGACACCGGCAACACACTCAGCCTCGACACCCAGGTGGCCGATGAAACCGACGTCGGGCTCCCTCTCGGGAGCTCGCTGGTCGACACGATCGCGCCGCTCGAGGTCGCCCAGGCCGCCACGCAGATCTACGACGGGCCGCCGGCCAACGAATCGGGCACGATGTGCCTGCGCATCTACCTGCGCGAGAGCCGCACCCCGCTCGGGTTCTGTAACCGCTACGTGGGTACCGGCGTGGCCGGTGACTCCGGGTTGGTGCCGCCCGAGCTGGCCAACGCGGCCTCGACGGATGTCACCACCGCCTTCTCCGATCTGGAGGACGTCGACTTTGCCGCGCTGCATGTCGATCACGTGGTGGCCAACATCCGAGCCGCCCGCGGCCTGGAGGAGGCGACGATCCTCGCCGCCCGGGCGCCCGCACGGGTCAAGGCCGGCCATACCGTGCGGGTCCGATTGCTCGTCCAGGTGTATCGCGGTCCAGTCCGGACCGTGACCTTCCGATTGCGGGTACCCGCCAGCGCCCGAGGGTCGGTGTTGGTGAACATTCACGGGCCGGCGGCGCCGTCGGCGGCGTCGAGCAGTTCGAGCCTCGTGAGCGCGCTGACCAGCGCCCTCGGGTCGTCATCCTCGGCATCGTCCGGCCCGCCGATCTCCTCGCTGCCCGAACTACGTCAGGCGATCGCGGGGATCGGCAGCTACGACGGCCTGTACGCGAGCATTCCGGGCCACGGCAAGCGGCGCGTCTACCGCGACCCGTCGCTGCTGATCACCGGGCAGACGGTGCTCGGCTTGTCGGTGAGCGGCTAGAGGCGGTTTTCGATGCTGAGCGGCGCGGGCTCCTGCGCCGGCGCGTCTGGCGCCTGCGCCGGGGCGGCGTTGTCGAGGCCCAGCGCCTGCTGCAGCTCGCCCGACTCGTACATCTCGGTGACGATGTCGCAGCCTCCGACGAGCTCGCCTTCGATGAACAGCTGCGGGATCGTCGGCCAGTTCGAGAGGGCCGAGAGCTCCTGGCGGATGCGGGGATCGGGCAGCACGTTCACGGCCGCGAACGGCTGGCCGACCGACTGGAGGATTGCCACCGTCTTGGCCGAGAAGCCGCACATCGGCTGGTCGGGAGTCCCCTTCATGAACAGGAGCACGGGGTTCTCCTCGATCGCGGTCTGGATCTGCTCGCGCAGCGGGTTGGTCGTCTCGTCGCTCATGCGATGCTCTCCGTGGTCGAAGCCTTGGTCTGTATGGACAGCGCGTGGATACGATCCCCGACCTCCGCGCCGAACACGTCGTAGACGAGCCGGTGCTGGGCGATCCGGGACAGGCCGGCGAAGGCGGGCGCGGAGACCACGGCGTTGAAATGGTGGCCGTCGCCCGTCACCTCGGCGGTGGCGCCGGCGATGCCCGCTTCGATCCTCTGCTTGAGTTCGTCGGGTGTGGCCGGTGCTCCACTGTCTGCCATGCCCTTAGCGTAGCGAGACTGGGCTCGTCGCTATACTTCGTGAAGTGAAATGGTCGGCGGCGCCTCACGGCGGCGCCTTATGGAGCCGATAAATGGATGCGATGATCACACTGACTGACAGGGGCGCCGAGAAGGTTCGCGAGTTCCTCGCCGCGCAGAACGCGGTCGCCGAGACCGCCGGCCTGCGGGTTGGCGTGCGGGGCGGAGGGTGCTCGGGCTTCCAGTACGCGCTCGCCTTCGACGAGCAGCGATCGGGCGACGAGGTCTTCGAGGACAAGGGCATTCGCCTGCTCGTCGACGAGCCGAGCCTGCCCTACGTGAAGGGTTCCGTGATCGACTTCGTCGACGGTCTCCAGGGTGCCGGCTTCAAGGTCGACAACCCGAACGTGATTGCGGCGTGCGGCTGCGGCTCATCGTTCCGCGTCGCCGAAGAAGAAGAAGTCTCCGCCGTCTGACGCCGGTCGTGGCACTGCGCGCCGGGACGCATGGGCTGCGTCGCTCGCGGGTAGCCTGAGCTGCGGATGAGGTTGCGACTCCGGGCAGGGGGCACGTTCATCGCGGTGGCGTCCGCGGTGGCTCTTGTCGCGGGCTGCGGCAACGCGAGCTCGACGGGCTCGGGGAAGGTGGCGACGGTCAACAACCTCACGCGAGCAGCGGACGTCTCATCGGCCGCGCCCGGCTTCAAGGTCGTGATGAGCATGCGCGAAACGGTTCCAAGCGCCGGCCAGGTCGGTATGACCGCGCGCGGATCGTTCTCGCCCGCGTTGCACGCCGGCGCGATGACGATGAACATGGTTTTGCCTCCGTCTTCCGGGCCGCGGACGCTCCAGCTCCAGATGGTGCTCGACAAGACCACGGTGTACGTCAAGCTGCCCGCGCAGTACGCGACCAAGGTTCCGGGCGGCAAGCCGTGGCTGTACGTCGACCTCGCCCAGATGGGCAAGGCCGAGGGCATCCCCGGGCTGGGCTCGCTGCTCAGCAGTACCTCCTCGCTGAACGATCCGGGCCAGTATCTGAGCTTCCTGCGCGCGACGGCGGTCGGCTCGATCAAGAATCTCGGGCCGGCGACGGTGAACGGCGTGCGGACGACCCACTACTCGGCCGAGGTGAACCTGGCGAAGCTTCCCTCGACCGTCCCGGCCTCCCAGCGTCAGAGCGTCGAGCAGCTGGTCGCCACGCTCAAGCAGAAGGGCGTCTCGACGCAGATGCCGATCAACGCCTGGATCGATGCCTCGCACCTGATCCGGCGGGTCCAGATTGCCTACACCGCGCCGCTCGACGGCCAGTCGCTCACCGCCGACATCAGCGAAGACTTCCTGCAGTACGGTCCGCAGCCCGCGCCCGCTGTGCCGAGCCCGAGCCAGAGCACCAACCTGCTGTCGCTCGCGAACGGCGGCTAGGCGCTAGATCGGCCGGACGTGCAGCGACCGCCACAGGTATAGGCACGCGAGCGTGCGGTACGGTCGCCACCGCTCGCCAATCTCGTACACCTCGGCGGGTTTGGGCATCGCCGGCAGGCCGTAGCGGACCATGACGGCCCGGCGGATACCGAGATCGCCGGCCGCCAGGACGTCGGGACGGTGGAGGTGGAGGATCAGGAACATATCGGCGCTCCACTCGCCGATGCCGCTGATCGCCACGAGCTGGGCGGTCACCTCCTCATCGGAGAGGTCGCGCATGCGGTCGAGCTGGAGCGAGCCGTCGAGGATGTGCTCGGCCAGCGAGCGCAGGTACTTGACCTTGGCGTGGCTGAGGCCGGCTGCGGTGCGCAACTCGTCGGGATCGGTCGCGAGGACCTGCTCGGGTGTCGGCACGTGGCCCCCGAACTTGTCGATCAGCCGGTTGTAGATGGCGCTGGCGGACGCCGTCGAGAGCTGCTGCCCGACGATCGAGCGCACCAGCGTCCCGTAGTGGTCGCTGGGGCGGCCGGCGAAGAAGTCCCCTAATGGCCCGACCTCGTCGATTATCTGGCGCATGACCGGATCCGCCCGGCGCAGCGCTCGGACGGCCGTCGCGTCGGCTGATGGGTCGGCGGCCGCGGCGGCGCGAACTTTACGGCTGGCCGGCAACGAGCCCCGGGACGCCGGTGTTGGTCGAGTAACCGGGTTGGATCCGCACTTCGGGTCGGATCTCGTGGACAGCCTGCGCGACCGCGATCGCGGATTCGGCGAATCCGGTGGCGATCAACTTCAGCTTGCCCTCGAAGGTCGTGATGTCGCCGCACGCCCAGACGCGCTCCAGCGACGTCTTCATCAGCTGGTCGACCGCGATCGATCCCTTGACCAGCTCGAACCCCCAATCCTTGAGCGGCCCGAGCGCGGTCCGGAAGCCGAGCTGGAGCAGGATCGCGTCGACCTCGACCTCGATCTCGTGCGCTTCGTCGTCGGAGTCGACCAGGCGGACGCGCTCGACGCTCCCGTTGCCGGACACCTCGCGGATCTGGAACGGGACGTGTAGCGCGACGTCGCCGCGGTCGGCCGCCTCCATCACCTGGCCCACGGTCAGCTCGTGGGCGCGGAACCCAGAGCGCCGGTGAACCAGGCTGATCGATTCGGCCGTGTCCAGCAGGTTGATCACCCAGTCCATGGCCGAGTCGCCGCCGCCGACAATCATCACCCGCTTGCCCTCGAACACAGACTTATCGCCCACGATGTAGTGAACGCCGCGACCCTCCCACGGGGTCATGTCGTAGCCGAGCAGCTTCTTGGGCTCGAACGCGCCGTGCCCGCCGGCCACGATCACGGTGCGCGACCGCAGCTCGCCCTGATCGGTGTGGAGCACGACCACCCGATCCTCGCCGGATCCCTCCCACGAGATCGTCTCGGCCGTCGTATTCAGGTGCACCGGGACGTCGAACTGCTCGAGCGACTGGACGCGCAGCATCTCGACCAGGTCGCGCGCCAGCACCCGCGTGTGCCCCGGCACGTCGAAGATCCACTTCTCCGGGTAGAGCGTCGTCAGCTGTCCGCCCAGTTCCGGCAGCGAGTCGATCAGCCGCGCGCTCGCCTCGCGCATCCCGGCCCAGAACGCGGTGCACATGCCCACCGGGCCGGCGCCGATCACCGTCACGTCGCAGACTTCGTCGAAGTCGAGGGCCATCCGGGCCGAGGATTCCGGATGGTCGGCGGCGCCTGGCGGCGGCGCCTTGGTGATCATCGCCCGACGGTCTCGGTGACCGTCAGCGCG
>Ga0335072_10014666_pt1 | contig 11136 bp, 12 predicted proteins | sample Lox_Sample_21_FD_206725 | JGI IMG/M metagenome (GOLD analysis project Ga0335072, IMG submission 206725) | Soil microbial communities from Loxahatchee National Wildlife Refuge, Florida, United States - Lox_Sample_2.1 | ecosystem: Environmental > Terrestrial > Soil > Wetlands | place: USA... | reverse complement strand
CCCCAGGTACTAGTTACTTCACGTGACCCCAAGCCGTATACATTCAAGGTTATCTCCAGTCGTCATTCAAGTCACATTTCAAAGCATAAAACCAAAAAAAAAAAAAAAAAATGTCCGATCAAGAGCCAGCAGCTACCCCAAACATTCCATTAAAAGAGAAAAGGGCTCCCTCAGACCCACCAATCAACGATATCAAAGCCCAAAAGATTGTATGCCACCTCCACCTCCAAAACCTGCTCATCACGTGCTTCCCCCATCACTCCATCTCGAATCCAACCTCCCTCCTACATCCGCAAGGGATGAAATCAGCTGATAAATAAAACACCAGGCAAAACTCCAGTCTCACATCGACGCCCTCAATGCTGAGATCAAGTCAAAGAGCGAGAAACTCCAAGCCGTGAAGGCAGAACTGAAGTCCGTCCTCTTATTCATTCTCTTCCATTTCAAGAATACCTTTCACGCCGCATTTTCGCATTCTAACCTGAAACTCGACCTTCACAGGTCCCCCAACGCGGCGCAAACCGTAAAAACGCACATCACGCTCCTCCACCAATACAACGAGATCCGCGATATCGGGCAGGGCCTGCTGGGGATGGTGGCTGAGAAGCGGGATTGCAGGGTCGCGGATCTGTATGTGGGGGATCCGGGGGAGTTTGGTGTCGGGAGGGGGGATTAAGATTGGAGAGGGCAAGGGAGAGGGAAAGATGGGGAAATGGAGGGGATGCGGAAAGGGGAAACGAGGGGGAAAGTGCGGTGGCATTACAGAGCATGACAGCTCAGCACAACACTGCACATAAGCGGGCACATCGCCATATCACGAAAGCAGCTACGTATCAAGAAATTGAAGAGTGGATTCCCCTTTTTCTCTACCCTGTGGCAATTACAAACATGTAAGGTGTGGGGGGATATCTGTATGTATGCAGTCCCCAAAGGAATCATCGACGCCACGCCATGCAATGATAAAAACACCCTCCAATTCCATCTAATTCCTTTACGAAACAAATGGCATGCGTCCCATTTGTAAAATCAGACCCAAAAAAAAAAAAACTAGTGCGTCCGGCCAAGACTCTGCAAGTTGACAAGCTCGAAATATCGACCTCCTTTCTTCATCAATTCTGAATGCGTACCCGCCTCTACAATCTTACCCTGATCGATGACGTATATGACATCCGCTTTCTGGATCGTACTGAGACGATGTGCGACAGCAATGGTTGTGCGGCCTTTGGCCGCAGCGTCAAGTGCAGCTTGAACGACATGTTCAGACTCTGAATCAAGAGCGGAAGTGGCTTCATCGAGCAGTAAAATCTTAGGGTCACGGATGAGAGCGCGGGCAATAGCAATGCGCTGTTTCTGACCGCCGGATAACAGGGTGCCTTTGCTGCCCACGATAGTGGAAAATCCGTCGGGGAGGGACTGGATGAAGTCGTAGATGTTGGCTTCTTTACAGGCAAAGTCGACGGCGGAGTCGGAGACGTCGTCACGATCGACGCCGAGGAGGATGTTTTCACGGATAGTGCCTTGGTAGAGGGTAGGTTCTTGACTGACGAGAGCGAGGAAGGAGCGGTAGTCGTTGAGATTGAGAGAGCTGATCTCTTTGCCATCGACGTAAATTCCACCGACTAAGGGATCATAAAATCTCTCTAGAAGAGCAATGGTTGTGCTTTTTCCGCAACCGGAGGCGCCCACCAAAGCTACATATTGGCCTGCTTTGACGGTCAAATTTAGTCCTCGAAGGACTGGTTGTTCCGGTCGTGTGGGATATCGGAAATGAACGTCTCGGAACTCGATTGTGCCCTCAACAGATTCTACCGGTGCACCATCTGCGGACCATGGATCAATTGCTGGTTTACGATCAAAAAGTTCTTTAAGGCTACGAGCAGCTTCTTGAGCTTTGCCCATATCCGCTACGAAATTATTAGTATGATAATAAATAAGCTTGAGAAATAACCATCGACTTACGGGCAAACGAGAAAATGGTACCAGCAGACTGGGCTCCGAAGACAATAGCCGGGAAACAAAGGAAGAACTGGAATATGGTATATTCGTGCTTTCCGAGGAGTGTCCCACCATACCAGAAACCCAAAGCCATGCACATGAAACCAAGGGATTGAGAGGCTGCATATAGTGTCGATGATTTCAGTACCGAATGTAAACTCTTCTTTCCCTGGACTGTTAGAGATTCCCGATAGTGTTGTAAAACATCATCTTCGCGAGTCAGTGATGCTACTGTTCGGATGGCTGAAGTAGCTTCGCATGCATAGCTGGCAGACGACTCATAGGCTCTCTTTGCACGCTTTTGAAACTGAGCTAGAATCCAAAATCGCAGGAATCCACAGGCAAGGAGGACCGGGATTGTAGAAGCAGTAACAAGAGCTAGCTTCCATCCAATCGCAAGAGACAGGCTTATGGAAGCAATCAACGTGGTGAGCACGGTTAAAAGCGTGCCAAGTGTTGTACCACTAAGGCCAGCCATATGGGTCGTTTCCGTGGACAAGAAGGATGTCAAAGCTCCAGCCGTGTTCTCTTCCATATCGAAATAGCTAATATCTTGACGGAGCATCGTCCTGAATGCTCGATCTCTCACTCTATGTATCAATCTTTCGGAACAGAATGCAAAAGCAACCCCCTGAGTACAAAAAGACAAGAATTGTACAAACGCCAACATGAGGTACATGAGGCTCCAGAAACTTGAAGTACTAAGAATTGAATTCACGTTGGCAGGGGTTACTACAGTCGATAAGGTGAAAATTTCCTTGGCGAAGAAGACGGCTTGCGTAGGTTGACCACCGCCGCAAATAATCGAGAAGACGAGCCCGACAAGCATTATAGGTAATTCCTTCTTATTGAACCCGGCAATGACCTTGATTAGTGTCCACAGCGAGTAATGTTGTGTTGCCTCCTTCTGCCGATTCTGCAACACTACGCTGGATATGGACTTCTCCGTTTGCTTACGATTCAGCTTGTTCGCTAAGTCCTTGTCCTCTGGATCCTCTTCGTAATGTGGTTTGCTGGAAGATGAGGCCTGGCGCGCTAGCTTCTCGACCTCGACATCGATAGCCTCTTGTTCTTCAGCTGTCATCTCTTTTAGCTCAGCGATTTTTTGGGCCTCAACAAGCCTATAATAGGCTCCTTGCTTCTCAAGTAGCTGATCGTGAGTGCCTTGTTCAATGATGCGACCTTCGGCCATCACCACGATATTGTCAGCCTCTTTGATGGTGGACAAGCGATGAGCAATCGTGATGGTGGTTCTACCAGCCGCGGCAACCTCTAAAGCAGCCTGGACAACACCCTCTGATTTCGTATCTAATGCCGACGTCGCTTCGTCAAGAAGAAGGATCTTCGGGTTACTAACAACAGCTCTGGCAATAGCAATACGTTGTTTCTGACCACCTGATAATAAGAAGCCGCGCTCTCCAACGTTCGTCTCATACCCTTCAGGGAGCGCTTCGATGAAATCGTGCGCATTGGCCATTTTTGCGGCTTCTTCGACTAGCTCATTCTGTCGCTCAAGGTTCTCATTTTCGAACTTGGTGCCAATGAGACCATGCTTGATGTTCTCGAAGATGGTTGTTCCAAAGAGAGTGGGTTCTTGGCTGACTAAGGAGATCTGTTGACGTAGCCATCTAAGATTGAGAGTACTGATATCGTGCCCATCCAACAATATCTGTCCCTGAACAGGGTCATAAAACCGCTCGACAAGCCCGACTATTGTACTCTTGCCAGAACCAGAAGCACCAACTAGAGCAGTTTTCTTTCCAGCGGGAATCAACAGGTTAACATCTTGCATGACTACAACTTCCGGTCTTGAAGGGTAGATGTGCTTGACGTGTCGAAGCTCCAAAGTACCCTCCACGAAGGCCAACTTTTCACCGGCATCGCTGGTAGGATCTAGCGGTGAAACACGGTCGATAGTGTTGTAGATCTTTGCAGAGGCTGAGATAGCAGTAGTAAAGGCTTGCATGTGCGGAGAGACATTGCCAAGAGTAAAGGCGCCGATCATAACGGCCAGAAGAATTGTTAATACGCTAGATAGAGGTACCTCCCCATCAACGAGGAAGCGTCCTCCTTGCCAAAAGGCAAGACCATAATTCAGGTATATGATGAGAAACATGCCACCAAGCATGCAAGCTAGGGTGGTCTTGTACCTGGCACCCCAGTACTCGGCCTCAATCAAATGCTTGTCATACTGTTTTGCAAGTTTGTCCTGAGTACCAAAAGCCGTAGCGTTCCGAATCGAACTTATTACTTCTTCAGCAATTGTGCCTCCAAGAGCATAAGACTCGAGTGATTTCTTATTAAATTTGATGATGAATCTTGATCCGCCTCCCATAAGAAGGATAATGGCCAAAACGGTGGAGGAAAGTATTAAAGTTAGTTTCCAGTACTTGGCGAAGCCTTTGTATCATATCAGTAAAGTGAAGCTACCGATATGGAAATTTCTCACCTATGACAAATGCCGTAATGAAAGTGGCTCCCGCGGAAAGGGTCAGGCCGACTTTTTCTGAGATTCCATCTTGTACCAGATTTGTATCGGCCGTGATTCGAGTCGTGATTTCTCCAGCGCCAAGTTTGTCAAAGAATCCAATATTTTGCCTCATGCATGCTTCCAAATACTTCGCTCTGATTTTTCCACTTATGTGTTCACCAGTGTCTGTAGCTTATTAGCACCCCTGCATTTAAATTGAAAAGAGAACCACTGACAAATGAATCCTACAGTGGAGGTATAGACAAGTATCTATACTTCTTGTCAGTAAATATAGTGCTAGTGCTTGCATGAAAACTTACGAATTCAGCAATTGAGAGGTAGACGAAATACAAAACATAACTCGATAGCGTGCTGCTGAAACTCGCTGGTGATATCCTTCCGCTGAACAGCCCTTGGAAGACACCAGCAAGCTCACCGAAGATGATCTGTATGGATTAGCAAGAAATACTCAAATGTTCAAGGATTAGCCCGCACCGTCATTAGAGGCAGGGCAGCACCCCCAGCGATAGCACATATCACACTGATGGCAATAATAATCATGTCGTTTCTGGTAGCGTATCGATAGAGTTGTTTAAAGCTGGTCGGTACCACAGGTACATCAACCTGTCTTTTGAGCACAGCAGCCTCGTCTGCGGGCAGGTGTTTGAACGGATCATCTTCTTCGTCCTCTTTCACCTTGATCACCTTGGAATCTAGCTTCTGAATCTCGGCATGATCTTGTGGGAGAGTTTCTACTGTATGTCCTTCGGACTTGTGTCTGCCCTTGAGGCCAGTGTCAGTAGAGTCGCCATGGCTCGAGGTTGGTGGGGAGGTCTTGGTTTTCTCTGACAGGTCGCCTTCCATTGTGGCAAGGTTGGCGCAGTTGTGCTGCTATATGCAAGTATGCAAGAGTGACTACTAACAAGACAGAGCGATAACAATATCGTGAGGCAATCAGTCAAATCGAATATTTCATAAACAGACGCAATGAAGCAGTCATGCCTACTGGAAGAGAGCCAATCACGAAGAATGAAGGAGAAGGAGAGTATGAAGGGTTGAACGAGGGGGAACGAGAACATTCTTTAGACTACATTATGTATATATTGGGCACGGCATTCGGAGTCTTCTCTGATGCCCGGTTTGCACAAATGATGGTCGGCTTCTTGTCTCTCCGGGGGGGCAGAAAAGCACGGCACGCCACCCACCTACAACAAAGGTAAAGCGTGGTGGGCCCACCAACTCACGCCTCGGTCTTCCATTTCAAAAGTCGAGGTGCAAATGGGATTAAAAGTGATGACGCCAACATCCCCTTACGCCCCGCCTTACGCAGCCTTCTCGCAGCCTTTCGTAGCCTTACGCAAGAAGATTTGTAGAGGCCTTCCATTTTTATTTTATTTCATCCAGCGCTTGCTCGGTCCATTGCAGCACTCTGATGCAACTGTACGTGCGATGCCTTCAGAACGTTCCAATGTGGAAAGGCCCCGGCAGGCAACCACTCGAGAGAGATTGCTCCCAAATCAATGTTCATCCGATCTTACAGATAAGATAGGTCATGTCATCCAGCAATTTCCGCTTAAAGAAGCCCCAAGTTTCAGCAACGCTCCACCACGGTGTGACTCATCCTGCCTTGGCCATGACGAGGCTCGTGTTCGCATAAAGTCACCACTACCGTTGGAAATGCTTTTCATCTAAATTGGGCTGATATCAGCCTTTCGTGTTTTTGAAGCCACATTCGAAAAGGGACAGAATCTTTACTGGTAACCGCGGCGCTTTGCCTTAATAGTAAGGTGATTGGAAGGTGATATGTTGGAAATCGGGCGGCGTTAAGAATTTCATCCGACGCTAAGTAACTGATACAGCTCGAATTGCGATTGGAACGATTGTAGTGCTTTTTCACCTAACAACTGAGGCATCCAACTCAAGCGAAAATTCAGGGTTAGGCTAGCCCACAAAGCCTCATTTCGTGAATTGATCGATACCAACAAAGACTTCACACAACTCGATCATCAACGACATAGAGTCAAGATGCCGGTATGTTACCCTCGCCCATCTCTAGACTTTGGTAGAGCAACCTGTCTTCTTCAACCGGCGCAGCATCCTCGAGACTATCATTGAGAGATTGGAATACAAGACAACTGACATGCTCCCCTTCAGAGCCACAAGTCCTTCCGAACAAAGGTCAAGCTCGCCCGAGCCCAGAAGCAAAACAGACCCATCCCACAATGGATTCGTCTTCGAACCGGTAACACCATTAGGTACGCTTCCTCTCTTTCAAGCGTGACTTTACAGAGCGGCGATAGCAAGAGATCTAAGGCTGTAGCACGGGACACTGACATTCTGTCGCAGATACAATGCGAAACGGAGACATTGGCGCAAGACCCGCATCGGCATCTAGATTCCACGCTCCATCTGCACATCCTGTCGAATTCAGCTCGTCATATCAATGACGGCCTCTACATGTCACCTGTTCTCCTTCCGCTTTTCACCATTTCCAAATCCTCCGAATGCTAGCACGAGCGTGGCTGAATGAATGATGGACCTGAATGCTTGGGTTGTGGGACTGTCACGGTGATCTGGCTTGGCTTTACCTTTTTAGCTGGCTTCTCTTTTGACGGCGTGCGTTCTTGCATGGGATGGGGAATGGCTGTAGCAAATGAACAGATAAAGGAAAGCAATAAACTGCTGCTTGTTGCCTTCATGTTGATGCGGTATGACTATCAGGGTGTGAATTTCTCCCGTGTACCAGTCCAATCCCTACCTAGACTTATGCGATGGCCTCTCTTCTTAAAATCCCATCCCCACAGACACTATCTCTGACAAAAGGCTACCTAATGCCGGCATCTATACCCATCTACAGGATCAGGAAGCCGGTTTAATTCAGAAAACTATCTTAAAACACAGTCTGTCCAACTGAGCCTCAAACTTCTGGAGGTCTATTAGAGGACTCCTGAGAACGGCAAAACAACACCATATCTGTATAAAAGATATTAATGGATGTGTGAAGAAACAAAGGATCTTAATTAATGCCGGTGTTTGGTTTTCATTATAGACGGATTGTGTCCCGAGGAAGTTCTGAAAGCTATAAAATACTACCGTGCATGATACCGGAGGTGCATCAATTATATTCAGGTGATTTCAATGTCTTTTGATTCATTTGTCTAGGTTTGTGACACTCTGGCTATCCACATCGACATACGCCTTAGGAGAAGTGTGAGTTAAAGCCCAGACATTTGAAAAGGCAACGTGAATGCCTTACCGAGAGTGCCTTTAACTCCTCTCGAAAATGACCCACTGTAAAGCAAAAGGGAAAAGAGATTGCAGAATGAATCCAGGCTAATAAATCATTGATTGAGCCATGAAGGATCCAGAGCCACCATTGGAAAAACACCGGTGAATGCATATGTCTGTTCGATCTTTGCAAGCATAGTGAGCTGTGACACAATGCGAGTGACGTATAAGACCCAAATCAGATAATGGGGTTAAAAGAATGATTTAACGATCCTCGGCCCACTCATTTTCACGGCGAATTTGGTCTTCCTCCTCGGGAGTGAAATCATTGGTAATGTTGAAGGTCTTGCGAATCTCCTCTGGCGACTTCCCCTTGATCATATTAGCCACGGTCTTGCAGCCAACGTCGAGAAGCGGTTTGATGTCGAGATAGTTGGAGGCCTGAATGTGATGTTAGATTTGGAGTTTGCTCAAGATCGAACAGACTACTCTTACCAAAATGATCTCGAATAACATCTCTTGATCCACTTGCATGAACTTTTGATCCCACTCTTCAATATCGGTAGTCTTCTTGCGGGAATCGGAGTCGTCATCAGCCGTTGCCGGGGGATCGTTCTTGTGGTGCTCGCACCATTCAATAACTTTCTTTAAGACTGACTCATTCACCTGTGTAGATTTACTCAGTACCCGTGCTGTCTGGAATAATATCGAGAAGAGTGCGTATATACTCACGTTAGGAATCGGCACCTCAGTAGAACCAACGGAATCTCCAAGGTCATCCATCATATTTTTGATGAGCATTGATCGCTCAGCCACCTGGCGGTCTTCGTGGGGTCAGCTGTGTCGATGCACGAGGAATAACTCATCTTGCAATGTAGACTACTCACCAACAGGAATGACAACTCCATCGTTGCTGACGAGAGTGATAATGGTGGTCCTTTCGACAGCCATTTTCAACTGAACCGAGGGGAGGTTGGTACTGAGTGAATGAAGAATAGAATGATGAGAGAGATTTGTCTTCGTGCAGGTTTTATGTGTACAGAAGACAAAGGTTAGAGAAAGAGTGGAAGACGAGGCTTATAAACGTTAGATAAAGTTCTTTCTACTGCAGCCTTAGAGAATAGAGCGAAGCGAGAGGCTAGATCGTTGGCGTTAAACCTATTTCGTCTAAGGATGACTTCATATTACTCTTCTTCACGCCAAACCAACCAGGTACCTTAGGCTGCAGACCATATGGGGATCTAAAAGACAGAGAATAGACGAGAATGAACTATTCCATTGGCTGTTGGCTGTTGTCTGAAGGTACGTTTGCAGGGAAGTTAGCTTAGTTAGCACATGATATGGAACATCCGTGGTCTATTTCTGAGTCAAAAGCACAGATCGATGTTGTGACTACATCATGTGCAGGCAGTCACAGAGAGAACCTAGACTACTGACACATTTACGAGTACTACGTATATCAGATTGCTGTAGATGCTTCTTTTCCACGCAGAAACATTTTGGAATGATGGCTAATTACAGCCAATCCCTGCGCGTCCTCTAAAATGAGATAACTTATCAGCCCGGGCCTTTTAGTGGAACGCCGCCTAAAGTCTGATCGCCCAGCGGAGTTACCGGTAGAAAGGTACCCCTAGTCTACAGTAAGCAAGCAACGTAAATGCAAAATCCCAAATTCCCTACTACAACATTAGCAAGCTCCATTTGCTATCTTGACCAGGTCTTGCTCAACACCTCCACCTCCCCTTACAAGGCACATCAACGCTGCACGATCACGACCTCCTATCAATGCTATCTTCACAGTTTCCGTCGCATCTGCGAAATCATTCTGGCACCTGCTCCACCCTCATGCCATAGTCAATAGCAACTATGTGGCGGCGCACCTATTTACTCCTTATTCTTGTCCGTTTATATTTTGCGCTTTCGCCAAGTTATTTGCATCCAGATGAGAACTTCCAAGGCCCAGAAGTCATTGCTGGTATGTAAATTCGGAACTCTGGGAATTCTCATCCCCTTGGCTTGCCTCTCCTTGCATCATATGAACTATCCAGGCGCCTCAGAAGCAACATCCACGTTCTTAAGATTCAGAAAGGACATGCTAACGACTTTATAATTCACAGGCCAAATCTTTAATTACCCAGTGAAGTTGACCTGGGAGTTCACCTCCGACAGCCCTATTCGAAGCGTTTTCCCATTATGGCCTGTCTATGGCCTCCCCATGCTTTTGCTTCAATGGATATGGGTAGAGAATGGAAGTGACGGGGAGGTGACCCCAGTGGTCGTATTCTGGACCCTGAGAGTGCTCATGTTTGTCCTAAGTTTTGTGCTGGAGGACTGGGCCTTGCATGAACTTGTCTCGTCACCACGCCATAGACGAGTTGCGGTCCTTCTTGTTGCATCATCATATGTTACCTGGACCTATCAAACACATACCTTTTCGAATTCAATAGAGACCTTACTTGTTGCTTGGAGCCTTGTTTTAATACATAGAATTGTGGAGGATCGGGTCAGTATATCTATCCTATCCTACTCATGTTAATGGCTGATTAGCATCACAGGAACGGACATCTCCTCTCGCGTCAGGTATACTGGCATTTTTATTTGTCTTTGGAATATTCAATCGAATTACATTTCCAGCCTTCTTATTTATACCTGGTCTTCAATTGATACCCCACTTTTTTAGGAAGTAAGTTCATGGCCCAAAAAAAATACGGCTGAGTTGACAAGACTAGGCCTTTCTGTTTACTGATTATGGTCCTTTGCGCCCTCGTCACGGCTTTTCTCGCCGTATCCATAGATACTGAGTTTTATACTCCGGCACCTGTCACATGGTCTCATCTCTTCTCTCATCCAATCATCACACCCTTGAATAATCTCAAGTACAACCTCTCGACTAGCAATCTGTCAGCACATGGGCTTCATCCTTGGTACCAACATATGCTGGCAAATCTGCCGCTGCTTCTGGGTCCTGGCTGCCTTCTATTGTTCCTAAGACCACATTTGTCTCTACGACTCTATTCTGCGATATCAGGCATCTTTGTCCTCTCAATATTCCAGCACCAAGAAGCACGCTTTCTCTTGCCCACAATTCCCTTGATTCTATCGTCTGTCCAACTGCCCCGAAACCAGGTGAGATTACGCATTTGGGCAGGATTATGGATTGCGTTCAATTTGATATTTGGTGTATTGATGGGAACGTATCATCAAGGCGGTATCATTCCAATGCAAGTTTTCTTGAGCAACCAGGCGGACGCCACGCATGCTATCTGGTGGAAAACTTACAGCCCACCTATTTGGCTATTGAACGGCAAGAATGAAGTTCTCAAGACTCATGACGTAATGGGAATGAAGGGAGATCTTATGATCAGGGAATTAGAAAGGCTTGCCACGTGTCATGGTAGAGCCGAAAATAAAAATGGGACATACCTCGTCGCACCCATGTCAGC
>Ga0335072_10014665_pt1 | contig 11136 bp, 14 predicted proteins | sample Lox_Sample_21_FD_206725 | JGI IMG/M metagenome (GOLD analysis project Ga0335072, IMG submission 206725) | Soil microbial communities from Loxahatchee National Wildlife Refuge, Florida, United States - Lox_Sample_2.1 | ecosystem: Environmental > Terrestrial > Soil > Wetlands | place: USA... | reverse complement strand
ACAGCTTCATCTACACTGTATTTGTATTAGGCGCAAGCCACATGGGCTTATAGCGCAGGCCTGGGGAAAAAGCCTGCCTGGCCCAGCCCATGGGCTCGAGCCCACGGCCCAACAATTGCGACCACTGCCACTACCTAAGGGACCTCCGATGGATCAGATGCCAAATTGCCGACCTGGCATGGGCAGCACCGTAAGCGTCATGCCTAGGTATGAGCTCCACGCGTCCTACTAGCGCATCAAGATTGATGCAGTCGCGCAGAGAATCTATGGCAGGCCCTGGGGCTCGGCGCAGTGCCTAATCAAAATCTGACCACTGAATTGAGATAGATGGAAACACACGGATTTGGTGTGATGGGAAGCGGTACTAGAGGCAGAGGTAGTCAAATGGGGGCAGTGGGTCTTGATCTTGCATGTGGACGCCGTTAGATGCCCGTCGACCCGAGCTCCAGACTTTCTGTCAGCACTGCCAGTTTTAAAAGCCGCACAATCCTCGAATGGCACGCCGACGCGATCGTGATACCGAGCAGGGAGGACAAGTGGGTCCATGGCAGTAGTGATTTTGTAAGGTTGGTGGAGGGGCGAGTGGAGGCGTAACTGGAGGTAGTGTGTATTACATAGGCGTTTGTTTGAAGGTAAGTAGCAATCATGCTTCTAAATTCTTTCGTCCAACGAACCATCGCAGCCTCCTAAGTCTCATCCTTTTCTATTTGTGCAGAATTATGGCGAAGCACAGCGGATCCAAGCCAATGGAGAGTGTATCATAGGAGACATCTCTAGGCTGCCCTTCGCATAACAACCACCTTAGTGCGTCTTCCCAAGCCGGGAATTGGTGACTGAGTCCACTCGGCCACCACAGGGACCACTTCTTGGCAGCAGTCACTCTCGATTCATTTCACTAGCGCGAAACGCAGGCGCGAACCGGTCAAATCGGATCCTCTACCAGAAAGCGACCCTTAACATGTGGCCGAGAAAAGTATGCGCCCTCCCGCCTACCTGAGACTTATCCCTGACCACAAGGATAAGTTAGTAAACTTTCTCGTGGATAACTGTTCGCTGTTGGCGTGTTGGGTTTCCAATCCAGATTGGCAGTGCGAGAGGACCGAATCAGACGACATTACTAGGGGGATATTAGTGAAGGAAATGGCGCTCTGATACTGGGTCAGGACGTGGTGCACTACGACATCAAATCGAAATGGTTTTTATCAAGTCGAGACCATTCCGTCTCTCCTCCCCTGCCTTCCCGGGACACATGCCAACTACGGACCCGTCCGCTACAAGGCGCAAGCTCTCGGCGTCTAATCTTTTGTCTCTACCCCCTCGTGGCTGTGGGGCATTGGGGCGGGACAACATTCGGACGGAAGTAGTGGGCGGAGCCGTTTCAGATCTCAGATCATCAAAGATGGACGTCTTAGACCTCGAGATCTCGATTGTGTTGTTTCCTAAGAAGCTCCAACTAACTCGACTCATCGCATTCCATTCCAGAAAGCCGCTAAAAGAACTATCATAGCGTCATACATGACCCTCTTGGATTCGAAGACTTACACGATGTGAGGATTTTGCAACCCGGGCTGCTCCGGTGTGATTCGGGGGCACCATAACACACCACAGCATGCCACCCAGCACAGTGACGGCCCGTATGGCTTATCTTTGGCGATAAGCCCGCTTTCTGGTATACATTTGCGGGATGACTTATAGACGTGCATCTCAGGCGTGCATCTCAGGCGTGCATCCCAGGCGTGCATCTCAGGCGTGCATCCCAGGCGTGCATCTCAGGCGTACATCTCAGGCGTGCGTCCTAGGCGTGCATCTCAGGCGTGCATCTCAGGCGTACATCTCAGGCGTGCATCCTAGGCGTGCATCTCTCGCAGGCGTGCATCTCAGGCGTGCATCCTAGGCGTGTATCTCTCACAGGCGTGCATCTTATGCGTGCGTCTCATAGGCGCGTATCTCTCACAGACGTGCATCTCTTACAGGCGTGCATCTTATAAGCGTGTCTTCCTTACAGTCGTGCACCTTACAGGTGTGCATCTCTTAGAGACGTATATCTTATAGGCGTGCATCTCTTACAGACATATATCTCGCAGGCGTGTGGCTTATACCTGTGACTTTCTTACAGTTGCTCTCCATACCTATTTAAGCCACACGAGCCGTCACTGTGTTGGGTGGCATGCGGTGGTGTTTTTTGGTGCCCCCAAATAGTTCCGGGCTGCTCGGCTCCCGCAGTTCCTGAACGAGATGGTACATGTCCTAAAACACCACACTCCTGGGCTCGGGGCTCAGGGCTTGTGGCCACCTCCATGCCCAGGTCATTTCATTCATTGCACTGGGCTCTTCCAGTATCTGTGCCGCCATAGCCACGCAGTTGATATAGCCTATTTGATAGTCTTCCAAAGGTCAGTCTAAGCCATTCCAAAGAGCCAGATTTGGTCAACTGCACTGAGCTCGCTGAAACTTGTTGGCATGGCATTTGGGCCGGTGTAACCGAGCCATCATCGCAGACCAGAGGAGTATAAGTATAGCCATCAGGCGAGGGAATTTCACAATGCTCTTCTCTCATCTCTGCATTCCTTCTCCATCATCTAGACCTTGCCCAGTTCAGCCCAACGCTCTCAAATTTCACCCAGCCCGCAAACATGAAGCTCCAATCCCTCGCCACTGTTGTCCTGGTAGCCGGTTTTTCCCTCCCAGCACTCGCCCTCCCAGCCCCAAACCCCGACGCAGCTATTAGTTCCACCGCAGCTACTAGATCCATCGCAGCGACCAATTCCATCGAAGCCATCAGTTCCAAGAGCACAAATTCCGCCACAGCAGGCACCTACACAGTAGTATCTAGCGACACCCTCGACTCCATCGCGGCCAAAGAAGGCACCACAACCCAACTCCTCGAAGACGCCAACCCCGACATCGACCCTACAGGCCTACTAGTGGGAGAAGTCCTCATCTTGCCTGCCTCTGCAGCAAGCTCCAACGGAAGCAGGTAAGGGAACCCCACTATCTCGCCTTTTTTCGCCCCCAACTTTACATGTTTGCTTCACACATTCCCCGCGATCGATAGTCTGTCTGTTCCCTCACAAACCCCGGACAGTAGCATAACTCTCAATCTCAGCCACTAATATTCCTCTCAATTCCCAGCAGCGGCGCCGTCCAAAAGCGCGACACCAGAATACCGCCAATCAAGCAGATCGCGGCAAGGGCGGCAGCAACAACAGCAGGGGCGGGCTTCCCGGCAGTAGCAGCTCCTACCGGAGCTGCAGCAGCAGCGTCGACAATTGCTTATTACTACTATTAAGGAGGATCTGTGATTCAAGAAATCGACACAAGAAGTTGGTTGCAAGGAGGTGGCTATTGAAACTTTTGGCATGAACAGCGGAAAAAGATCTTTGTACAGCAATCCCTAAACCCAAGAGCTACGGTCAGAGTAAAGGGGTGGTCAGTAAGTCATAGGCAGGGACGCGAAAATGGGCTTAGAAAATGAGATGAAATCCAGAAATAGACTCTCTCCTTCCCCCACACGTCCAGGTCTGAATTCGCCCCGCAGTTCCAACACTCCTGAACGCAATGTGGCCCTTGTCTTCCCAACTCACACTGCCAATTTGGACTGGCAAGTCACTTAGTAGTCTTGCTCGCTCCAGTCCACTGAGATTATTACCTCCCTCGGGAACCAACCTATAGTGCACAAATCAATCGCAGTGACCCAGTATTGCACTGAATGACCTCCTAGTAATTCTCTCCATAAGGACGTTGTATCCGCAGGCTCCAAGCCAAAGAGCTTCTCGGTCACAGTAGCGAGTTGTGCAAGATAGACTAGTCAGTTCAGGAGTGACATGGTAAAGAAAGTGTCAAAGGTAATAGGAAGCTGTTACGGATGAGCGCACAAGGGCAATAGAGCGTCGCAGTTCATTGAGACTAAGCACGAAGAGTTTAAGGTGGTAGGCTACTTGTAGAGCAGTCTAACACTTGTATCGAATATTTTGGAGGAGAAACGCTAGCGGATGAGTTGAAATATTCGAAATATTTGGATGGATTATAATTACTGACAGGCAAAATGTTGCAAAAGGCTGAGTAGTTCAGTGGCAGAAGTGGGGAACCTGTCTCAAATACTTCGCGTTATGACTAACGTCAGCAGTTCTTGCTTTGGGCCTTATCCAAACTGTAAGAGGTCCTGGGTTCAAATCCCAGCTCAGCCCGTTCTTTTTTGCCCTCCATTCAAAATAAGCTGTCACCAATGTAAATTCGAGAAGCCGCAAGCAAGCGCAAAGATAGATCGTCTGCCTACGAATTGGGATTTAACCTGACCGCCAATAATAACCTCTGACGCCGAAACTCGGGTGGAAATAATTCAGGACGGTAATCCTAGAAACATCCGATGGCATCCTAAGATATGTCCCTCATCTTTGCGAAGATAACTATCCTATATATTGCACCTTGGGTAACGGACTTTTGAGTTGCTGATAGGCGTGCATCTCACGGGCGTACGTCTCTTACAGGCATACATCTCTCACAGGCATCCGTCTCACAGGAGTGCATCTTAGAGGCCGTTACCTACATCCCCATACACAAGCCACTTGGCACGCTGAGGTGTTGCGTGATATGGGGTGGGGTGATAAGGTGCCCGCGAATGGGACCGGCTTTGGCAGGTGTGTGGAAAGGCTGCACAAAAACAGCGGCAAAAGTCTTCTGTTTTTGCGGCCGGTTCACTGGTACTTAGATTCGAAATATTCAGAAATATAGTCTCCTTCCTCACATGTCCAGGTCTGAATTCGCCCGCAGTTCCAACACTCCTGAATGCAATGTGGCCCTTGTCCTCTTCCCAATTCACATCGCCAATTTGGACTGGCAAGTCGCTTAGTAGTCTTGCTCGCTCCAGTCCACTGAGATTATTGCCTCCCTCAGGAACGATGGGAGTAAAGGGATTGTCTCTCGTCAACGTTGAGACGTAGCAGAGGATATCTGGCGCAGTAGCCGTGTATTTCAAGTGAAATCCAGCAACGGCACAGAATTGTAGGATAGTCGTAGCTACGAGGAGCAGGCCGATCCACAGACGATCCGACACGTAAATTATCATTGGTTGTGATGTCAGTGCAGTGGTTGGCTTTGCGGCGAAGTGCGTCAGGCCAAATGGGCTTGTAGTGTACAAGGTCAGATTGTTTGATGGCGTGATCGCTGTCATGGTCGGTGCTAGTGCTGTCTGCCATACAGTGTTGAGCAGGGCGCTGAGCCTTTGAGAAAACACCTGCCCAGAGATGGTGGCAAAGTCGCCTTGATACTCTAAGCTAGTCTCGAAAGGGGAATTCTGACCCTGCATGTAAAGGTCTGTTGGCGAGGCGACGCCATCATGCCTATGTACACCGTATGGTTAGCGACGATCTCCCAGACTGGTTGGACTCGTGAAGCGGACGAAAAAGAGAGAGAGAGAGAGGACTTCGATCTCTCTCGGAGCTTGAGCAAATATCGCTGATTACTGGCCGCCGGGGGACTTACGGTAAGCCCGCTGCCCAAGGGAACCAGTAGAGTAGATTTTCGAACGTCGAAGGGTGGAATGGATTGACCTTGCTTGATCTCTCATCTTTCTCGGAGCGTCGCATTCTATCGACTGCGCACAGCACATCGTTGCAAGTCGCATGTGCTTCAACTCTTGTCGTGCCGATAGAGCAGTTGTATAGCTACACTCCACTGCCACCGCCCTGGTTCGAACCATAGAGCAAATTTGGGTAATCATGGTACTCCATAATGCGGCTGTAGTTGGTGATTGTGTCGATGAAGACGCTGTTGGGACCTGCTACCCATCGTATGTGGGTACAGGTCCATAAAAGAGACTGGAAGAATTATGCATGGTGATCTTTCCGTCTAGTGTCTTGTTCAATGCATCAGTGCTTACATCACGGCCATTGGAACACGTAAGCTCGAGGTAAGAAGATTCAAAACTAAAGTTGGCAGTGCCTGTTGTTGGAAGTCCGGCAATCATGATGCCAGTGAGTGAAGCAAATGTCAAATTATCCACTGAATCGATGCTAATCCACGAATTGCCATCAACCTCACTGATGTCTCCAGAAAGCTCTTCCAACATCGGTATCTTGACGTTGCTCCATAGGTCCCTGGGCGAGCTCTTGACCTTCTCTGGAGCAAGAAGGCTAGCTGTGTAGAGGGCATTGATGGCGGGACCGAAGTAGCTGAGACTACTCGCACCGATAAGCATGCTGACATTGGTATTGTTCGTATCAAAGTAATAGAGTTGCTGCAATGTATCCACGCCTGACTCGGTGGTGTCGAGGATCCGCAGAGAACTTTGGCCGCCTAGAGGTGACAGCGCCCAGACCAAGACAATTGCCGTGCCAATAATCCCAAACCTGCGAAGCATGAACATTCGCTCCACGGCTCCTGCTAGATTTTGGCTGCCTACGAGTTGCTCAAGGAGCTGCAGCAGGTCAGCAAACAGCCGATCATTATATGGTTTGTTGGCTTTGCTGTGTCGAAGCGCTTTAGGAGAGACAAAGCTCTTACCCCAAGGTTGCTGCCATTTTCTGCACGCCACAAAGCACAGAACTTCATAAGCCTACCGACAACAGCAGCGAATATGATTGGGAAGATGGTCGGACCAAGTTTCGCGGCGGTTGCTATGTGAGATCCATACTCTGAAAGCGGTTTGCCATCCAATTGTAACGCGCAAATTCCAAAGACGGCCGGAAGCGAAAATCAGCTCTTCGATGGGAGAGGATGTGGTCAAACCAGGTGCTCACCAATGCACATCAATGGCGACAGGGTGAGCAAAACGTCGGTAAAGGCTACGATAGAGTAAAATGGGCCTCTTCTGCCTAATTTTTGCGGTACACTGGCCAACCTCTGGGTATTCGAGCGTCCTCCTTCGATTGCCATGTTTCTCGTCCTACGACCTCTACACGATAAGGTTCGTACGAAGAAGATCCCACTGCGCCAAACGGCTTCGTAGATATTGGCTGATGGCCCAGGTTCGGGCTGTCAACGGGCAGGAGCTGTATTTCGCTTGCAAACTGGCTGGATGCCGACGTGTTGTGGCGGTCATTGAGATGCATACCTTAGGGTCCCTCTGGCCGGGAAGACAGGCTGTCCGCCGTGGGATGGAAATGGCAAGCACCATTTTCTTCGACTTTGGCCTTATCTTCGGCTCCTACTGCTTGGGGGCGGTTCCTTAAACTCCCGTGGGTTGGCTCGGTTTCACCAGCGCAATCCTAGACCCTGCCAATGGCTCCGAGCCATCATTGATAATTTACGGTAGTCCGAAGTAGAATGCCTGTATGCCGATGGCAGCAACAGCAATGCTAGAGGGTCCCTCGAGGCCCCTCTAACTTAGGCTCGAGGGTTGCACTTTGAAGAAGGCCTAGGACTTGGCTAGGGCGAGCTTTGGTTAAGGCGGCAGTGGCGCTCTCGGCTTCGATTGACCTCGCATTAGTGGAGATCTCGGAAATACGGCCATTGCTTATTCCCCACCATGCCCTCGTGCGTCACAACTTCGCTCTTTATACCGGAATCATGATGGCTTTGCAGCTCTCTGAGATTCCGAAGTGAAAATGCTGAAGAAAGCCGGCATCATATCGAGCTACAGCTGCCTCCAGAGCTGCTCATGTCCACATTCGGCCGCCAGGAAACCGTCACCATCTTGCCCAACATCTACGCCTGTGAGACCCGCAGTCGGACGTTACCGTCCTCTACAATGGCGTACCTATGCAGATGTCCATCGCAGAAGTGGCTCGGACTTTCGAGATAATATGCGTTGGCCTGCTACGCCCACGCCGTACGAGATCTTCGAATTGCCAAAGGGAGGGGCTTACTCGAAGCATAAATTCTACGAACTCGTAAAGATATATCATCCCGATCGTCATGGCTTGGAAGGCACCGCGTGTGGAGGCATATCGCATATCGAGAAGCTTGAGAGATATCGACTGGTCGTCCTCGCCCACGAGATCTTGTCCGATCCCATCAAAAGAAAAGCATATGACAGCTATGGCGCAGGCTGGGGGTCATTCGAGAGACAGAGCACAAAACATAGTCGCGGCTACTACTCTACAAGCGCTGGCAAGCCTTTTGGCTTCGGAGAGGGCTATGATAACTCGCCATTCGGCAACGCTACTTGGGAGGATTGGGAACGCTGGTACAGACGTAACGAGCCTAACCACAAGCAAGCTTACGCAGGGAACTACTTCAATCCCAACGCATTTGCTTCATTCGTCATACTGATGGCTATCATCACGGGCGTTGCACAGGCCACGAGAGCAGGGCAGTATTCCGGCAGCTTGGAAGAAAGGGCAAAGGCATTCACAGATGAGACAAGTCGCTTTCTAACTTCACGCGCTACACAGTACAGCGAGAATAATCTAACCTCCGATGGGAGGATCAGGCATTTCCTCGAGAGGCGGGATCCTTCAAAGTATGGCCTCAAAGATGAGGAAGAGGAGACGTATAGGAAGCACTTCAGTTCCAATATGCTCCCGCCAGCCAAAGATCAAAGCAAATCAAGCCCACCAGATTGAGCATCCGAATGGCGAACCAATCACAACCACGAAGACAAGGAGGGCTCCATCCACGCGCTAGTTGGCCAACAGAGCGCGGAGAGTTAATATCGAAACCTCTCTGCAACGAGAGCTTCTTAAAGCCCTCCGCGCGATTCTGCAAGTCAGCTTCTGTCGTGGCAGCGGAACCGCTGGGGCTCACGCATACATGTTTTCTGGAGGGTGTGTGATACATGTGGCATAGGCCCCCTCACTGCCACTTCACAAGTGGCTTTCAGCTTCAATATCACCTGAAAGGAATGGCAGTTGGGAATGGCCCGCTAGGTTGCATACTGTTGCTGATCACGGCATGCACAGATGCAGAGGGTTGAAAAGAGGTTTGGACTATTGTACACTGACCCTCTCTAGCGAAGGCAATGATTACAAGCCAGCCATATCAAAGGCCCGCTTTGGCCATAGCCATGTATCACATAATGCATCTGATGAACGCCTGCTTTTGCAATCGACATACTCAATTGCTCGATTCGATTACCGCACTTTCGACTCTCACTGGCTGCTCGAAAAGGGCTCCTCGGAGCATTACGACATCTTGCCCTTGATTTCTTCCTTCTTACCAATGGCCTCTCCCTTCACTTCTGCGGCTTTGCCCTTGGCCTGCCCGGCGGTCTCCTCAGCTGCGCCCTTTGCTTTTGAGGCGCTCATGCCGGCAACTTCGGCGGCTTTGTTCTTTGCTTCGACTGTAGGTAGAGGTCAGTACAATTGGGTCCGAGTGGATGCAAGAGGAAGGTTTGCTCGAGTGCAATAGGTGGGACGTGGAGAGGTTGATCAGCCTGCACTTACTACCAGCGTCAATGCCTTTGACGGCTACGTCCGACACTGTTCGGTCGACTGCTTTCAGGCCGTCTTTGACTGTCTCTGTGGCTGATTTTTGGTAGATAGCGGCTGTGGAGAAGAGGCATGGAGATGGGCGAGCAGCTACCGATCGTAGAGCAATGTTTGATCTGTAGAGGAAAGACATTGTGTGCTTGTGAGTGGGGAAGATGTGGGTGTGAGCGTGAACGGAGGCTTTCGATTAGGATTGTACTGGTGTGCAGGTGTATTGCAACAAGTGAATGGTCTGCTTGATGTAAATGTGAGAAGAAAATCAAGACTTGTTCTCCAAGACAGTTCTGTTGTGGCTGGACCATGTCACTGATGTCATTGGGGATATTTTCTTGGTCGGATTGTTCTTCCGCATAACAAACTTCTCCACATGTTGCGGATGTCCATCGCGTCCGTAGACCTGAATCACACCCCAAGCGCCGATCACAGGGCACGATGATGTAAGTGGTTTATATCACCTGTCACATTGGATTCATCGTCTATTTGCAGAAATAGGACAATGATAGTTGAAATACTACGGCATGAGGATTGATTGTTTTCCATGATATAATTTGCATGAATTTATTTGAAGTCATCCTGTAATGAAATTATGCCAAAAGCATTCAAATGAGGAGCAACAGAGTGTGTCTACCGTGGGAAGGGTCAGGCTGGAAAGAAGTATGACCAACTTCATTTTCCGAGCGAGCATTGTTGGATGCAGTTGAACCAGCGACAGCCAGACTGCAATTGTCTGCTACTGCAAGCGGCATATCTCCTTGATCTGGGGCGACGGCGTTGTGTCTCCACTGCACCCCCCAGTTGATCCTCGATCGACGAGTTGCCAGTCAAACCACAGCTTCATGACTCTTTCGGGACTTTATTCCACCAGTATCGCATCTTTTGTAGATTTTCCAACGAACCGTAATTCTGGGAAAAGTTCTTTGAGCGGCGAAGGCTTTGGTCTCGTCATCCTTCGTGATGTATCTTGCCTCGTTCAGAATCCGTCATAACGACTCTGTATGGAGCCAGATCAGAACGGCGTCTGTTGTGAGTGACACAATAAGAGTCTGCCCGAATCCTCATCTCTGCGCCAAGTGCTAGACACCAAGGCTCTGAACACGTCTTCCTCTTCCTGGTCATCGAGTGGAGGTCTGGTAGCCTCGACCTTGTACGTGATAATAGCCCCATCCCCTCCAACAAGGGTTATTTCAATGTCGGACATTTTGTGGCCACTCCATGGGATGTATGCTTCACTTCTCAACGACTCCCTCAAAGTGGGTTTTGTGTCTTGCCCAAGTCTGAGACCACCTGCAAAGAGGAAGAGGCAATCATTGGTAATGAATTTCTCTAGGTCGGTAGCCCTGTCTTCCATTACTTTCCACGTAGCATCCTCCAAAACGGTGATCATCTCCTCTAGGGTTTCTGGTTGCTTGGAAGCAGACATCTTGAGGTTAAAGGTCAGGATGGATGTTGTCAACGTAGCGTTGAGACGTTGAGACGTTGAGACGTTGAGACGTTGAGAGGCACTTGAGGTCTATATTTCTCACACTGTCAAACAGATGATCATTTAGACAGCAGATGGTTGAGCAGGTGATTATCGAGCGTTGTTTGTCCACCTGCACCTTGATGGAAAAGGCGCAGCCTGCAGCCTCAAACGTCATCTGCCAAGCTCAGCTTTCTCCACAACCCCCCTATGGTGGGGTATTATGACCGAACCGGCATTTTCAAATTTTCCCAATCTCACCTGCCTGTCAACCCTCCCCGCCGCCCACACAGCCCTCCACACACGTCG
>Ga0335072_10014664_pt1 | contig 11137 bp, 8 predicted proteins | sample Lox_Sample_21_FD_206725 | JGI IMG/M metagenome (GOLD analysis project Ga0335072, IMG submission 206725) | Soil microbial communities from Loxahatchee National Wildlife Refuge, Florida, United States - Lox_Sample_2.1 | ecosystem: Environmental > Terrestrial > Soil > Wetlands | place: USA: Florida... | reverse complement strand
GAGGATCCAGCCGGACTACTTCACCGAGGCACTGCCGCTCTTCGGCGACCCAGAGGTGGTCGCGGTGGCCGGGTGCGTCCGCACGGCGCGTGACCGGCAGCTCAGCCTGATCGGCAACATCCTGGTTGGCTACCGGGAGCGGATCTACGCCATCGGCCAGCGGGTGCTCAAGTTCGGCCAGACGTACTCCCGCGTCAATGCCACGCATATCGTCCCTGGCTTCGCCAGCATGTACCGCACCGAAGTCCTGGCACGGATTGACCTCAACCCGCCTGGCCTGGTCATCGAGGACTTCAACATGACGTTCGAGGTCTACCAGAAGAAGCTGGGCAAGGTCGCGTTCACCTTGTCGGCGGTTGCGGTCACGCAGGATCCAGTGCGGCTCCGTGACTACATCAAACAGACCAGGCGCTGGGCCCTCGGCCTGTGGCAGACGGTCAGGCGGCACCCGCCGCAGGCCAACCTGTTCACCGCGATGCTGGCTGTCCTGCTGCTGGAGTTCATCACCGCGAGCACGATCTTCGTGATCCTGCCGCTGATCGCAGGGATCCTGGCGATCCCGGACGTGGCGCCCAGCACGCTGCACTGGGCGCCGATGGCGGATGTGCATACGGCTGTCGCGGCCCACATGAACCTGACAGCCGTCGTATTCGGCGTGGGGCTGCCGGACTACGTGATGACCTGCCTGGTCGCCGTTCTGGACCGGCGCGCTCGGCTGTTGTTCCTTGGCCTGTTCTTCCCGCTCGTGCGGGTGATCGACTCCGCCATTTCGCTGTCCGCGCTCGCGGTGGCGTGGTTTACGCGATCCAACGGCACCTGGAAGAGCCCGCCGCGACGTGCCATCGATACTCCAGCGCGCGTGCCTGTGCCGGTAAGCACGCCTAACGCGAGAATGACGGCGACTCGCCCGGAATCGCCGCTCCCGCCCGACTATGCGCAGGACTATGGCCGGAAACGAGGTCATGCATCGAGATGAGGACGACCGGGCGCTGTCACGGCACGCTGGTGCAATGAACCCGATCAGGCTGATGCTTGCCGACGACCACTTCATGATCACTGAAGCGCTGTCGGCGCGGCTGTCAGCACCGGACATCTGGGTCGCGGCGCGCTGCGGTGCAACTGACCCGAACCTGTTCGCAATCGTCAAGGGCGTCCGGCCGGACGTGATCGCTATCGAGGGGGAACCGTTCGCCGGCGGAGTTGGCGACATGGTGGAGCGGCTGATCGCGAACAGCCCTCAGGTGCGCGTGGTAGTCCTGAGCGCTGACCAGAACGTTGCGCATGCCGTCGCCGCTGCCCGCGCGGGTGCTGCAGCCTGGGTCGCCAAGGAACAGGACGCCGACGAGTTCGAGTCGGTAGTCCGCGGTGTGTGCCGCGGCTACTCGTGGTATCCGCCCGAGATGCTCGGCGAGATCCTGCGCAGCCTGCGGACCGGCGCCAGCCGCGGTGGTAGCGATCTGCATGTGCTCAGTTCGCGTGAGATCGACGTCCTGCGTGCCATGATGACCGGCCGCCGCGGCCGGCAGATCGCAGCTGACCTGCACATCTCAGCCGACACTGTGCGCACCCACACGCAGAACATCTACGCCAAGCTCGACGTGCACAGCCGTGTCGAGGCGGTCAGCGTGGCCAGAGCCGCCGGCTTGCCGCCGCGCGACCGGATGGCCGGCTCGTGACCACGGTCGGAGAATCGGCCAAGATGGCTTGAGCGGCGAAGCGCCGGATTGGTGCTCGCTACCGGCTGCCCGCGCTGCGGTCAGCGCTGGAGGCGGCATACTCTGCCCGCCAGTGAGTACGCCATCCGACTGGTCAACCCCGCGACTGGTCAGGCCCACGACTGGTCAGCCCATACGACTGGTCAGCCCGTACGACTGGTCAGCCCGTACGACTGGTCAGCACAGTCCGTGGGTACCACCTACGCAGACTAGCTAGCTAGGCCGGATACGCAGCGTAGGACGAGGCCTGCGCCGCTGTGGTTATACGGGCGGACGGGCAGCTTCTAACCACGGCAGCTTCTAACCACGGCAGCTTCTAACCACGGCAGCTTCTAACCACGGGGGACTGACTTACCGGTGACTGGGTCTTCTCTGGATCTTGAGCTTCCGCGAGATACTCCGGCGTTCGCCACTGAAAGCGACCTGGAAATCCGCGGTCTTCTGCACGATCTCGGTCATCAGGTGATGACGTTGTCGCTGCTCGCCGACTCTGTGTGCGACGAGGGCGCGCTGTCGGCGACTGCTGGCCAGCGAATGGAGATCGTAAAGCAGGAGATATTCCGCATTGTGGAGCTGATCGCCGACTCCATGTCGCCCGACGCGGCCTCGGCGCGGACGGAAGTGATCGACCTCCGGCAGGCTGCCGAGGACGTCGCGCAGCTAGTCAGCGTGGCTCACGGCACTGCCGTAACAGTCCAGCCAGGTCGCCCGGCGGTAATCTCCGTTAGCGGGTCACTGTTGTGGCGCGTCCTGGGCAACCTGGTGGACAACGCCGTTCGCGCGGCCGGACCTGGCGGCCAGGTCTCGATCAGGATTGAACAGGAACGCCAGACGGTCCTGGAGATCGCCGATACCGGCCCCGGCTTCGGTTACGGTCCGTCCGGCGCGTCCGGTCTCGGCCTTGCCGTCGTCCGCAATCTGCTCCACGCGGCAGGCGGCAGGCTGGATATCGCGAACGATCCAGAAGGCGGCGCTCGCGTGCGCGTTACCTTCGGCCTTGATCCTGGCGACGGAGGGCAGCCCCCGGTCCTAACCGACGCCGCTGTGACGGCAAGGATGACGCTGGCGTGATCGAGGTGGTAATAGGAGACGATCACGCAGTATTCCTCGATGCGCTGGCAGCGGTGCTGAGCAGCGGTGGCTGGACGGTGACCAAGGCGAGGACCATCGAGGACACTGTCGCCGCTGTCAGCGCGCAGCATCCGGACGTCTGTCTCATGGACCGGCACTTCGCGGCAGGCCGCGATGGTCTGGCAGCGCTCCGCGACCTGGTGGAGGTCTCGCCCCGGACGAAGGTGATGATCCTCTCGGCCGACGGCAACACAGACAGCATCATGAGGGCGATGCGGGCCGGCGCGGCTGGCTATGTCCACAAGACGCGGAGCGTCACCGTGCTGAAGAAGACGATCGAGCGGGTCCTGCGCGGCGAAGTCGTCGTGGAGGTGCCCGCCGGATCGGCGATCCATCCTCAGCTGGCCCGCCAGCGCGACGCCATGCGACTGGCCGGAAGCCTCACCACCCGTGAGAGGCAGTGCCTGGAACTGCTTGTCGCCGGCCAGGACACCGCGGCCATGGTGAGCAGCCTCGGAGTTTCGGCGGCGACGGTCCGGACCCACGTCCAGGCGCTGCTCACGAAGCTCGGAGCTCACTCCAGGCTGGAAGCCGCGGCCCTCGCGGTGCGGACCGGGCTGCTCGACGACCTCGCCGGCCGTCCTGACCTGGCCGGGAGCCATCCGACTGCCCTTTCGAGGTAAATTCCTCCGGCCGATGACGCGGAAGATTCTTCGTGATCATGGATTCAGGGCCAGCGTGGGGGCGGATGCCGTGATCCAGGTGACCGGGGTGGCCCAACTAGACTGCGGCGTATGCCTCGACCACGCGTGCTCTCCGGCATCCAGCCGACAGCCGACTCCTTCCATATCGGCAACTACCTGGGTGCGCTGCGCCAGTGGGTGGCCCTGCAGGAGACCCACGACACCTTCTACTGCGTAGTCGACCTGCACGCGATCACTCTTCCGCAGCAGCCTGCTGAGCTTCGCCGCCGGTCCAGGGTTGCTGCTGCTCAGCTGTTTGCCGCGGGCCTGGACCCGGACTCCTCGACAGTGTTCGTGCAAAGTCACGTGCCCGAGCATCCCGAGCTGGAGTGGGTGCTGGCCTGCATCACCGGCTTCGGCGAGGCCAGCAGGATGGTCCAGTTCAAGGACAAGTCGGCCAAGGGCGGGGCTGATGCTTCCAGCGTCGGCCTGTTCACCTACCCGATCCTGCAAGCCGCTGACATCCTGCTCTATGACGCTGACCAGGTGCCTGTCGGTGAGGACCAGCGCCAGCACCTGGAGCTGACCAGGGACCTGGCGCAGCGGTTCAACCACCGGTTCGGCCCGACGTTCGTGGTGCCAGGCCCGTACATCCTGCCCGAGGTCGCCAAGATCACCGACCTGCAAGACCCGGCGATCAAGATGAGCAAGTCAGCGTCGTCGCCGCAGGGCCTGATCGACGTGCTCGAGGACCCCGGCTCGATTCGCCGCAAGATCATGCGGGCCGTCACCGACACCGACGGTGAGGTGCGTGCCGACGAGGCTGCGAAGCCCGGCGTCACGAACCTCCTGCGTATCTACGCAGCGCTGGCCGGGGAGCCGGTCGCTAGCCTCGAGCAGCGGTATTCAGCCGCTGGCTACGGAACCTTCAAGAAAGACCTGGCCGAGGTGGTCGTCGACGCGTTCGCTCCGATCCGGGAGCGGACCGAGAAGCTGCTGGCCAATGAGTCCGAGCTCGACCGGATGCTCGCTGCCGGGGCGGCGAAGGCCCACGCGATTGCCAGTACCACAATGGCACGGGTGCGGGACAGGATCGGATTCCTGCCGCCCGGCTGAGCTAGCTCGCCCCGCGCAATCCAGTATCTATGTCCCCATATTGCCCCCAGGCGGCGCGGGGACAATGGCATGATGCCGTACGCGGGCGTTCCCGGGGTCGTGGCCGGTTTTTGGTCTGTGGTTGCCGGCATAAAAGGAATAGGTGCGCGATCTCCGGGTAGCTGATGCCGGCAGGCATCCAGATACCCCCACCGCCTGCCCAGGGAGTGATCATGATGGCTGGGACGCTTCGCGTCCGGCGAAGCCGGGGTGCACTCAGCGGGTCTGCGCTGGTGCTGCTCGGCATCTGGGGCGCGCTTATTCCGTTCGTCGGCCCCTACTTCCACTATGCGTACACGCCCGACCAGGCCTGGAAGGTGACGTCCGGCCGGATATGGCTGGACCTCCTGCCGGGTGTCGTGACACTGGCAGGCGGCCTGGTCGTGGTGCTCAGTCGCTTCCGCCCGGCCGCCGTATTCGGGTCCTGGCTCGCGGCACTCGCGGGAGCCTGGTTTGTTGTCGGCGACCTGATCGCCACTCACTGGGCCGGCCTTCCGGCACCCGGCACGCCGGTCGGCGGTGCCGCCCGGTCAGCGCTCGAGCAGCTCGGTTTCTTCACCGCACTCGGGGTCGTGATCGTGTTCGTGGCCGCGCTGGCGCTAGGCAGGTTCACGGTCGTGGCCGTGGCCGACGCCGCTACTCGCAGAGTCGCGCCAGCGGATGCGAAGGCGGCCGAGCCAGCGGCTACCCGGACCCGGGTCGGTGCCCTGCCCAGGGTCAACCTGGTGCCGGCGTTTCGCGGGCGGTCCCGCGCGGCTGAAGCGGCCGACGCGGATACGACTGCAGCAACGGCGCGCGCTGACTGACCGGTGGCGGCTGCTGACTGGCCGGCGGGCGCTGCCTGACCGGCGGGCGCTGACTGACCGGCGGGCGCTGACTGACCGGCGGGCGTTGCAGCCCTGCCGCCGTTCGGCACTGCTTGGGCGGCCGGCGCCGGCCCGCGATCTACTGCGGCCGGTGCCGGCTAGCCAGTGCTCGGCGCCGTGTCCAGATCACGCCGGCGAGGGCGAGCGCGGCGGCGGCGACACCGCCTGCGGCGAGTGCGTAACCTGTCGTGTTGCTGGCCGGCTGCGCGGCAGCAAGCCCTGCCACCTTGGGCTTGGCGACACCGTGTGCCGCGCGGGCAGTGGCGCCGGGCGCCGGCAGTGGCGGCACCAGCTGGCCGACCGGCCGGACCTTGCCGTTCATCGCGAATCCCCAGTTCAGCAGCTTCTCGGCCGAGGTGATCTCCTGCAGCGACGTGCAGTGCAGCACGGTCGCAATTAGCGTGACGCCGTTGCGCCTGGCGAGTCCCACGTAGGTGGCCTCGGAGTTCACGGTCCAGCCGATCTTGCCGCCGATGCCGCCGCGGTACTGCGTGAGCAGGTAGTTCTGGTTAGTCAGCGTCTCGGTGTCCCCTGGCTTGAGCTCCAGGGTGGCTTTAAGCGTCGAGTCGTATTTCATGAAGGCCGGCATCGTGAGCGCCTGCCTGGCGATGAGCGCCTCGTCGTAGGCGGACGTCACCTGGCCGGCCGCTGGCAGCCCGTTCGGCAGTTTCGCGACAACGTCGTAAGCCTGCAGATGCCTAGCCTCGGCATTGATGAGGGACATGCCCTTAGCGAATGAGCCAGTGGCCTGGGTGAGGGCGACAGCGGCGTCGTTGGCGGAGATCAGCAGCAAAGCCCGGAACAGGTCAGCGACCTGGTATTTGCGGCCGGTGATGAGGAAGGCACTGGTCGGCTGCTGCGACGTTGCCAGGGGGGTGGCGACAACCATGGCGCTGGGGTTAAGCAGCGGGATCAATGTCACCGCCGTCAGCACCTTGAGCGTGCTTGCCGGACCGAACTCACCGTGCGGGTCCTCCGCGGCGAGTACCTGGCCGGTGTTGGCATTGGCGATGACCCACGCTGACGCCGGGATGTCCGGCAACGGCATGCTGCCACCTGATGGCTGATGCACGACAAGTCCGCCGCTGGCCATCAGCGGCCCGCCGATTCTGCGGGCGGCGCGGCTGCCGGGCTGCGGGATGCTAGCCGGTGACGTTCCCGGTGCAGTCGACAGCTCGGCGGAGCCCAGCCGGGCTGCCGCTCCGCTGACGGCGAAGCTGGCAGCGGGAGCACCGAGGGATGCTGGCAGTGCGCTGACGGTCGGGCAGGAGACGCCGATGAGCGCCGCGCCCATCAGCGCCGCGCCGGCTGCAAGTGCCGCCACTGAGCGCGCGCCGTGCCGCATCCAGCGCGGCGATTTCCGCCGTCGGCTGCATCGGTCGCCTGCGGCGCACGGGTGAGCAGGCAGCAGGCTGGAGGGCCGCTCGCGTGGTCCCGGACGTCGATGAATCACGGAGTGTGACCTTCCCCACGCCAATCGTGATTGATGCGTGGCATATTCCGGCCGAAACAGGCCCGGGGTTACGAACCGATGCGGCTTTTGCGAAAGCTTTGACAGAGCTCGGCGGCTGGTTGCGTTAGCAGGCACTATTGGCGCGCCGAATGTGGTTGATTCCGGTCGGCAATGGCTCGCGCGCAGGTGCCGACCCACCCGCGGCCCTGTCAGCTTGATGCCGTTGCGGCTTTCCCGCGGAGCGGCCAGGCTTATGTCGGAAATATTACGGTTGATACCGTCTCCGCGTGGCACACGTCACAGCGATGGGCCGGACTAGCGCGCCGTACGCTGGTGGAATGAGTCGCACATCGGAGTCAGGCGCGCCGATCGAGGGCGTCTACGGGCCAAAAGACGTGCAGAACCTCGATCCCGTCACGAACCTGGGCGACCCGGGCGCGTTCCCGTTCACCAGGGGCATCTACCCGACCATGTACCTGACCCGGCCCTGGACGATGCGGCAGTACGCCGGCTTTTCCACCGCGGCGGACTCCAACCGCCGCTACCACCAGCTGATTGCGGCGGGCACGACCGGCCTGTCGGTGGCGTTCGACCTGCCCACGCAAATGGGTTTCGACTCCGATGCGGAACAGGCGAGCGGCGAAGTTGGCAAGGTCGGCGTCGCCATCGACTCGCTGGAGGACATGCGCTTGCTGTTTGACGGCATCCGCCTGGACCAGGTATCGACGTCGATGACCATCAACGCGCCGGCGGCCCTGCTACTACTGCTGTACCAGCTCGTCGCCGAAGAGCAAGGCGTATCCGCGACGGCGATATCGGGCACGATTCAGAACGACATCCTCAAGGAATACATCGCGCGCGGAACTTATATCTATCCGCCCGCACCGTCGCTGCGGCTGGTCGCCGATACCTTTGCCTACTGCCGCACGGAGATCCCGCGCTGGAACACGATCTCCATCTCCGGCTATCACATGGCCGAGGCAGGGGCGACTCCGGTTCAGGAGATCGCATTCACGCTGGCGAACGCGCGGGAGTACGTGCGAGCCGCGATTGCGTCGGGCCTGGCCGTAGATGAGTTCGCGCCGAGACTGTCATTCTTCTTCGTGGCGCGCACGACGCTGCTGGAAGAGGTAGCCAAGTTCCGGGCGGCCCGGCGGCTGTGGGCCTACATCATGCGGGACGAGTTTGGTGCGAAGGATCCGCGCTCGCAGATGCTGCGTTTCCACACCCAGACAGCCGGCGTGCAGCTCACCGCGCAGCAACCTGAGGTCAACCTGGCCAGGGTGACGCTGCAGGCGCTCGCCGCGGTGCTTGGCGGTACCCAGTCGCTGCACACCAACTCCTATGACGAGGCGATCGCGCTGCCGACGCAGAAGGCTGCGACGCTGGCGCTGCGGACGCAGCAGGTGCTGGCTCTCGAGACCGACCTGACCGCCACTGTCGACCCGCTGGCCGGCTCATATGCGATCGAGTCGATGACCGATGACATCGAAGCCAGGGCGCGCGAGCTGCTGGAGCAGGTTGCCGCCCTCGGCGGTGCGGTTGCGGCCATTGAGCAGGGTTTCCAGAAGGCCGAGATCGAGCGGTCCGCGTACCGGATCGCGCGCGAAGTTGACTCCGGGGAGCGCAAGGTAGTCGGCGTAAACGCGTATGTCAGCGAGCAGGAGGAGCCCTACGAGCCGCTGCGAGTCGACCCCGCGATCGAGCACGAGCAGGCAGCGCGGCTCGCTGACCTGCGTGCCCGCCGGAATTCGGCAGAAGTCAGCCGGCGCCTGGACGACGTGAGGGCTGCAGCGGCGGGCGAGAAGAACATGCTCTACCCGCTGCGCGAGGCGCTTGCAGCGCTGGCGACGGTTGGCGAGGTCAGCGACGCGCTGCGGGAGGTCTGGGGTGTCTACCGCCCGCCAGAGGTGTATTAGGCCCGTCGCCTGGTAGCGGGGGGTACCGGCCACTGCGCGACAATCCCGCAACATCAGCGGACCGGTGACCCCAGGCGGTACGATGCTCGCCAGTGGAGCGATCTCGTAAGCGATTGACCAGAACGTTCGATGCGCTGCGGGCGTCTCGCTGATCTTGTCGGACGGCGAGTCTAGCTTGCCAGCGGGAGCACGGATTGTCGGGCACGCGTGCACGGGTTTGACGGCGGTTGGAGCAGGTACTTAGCGCGGGTGCTGCGGTGATCCGCCCGATGCAGTTCCGGTGGCGAGGGGCGCCGGAGCAGTTCTGGAGCGGGCACATTACCGGGCATGGCCCGGGATCTGGGTGTCGTAGCCGACGGCATTGATTTATCCCGGACAGGCCTCGCTTGCTAGCGGACGGAGTGAGTTCGAGGTTCAGATGGACAACCCGCCAAGCGCCGCACGAGATCGGCGCACTACAGCAGCCCGGACGGTCGACCAGGGCAGTCTCAATGGGGAGGCGACGCATGGCCGAGCATGATCTGGACGGGGAGCTCGACGCGTTCCTGTCCGGGCACGAGCCGGAACTCATCGAGTTCCGGCGGGACCTGCACGCCCACCCGGAGACGGGTTATCACGAGTACCGGACCACGCGGCGCATCGCGCTCCGGCTTGAGGCAGCCGGGCTGAAGCCGGCCATCCTGCCCAAAGGCACGGGGCTGACCGTCGACATCGGCCCGAGCTCCTCAGACGGGCCGGTCGTAGCCCTGCGCGCCGACATCGACGCCTTGCCGATCAACGACGAGAAGGACGTGCCGTACCGGTCGCTGACCCGAGGGGCATGCCATGCCTGCGGGCACGACGTGCACACAACCATCCTGCTAGGTACCGGGCTGTTCCTCGCCCGAGCGGCAGCGGCGCGGGCGCTACCGGGCAAAGTCCGGTTGATCTTCCAGCCGGCTGAAGAAGTGCCCGGCGGTGCGGTCGACGTCATGGCGGCCGGCGGCATCGCCTCGGTAGACCGCATCTTTGCGCTGCACTGCGATCCCCGGCTAGACGTCGGCAAGATCGGGACTAGGACCGGGCCGATCACCGCCGCATGCGACAAGCTCACCGTCAAGGTCACCGGCCCAGGCGGCCACACGGCGCGACCCCACCTCACAGCCGACCTGGTGTTCGCCCTGGGCAAGATCATCACCGAACTGCCGGCCGCGCTGTCCCGCAGGGTCGACCCCCGGTCCAGCCTCAGCCTTGTCTGGGGCCGGGTGAGCGCGGGCTCAGCCGCGAACGCCATTCCTGACGACGGCATGGTGGAGGGGACCGTGCGGTGCCTTGACGATGCCGCGTGGCACGAGGCCCCGGATCTGGTGAAGGCCCTGCTGGAGTCGGTGGCGAGCGCGTACGGGGTCGTTCCCGAGATCAGCTACCAGCGGAACGTGCCGCCGACCGTCAACGAGGCGATCAGCACCGCAATGTTCGAGGCCGCCGCGGACCGGGTCCTCGGGCCTGACTCGATTACTGAGGCGCCGCAGAGCCTGGGCGGCGAGGATTTCGCCTGGTACCTGGACTCGATCCCGGGTGCGCTGGCCAGGCTGGGCACCCGAACTCCCGGCTCGGCCGCGGACTTCGACATCCATCAGGCTGTCTTCGACGTCGACGAGCGGGCCATCGGCTACGGCGTGCGACTGATGGCGGCAACGGCGATGACCGCGATGCTGGATGGCGGCAGCATAACGCCCGGTGCGATGCCGGGCGCAACGGCGAGCGGGCCGCAGGTAACAGACGCCGCGCTCGCCTGAGGGTCGCCGGGGCCGTCGGTCTGTGCCCAGATCCCGGCCCTGGATCAGCGGAAATCGCCCGAGCCCGGCAAAGCGCATAGAGTTAGTCGCCAGGACCTGGTCAGGTGCGAGCAGCAGGCAGTCGGCCTGCCGACACGTTACGAGGCGGGTACGCTGACGGCCCGATCGCTGGCGGTCGGCGTAGCCGCATGGCACCTGGCTCGCGACGCCAATATCCAAGCTTGAGCTACTGGAGCGGCAGCTCGTGTCATCGCAGCAGAACGAGGCCAAAGCGGGCGCGGACGTGTCCGCGGCCGCTCAGCAGCCTGGGGCCACTGGGCAGATCAGCACCGCCGAGCAGCCTGGGGCCACGGGGCAGAGCAGTGCCGCCGGGCAGAGCAGTGCCGCCGGGCAGAGCAGTGCCGCTGACCGGCCTGCCGCAGCCTTGCAGCCCAGCCCGCCGAGACCAGCTGTGCCGGGCCCTAGCGGTCCCCAGCCTGCCGGACCGGGTTCGGTCG
>Ga0335072_10014663_pt1 | contig 11137 bp, 8 predicted proteins | sample Lox_Sample_21_FD_206725 | JGI IMG/M metagenome (GOLD analysis project Ga0335072, IMG submission 206725) | Soil microbial communities from Loxahatchee National Wildlife Refuge, Florida, United States - Lox_Sample_2.1 | ecosystem: Environmental > Terrestrial > Soil > Wetlands | place: USA: Florida... | reverse complement strand
CCGCCCGGGCACGGGCCGACCGCGTCTGTAGGAAGTCCGTGAAGATGTCCGTTGGGCCTTCTACTTGTCCATCGCGTGTCCGTTGGGTCCGTCTACTTGTCCGTTGGCCGGGATTTGCCTGTGGTTCGCGGCGTTGTGGGCGGTTCCCCGCATGGCGTGGTCCAGGGTCGCGAGCCATGGACCTTTCGACTGTTCAGGTGAGTTTCAAGGACGCTGCCGGCATGGCCCGGCAGTCGTCCCTAGCCGTGGTTGAGGCTGGCGTACTGGCGGCTGGCAGGCCGTGGCGGGTCTTCCGCTGGCATCGCGGGCAGGCGCACTACTCGGGCTGGTACTGGTCGGCGACTATGGGCGGTCACGTGGTGTATGAGAGCCGGCTTGAGCTGGCCCGGCTGCTGCTGGCGGACTTCGACCGGCAGGTGGCGGCGATCGCTGCCCAGCCGTTCCTGGTGACGGCTCCGGCGGGGGACGGCAGGGCCCGCCGGCATGTTCCGGACTTCCTCCTGGTGGATGGCGGTGGCCTGGTGACGGTCGTCAATGTCAAGCCCGCTGACCGGCTGGGTGACCCGAAGGTCGCCGGGTCGCTGGCGTGGGCGGGCGCGGTGTTCGAGTCCCGGGGGTGGCGTCACGAGGTCTGGTCGCAGGCGCCGCCGGCGGTGCTGGCCAACGTGCGGTTCCTGGCCGCTTACCGGCACCAGGCGCGGGTGCCTGCGGAGCTGGCTGCCTGGGTCGGCGGGAGGGTCAGCGTCCCGGTGAGCATCGCGGAGCTGGAGGCTGCCTGGCCGGAGCAGGCGGCGGGGATCCGGTCCGCGGCGCTGCACCTGCTCTGGCGCGGGGTGCTGACCGCGGACCTGGCGCGGCCCCTGTCGGCTGCGACGGTGCTGGAGCGTGCCGCGTGAGCGCCGGGCAGGAGTGGAGCGTCATGCTGGGCACCGGCACCGGCCTGGTTCATGACGGCGAGGTGTGGACGGTGACCGGGCTGGACGGCGGGGCCGTGGTGCTGCGCGGCCGGGCCGGGCGGAGCCTGCGGGTGCATGCCGCGACGCTGCTGGCCGACCCGGGGACCAGGGTCATCGGCGCTCGCGAGGACCTTCCGGCGGCGGCCGGGCCGCTGCTGGATGACCTGACCGGGGCTGAGCGGGAGCAGCTGGCCGGCCGGCTCGGGCACGTCCGGGAGCTGCTGACGGGCTATGCGTCCGGTTCTGATGCCACGGCGGCCGAGGGCGAGCCGCGGCCCCAGTACGACCCGTCGCTGCCAGCCGGGGACCGGGAGGCGGCGAAGGCGGCCGAGCTGGGCATATCGGCCCGCACGGTGCGCCGCTGGGTGGCCAGCTACCTCCAGGCCGGGCCTGCCGGGCTGGTCGACGGGAGGTCGGTGCGGCGGGCTGACGTGCTGGCCGGGGTGGACGAGCGCTGGCTGGCGATGTGCAAGATCGTGCTCGGCGAGCACACCGAGGCATCCCGGCCGACCAGGAACCTGGTGCTACGGCGGGTCTCGGCCCGGCTGGGGGCCGAGCACGGGCCGGGGGCGGTGAAGGAGCCAGGCATCAAGAAGGCCAGGGCCGTGCTGGAGGAGCTCACCCGGGGCACTAACGCGTTCGCCGGCAGCACGAAGGCCAAGCGGTCGATCGCCGCCCGCCCGGCGGGTGTCTACGGCCGGCTGCAGGCCACCCGGCCCGGGGAGTACGTGCTGCTGGACACCACGCCGCTGGACGTGTTCGCGATGGAGCCGGTCACGCTGCGCTGGGTGCGCTGCGAGCTGACCGTCGCGATGGACCTGTACTCCCGGTGCATCACCGGGCTGCGGCTGTCCCCGGTGTCGACCAAGGCCGTGGACGTGGCCACGGTGCTGTTTGAGACGCTGCATCCCTCCCGGCACGGGACGGCCGCCGGCCTGCTGCCCTATGCCGGGCTCCCGGGCGTCGTGGTGACCGGTGCAAGCTGCTGCGCGCAGCCTGGCGCCCTGGCGGGGGTGGCGGCGGAGACCGTGGTGGTCGATCACGGGAAGATCTACCTGTCGGAGCACCTGATGGCGGTCTGCGAGCGGCTGGGCATATCGGTGCAGCCGGCCAGGCCGCTGACGCCCACAGATAAAGCCGCGATCGAAAGGTTCTTCCGGACCCTTTCCGAGGGCCTGCTGGCCGCGCTGCCCGGTTATAAGGGTCCTGATGTCTACAGCCGCGGCGCCGATCCCGAGGGGTGCGCTTACTTCTTCACCAGCGAGCTGGAGCAGGTGATCCGCGAGTGGGTCAGCATCTACCATCGCAGGCCGCACGCCGGGCTGGCCGAGCCGCAGGTCCCCGGGCTGGAGCTGTCGCCGGCCGAGATGCTCGAGGCGGGCACCGCCCGCACGGGACGGCTGCGCATCCCGGCGCATCCGGGGCTGGCGCTCGACTTCCTGCCGGTCGCCTGGCGGACGATCCAGCATTACGGCGTCGAGATGGGCGGCCTGCGCTACGACGGCCAGGTGCTGACCCGCTACCGCAACCGCAAGAGCCCGTTCACCGGGGCGCACGCCGGGAAGTGGCCGGTGCGGTTCGACCCCGGCGACGTCTCGAAGGCCTACTTCCAGGACCCAGCCGATAACACCTGGCACGAGCTGGCCTGGGAGCATGCGGATGCGGGCACCGGGCCGTTCTCGGCGGAGGCGCTGGCCTACGCCCGCCGCCTGGTCCTCGCGGAGGGCCGGCATGTTGACGAGCGGCGGGCGCTGGCCGAGCTGCTGGACCGGTGGGACGCCGGGCTGGTCCGCCACCCGGCCGAGCGGCGGATGGCCATCCGCGCTTCGGAGCAGCGCGCCGCCCGCCTCGCCACTGCGGGCCTCGCTGCGGAAGTCGCCGCCCTGCCAACGGTCGCGGCCCTGGCAGCAGCCCAGGACACGCCCAGGCCAGAGCCCGGAGGCGATGACGACAGCCCCGGGGAACTGGATGCGGGCGACGACTTCTACGCCGACGCGTTCGAGGTGCTGCCATGACCGGCACCTTGGAGTTCACCGTGGAGGAACGCGACTGGAGTCCCTCGGCGAAAGCCGGGTGGTTCGCGATGGCCGAGGCCCCGCCCCGGACCCGGCCGCCGCTGCTGACGGCTGAGGAGGCCGCGGCACTGCCGGCGGACGGGCGGCGCCGCTATGACCAGGCCCGCGCGGCCTGGCACGCCAACCTCGGTCCGATCCGCACCCCGCAGGTCGATGCCGTCTTCGAGTCGCTGGAGGAGATCTGCGGCAGCAACCTCCAGGACGGCGACAAGGTGCGGCCCGCCGCGGTGCTGGACGCGCTGCCCGGCCTGGGCAAGACCACCGCGGCGCTGGCGTTCGGCCGCTGGTTCCACCGCGAGCAGGTCGAGATGCACGGCCCGCGGGTGCAGGCCGGCGACGGGACATGGCAGCGGATCCCGGTCGCCTACCTGGGGCTGACCTCGCACACCACGATGCGGAGCCTGAACGCAATGCTCTGCCGGTTCTACGGGCTGCCCGAGCACGGCAACGCCGACGTGCTGGCCCACCGGGCCGCCGAGTGCGTGGTGAACTGCAAGACCCGGCTGGTCATCGTCGACGACGTGCACTTCCTGGACATTTCCCGCCGAGACGGACGCGAGGTCGCCAACCACTTCAAGTGGCTGGCCAACGTCTTCCCGGTCACGTTCCTGTTCGCCGGCGTGGGGCTGCGCGCCCGCGGCCTGCTCGACGAGGGCCTGGCCGGCGCCGACGCCGTGTTCTCCCAGACCGCGCGGCGGTGGAACGTGCTGCCCCTGGACCCCTTCGAGATCAGCACGCAGGCGGGCCGGCGCACCTGGCGCAAGCTGCTGCTGGGCATCGAGCGCGAGCTAGTGCTCAGCGGAGGCTGGCGCGGCATGATCGCCAGCGACCTGGCCGAGTACCTGTTCGCCCGCTCCACCGGGCACTTCGCGTCGCTGATGTCGCTGATCAGCCGCGGCTGCTACCGGGCGATCAAGACGGGGGCCGAGTCGCTGACCGCCGGGCTGCTGGACGAGGTGCGGATCGACCAGGCCGCCGAGGACGCACGCGGGCAGATGCAGGCCGCCATCGAGGCCGGGCGGCTGCCTGCCCGGTCCGGCGCAGCGGGCCCAGCCGGCGCCAGGAAGGCGGTGGCAGTATGACCGGCCGGCTGCCGTTCACCCTCACGCCGCTGGACGGGGAGCCGTTCGAAGTCTGGCTGCATGCCTATGCCGCCCGGCTGGACATGGGCGCCGACCAGCTCGCCGCGATCCTGGGGCTCCCCGGCCGCCCCGTCCACGGCCAGGTGGCCGAGCCGTCACCCGCACAGCAGGCCGCCATCTGCGCGGCAGCGGGCCTGGCCGCCGGGCAGGTCGCCGGGATGTTCGCCGTCCGCGCGCCGGTGCCCTCACCACAGCTGATACGGGCCTGGATGCCACAGCAGGCAACCCGGTTCTGCCCTTCCTGCCTGGCCGGGGATCCCGCCGCGATGCCAGTCGCCTGGTCCCTGCCAGTGACGTTCTTCTGCCTGCACCACGACCAGGTGCTGGCCAGCCGCTGCCCGCACTGCGGGCGCAAGCCCGCCCGGCAGCGCGGAGCGACGCCACCAAGGCCCGCCCGCTGCGGCGGCTGGGGCGGGTGCGGCGGCCGGCTGGACGCCGCCAGCCCGCCCGGCTGCGCCGGCATCCCCGCGGCCCGGGCCGCCCAGGAGGCCATCAGCCAGGCGCTCGCCAGCGTCCGCGACCCCGCCGGGACCGCGGCCACCCGCCGCGCTGCCCTCCACCTGCTCACCGACCTCGCCCTCATCGCGTGCCACCTCGCCATGGGCGATAAGCCCCGGCCCCAGGCATGGCTCACCCCGGACGCGCTGGACGCCGGCACGATCCCCGCCGCGCTCGCGCTGCTCGACGGCACCCGTGACGGCCGCCAGCCGGACCCGCTAGCGGTCCTGGCCACCCGCATTCCCGACGGCGCGATGCCGGCCGCCGTCCCGAAGGCCTGGGGGCGGGCCAGCCCGGCGCTACGCGCCCGCGTCGCCCACGCCCGCGACGCCTGCCTGCCCACGATCGACCGGCTCCGGCACGCCACCACCCTCCCCGAGCCGCGCGTCCCGGCACCCCGCCCGCACGGCGCCCCCGACCTGGCCGCCGCCCGCGCGGCCCGGCTGCCCGACCAGCTCTGGCCCGACTGGGCGCTGCGCCTGACCAGCGACACCTCCGTCCGCCACGAAAGATTCCGGCACCTCGCGCTGATCGGCCTGCTGCTCCCGCACAGCGACGTGCAGCTCAGGCACATCACCGCCCTGGCCAGCAGCCAGCTCAAGCGACATGCCGCCTGGCACCAGCTCGGCAAGCTCACCGGTCCCGCGCTGCGGATCCTGACCGAGCTCGCCCTCGCGATCGACGCCCACGACATCCCCATCGACTACCGGCGGCGCCGCGAGCTAGCCGCCGGAAGCACCCTCATCGACGACGGCGGCTGGGCCGCGATCGCCCGCGCCACCGGCACCCGCGCCGGCCGCGGCTCCCGCCCCGGGCACGCCCGCCGCTACCTCTACGAGCTGATCACCGGCTGCAGCCTGCACACCGCCCCGCCGCCCTGCCAGCTCGACACCCGGGCCGCCGGAACCGAGTACGGCGAGTTCACCATCACCATCACCGCCACCCTGGCCAGCGCACTGCACGACCACGCCCGCAGCCTCCTCCAAAGCTGGGGAATCGACGGCGAGCCCCTGCAATGGCAGCCGCCCGCTGACTGGGTCACCGCCACCACCTGGCCAGGAGCCGACCCCGCAGACGCCGACCCCGGCCCGGTCCACCAGGCGCTGCTCAGGGGCGACATGCCCGTCACCAGCGTCGCCTCATCGCTGGGCATCTCCGCCGACCACATGCGCCAGATCCTGCGCCACCACCCGCTGCCCATCCCCCTGCGGCCGATCCGGCGGCGCCTCTACCCCGGCAGCCAGCAGCCCGCCCCGCACCCGGCCCAGAACCCCGACGCCATCTACATCGACCTGGACTGGCTGCGCGAGCAGTACCAGACCTGGCACCGCACCCTGGCCGACATCGCCGCCGAAGCCGGCTGCACCACAGCAGCGCTGAAGAAGTTCGCCCACCAGCACAACATCCCCGTCCGCCCGCGCGGCGGCACCCGCAGCTACCTCAACCCCAGCGCAGCAGGCGGACACCACCCCAGCCAGATACCAGAGCCCCTCCGCCGCGCCCTCCACGGGCCCGGCGCCGCACAGCGCCTGCACCGACTGCTGGTCATCGCCCAGCACCCCGGCATCCGCCAGGCCGCCCAGGCACTCGGCATCCCCGACAACACCCTCTACACCCAGCTCGCCCGCATCGAACGCGACTGCGGCGGGCTCGTCATCAACCGCAGGCCGCGTCCCCGGCTGACCGGAAACCTGACCCCTCTCGGAGAACAGCTATGCCAGCAAGCCCGCGACCACCTCGGGCTGGCAGCCACCAGCCCAGCCACCTAGGAACCGGTGATGACCGAGGAAAAGGACAGATACCGTGCACCAGCCCCCCACGGCCTCGCCCGGCCCGCATCCATTCCCGCAGGAAACAGCGGACAAAAAGCCGACCCAACGGACAAGCTCATGGAATCCCTACACCTGGCCCGGCAGGTCGAGGCCGACGGCGTGCGACTGCACGACGGGAACCTCGCCGGCCACCGGGACTGGATCATCACCCGCCACAACGAGCGGCGGCTGTCGGTCCTGGGCGGCACCAACTGGGTGAAGAACGGCGACGCGTGGCACGTCGAGCAGCGCCACCCCGACGGGGCGCTGACCGTGCGGCACACCCGGCACGGCGGCCGGGTCACCCTGCCCCCGGCCTACGTCGCCTGCCACGTTGAGCTGCTGTACGCCACCACCGCCCACCGCGCCCAGGGCGACACCGTCGACACCGCCCACCCGCTCATCACCCCCGGGATGACCCGCGAGGCGCTCTACGTGCTCGCGTCCCGGGCACGGGAGCGCACCACCTTGTACGTCGCCACCCACGACCAGCCGTTCGACGATGACCCGCGCATCAACCGGGCCCGCACCGACCCCGGGGCCTACACGGCCCGCGAGGTGCTCCTCAACATCATCGCCACCGAGGGCGCCGTCCTGCCCGCCACCGAGACGATCATCGTCGCCCAGCAGGACGCCGGGTCGCTGGCCACCCTGGTCCCCCAGTACCTGCACGTCGCCCACCAGGACGCCGGACTGCGGTACGAGGACGCCGCCATCTCCCTACTCGGCGCCTCCGGTGGCGCCGAGCTGGTGGCCGACGCGGCCTGGGGCGCGGTCACCCGGCGGCTCTACGACGCCGAAGGGGACGGATGGGACCCGGCGCAGCTACTTTCCCTGGTCGCCGGGCAGCGGGAACTTGGGTCCGCCGACAGCGTCGCGGAAGTACTCAGCTGGCGGCTCGACGGCTACCTCGCCGACCACCCGTCACCGCCCATCCGTGATGACTCCTCGTTCGAGCCAGCGGCGGTAACACTGCAGCGGCTGGCCACCGTCGCCGAGTCCGTCCTCGGCCCAGACCTCTCCTCGCGCGCCCAGCAGGAGAAGGCCTGGGCTGCCCTGATCGCCGCACTGCGGCGGGCCGAGGATGCCGACTTCGACCCGGGCGAGCTACTAACCGCCCTCGCCAGTTCCGGCGGGCTACGCAGCGCCCGCAACGTCAGCGAAGTCCTGGCCTGGCGGATGACTCATTACCTGGCCACGCATCCAGCCGACACAAGCGGCATGCACGCTGGCGACCCAGGCCGCCCGTCGCGCGAAGTCCTGCTCCCCTGGGTCCAGCGACCCCGGCAAGACGACGACGAGACCCGGCCCCTCGGCCAGTGGCTAACGGACGCGGCTGGCCTCATTACCGCGCGGATTGACGAACTGGCAGCCACCGCTGTCCGGCACCGCCCTCCGTGGATGCTCCCCCTCGGCCAGCCCCCAGCCGACCCCGAAGTCGAGCTTGAGTGGCACCACCACATCGGGATCATCGCCGCCTACCGCGACCAGCACAAGATCACCACAGACGACCCCCGCCAGGTCCTCGGCCCCTACCCCGAAACCAGCCGGGCCGGGCACAATGCCTACTGGCATGCCGCCGACTCCGTGCTCGCCGCCAGGCGCCTGGCTGGGCTGGACGTGCCAGCCGTCGCCACCACCGCCGAGGCCCAGGCTCGCAGCCAGGTCGCCGCGGATATCTACCGCTCGCTGCCCCCCGACGAGCGCGCCACGATCAGCACCGAAATGGCCGCCGGACTCGGCCCGCTGTGGTTCGGCAACCGCACCGAGCCTGACGCGGACGCCGCCAGCCAGCCCGTGCACGCGGCGACCCTTGTGAGCACCTTGATCAAGCATGGCGACATGACAGCCACGGCGGAACGGACCCCGCCAGTGACAGTGATCTCCGAGCCACTGGAGGCGACGCTTGCCCGGCGCGGCCGTAGCCAAAGGACCCAGCCTCCACCCAGCCACACGTCGTCGCGGCATCAGTCACCTGCTCACCTCCAGGAGCCGATGCGACCCCAGCCCCTGCCCGATCAGGGCAGCCCGCGACATCGGCTCTAACTACGGAGATCGCGTCGCCATCCTGCCTGTGCGCCTGGCGGATTGGCCGTACGGTAGAGGGGAATACCTGGTCGTCTATGCCCGGCTGCTGTGCCGGGCGCGAGGAGCCGACGTGATCTGCTGGATTAACGGACCGTTCGGCGCGGGCAAGACCACGCTCACCGAGGAGCTGATGGCCCGGTGCGCTGGCGCGATGGTCTTTGACCCGGAGGAGGTCGGGTTCATGCTGCGCGGCATGCTCCCTCCGGCGCCGTCGGGTGACTTCCAGGACCTGCCGGCGTGGCGGCTGCTGGTCGTGGAGACGGCCCGGGTCCTGGTGCAGCAGCATGGCGGGCTGGTCATCGCCCCGATGACGGTGCCCAGCCCGCAGTACGCGCAGGAGATCTTCGGCGGGCTGGCCTCCTACGGGATCCCGGTGGCGCACTTCTTCCTGAAGGTGCCTGCCGCCCGGCTGCGGGAGCGGATCACCTCCCAGGTCATTCATCCCGGCGACTCGCTGCGGGACGCTGAGGTGCGGCAGTGGCGGCTGGCGCAGGTCGACCGGTGCATCGCGGCTGAGGACGCGCTGCCGGACGACACGATCGTCCTCGACGGGGAGCTGCCCCCGGCCCGGCTGGCTGGCGAGGTGCTGGAGGCACTCGATCCGGACGCCCGGTTCACGGTGTCAGGCGGCGGCGCTCCCGAGTCCTGCTAGCGGCAGGCCTGCCCTGGCCAGGGCCGCGGCGAGCCGGGCGGGGCTGGTGAAATGCTCGGCCTGCATGCCCGTATGGCGGGCACCGCGGACGTGGATCATCTCGTCGTCGGCGAAGAAGACCTGTCCTGGGCTAGTGCCGAGGGCGGCGGCCACGGCCAGGTAGGCGGCGGGCGCCGGCTTGGCGACGCCCAAGGCGGCGGAGGTGTAGACCGCGTCGAACGCCCCGCTGAGCCCGTGCAGGCATAGGTCGGCGTGGAACGCCGAGGTGGTGTTGGACAGGATCGCGACAGGGACGTGGCGGCGTGCCGCCTGGACGAGGGACAGCATCTGGTGGTCGATCTGCCCGCGGTCCGCGCGCCAGGGGCCGATCGCGGCCTGCGCGGCGGGGCCGTGCCTGGCGATCACGCGGGCGCGGACTGCGGCTGCCCACTGTCCGTCGGTCAGGACGCCAAGCTGGGCGAGCTGGTACTCGGGCAGCCGGTAGGCGATGTCTAGGGCACCAGCGGGCAGTCCGGCGAGGCGCTCGCCCTCACGCGCCCCGCTGTCGCGCCAGTGCCGGACCAGGCCGTCGAAGTCGAGCAGGAGCACTTGCGGGGTCACGGGACGGACTCGGGGGGCATGTCGAGGACGTCGCCGAAGGCGGCCCGGATGACCTGCCGGGCCAGGCCCTTCACCGGGCCAGGTACAGGGTGGCCGGGGAGCCGGCGGCGGAGGCTTGCCGTCCGGGTGGACAGCTCGCGGGACGGCTGGGTGCCGCGGATTGCGGCGCCCATGATGGCGGCGAGCTCGGGGGCGTGGGCGGGCTGGAGGCCGAGCCAGGCCGGCTCGTTGACGCCGATCCGCAGTGCCGGCTCGGTGATGCCAGGCAGGTCATCAAGGAAGTTGACCCGGATCCCGGCGTCGTGCAGCCTCCCAGCGGCGTCGGCGGCGGAGATGCCGTGCGGGGCGGTGCGCAGCCACAGCTGGTGGCCCCTGCTGTAGCCGAGCTCGGCTCCCTCGGGAGGAAGGCCCTGCTCGGCCAGGCTGGCGCCGAGAGCGCGAGCAGAGCCGATGACCGCCCGGGGGTAGGCGGGGCAATGCCCTGCGAACAGGGCCAGGGCAAGTCCAAGTGCGCAGGTGGAGCCGTAGTGATGGCTGGAGATAACATGCGGCTGGGCTTCGCGCAGGAGCCGGGCGACCTCGTCGTCATTCGTGGCGATGATGCCCTTCTGCGGACCGGGAAACGTCTTGTGAGTGGAGCCGCCGAAGCTGTCGGCCCCGGCTTCGAGCGGGTTGGGGAGCGCACCGCCGAGGGTGAGGCCCATCCAGTGCGACACGTCGGCATGGACCCTGGTTCCGGGCGACGCCTCCCGGGCGGCCGCCGTTATGACGGCGACGTCGAATGGCGCAAGGCCGTGGGACTGGTCCAGGTACAGCAGTGGCGGCCGGTACTGCCGCAGGGCCCCGGCGAGCTGATCAAGGTCGATAGCATGCGGGCTTGGACCGCTGATAAGGACCGGGCACAGGCCGAGGCGCGCTGCCAGGGGCGCGGTAGCGTAATGGCCGCCCAGGCCGGGGTCCAGCAGGGCAACCGGTGATCCGGGCGGCCCGGCAAGGGCGGCCAGCACGAGGGTCATGGCGCTGAGCCCGGACAGGGGCCGGACGTTGACGTGGCGGGCGCGGGAGAGCTGCTTCAGCAGCGGGATGGCGAGCCGGGTCTCCAGGGCTGCGGCGTCGCGGGCAGTGGGGAATCGCCAGTCGCCGGGATCCTCGGCGGCGTTGAAGAAGTACCGGCTGTACAGGTCGCTCAGCAGCGGCAGCCGGGCCAGCGGGGGCAGCATGTTCTCTGACGGGATCATCACCAGGCTCCGCGACGCGGCTTCCTCGTGCGCGGCGATGAGGCCGAGCGCCTCCGCGATGCTGATGGGCGCGTCTG
>Ga0335072_10014662_pt1 | contig 11137 bp, 10 predicted proteins | sample Lox_Sample_21_FD_206725 | JGI IMG/M metagenome (GOLD analysis project Ga0335072, IMG submission 206725) | Soil microbial communities from Loxahatchee National Wildlife Refuge, Florida, United States - Lox_Sample_2.1 | ecosystem: Environmental > Terrestrial > Soil > Wetlands | place: USA... | reverse complement strand
CCCGCACTCCTAGGCAGGGTTCTTGTGTTCGGGTGGGGCATTTTGTAGAATGCGGCCACAACGAACGTAAGTCCGTCCCTAAGCTACCGCCCAAAAAACTGATGTAACTGGTGTGCAAACCAAAAGGAGCACAGGTATGCCTCTATCGAGAAGATTGGCGGCCGAATTTTTTGGCACGTTTTGGCTGGTGTTTGGCGGATGCGGCGCGGCGGTGCTGGACGCGGCATTTCCGCAACTAGGAATTGGATTTTTGGGGGTGGCGTTGGCATTTGGTCTGACGCTACTGACGATGGTGTACACCATCGGGCACGTTTCGGGATGCCACTTGAATCCGGCGGTGTCGGTGGGATTGGCTTGCGGACAAAGGTTTCCGTGGTCGGAGCTGTTGCCGTACATCGTGGCGCAAGTGGTGGGCGCGGTGGCGGCGAGCACCGTGTTGTATGTGATTGCCAGCGGGAAGGAAGGATTCACGCTGACGGCGGGCTTTGCGTCGAATGGCTACGGCGCGCATTCTCCGGGCGGGTATTCGCTGCTGGCGTGTTTTGTGGCGGAAGTGGTGCTGACGTGCTTCTTTTTGCTGATCATTCATGGAGCGACGGACACGCGGGTGCCGGGCGGATTTGCGGGAATCGCGATCGGGTTGGGGCTGACGCTGATTCACTTGATTGGCATACCGGTGACGAACACGTCGGTGAATCCGGCGCGGAGCACGGGACCGGCGATTTTTGTGGGCGGTTGGGCGCTGGCGCAGTTGTGGCTGTTCTGGGTGGCGCCGATCATTGGCGGGGCGTTGGGTGGATTCATTTACAACGGATTGTTTGAGGAGAGGAAGTGAAGAGGCAGTGGCGAGAAAGAGGCAGTGGCGAGTGGCGAGAAAAAGCTAGGATTAACGCAGAGTTCGCAGAGGGAAAGCGCAGAGGGCGCGGAGAGTTGTGGGTCGTGATGGTCGGTGGAGAAGAGTGAAATAGAAGTGGAATAAAAGTATAAAAGTGAAGAAGTACAAGAGTGGAAGAGTGTTCTGCGGAGAGCCGTTTTTTCTCTGCACTCTTACACTCTTACACTCTGGCACTTTTCCACTAGCCACTCGGCACTGCTTTTTAGTTGGTCAGGAGGGCGTCTTCGTAGGCGGCTTTGGCGATGCGGGCGATTACGCCGTTGCGCGTGGGGGCGTCGGCGTCGGAGTCGGTAATGAACACGGCGACGGCGAGGCGGCGTCCGTCGGGAAGTGTGATCAGTCCAATATCGTTGGTGACCGGAGTTACTCCGTTGAAGGGAAACGGGGACTGGCCGGTCTGGTGCATGACGATGGCTCGGGGCGGCAGATTGGCTTTGAGCTTGTGCTGTCCGGTAGGTGTGTCGCGCATCCAGGTGAGCAGCAGTTGCGTGTGTTCGGGGTTGAGCAGCGAACCATCGCTGAGGCGATGTAGCAACTGAACCGCAGCGGCGGGTGCCATCCAATTGCGATACTGAGCATTGGGATCGCGTGCGAGAGCATGTTCGCTGGCTTCCAGGTGAAAACCAGCGAGGCCGAGGGAAGCCATGTAAGAATTGAGTGCGGCGGAGCCTCCTACAACTTGCACAAGAATGTCCGCGGCGACGGGGTCGCTGAGCGAGGTGGAAAGGCGCAGGAGTTCCTGCAGCGGGACATCGATGTTGGCTTCCGGATACTTGTCCTGCAAAGCGCTTTCCGCATCGGGAAGAATGCGGTCGCCGAGCATAAAGTGAACCGGCTGATCGAGCGGGAAGCGGCCTTCTTCGACGAGATGGAGTGCGTAGACGGCGAGAGGAAGTTTGAATACAGACTGCATGGGCGGATGCGCGTGAGCATCCAAGTCGCAATTCAGCGTGGAATGGGGAAGCGAGCAGCTGACCGCGACTTTGCCGTGGGCATCGGCCGCGATTCGATAAACTTCTTGCTGAAGATCGGTTTGTGCGCGGACAGAAACCGCAAAGAATAGAAAAAGCAGAGCAAGGCGCATCTATTTGAGTCTAACAATGGGGCACGGCCTCTCGCAATGGCGCGCGGGCGGAGACAATCGCGGGAATGGCGGTTTCCTTGTCAGCGGAAGGGGCGGATGCTATCTTGGAATATTCGCAGCGCGTGTGCGAAACCGCCGGGTGTTTATATCTAAGCCCTGCAATCAGTTACAGGGAATCAAACTCCATGAATCGGGTGCCGGACATTCGAGCGTATCGCGGGAAGTTTCCGCAGATTGCGGCGTCGGCGTACATCGACGCGGCGTCGGTGATTATCGGCGATGTAGTGATTGGGGAAGAGGCGAGCGTGTGGCCGATGTGTGTGGTGCGCGGCGACGTGCATTTTATCCGCATCGGGAATCGCACCAATATTCAGGACGGCAGCGTGCTGCACGTGATGAAGGACCAGTATCCGCTGATCTTGGGCGATGAAGTGACGGTGGGGCATTCGGTGACTTTGCACGGATGCACGATTGAGGGGCGGGCGCTGATCGGCATGCGGGCTACGATTTTGAATGGGGCGGTGATTGGGAAGAACTGCATTATTGCCGCGGGAACGTTGATTACCGAGCGCACGGTGATACCGGCTGGGAGCCTGGTGATGGGAGCGCCGGGGAAGGTGAAGCGGGAATTGAATGAGAAGGAGTTGGCGTCGATTGGGGATTATGCGGCGAGGTATGTTGCGTATAGCAGGAAATACAAGGACGAAGTGGCGAGTGGCGAGTGGCGAGTGGCGAGCGAAGAGAAGAAAAGGGAGTAGCCGGCGAGAGACGAGACAGAAGTGGAAAATAGGGATAAGCCAAAATCTTACAAAGACTTGCTGATTTGGCAAAAAAGAATGGTTCTGGCCAAGTTCGTATATAAGCTATCGGCGACGTTTCCCGTTGACGAGCGATACGGGTTAATTTCGCAGGTGCGGCGAGCTGCGGTGTCCGTGCCGTCGAACATTGCGGAAGGGCAAGCTCGGCACACTACGAAGGAGTTTTTGCAGTTTTTGTCGCATGCGCAAGGTTCGCTAGCAGAAGTGGAGACGCAGTTGATGCTGAGTGTGGATTTGGGATTTGCCAGGCAAGAAGGGGTCGCGGAAGGATTGCGAGAAATCGATGAGATTCAGAAGATGATTATCGCTCTCAAAAGAAAGCTTGAAGTTGGCTCGCCACTCGCCACTCGCCACTCGCCACTTCCCGCGAGGCGCTACTGAGTCATGGCCGAGAAAAAAAGATTTCAGGCGATCAAGGGGACGCGGGATTTGCTGCCGCCGGAGACGGAGTTGTGGAACCGTGTGGAGGCGACGGCGCGGGAGGTGTTTGGGACTTATGGATTTGGGGAGATCCGGCCGCCGATTTTTGAGCCGACGGAATTGTTTGCGCGGGCGGTTGGCGGGGAGACGGATATTGTTTCGAAGGAGATGTATTCCTTCGAAGATCGTGATGACACTTCGGTGAGCTTGCGGCCGGAGGCGACGGCTTCGGTTTGTCGGGCGTACATCGAGCACAACATGAATCAGTGGCCGGCACCGGTGAAGTTGTATTACATCGGGCCGATGTTTCGGCGGGAGCGGCCGCAGAAGGGTCGATACCGGCAGTTTTATCAGATCGGTGCGGAGGTGTTGGGCGGGACCGATGCGCCGGGGATTGACGCGGAAGTCATCGAAATGGTGATGACGTTTTTCGGGCGGCTGGCATTGCCGGGCGTGCAACTGGAGATTAATTCGATTGGGCACAATGCGCCGGAATGCCGGCGCGGGTATGTGGAGAAGTTGCGGGCGGCGTTGCTGGAAGTGCAGGACCAGTTGGGGGAGGACAGCCGGCGGCGGATTGAGACGAATCCGTTGCGGGTGCTGGATTCGAAGTTGGAGCACGAACAGGCGATCATCGCGACTTTGCCGAAGATTGGGGATTGTTTGTGCGATGAGTGCGCGAAGCACTATGCGGAAGTGAAGCGGCAGCTGGATTTGCGGGGGATTCCGTACCAGGAGAATTGGCGATTGGTGCGTGGGTTGGACTATTACATGCGCACTACGTTTGAAATTACCGCAAAGGGATTGGGGTCGCAGAATGCGGTGTGCGGTGGCGGCCGGTATGACGGGCTGGTGGAGTTGCTGGGCGGCCCCGCTACGAAGGGAATTGGATTTGCGATTGGGGAGGACCGGCTGATTCTTTCCTTGCTGGAGGCAAAGAAAGAAGTGGCGAGTGGCCCTTCCGGCGTCAGGGCAAGCGAGGGGCTAGTGGCTGGCGGACGAGATGTATATATCGCTTGGATGGGTGCAGGTGCACAGGATGCTGCGATCAGGGCGGCTCGCATGCTGCGCGAGGCTGGTTTGCGCGTGGAACTGCCGGCGGTGGAGCAGAAATTTGGGAAGGCTTTGGGGCAGGCGGACCGGTTGGGCGCGCGGTATGCGTTGATTTTGGGCGAGGATGAAGTGGCTAGCGGGTTGTGGACGTTGAAGAAATTGGCGGATGGGACGCAGGAGAAGGTGGCGGCGGGCGATGTGGGGAGGAAAGTTCGAGAGTAAAAGAGTGCAAGAGTTTAAGAGTAAGGCCTCACCCCTGAAGGGGTGAGCTACAGGTGATGACGTGTTGGACTTTTTGGGGAATTTGAAGCGGACACATTATTGCGGGGCGCTGCGGGCTAGCGACGTGGGGCAGGAGGCCGTGGTGCTGGGTTGGGTGCACCGGCGGCGCGACTTGGGGAATTTGCTGTTTCTGGATGTGCGCGACCGGTCGGGGCTCGTGCAAGTTGTGTTCAATAAGGAGACGCAGGCCGCCGCGCACGCGAAGGCGGAACAGGCGCGGAGCGAATTTGTTGTGGCGGTGGAAGGGAAAGTTGTCAAGCGGGAGAAGGCCAATCCGGAAATTGCTACGGGCGAAATTGAGTTGGTGGCGACAAAACTGCACATTTTGAACAACGCGAAGACGCCACCGTTTTCTATTGAGGATGAGATTAACGCGGCGGAAGAGACGCGGCTGCGGTATCGCTATCTGGATTTGCGAAGGCGGAAACCGCACGCGAACCTGGCGCTGCGCCACAAGATCGTGCTGGAAATGCGGAAGACGATGGACGAGTTGGGGTTCATCGAAGTGGAAACGCCGATGCTGACGCGGTCGACGCCGGAAGGCGCGCGGGACTATTTGGTGCCGAGCCGCGTGCATCACGGGCAGTTTTACGCGCTGCCGCAATCGCCACAAATTTTTAAGCAGATTTTGATGATTGGCGGGTTGGACCGCTATTTCCAGATTGTGAAGTGTTTCCGCGACGAAGATTTGCGCGCGGACCGCCAGCCGGAATTCACGCAACTGGATTTGGAGATGTCGTTTCCGCGGCAGGAAGACATTTTTCATGTGATTGAGACGGTGATGGTGCGGGTGTGCGCGGTGGCAGGAATTAAGGTGACGGCGCCGTTTCAACATATGTTGTACAAGGATGCGATTCGCAAGTACGGGAGCGATAAGCCGGATTTGCGATTTGGGATGGAGTTGCACGACGTGACGGAGTGCTTCCCGGCCGAAGCGAAGCAGAAATTGCAGATTGAAGGAAATGTGTTCGCGCTGGCGGCTCCGGGAGGGGCTGCGTACTCGCGCAAGCAGTTGGATGAGTTGACGGAGAAGGCCAAGGCGTTGGGGGCGCGCGGGGCGTATTTCGTGAAAGTGGCGGCGGAGGGAATGACGTCGACGGTGGAGAAGTTGATTGGCCCGGAAAATGTGCAGAAATTGGCGGAAATTTGCGATGCGAAGACCGGCGATTTGGTGGTGGCGGTGTCGGCGAAGCAGGAGATTAAGGGGACGGAAGCAGCGGCGCTGGTGGCGGGGCAGTTGCGATTGCAGTTGGGCGAGGCGCTGGGCGCCATCGATAAGACGCAGTGGAGATTTTTGTGGCTGACGGGCTTCCCCTTGTTCGAATGGAGCGAGACGGACCGGACGTGGGTGAGCGCGCAGCACCCGTTCACGGGCATTGTGGACGAGGATTTGGAGAAACTGGAGAGCGCGCCGTGGGAAGTGCGGTCGAAGGGCTACGATCTGGTGCTGAATGGGTATGAGTTGGGATCGGGAAGCATCCGAATCCACCGGCAGGATATCCAGGAACGATTGTTCAAGGCGCTAGGGCTGAGCGAGGAGCAGTTGCGGCGGCGATTTGGATTCTTTTTGGATGCGCTGACGTTTGGGACTCCGCCGCATGGAGGAATTGCGTTGGGCGTGGATCGCATTGTGATGCTGCTGGCAGGGGAGAAGTCGATTCGCGAAGTGATTGCGTTCGGGAAGACCACCGCGGCGCAGGATTTGATGGCGGAATCGCCGAGCGAGGTGGATCAGGAGCAGTTGGAGCAGTTGGGGATCAAGATCAAGGAATAGAGTGAACAGTTCAGAGCTTACAGTGTTCTTGTGAGGCACCGGGGGTCGGAGCTTTAGAGTCTGTGTGAGAAGTCGTAAACAGGCCCTCAGCGGCTGAAGCCGCAATGATTTTGCGCTGGTTACGGCACGGCTAAAGCCGTGCCCTGACGAAAAACAGGAGTTGCCACACAGACTCTTTAGCTCCGACATTCAGCGGCAGGAAGAATTGGGCTTTAGCCCCTGAGGAATTGGTTTATGGGTCGGCTGACGCACAAAACGGGATCAGGATGGACATACTTTGTAACCACACAGGCTTGGAACAGCACCTTTATCTTTCAGGTAGTGGAGACGGCCGAGATCATTGTGGCAAAGATGCTTGAGTATCGCGATAAGCGGAATTATTTCTTGCACGATTTTGTTTTGATGCCGAATCATCTGCATGTAATCCTGACCCCTTGTTCGGCTAGCCTGGAGAAATGCGTGCAGCTGATCAAAGGTGGTAGTTCGTTTGAGATACACAAGCTTCGGGGGAGCAAATCAGAGATTTGGCAGTCGGGTTTTCATGAATCACGGGTGACTGGCCCGACGGATTACGAGAAGAAGAGGGATTATGTATGGTTCAATCCTGTGGCCGCCAAGCTGGTTGAGCGGCCAGCGCTGTGGCCATATGGATCAGCTAGCGGCAAATTTGCAATGGACCCAGTTCCTCAGGGGCTAAAGCCCATTCACAGCCAAGGCGGTAATGTCGGAGCTGAAGCTCCGACCCCCAGTGCGCTAACACCGACTGCAGCAACAGTAGGGGCTAAAGCCCCAAATCTAAGAGAAGCTGATACGCAGGGGCTGAAGCCCCTGCCTCCTGAAGAGGCACGATGAGTCGGATTCGGATATTGGCGGAGGCGGTGGCGAACAAGATCGCGGCGGGCGAGGTGGTGGAGCGGCCGGCGTCGGTGGTGAAGGAATTGTTGGAGAACGCGCTGGATGCCGGCGCGGCGTCGGTGCGGATTGAAACGGAGGTGGGCGGGAAGCGCATGATCCGGGTGATCGACGACGGGCACGGCATGACTCATGACGATGCGCTGCTGGCGTTCGAACGGCACGCGACGAGCAAACTGCGGACCGCGGACGATTTGCTTTCGATTGCCACGCTGGGCTTTCGCGGGGAGGCGCTGCCGTCAATCGCGGCGGTTTCGCGGCTGTTGCTGGAAACACGTGACTCGACCGAAGACGAAGGCACGCGTGTGGAATTTGCCGGCGGGAAATTGGTGGGCGTGAAACCCGCGGGATTGCCGCCAGGAACGACGATCAGCGTGGCAGATTTGTTTTATTGCGTGCCGGCGCGGCGGAAATTCCTGAAATCCGATACGACGGAGTTGGGGCATATCGCTTCGCTGGTGACGCATTACGCGCTGGCGAATCCGGCGAAGCAGTTCACGTTGACGACGCCGACGCAGGAGATTATCAATTGTCCGCCGGCAGAGAAGTTGGCGGACCGCGTGTACCAGTTGTTTGGGCGGCAGGCGCTGGATGAGTTGGTGGAGATTCCGCCGACTTCGGCGGCATTTCGAACGGCGATTACTGAGCCGGAGATGGAATCGGGAGAAGAGAAAGCCACGCTGACGGTCACTGGGTTCACGTCGCGGCCAGCGGTGCAGCGGCTGAATCGCAACGGAATTTATGTGTTTGTGAACCGGCGGCTGGTGCGCGACCGGCTGATTCTGCACGCGATTCACGAGGCGTACCGAAACATTTTGCCGCCGAACGCGTTTCCGGCGACGCTGCTGTTCCTGGAAATGCCGTATGACGAAGTGGATGTGAACGTGCACCCCGCGAAGATTGAGGTGCGTTTCCGGCGCTCGCAATTTGTGCACGATTTCACGCGCGATGCGATTCGGCAAGCGCTGATGGCGACGCGGCCGATTGCGAGTTTTGTGGCGGCGTCGGCTGCGGGGAATATTGCGGCCAGTCCTGCGCCACCACCGGGATCCTTCGATAGCGGCTTTGTGGAAGGCGATCTCCATTCCGGCGTGCCGCGAGCGATGATTCCGGACATGGAGGAGATTGCGCTGGGGTCGGGCGTGGGATCGGATTATGCGGCGGCGAGCGGGTTTGAATTGGGGGCTGAGCCGACGCGACCGGTGCCGCAAAGATTTGCGTTCGATCCCGGCGCGCGTTTCAGCCCTGGGGCGGTGCCGGGAAGTGTGCCGGCCGGTGAGCCGAACTGGGCGGAGAATTTTTCGCGCACGAGTGCGGATGTTCCGGCGACGCTGCCTCGGCCGGAGCAGATTGCGGACTTGAAACCGCTGGGGCAAGTGAGCGCGAGCTTTATTGTGGCGGTGAATGGCGAAGGATTGTGGATTGTGGACCAGCACGTGGCGCACGAACGCGTGCTGTTCGAACAGCACTTGGAAGCGCGGCGGGCGGGGAAGGTGGAGGCGCAGAGATTGCTGATGCCGTTGGTGATTGAGCTTTCGCCGCGGCAGTTGGTGACGTACGAAAAAATCGCGGAAGAGATGGGCGCGAATGGGTTTGAAGTGGAATTGATGGGGCCGAAAAGTGTGGCGGTGCAAGCCGTGCCGGCGGGCGTGGCCGCGAACGATGCGGAACATTTGTTGATGGAGATTCTAGACGGGTTGGAGCGGGAGAACGCGGCGATTTCGATTGATACGCTGCAGTCGAAGATTGCGGCCTCGACCGCATGCCATGCGGCGATTAAGGTGAATATGCCGCTGGACCAGACCAAGATGGAATGGTTGTTGGCGGCGCTGGCGAAGACGGATTGCCCGATGAGTTGTCCGCATGGACGGCCGGTGGTGCTGCGGTATTCGGTGAAGGAGATTGAGAAGGCGTTTCATAGGATCTAGAAAGCAGTGGCTGGAGAAGAGTGCAAAAGTCAAAGAGTGAAAAAGTGCAAGGGTGCAAGAGCGGAAGAGGAAGAGAAAGCTTAACGCAGAGTGCGCCGAGGAAGAGCGCAGAGGGCACGGAGGCGAGTGGCGGGGAATGGATTTAGGGTGCGAATAGGGAAGGATGCGGTTCATCAGCAATTGGCAATCCGTGTTGGTGGCGATCAGCGATTGGCGATCGGAAAGCTTGGCGTACGTTAAACTCTCAATTCTACGAAGCGAGGATCATCTACTTTGAGCGACGGACAAAAGACTGCGGTGATTTTTGGGTTGGCCAATAAACGGAGCATTGCGTGGGCCATTGCGCAGAAATTGCATGCGGCGGGATGGCAACTGGCCATCACTTACCAGAACGAGCGGCTGGAGCAGGAAGCGAAGGATTTGATTACGGAATTGCCCGGCGCCGAAGGGTTCATGTGCGATGTGAGCTTCGATGAACAGATCGCGGCGCTGTTCGAGAAGCTGAAAGCGCGGTATGGCGTGCTACATGGATTGGTGCACAGCGTGGCCTTTGCGCCGGCGGACGAGTTGAAAGGCGAGTTTGTAAATACCTCGCGGGAAGGATTCCGGATTGCGCATGACGTGAGCGTGTACTCGCTGATCGCGGTTTCGCGGGCGGCGGCGCCGTTGATGAGTGAAGGTGGCGGGATCATCACGCTGACGTATTACGGCGCGGAGAAAGTGGTGCCGAAGTACAACGTGATGGGCGTGGCCAAGGCCGCGCTGGAAGCGACGGTGCGGTATCTGGCGAATGATCTGGGGCCGAAGGGAATTCGCGTGAACGCCATTTCGGCGGGCCCGATCCGAACGTTGGCGGCGCGTGGGATTTCGCAGTTGAATGAAATGCTGAAGTCGCACGCAGAACGCGCGCCGCTGAAGCGGAATGTGGATCCCGGGGAAGTGGGCAGGACGGCGGTGTTCTTGTTGTCGGAAGCGGGATCGGGGATTACGGGAGAACGGATTTACGTGGATTGCGGCTACAACATTATGGGGTTTTAAAAAAGGGCAGTGGCGAGTGGTTAGTGGCTAGTGGCGAGCGGAAGAGTGGAAGAGTTTAAGAGTGGAAGAGGAAAAGAAAAGGCAAGGGCTAGCGCGTGGCGGGACTGACGATTGCGATTGATGGGCCGGCGGGTTCGGGGAAGAGCACCGTGGCGCGGCGAGTTGCGGCAATGCTGGGGTATTTGTATTTGGACAGTGGAGCGATGTACCGGGCGGTGGCGCTGAAGGCGTTGGAACATGGCATTCCTCTTGGCGAGGATGCGCGTTTGGAAGCGCTGGCGCGGGAAACGCACATCGAATTGAAGGCGCCGACGGCCGGGCAAGACGCGGCGGGATTGAAGAACCGCGTGTTCCTGGATGGACGGGAAGTGACCGAAGCGATTCGAACGGGAGAAGTGGCCCAGGCGGCTTCACAGTTGGCGACCATCGCGGGAGTGCGGGAAGTGCTGGTGGCGGAACAGCAACGCGCGGGACAGGGCGGCGGCGTGGTGATGGAAGGGCGCGATATCGGGACGGTGGTCTTCCCCAAGGCGGAGTTGAAGATTTTTCTGGAAGCTTCCCCGGAAGTGCGCGCACAGCGGCGGTGGAAAGAGCATCAGGAAAAAGGGGAGTCCCTGACGCTGCTGGAAGTGTTGCGCGAGGTGCGCGAGCGGGATAAGCGTGACCGGGAGCGGATGGTGTCGCCTCTGGTAAAGGCGAAGGATGCGGTGCTGGTGGACAATACCGCGATGGGGATTGAAGAGACCGCGCGATTGATCGTGTTTTTGGCGAGCGAACGCGTGCCGGCGTAGAAGAAGAGAGGTTCCTCATTGCGCGGACTGCGTTGGAAATGGCAACAGCGCACAGGCAGGAGTGCCTGTGCCACATGTGGTGACGAAGTTTTTGGGGCGCAGGAGGCAGAGAGCGAAGAGAGGTTCCTCACTGCGCGGACTG
>Ga0335072_10014661_pt1 | contig 11138 bp, 12 predicted proteins | sample Lox_Sample_21_FD_206725 | JGI IMG/M metagenome (GOLD analysis project Ga0335072, IMG submission 206725) | Soil microbial communities from Loxahatchee National Wildlife Refuge, Florida, United States - Lox_Sample_2.1 | ecosystem: Environmental > Terrestrial > Soil > Wetlands | place: USA... | reverse complement strand
TCATTGAGCGCTTATTCTACCGCTCAAGAATGATTACCAAGGCACCTCCGGCTGACTCTCGAATCCAAACACGGTAATATCGCCTTTTCGCATGAGCATTTCTCGCCTATTCCGAACCGCTTCCCGTACCTCGTCGTCGCTTCTTCTGGCCGTGGGCCCGGCCTCGGAGTGGGCTGTCGGGGGCGCCCGAGCGCTGCATCAGTTGACCATCGGTGTGGTGCCGACTCTGGCTTTTCTGGTCTCGACGCGGGAGGAGGTCTACAACATCCTGTGGGCGTTGGTCTTCGGCTTCGCCACGCTCAACATCGTCAGTCTTGGGGCACGCCGTTTCGAGCAGAAGAGCGGACTTAACTTCGGCGAGGTGCTGGCGATCCTGGTGGTGATCGTGTCGATCGTTTTGTTGGGATGGGAGATGCTGTACGTGTTTCACGTGCTCCCGATTCGCATATCGCGATAATCGGTTCTCGGGGCTAGCTGCATTACGTTGTACGGCCTACAAGCCTGACTCAGAGTCCTACGCCACTCCCAAGACGATTGCGGTATGATTCGACTGTGACCAAGCATGAATCCTCGTATGACCTGACGTGCCCTTGTTGTGGCGCGGTGCTGAAAGTCGACCCCTCGACGCGCGCCGTCATTTCGCATGTCGCTCCGGTCAAACCCAAGATGTTTCAAGATATGGAAGAGGCGGCCCGGGCCATGAAGGAGCAGGACGGACGCCGCGATTCCATCTTCCGCCAGTCGGTCGAAGCACAGAAACATGCTTCCGAACTGCTGGAGAAGAAGTTCCAGGAGGCCCTGAAAAAGGCGAAAGAGACGCCCGACACAGGCAAGCCGATCCGGGATTTCGATCTGGACTAAGTCCATAGTTTTCGGTTCTCAGTTCTCAGAAAACCGACTCGGTTAACAATAGAAAGCTTCAAACCAGGATAGGCCGAGAACCGGAGTTTCATGCGACCGCTCTTGCTAGGTCATCGTGGCGCGCGCGCTTCGCGGCAAGTGCCCGAAAACAGCTTAGCCTCGTTTGAACTCTGCCTCGAGCATGGCTGCGATGGCTTCGAATTCGACGTACGGCGCTCGGGAGATGGACACGCGGTCCTCTGTCACGAACCAACGATTCGCGGGCTGCGAATCGAGGATACCTCAGCCAGAGAGCTTTGTTTGCCGAGCCTGAACGAGGTGCTACGGCAGTTTTCGCGGCGCGCGTTTCTCGATATTGAACTTAAGGTACCTGGGCTAGAAAGCCAAGTTCTCGCCGCGCTCGGCGAGCACATACCGCAACGAGGATACGTCGTGTCGTCCTTTCTTCCGGACGTGCTTGATCGGATCCAGTCTCTCGACTCAAAGGTTCCCCTCGGCTTTATATTCGATCGTCAAAGCCACAATCCTCCATCTCGCCTTGATCTCTTCTGGACGATTCCGAATTTCAGGCTCGTCAATCGGGAGTTGGTCGAAGAAGTCCACGGCTCCGGGGAAAAGATGATGGTCTGGACTGTAAATCGCACCGACGACATTCAGCGGATGGTGGCATGGGGCGTGGACGCAATCGTTTCGGACGAGACTGAGGTGCTGGGGCGTTTTTCGCGGTAGTTGCGATTAGATACTATCTCCCGTTGCTCAGGCCATCCGCCTCATTTAACCTGATCAGTCATGCCGACCACAGGCGAGCGCTTTGAGCGTGCGGTTCAAATCATGGAGCGGTTGCGGGCTCCGGGAGGATGTCCCTGGGATCGGGAGCAAACATTCGATTCCATCAAGCCCTACACACTCGAAGAGACGTATGAGGTTTTGGAGGCGATCGATGACCGTGATTGGCCTGAACTGACGGGCGAACTCGGCGATTTGCTGCTGCAAGTCCTGTTCTATTCGGAGATGGCGCGAGAGGCCGGGCATTTCTCGATCGATGACGTGCTTGACCGTCTATCGAACAAGCTGGTGGGACGGCATCCGCATGTTTTTGGTGACGTAAAAGCCGAAACTTCTGCTGAAGTGTTGCGCAACTGGGAAGCCCTCAAGGCCCGGGAAAAGAAAGAGAGCCAGGACAAGAAGAAATCCGCTGAGAGGCCACCGAGTGGCGAAAACCTCCAAAGCGCCTCACAACCGGAAGGGCACTTGTCCGCCGGCGATGGGATTCTGGCCGGCGTTTCATCCAAGATGCCTGCTCTGTTGGAAGCCCATAAGCTTAGTTCGCGTGCTGCCCGCGTGGGCTTCGACTGGGCCAGCATCGAAGGACTCTTCGAAAAACTTGCCGAGGAAACGAGAGAACTCCGCGAGGAGCTGCACAGCCACCGCGCAGCTAGTGCCGTTCCAGCGCGAGAGACGGGCATCGCCGGATCGGGTAAACCGCAGGTCTCACCGGTGGTTCACGAACGGCTCGAAGAGGAGGTCGGCGATATGCTCTTCGTACTCGTCAATATCGCACGTTTTCTGGTGCTCGATCCCGAATCGGCCTTGCGCAAAACCAATCGCAAATTCAGGCGCCGCTTTCGGTGGATGGAAGAAAGACTCCGCGAAAGCGGTCGCGGCCCGGAACAGGCCAACATGAGGGAACTCGAAGAGTTGTGGCAGAAGTCCAAGAAAGAAGAGTCAAAGCAGGAGCGAAGGCCAGCGTGAGTCAAGCGAAGGCGGCTGGTGCTGCTCGTACGGTCACGATCCGCAAGTGTGAATCCCTTGAAGAAATCCGTGCCGCGTTCGCCTTGCAGAAAGAGGTCTGGGAATTCACGGACGCAGAGCTGGTTCCGGTTCGCGTCTTCGTGCTGGCAAACAAAATCGGAGGCCACGTCATCGGCGGCTTCGATCAAGACGAAATGGTGAGCTTCGCGCTGGCCATTCCCGGATACCGCAATGGCCATCCTTACCTGCATTCGCACATGCTGGCCGTTCGGGCGCAGTACCGTAATTCTGGCCTCGGGCGACGTATGAAACTGTCTCAGCGAGAAGAGGCCCTGGCCCGGGGATTCGAATTGATGGAGTGGACCTTCGACCCACTCGAGATCAAGAACGCCTACTTCAACATCGAGAGGCTTGGAGCGATTGCCCGACGCTACAATGTCGATCAGTACGGAATCACTTCATCGCCGCTGCAGGGAGGGTTGCCTTCCGATCGTCTGGTTGCCGAGTGGTGGATGAAGTCGAAGCGCGTGCAAACTGTCCTGCAAAAAAGCCAGCGGTCGCCCTTCAAGGCTGAGATGCAGATTGCAGTTCCAGCGGAGATTTATGACTGGAAATCGGCAGCTGCGTCGCGCGAACGGGCTCTTGCCGTGCAGCTGGCGAATCGAGATCGATTACTCGATGCATTCGCCAACGGGCTTTCGGTTCTCGGCTATGAGCGTAGTGTCAAGGGAGACGGTCGATTTCTACTCGGCAGGTGGGACGAAGAGTGGCGGTATTGAAAGGCGAATTCCCGTAGGGCGACGAACCTGAGTACACGGACACCATCGGGAAATATCGCCAACCGGTGGCGGAGTCGCCATCCGCAAGTAAGAAAATTGGCAAAGGGCGTTATTGCAGCCAAACCGACCCGCTACCCTCGTACCTATTCTCTTGCTCGTCTTAGTTGAGGACTTTATACTTTTCCGTCTCCCAGCAATACAGATGATCCGGTGTTGATAATCAGCGACAACTACTCATGAAAATCTCATCCGTAACCCTTCGCGAAATTCGGATGCCGCTCGTGCATTTTTTTGAAACGAGCTTTGGGCGCGTCTACAGCCGCAACATCCTCCTCGTGAGCATGGATGCCGATGGGGTCCGTGGCTGGGGAGAATGCGTTGCGGGGGAGGATCCGTTCTACAGTTCCGAATGGACCGAAAGTGCGTGGCCGACAATCAAGAACTATCTTGCGCCCGCGCTGCTCAAGGGTGACGTTTCTTCCGGTCGGGATTGTGCCGCGTTGTTCGCTCGCGTCCGTGGGCATCGGATGGCGAAGGCGGGACTGGAAAATGCCGTTTGGGACGCGGAGGCACGGTTGAAGCAGCAACCCCTGTGGAAGCTTCTCGGTGGCACGCGCCGCGAAATTGCTTGCGGTGTTTCGATCGGCATTCAGGATTCTCCCGAACAGCTGCTCGATAGAATCGCCTTGGAAGTCGCCGCGGGTTACCGGCGAGTCAAAATCAAAGTCAAGCCGGGCTGGGATCTCGCGATCCTCGAAAAAGTGCGTTCGCGCTGGCCCGACATTCTGCTCAGCGTCGATGCTAACTCGGCCTATACACTCGACCAGACTGAGCATCTCCGCAAATTTGACCAGTTCAAGCTGCTTATGATCGAGCAGCCGCTCTGGGACGACGAAATCTATCTGCACGCGCGCCTGCAAAAAGCGATTGAAACTTCGATCTGTCTCGACGAGTCGATTCATCACGCGCGCGATGCCAACTTCGCCATAGAAATCGGCGCCTGCCGCATCCTCAATATCAAGGTAGGACGAGTCGGCGGCTTCACCGAGGCGAAGAAAGTCCATGACGTTGCCCTGAGCCACAATATTCCCGTCTGGTGCGGAGGGATGCTCGAATCTGGCGTCGGCCGCGCGCACAACGTGGCACTCTCGACCCTCGAGGGCTTTCGACTTCCGGGCGACGTATCGGCGTCCAAACGTTATTGGAAACAAGACATCATTGAGCCGGAGGTGCAAGTCAGCACCGAGGGAATGATTGCGATCAACGATGAGCCCGGAACCGGCTATCGCGTGCTTGAAGATGTTGTAGAAAAATATACCGTGCGGAAGGAAACGTTTCGCATCAACCAGGGCTGAGCGAGTCTATTCGCGCAGTCCTACCGCCCTGCGCTCTTACTGACCAGCGGGTTCTCGCTGCTCACGTCTTGTTTCTTGATGAGTTCCAGCGCCTGGGCAAAGGTCAAATCAGGAGAAACCTGCCTAAAATCGCTATAGACCTCGGTCGAGTCGATCGAAAGATTCTTAAAGAACAAGATCTTCCCCGTGAACTTGAGAGTCATCCGCGAGATCTCCCAAGTGTTCTCCCCGACATCTGCCTGGTGAACCAGAAAGTGTCCACCCTTATCAAGATGACCGAGAATTCCCCATCCGAATCCGACTTCCCTGAAAAGAGTGCCGTCGATGCTGGCGATTCGGTAATGTTTAGCGTCGACCAGCAGATCTCCCTCCATGCCAGTCAAAACCTCTTCCACGTGCGAGGGCGGCCTGTAATTGGGATTCGGTCGAAACTTCAGTTTCACCAGAGGATCACCGATATGGCCGACGTCTGCCGACCCGGGGACTTCTCCGTCTTCCTGGAACACGAAAGCGTCAGGCAGCGCGCGAATGATACGCGTCGTCCGCTCTGCATCTTCACGCTCCTGGGCTTTCTTCTTGCGCAATTCGTCGGGGTACTTGAGGAATCTCTCGTTTCGATTCTGTTCGTCCATGCGCTGGGTTGGGGTCAAGGGCTTGCCATCATACGCAACGACAACCCCCGCCGTTGCTTCCTTTGTCTCCACGTAGATTTTCGTCGTTGATCCCCTGGGAGTCGCCTTGGTTCCGCGGAACATGAATCGTACGGATCCGTTGTTTGCATTGACCTCGTTCTCGACGGCCTTGCGCACCAACTCGCGTGGGTGGCGATAGATGTCGGAGGATTGCGCGAAGACCCCTACGGCAAGGAAAAGGAAAATGATCGCTGAAGCAGTTCGTCGGGCATGAAGGGGCATCGAGACGTCGGGACTGGCAATGATCATCCCGCTAAGACGATGGTAACAAAGTGGCGAGTTGTATTCGATGTCCCTAAGTTCGTGGAGGAACTGCGGTTTTTGCCGATGAGTTGCCATAGGGAAGCAATGATTTACAATCAATCGAACTCGTGCTCTACCGTGCACGACGAGTGGGAGGCAAATCGATGGACGCTCAGCAGCCCGATGGTCCGCAAAGCAGGGAACTAGCTACGATCGGCAAGTCGGTGGTCATCAAAGGCGATCTTTCTGGATCGGAAGATCTTTACATCGACGGGCAAGTCGAGGGAAGCATCGATCTTCGCCATCATAGTCTGACGGTTGGGCCCAACGGCAATGTCAAGGCCGGCATCAGCGCCAAATCCATCATAATTCAAGGCAAAGTCGATGGAAGTTTGACGGCCTCCGATCGACTCGACCTGCGCAAGTCCGCGGTTGTGACCGGGGATGTGACCACCCAGCGGATTGCCATCGAAGAAGGTGCTTTCCTGAAAGGGAAGGTTGACATTCAAAAGGAAGCGGGAAAAGGAGCGGCGTCCTAGCACCCAGCTTGTCCTGCGCGGCGTGTTGTAACATTCCATGCCGACAGTTACCCATAACCTGATGAAACTCTTCCGAGGCTCTTCGAACCAGACAGCGACTCCCGCTCCGCAGCCGAAACTTACACGGCGCTCGAGTGGCATCGGAGAGATTTCGCGAGTTTTGAATTCGCAGGACGGCCTATGCGTTCTGGATGTAGGCGCGACTTCAGCCAACAATATCCGTTTCCTAACCGGGAGAGGACACAAGAATTACAGCGAGGATCTGCTGCGTGCTTCCCTCGATCCGGCGCTGCGCTCGCGCGACAGCGAGGGCAATACGATCGTCGACGCGAAGAAATTCCTTGATGAAAACCTGGTGTACGGAAACGGGATCTTCGATATCGTGCTTTGCTGGAACCTCGCCGACTACATGGAAGAGAGCCTGGTCAAACCCACCATCGATCGCTTGTGGTCGCAGATGAAGGCCGGCGGATTATTGCTGGCGTTCTTTCATACGCGCGACGCCGGTCCCGACTCGACCTGCTATCGGTATCATGTGACCGGCACCGACATGCTGGAGATGCAGGAAGTGCGCTTCGCGCCACCTGGGCGTCCAGCGTCGGAAAAGCAGGCGCCGCGGCTGCAACGGGTCTTCAATAACCGGCACATCGAAAATCTGTTCCGCGACTTCGCCTCGATCAAGTTCTTCCTCGCCCGGGACAATATCCGCGAAGTTTTGGTCGTGCGGTAGCAAACGCTCTAGGGAACTTTTCTGCCCGCATCGGTTTTTCACGATTCTATTCGGGCAATTGAGGCCAAATGGGGGCAGTGGCAGGGTCACGCTGCCTTGTGTTATTCTCAATGACGTTACGAAAACGATAAGAGACAGGAGTGCAAGAGGTTAGTGCTAGCCAGACAGCAAAAGCAAACCGTTGTTGACGCGTACCGCACGCACCCCACCGATACTGGGAGTCCCGAAGTTCAAATCGCGCTGTTGAGCGAGCGCATCGGTCAGCTAACGGAACACTTCAAAACGCACCTGAAAGATCACGGCTCGCGCCGTGGGCTTCTGATGATGGTGAGCCGGCGGCGGCGCCTGCTTGACTACCTGAAGAAGTATGACTCGGAACGCTACAAGGCCGTGATTACCAAGCTCGGCATCCGTAAGTAAGCTGCCAGGCCCAGTGTGGGCCGCCTTGAAACCGAGAGCCTGAACAAAGTGCGTTTTTCCAACCGAGACAGAGACTGGCATTCGCCTATCCATGCGAACTCCGCACGCGCATTGCGCGCTCCTGCCCTATTGAACATTGAAGGATAATCTATGAAACCCGAACCAACTACAGTTACCGTCGAAATCGCTGGCGGGAAGACCATCTCATTTGAAACCGGAAAACTGGCCAAGCAAGCACACGGGGCGGCGGTTGTTCGCCTCGGGGAGAATGTCGTGCTCGCCACGGCAGTGGCCAATGCCGAGCCCCGTGTGGGGATTGATTTCTTTCCCCTGACAGTCGACTACCGCGAGTACACCTATGCCGGCGGGAGAATTCCCGGCGGTTTCATTAAGCGCGAAGGCCGCATGAGCGAGCGCGAAGTGCTCACCAGCCGCCAGATCGACCGACCGATCCGGCCCTTGTTTGCCGAAGGCTTTCGTTGCGAGACCCAGGTGATTGCTTTCGTCCTTTCGGCTGACACCGAAAACGATCCGGATGTTTGCGGCATCAACGCGGCATCAGCGGCTCTCACTGTCTCTGACATTCCATTTCTCGGTCCTGTCGGCGCGGTGCGCGTCGGGCTTGTCGATGGCCGCTTTATCGCCAATCCCACGTATACGGAAATGCGCGAAGGGCTTTTGAACATCATGGTGGTGGGCACAGCGGAAGCGATCGTGATGATCGAGTCTGGCGCAAAAGAAGTGAAAGAAGAGACGGTGGTCGACGCGATCGAATTTGCCCACACCGAGATCAAGAAGATTTGCGCTGGCATTGAAGAACTGCGCCGTAAGGTGGGCAAGCCGAAGCGAACTGTCACGCCTCCAGTGTTTGACGAGGCCTACTACAAGGATTTGCAGTCGAAGATTGGAGCTCGCCTGTCTGAGGCGCTCGACACCCAGAAACATCCGAAAGCGGAGAGTTACGAACTGGTGCGGGCTCTCGAAAAAGAACTGGTGGATGCTTTGCCCGAGGAAGACGAAGCCGGAAAGGCCAAGCTCAAGGAATACTACGAGGTTCTCCGCGAGCGTATTTTCCGGGATCAGGTGATCCACAAGCATCGGCGGCCCGATGGCCGCGCCTTCGATCAGATCAGGGATATCTGGATCGAGGTCGGCGTTCTTCCTCGCGCTCACGGCAGCGCGGTCTTTACGCGTGGCGAGACGCAAGCGCTCGTAACTACCACTCTTGGCACAAGCGATGACATGCAGCGCCTGGAAGGCTTCGAGGGCGAAGCGAAAAAGCGCTTCATGCTTCACTACAACTTCCCTCCGTTTTCCGTAGGGGAAGTTGCCTTTCTGCGTGGCGCCGGACGTCGTGAGATCGGTCACGGGGCGCTGGCGGAACGAGCAGTCTCGGCTGTGGTTCCGGATGAAGACAAGTGGCCCTATGCGATGCGCGTAGTTTCCGACATTCTGGAATCGAACGGATCGTCGTCGATGGCGACCATCTGCGGCGCCTCGCTTTCACTGATGGATGCGGGCGTGCCGCTGAAAGCTCCGGTGGCGGGCGTGGCCATGGGCCTGGTGAAAGAAGGCGAGGAGTATGCGGTATTAACCGACATTGCCGGCGCCGAAGACCACTATGGCGACATGGATTTCAAAGTCGCCGGCACGAAAGACGGCATTACCGCCTTGCAGATGGACATCAAGGTCGGAGGCATCACCCCGCAGATTATGCGCGAGGCGCTAGGGCAAGCCCAGCGCGGGCGGCTGTTCATCCTGGAGAAAATGAACGAAATACTGAGCGAGCAGCGGGTAAAGGTCTCGGCTTACGCGCCGCGCATTTACACCTTGCAGATTCCCGTCGACAAGATTCGCGACGTCATCGGGCCGGGCGGCAAGATGATTCGCAGCATCATTGAGCAGACCGGCGTGAAGATCGACGTCGAAGATTCCGGCAAGGTAAACGTCGCGTCCAACGATGAAGTGTCTGCAAACAAAGCGCTCCAGATCATTAAAGATTTGACCGCGTCGGCTGAAGTAGGCAAGACCTACCTCGGCAAAGTCAGCCGGTTGGCGGATTTCGGCGCGTTCGTCGAAATTCTGCCGGGTCTTGACGGGTTGCTCCACATCAGCGAAGTTGCCGAGCACCGGATTAAAGATGTACGCGATGAATTAAAAGAAGGCGACCAGGTGCTGGTGAAAGTGCTGGCGGTGGAAGGCAACCGCATCAAGCTGTCGCGCAAAGCGATCCTCAAGGAGCAGCGCGCGAAGATGGGGGGTGGCGCTGCTACGGCAGAGTCGCAGGGAGAGCCCGAGGTGGCGTCGTCGTCGCAAGCCGCGCCCACGGCGGTAATTGAAGGTGGGGCCGAGTTTGAGGAAGAAGACGAACCAAACTTCAATCGCGTGGACGCCGCAGTGGGGGCGCCTGCACCGCGCTCCGAAGACAGCCAGCGTGACGGGCGTGGAGGGGACCGCAATCGTCGTCGTCGTCGTGGCCGAGGCCCGGGAGGAGGTCACGGTGGGCATGGCGGTCATGGTGGACACGGGGGCGGACGCGGAAGAAGGTAGTCAGCAACGAGTGCTTGGTTGTGAGTAAGGATCGGGGCCGCAGCAAATGCGGCCCTTTCTGTTTGCCATGAAAGTGCGCTGAATGCTGCGTTGAGATCTCTCGTCAGAATGACAGGCGCTTGAAGATCGTCTCAGGAATGTGGGTGACCGTTGTCATGATGTAGCGCCATACCCTCGGTGTGTAGAGAACCTCGGGCGAGCGCCGCTGCAATACCCTTGCGATGTGGCGTCCGACCAGCTCGGGTTCAGCGAAACGTGATGCATTTGCCAGGTGGTCGGTCATGGGAGTTTGAACCGGCCCCGGCTTGACTGTGATGACTTTCACCCCCGCTGGGTGCAGCCGGCTGCGCAGGCCCTGCAGGAATAGCGAGAGTGCGCCCTTGGCCGATCCGTAGGCGTAGTTGGAGCGCCGTCCGCGATCTCCCGCAACCGATGTGATCGCGGCGATGCAACCGCATCGGCGGCGCTCGAGATCGGAAGCGAAGAGGGTGAGGATTGCCGCCGCACTAACATAGTTCACGTTTATTTCTTCAAGCAACACATCCACTGAAGCTTCGGACTCCTGCTGATCATGCATGACACCGTAGCTGAGCAGAACCGTATCGTAATCCGCGAAGGAGCGGCGAACGAAATCGAACAGTCTGCCATGGCATCCAACGGCGGCCAGATCGGCCGCGTAGGTCAACACCTGTTTTGCGCCTCGCGCCAGGAGATCAGTTTGCAAGGCAGCCAAGCGCTCCGGCGATCTCGCGATCAGCAGCAGTTCGCATCCAAGCGCCGCGAGCTGGCGTTCGACCTCAAGGGCGATTCCGGAAGTTGCACCGAGAACGATCACTTTCTTCATTACGGGCTCGGTTTGAGAATGTGTTTTTGCGGGGTGCGCTGTGATGGTCATTGCGCCTCCATCACGCGCCGCCAAAAGGAAGACGACATCTTTGGGTCGATATAGGGGAAGAAGCTTCTCCAGCGGGGAAACGATGTCTCAAAGAGACTGGCGCTCATTCGTGCATCCTTGGCGGGATAAAGCGCTCCGCCGCTCCGCTCTACCACATCGTCAAGCGAGCGCATCAGCTGCAAAGTCTTGTCGCCTTTCATCGCGAAGTCGAGAGCTAAAGTGAGGCCTGGACGAGGGAAGGACAGCATCCCAGCTGGCGGGGCCGCGCCAAATTTTTTCAGCACGCCGAGGAAAGATCCCATGCCAGAGCGTGCGATGCGAT
>Ga0335072_10014660_pt1 | contig 11138 bp, 6 predicted proteins | sample Lox_Sample_21_FD_206725 | JGI IMG/M metagenome (GOLD analysis project Ga0335072, IMG submission 206725) | Soil microbial communities from Loxahatchee National Wildlife Refuge, Florida, United States - Lox_Sample_2.1 | ecosystem: Environmental > Terrestrial > Soil > Wetlands | place: USA: Florida... | reverse complement strand
AAAAGCGTGAGCTACAATTTCTCAACGAAGCTGTGGGCCTTTATCAACGCGCCGGTGACGCTTTTCAGGAGAGCGGCACAGACTTTGCGATAGCGCAATACTTCGCGAAGCTCGGTAACACCCACGCTGCTGAGCAATACTTCCAGCAGGGTTTGCAGTCGGCCGAGCGATCTGAGAATCAAGTTGCAGTCGGCTGGGCGTATCTGCTACTCGCCAACCTGGATGCAGCTAATCGTCAACGCGAGAAAGCTATCCCGCTTTACGCCGATGCTGCCTCAGCGTTCAATGCCGGCAAAGATCAGCGCGACGAAGCCAATACACTCATCGCGGATGGGCTAAACACGCAGTCGATGGGCCAGCTTGACCACGCATTAGCTTCGTTTCTAAAAGCCCAGACTCTCGCGCAAGAATCTGGCCAATCATTGGCTCAGTACCAGGCGCAAATACAAATTGGGTTCGTTTACGAGGCAAAGGGTCAAATGGAGCTGGCCCGAGCAGCCTTTCTGAAGGCGGTCCAAATAAGTGAGGACGATCAAAACGTCGGTAACCTGGCACGATGCGATCTGGACCTTTCTGGACTCGATTCCCTCCAGGGAGACTGGCAGGCGGCGCTCGACGATACCACGAAGGCGCTCAACCTCTTTCAACAGGCCGGTGATCGCGACGGAGAGTCTGACGCAGACGAGGAGCTTGCCAGTATCTACAGCGACAGAACTTCGACTGTTCAGGACTTCGAACTAGCTCGCAAATACTTCGCCAACGCACAGAAGCTCCACTACAGCAAGTTTGCCGAATTGGATGAGATCGAAATCGACATTCAGACCAAGCAATTCGTCAACGCGGTCGCGAATGCGAAGAATGTTCTTTCTACTTGCCGCCAGAATAGAAGGGTAACGTGGGATAGCGGCGATTCCTGTGCGGCGAACGCGCTGATTAGTCTGGCGGAGGCAGAGCGCCTGTCAGGCGACCTGAAAGCGTCAGCAGAGGCATTGAAGCAAGCTAAATCCCTGATTGCGAAGATCGATGATATTTACCTGCGCGGTCGGCTCCTCTACGGAGAAGCAAATCAGGAACGGTCTGCAGGGCATTTTCAACAATCCGCAGCATTCTACCGACAGACTATTCAGCTCATCGAAGCAGTCAAGGGAAACACAGATCAAGAATCTCAGCTTTCGTTGTCTGACACCTACGACTTCGTATACGACGAAATGGTTGATTGCCTCTACTCGCTTAGCGAGCAAGAAAAAGGGCCGGAGCGCGTTGGGACAGCGATTGAGGCGCTAGGCTATGCGGAGAAAAACAAAGCTCGTCAATTCGAAAAGTCGTGGGGTCAGAGCTTTGTAAGTGAACTCAGAAAAAAATTGCCACTAGAGGTGATCGAGCAGGAAGACGCTCTAACGGAACGCCGCGATGAACTTGCTGCGCAATTGCATGCTCGGGTTTCGGGGACGGACGGTTCCGCGGTAACTGTCGCTGACATACAGAAACAATTGGCGAACTCCGAAGCAGATCTTGATAACTTTGGCCGGACGTTGGACCGTAAATACCCTGATTATGCCGCGCTTGAATACCCACGGCCCGTGACGCTCGACAGTATTCCGCTCCGTAACGGAGAAACGCTCGTGGAATTCAAGATGACGGACACCGCAACGTTCGTTTGGATTCTTCGTTGCGATGCGACAAAAGGAAACACACTGGTTTCTTTTTACAAGGTGCCGGAGCCCCGAGCATGGTTCCTCAGTGAAGTTTCCAAAATACGCGATGCGTTTAATAGCGGAGAGCCTGAGGGCTATGACCCCGAGGTGTCGGAACAGCTCTTTGCCAAACTCTTCCCTGGAAACCAAGGGGCAGAGATTCTTGAGTCTCGCCATCTCATATTTGTTCCCGATGGTGTACTTTATTTGCTTCCATTCGAAATGTTGTCTCCGCAGGCCGCTCAGGGTAAATATGTTCTTCTCGGCGTTCCTACGGCTTATTTCCCGTCTGCAGAGTCTCTTCGGATAACCAGAACCGCCCAGCGGTCCGAACAGTGGAGGGAGGCCTTCTTGGGAGTCGGTGATCCAATAACTTCTCCCAATGACCCCAGGTATCCCTTAGTCGTGGCACTGTCGCTAGGCGAGCATAGCCCACCTCCACAGCCAACCGCCGGATCGCAGAACCAAACCGCTGAAGTGGAGACGCTGAAGACAAGGGGGTTCGAGTTTGACCGGATTCCTGGAACGGCAAAAGAGATTCAGAGTATCGCGGGGCTTTTTTCCGAAAAACACGAGAGTACCGACGTCCTGCTTGGAGTCAACGCGACAAGAAAAGACCTTTTGGACCTTGATCTCTCTAAGTTCCGGTATATACACTTTGCGACCCACGGCATATTGCCTGTAGATGCCGGAGTTCGGGAACCATCGCTGATTCTTTCGTACGACGGGACCACCTCCGACGAAATGCTTCTTCCTATTTCTACAATCATGCGGTTGAACATAGATGCTGACGATGTAGTGCTTTCCGCCTGCAACACAGGCTCGGGTCAAGTAACCCGCGCCGAAGGAGTGATGAGCTTGGGCCGTGCGTTCATGGCCGCTGGGGCTTCCAGTGTCACCGTCAGCCTATGGGAGGTTTCTGACGAGTCGACTGCTCTTCTCATGAAGCAGTATTATCAAAATCTCTTAGCGGGTAAACCTAAAGAAGAAGCGCTGGCCGACGCACGCACGTGGCTATTTCAAAACGGCTATCGCCAGCCCTACTTTTGGGCTCCATTCGTCCTGATCGGCGAATAGGAGTCTGAAGGCGTCCAGGGAAATTCAGCGCTGTGCGCTGGCCATTGCCTGAGATGTGAAAGTGCGAATCACATCTATGGCGATAGCGAAGTCGAGATTTTGGGCTCCTTGTGTGCTCATCGCCACCAAGCCAAGTAATTTTCCGTTATCATCGAGTACGGGGCCGCCAGAGTTACCTGGGTTTATTGCCGTTTGCATTTGAAGTACGTCGGCCTCGTGTTTCGAGCCATCTTCATAAGACCACTCATTATCCCTGCTGATTTGGCTGATAACGCCTGTGCTGTATGACCACGGCACTCCTCCAGCGGGATGCCCTATGATGTTGATCGTCTCCGCGATCTGGACGTCCGACATACTACCAAGCGGGATCACGTGCAGGTCGGTTGGGGGATTTTGAAGTCTGATCAGCGCCAAATCGACGACTGAGTTCTCGGACACCACCTCTCCCACATACGTGCGTGGGTTTTCACTCCGAAATACGTCAGTGAGGCGCTTAGCTAGATTGCGTATACGGTCTTCATAGTAAGAAGGATGGGGAGCGGCGCCGACACGGCTCTCTCCGCGGCCCGGTATGCCGAGTGCCTGAACGCAGAAATCCATAAAATCCTTGGCGGCGTTCGGGACTTGGTTTCCAGTGAGGAGCCGGTTTACGTCGTTCACCGTATCGAAGCGCATCGCCCTCGATTTGTCGTCTGCTTCGACAAAAAGCTCCTGCTCGATCCATCCCGTCAACCAGGCTTGGAACAGACTAGTCAGAACGCGGTCGTGTGCACTTGCGGCCCATCTCGTTATGGCCGGGGGAGCGATCATCCGCTCGAGAAATCGGTGAAAGACATCGTGAGTTTCGATGATGTAGCGGTCGCGCCGGGCGTGCGGCGTCGGAATCAGCAAGCTGAAACCGACATGGGCGCGGCCGATGCGTGAAGAAGCCTGGATAAATTCTGCGATGTCGTTCGGCATCCCGGCGAAGAACATCGCGTTGAATTTATCGACATCGACGCCATGAGAGATTGCGGAGGTCGCAACGATGTTCCGCAGCGCTTGGCCTAGGTCAACAAAATCGTCGCCCGCAACAGCGCCACCATCGGCCTGCCGCATGATGTCCTGAATTTCGGCGACATCGATGCCTCCTGAAATCAGGCGCGTCAGAAACTGCTCGATGTGCCGCCCATGACGTTTATGGACCTTAGCAACTTCGTCAGTAAAGGCGTCGATCACTTGATCGCCGCCCTTTTTGTTGGTGACGTATGTTAGGGAAATTCTCATCAGATCTAGCAAAGTCAGCAGCAGTTCCGGCCCTCGTTCGGCGCAATGTGAAACGGCTTCCGCGTGAAACTCCCGAAGGGGGCTGGTCGGCGTGAGCGAAGCCACAATGCGTTGGGTGACCCGCTCGGTGCGTTCTCCGGTCAGCAAGTCTTCCCAGAGTTCGGTGACTGCAAGGTGGTAAGCCGCTAGGACCGCGACCGTGGTGACAGTGTGATTCCGGCCGTTGGTCATGATCGAGGCGTAGACCCGCATCCACGGCGCTTCTATTTCCGGGGATCGCGGAACGTCACCAGCAATGCCGCGTCTGGCCATGTTTGAGGGCAGGGCAGGCGTCGCATAGAACGATCGGTAGATCGATGTCCCCGGATACGGAAAATGCATGTGCTTGCGTTGGTACAAGGACCCGAATTGATGCTGCGGAACGCTGACCGTCGCTGTTGCCGCGATGACTTTCGGAAGCCGGGGGGCTTTGGCGTCGAGAGGGCTGCGCGCTACGCGAGAGCCAAGAAGTGCGGCTCCGCGAACGAATAACTGTTCGAGCATGGTCTCAAAGAGTCCAGCAAAAGTCCCAAGGCTCTCTTCAAGGAGATGGGCCTCATCCTGGATGATGAGCGAAGGAAAAGGATCGTGGAACACTTCGGCGCCGTCACGATAGGCAGGCGCAACCGCCTCGCAGTGGTTGGCGGCGGGTCCGTCTCTGAGTTGCTGCCGCGATGGCGTGACAAGCCGACCCGTCGATGTCTCCATCCACCTGGCAAATCCGAACATTCCCATGACCCGGCCGATGGTTGCGGTGTGCTGGCCGATTAGCGCGAGCTTATCGATGACGCCGAGCAGAACAGCGGGCGCATGGCGGTAGATGTCGCGGTCGGTTATCAGGAATGGAAGTGGTGAGCCGCCTGTTTCGACATTCCACCGACACTCGGGATTGAAGCAATAAATTCCGATCTCAGGGTCCGTGCCTGTCCGAATGCGTCGCAGGCCCGTGCTTTGGGAACAAATCGGGCAGCGAGGGATTTTATTGAAACTGTTATTGGCTTCGGTGTAATCGCGACCAAGATTGTCGTCGTCCGGATGTGAAGCGTCGTTTGCGTCCGGAACGGAGTCAAAGCGGGGATCGTCGGATTTGTTCGGAGTATTCGCGTTACCGACCCAGAAGCCTATTTCGAGTGGTGCTCCGGGTACTGACATTTTCTTTCTGAGCAGTTCGGCGCGCATGAGAATAGATAAAAGCCTTTGTGCTTGTTGCAAGGTCAGCAGTCGCAGTGGGTACCTGATGAGGGCAGTGACGCCAACAAGTTTGCCTCGAAGCCGGTCGAGGAAAAGATTGAAGATCAGCAGGCCGAAAAACGCTTCGGATTTGCCGCCGCCGGTCGGAAAGTAGAGAAGGGTGGCAGTGTCTTCGTCAAAATCATGGTCGTACCACGGCGCTTTCGCGTACTCGGGCATCCTCGAAGCGAGCGTCGGAAGGTGCGCAAGGATGAACGTGAGCTGGAACAGTCGCCAGTTGATCACGCCGCGGGTTTGTCCCGCCTCTTGAAATGTGCGGTTTAGCAGCTGCCATGCGCGGTAAGGCAACGCCTCTCGGCAGCCGGGCTCCTCCCGGAAGCGCTCAAACGCGTGTTCCAAAAGCTTCAGACCAAGCCCAATCCTGTCGGCTTCGCGCGTATAGCTCGCGATATCCTGGCTGAACCGTTTTTTCTCTCTCTCGGCATGATCTTCGTCCTCAACGCCCTCGGCAGGGTCAAGGTTGTTTTTCTCGTGATCTATCCAATGCCAGTAGGCATCGACGAGAGGACGCAAGACGGCGGGATTGAAACCATCCGCGCCCAGGCTCAGAAAATCTGTTGGCACGTCCTTGACAACCGTGGGAACTATACGAGGCTGCGTATAACGCGGCATCCACGTTGTCATCAGCTCCAGGCGGTCGCGCTCGCGACTCTCCTCCACGCCGCAATTTATGCCGATGGCCGGATAGGTAAGGAAGTCGCGAAAGCGATAGGATGGCTCGACGCGGTCTAGCTTCAGCGCAAGATGCGCGCGCGCCGGAAGTGACCCTCGCCAATGGCAACCTTGATCGCCACCGGAAGTTTCTCGAGGGCCACGCCCTTTTCATCATGTGTTAGTCCGAGAATCCCCATAGCATCTCTCCTTCTCCTGTTACGTGTGGCTCAAAACAGCGCGAGCTGGTCGTTTGGCATTCCCAAGGCCGACCGCCGGGAACTTTTCCGACCCGGCGATTCCGTTGCCGATTTGGGTAGTGACAATTCGACGGGAGCCGAAGTCGTTCCGATCAACGGCATCTCCGGTACGCTTCCGTCGGCCCCCGCTTCCAAATCCTCGGCCACTCGCGCAGGAAGCATCTCCTCTTGCCTCTTCTGAAGTGTTGCCCACACCGCGTCGGCCCGCTCGCCGATCCCTTTCTCCGTGACCAGCTCGCGGGCCATGGCCATCAGGATGTCGTCTTCGTCGTTGATGGATTGCAGCCCTTCCGAAGAGAACTTACCTTCCATCGCCAGGGAGACCAGCAGCTTCTTGCCCATCAGTCGAAGGCAGGTCTCCTGCATGGTTCCGGCGTAGTGCAGGAATTTTACTTTCACGGAAAGGCGCTGGCCGATCCTCCAACTTCTGCGGCTTGCTTGCCGGAGGACATAGATCGAATATCCGATCTCGTAAAACAAGATCGTTGGAAACTCGATCAGGTCGAGTCCGGTCTGGACGAGTTTCGGGTGGCAGATGACGGCCTGCACTCCTGCACGGAGTTGGCGTTCATACCAGGCTTCCCGCGCTTCAGGCGGCACTTCAGTCGTGAGCACTGCGACTCGGATTCCTTCATTGGCGAGAATTCGCTCGAGTCTACGAGTCACGTCGCGCTTCTGCGTGTAGACGGCATAAATTTGGCAACGACGGCCGCGTGCTAGTTCTGACTTCACTTCCTCGACGAGGCGGTGCTCCTTCGCATAGACGTGGTTCTGGTTCAGATCTTGCGTTTCTGCTATGAGAAACCGTTCGCGCTTTTTGGTCTCGGGATCGTATTCGTACCCATATAAATCGCCGAGGCCAAACGGGCGGTCCGGATAGAGGAGTAACGCGTTCAGAGCCACACTGATCACGGTCGGATTCCGCCGATGTTCTTGCAGAGCCTTCTTGACGTCCTCTTCCAGTTTTTTGTAGGCATCGCGCAGCGGAGGATCCATCTCCACGCCGATGACTTCTTCGCGATAGGGTGGCAGCGCGTCGGAAATATCTTCGAGCGAAATGAATGCTCCCAGACTCATAAGGAAACGGCCAAAGAGAAGCGGCGAGGCACCTGGGCGACGGCGAATGCGTGTGGTTACGCGACCGTCCGAGCAGGCGTTATCCGATGGCTCAATGACTGTGACCTTTTCGAGCAAGCCATAGGTTTCCGTGAAAGAGCGCAGTCCCGCCTCGCCGCACTCGAACCCTTCCCCCACCATCTTTGCCGGTTGCAAACGGAAGAGAATGTTGAACAGTTCATCGGCATATGCAAGGGTCCAGAGCTGAGGAGATCTGCTCGGGGAATTGGAGAAGCTTGCGAATTCGTTTGGCCTCCGCAACTGGAAGAGGATAGAAGCCCAAACGTTCACGACCGGCGAGGCGCATGGAAAGCCTCCTATGGCTTGCATTTTTCAAAAGTGTCGCGGAATTTCGGGGCCCACGAGGGTAGCGCTAAGGCGGACCAGCCGTTGGAGTCGAGCGTGCCCGACATCCGTTAAGCCGCTGCATCAAAGATCGCCGGATGGCACCACTTATTTGGCAGGACGATGGGCCAGTGCTAGAGTCCGCGCCGCTATGGATGTCGCAATCCAGGCTAGAACCAACCCGCCACCTAATGTGTGCCAGCGACTGGTTCTGAGAACGAATCCAAAAGGCAGCAAGACAGAATGCGTTTTCGGCGATGGCACCGCCATCTTGATCTCGAATTTCATGGCGTCCTTGATTCATGCGCGCGACGAATTGCGATTTCCCCTAGAGCTGGACACGGCGGACGCCGGCACACAGATCTACATTCGCAAAACGAATCCTGAGGAAAGGAGGAGGGACATCTTCCAAGCAGAGATCGGCTACGTCACACAACCCAGAAAGGACAGGCGGGACAACCTCTCTGTCGCCGCTGAAGTTCGCGGCTCGTGCCTGGGTATCTCAGCCATTAACCTTCGTTGCGAAACGCTGAGGGATTACTTCTACGTCGGCAATCGCCGCCACCCTTGGGACCGTCAGCCCTCATTCTACGAACTCTTGCGCGTTCATCCCAGCGTGTCGCCGGCAGAGCTGCGCATCGCTTTCAAGTTGCGCAGCCTTGAACTCCGCACAGCGCAGGCACCGACTGGCGACCTCCGCGCATTGGAGCGTGCCTTCAACACTCTCGCGCAACCAGAATTGCGCGCGTGTTACGACACGCTTCGGAACGATCCCACATCCCCTGCGCCCTTTCCACGCGGAGGCTTTGGTTCGTTACTTGTTGCCGGAGGCCTCTCAAAAGACGGGAAGACCTTTTACGCGTCTCGCATCCTAGTGAAGTGGGAAACTGCGCTTCCGAGCCGCCTTGAAGTCGCGCTGCCGTCAAACATTGCCGAACAAGTCGCCGAAGCCCGAAGAACCCATCATCGGTTCGGTGAGTTTGCCGAGGCCCTGGATCACATTCGAGCGCGCCTGGAATCTGTACCGATCGAGAGAAGCGATCTCCAAAAGCTCTGCTCTCGTTTAGGCATGCCGGGCGATTTCGACGTTGCTTCGATCACATGGAAGCCCGACTACGACGCCTTCTTCTACAACCAGCTCTGCAGACGCGCCCGTTGCCTCTATCTCTTCCGGTCCGAATACATCTTTGACCTTGAGAGAATGGTAGTAGTCGAAACACCCCAGCTCGGCCATGCCACATACCTCTTTTCCAAGCCTGCCAGCATGTCTGAGTTTTTGACAATCTACAGCAAAGTCGCCAGGGGAGACATTCTTCGAAACCACAGCAACGTGGCTGAAAGGCTCGGTTTCTTGGGCCGTCTGATCCACGGTCTTAAGCCTGGGGCTTGGTTGAAGGATCTGAAAGTGCGCGTCGGTGAGCCTCTCGATTACGCCGAGGCCTCCGTCGGCTAAGGACCGAAGTTAGCCATGAAGCTACGAATTGGCGAAAAAGGCGGGAGCGAAGCAAAGAAACGCCCGCTTGTGCCGCTCCTCATCGGTGTGGCGATCTAAATCGTAGCCTCCCAATTGATTGCATTCGTTTTTGGTGAGACTCGGAGAGTTTGTTTCACCAAACCAACCGACAGTCGCGCGATGCTGCAAATTGACACGCTCTGGCCGTGTCCTAAAATCGTCAGCCCATGGACCGCACGCGCGGTTGTGGTCAGCGAGACGATTCGAGGCTGGATGAACAACGGCAGGGATCCAACGGGGAATGGAAACGGTGGTGATCCCACTGTCCTCGCCTGCGTGGTGTTCCAAACACGAGATCCCGAGGAGCTCGTTCAGATGCTGCGGCAAGCGCTGACGGGAATTGCCGATCGTTCTCGGGCAGCGCCGGCGGCGGCTCCGCCACTGCCCCTTCAAAGAGATTTCGACGATCGGTGGTTTAAGCACGCGGAGGCGGCCGAATATCTCGGGATTTCGAAAAGCACTCTCTACCGATACGCCTGCCAACAAAAGATCGAGTGCCGCAAGCTAGGCGGCCGTCTTGAATACCGACGCTCGATTCTCGATCAGTTCAAAGACCAGCAAATCCGTCCTGCCCACCGCTGGTTTTCGCGGCGGAGTATAATGCCAGCGGCGCTCGGCTCCGGCAAGTGAGAGGAGCGCTAGTGGGACTATACAAAAGGAAAGACTCGCGGTTCTGGTGGATGGGCTATACGGCGAGCGGCGAGCAGTTGTACGAGTCGACTAAAACCGCCAGCAAGGATCTCGCAAGAAGAATACTAAGGCAACGTGAAGCCGAGATTGTGCTGGGAAGGTTCAAGGTCGGCTGGCCCGGCGAGCGAATGACCTTCGCAATGTTATGCGAGGAATTCCTTGCCTCGCACAGTTCGACGCTTTCGCCGAAAAGTCAGGAGAACCATCGGATATTCACCAACCATCTGCGAGGCTATTTCGGGGAACGCAAACTGACGGAGATCGACGAGCGAAGTGTTGTGGAATACCGCAATCACCGCCGTCGCCAGCCGTTGAAGTGGAATCCGAAACGAACGGTAAAAGGAGCTACGGTCAATCGGGAACTGGCTTGCCTGCATGCCGTTTTCCAGTTTGCCCTGAAGCGAAAATATATCGGGGAAAACCCGACTTCCGGCGTGAAGCACTTCGATGAGCGCAGGGAGCGGCCCTCCAAGAGAATGCTCACTGTCGAAGAAGAACATCGGATTCTGGAAGCGGCGCCACCGTACTTGAGAGTGGCGATCGTTTTGTTGGTCCAGACCGGTGGACGAACCTACAGTGAGGGACTGTCGCTCAAATGGGACCAAGTGGATCTCGAACACCGGGTCCTGCACCTCGACAGTGACGTCAAGACGGCTGGATCAGCTCAACCGCTACCGTTGAGCCGGCTCGCGTGCGACGTCCTCAAGGAGTGGAGGAGCAAGCAGGTTTTGGGAAGTCCGTTTGTCTTTCCAAGCAGCCGCAAATCTGGGGAACCTATCGGAAGCGTGAAGGGTGCATGGCGATCGGCGTTGAAGAAAGCGGAAGTTTCATACTTCCCGATCTACAACCTTCGTCATGTGTTCTGCACGCGTCTTAGTTGGGTCGCTCCCGACGCGGTGGTGCAGCGAGCTATGCGGCACAGCAGCCCCGAGACCAAGCGGCACTACCAACTCGGCATGGTGGACCAGGTTCGCCAAGGTATTGAAAAGGCCAACGAAGAGGCCTATCGTGACCCGAGTTCACTACGTTTTCACTACGTTTCCGACAAGCCGAAGAAAGGGGCTGCGGAGGCGTCTGCAAGTCGTTAGAATCGAAGGAGAAAAAACGGCGGGCGTGTAGCTCAGCTGGGAGAGCACCTGCTTTGCAAGAAGCAGGGCCAATCCACTAAGTGCCGCATCTGGTGTCGCTTACGCGGAACCGCGCGGTGCAATCAACCCCTTGAATTGGACTGTAGTT